>Ga0137423_1000414_pt1 | contig 12928 bp, 13 predicted proteins | sample EasRivERMZT600_2_FD_102326 | JGI IMG/M metagenome (GOLD analysis project Ga0137423, IMG submission 102326) | Soil microbial communities from meander-bound floodplain in the East River, Colorado, USA - East River MetaG ERMZT600_2 | ecosystem: Environmental > Terrestrial > Soil > Floodplain ...
GCGACCATGCTCTCGAACATGGGGACTTCGATCAGGCACCCTTGGCCCGTCTTGTAGCGGTAAGCCAGCCCGGAGGAGACGGCAAAGGCAAGGTGCAGGCCCACGACCTTATCGGCGACGATCGAGGGCAGGAAGCGCGGCGCGCCCGACGAGTCGGCGTTCAGGCTGGCAAGCCCGCACATCGCCTGGATGATGTCGTCATAAGCGGGTTCATCAGCATACGGACCGTCTTGCCCGAAGCCTGCGGAAAAGCAATAGACGAGACCCGGGTTCAACCCCCTCAGTCCATCGTAGCCGACGCCAAGTTTTTCCGCGGCCTTGGGGCGCATGTTGTGGACCAGCGCATCGGCGTTCCGGGCGAGCTTCAGGACCACGTCCAAGCCGCGGGGCTGCTTCAAATCGATCGCGATCGAGCGCTTGTTGCGGTTGGCATTAATGAATCCGGCGCCCATGTCCGGCGAGCGCGACGGCAACGGAGACCGCCCCACATCGCCGGTCAGCGGCTCGACCTTGACGACATCCGCACCCATGTCGCCCAGCCATTGGGTCGCATACGGCCCGAGATAGGTCGTCGTCAGGTCGAGGATGCGCGTTCCCTTGAGCAGCTCGTACATGGCGCTATTTCAACCATAGGCCCGGACAAAATACACGATCGAGAAGATGACGCCGGCCGCCGTCACCAGATGGCGCAGCAACAGGTTCGGCATGCTGCGCGCAAACCGGCCGCCGACATAGCCGCCGGCGATCGCGCCCGCCATCACGATGAGCGCCACGGTCCAGTCGACGACGCCCATGACGATGAAGATCAGCGTCGCGATGCCGTTGATGAAACAGACGAGATAATTGCGCTGCGCGTTGGCGCTACGCATGTCGTGCTCGCCGGCAAGCGCCATCGACGCGAGCAGGAGGATGCCGATCGCCGCGCCGAAATATCCGCCGTAGATCGAGCAGACGAATTCCATCCCGACGAGCGAGGCCACGTTGTGGCTGTGGGCTCCGAGGCGGGCCAGCCCCTTCACGATCTGGCGCGAGAAGGTGAAGAGGGCCGTGGCGATCGCCAGAAGCCAGGGGACGAGCTGGAAGAACAGGGTATCGCCCGATGCGAGCAGCAGCAGCGCGCCGATGAGACCACCGAGCGTTGCACCGATGACGCGCGGCGTCAGGTTGTGGCTGGCGCGTTTGAGCTCGCCAAGCTGCGCCCGGGCCGAGGTGACCGTGCCGGGCCACAACGCGACCGTCGTCGTCGCGTTGGCGACGACCGGCGGGAGCCCGAGCGCAAGGATGGCCGGGAAGGTGAACAGCGTGCCGCCACCCACCACCGCGTTGGAGAATCCCGCAAGGAAGCCGATGGCGACCAGGAGGGCGATGTCGAACGGGGTCAAAGGAAGAGCTCAGTCGCGCTGGCGGGATTTCAGCCCCGCATACACGAGCGCGACTCCGATTGCTATCGGCAGACCACCGATCGTCAAGATCAATCCGATCATTGACAGGTCCACGATGCCGTAAGGGCTTAGAGCAAACACCAGCCCAAGCCCGGTACAGAGTCCTGATGGGACGAGGATCAAAAGGCCAAGGACGAAAATCGCGATGCTGACGCCGTTCCAGCGCGGCTTGCCTTGTTGAGGAGTTTCCTGGGACATGCCTCAGTCGCGCCGGCGCGCTTTCAATGCGCCCCAGACGAGCACTGCGCCCATCGCTATCGGCACGCCACCATAGATCAAGACAATGGGGATTCCGGAAAGATCGCCGTGAGGCAAGCCTTCGGCGATGATCGATCCTCCCAGCACTGCCGTGCAGAGCCCCGATGGCACCAGGATGAGCAACCCAAGGACGAACAGCCCGAGGCTGACGGCAGTCCAGCGCGGACGGTTTTTGCGTGCCTGCGGTTCAGGTTGGGACACGGGATTGCTCGCGCAGCTTGGCGGCCAGGCCGTTGCGGTAGAAGAGATTGTAGGTGTCGAACGGGATGATCTTGCCCTCCGGCGTGACGAAGTGGATGCAGGAGCGCTTCACCGAGGCGATGCAGAAATTGAAGCGGTCGAGGAACTGCACGATCACCACGCGGAAGATCTTGTCGTAGCCGAGGTCGGAGGGCACCTCGACCTGCGGCAGGCAGCAGAGGAGGTCACCGAGCACGCTCTTGGTCCGCTCGCCGCTCGAAGCGAGCGACAAGAGATCGAACAGCCGGTTCTTCAACTCCGGGTAGCGCTCGAAGGAGATCGTGTTCGGCACGGATGAGAGCAACTCGTCCTTCGGGATCAGCCGCGTGATCGGCATGACGCTCGCGCCGTCGCGCAAGCCGTAGCCGATCGCGATCGCATCGGGATTGCAGGGCAGCGGTATGACGTCCGCGGAATCGAAGACGCCCGACGTGCCGATCTCGCGCCTGATGTCGGTCAAGAGCACGCGGTCGCGGTTCTTGTCGAAATCTAGATTGCGGCCGGCGTCCTGGACCGGTTGGAACGTCACGCCGCGCACGCAGGAATAGGTCAGCGCGTGGCGGATGATGCCGCCGATCTCGTGATCGTTCACGCCTTTCTTGACCACACACACGAGCGTCGTGGAAATCCCTGCCCGCTCGAGATTGGCGAGGGCATCCTCGCGCACGCGGCGCAGATCGGCGCCGCGGAGATTTTCCAGTGCCCCGCGCTCGAGCGAATCGAATTGCAGATAGACCTCGAAGCCGGGCCTCAGCTCCGCCAGCGCCGAAACGAAATCACGATCGCGCGCGATGCGGACGCCGTTGGTGTTCAGCATGACGTGGCGGATCGGCTTCGACTTGGCGAGCTTCAGGATGTCGAGGATCTGGGGGTGGATGGTCGGCTCGCCGCCGCTGATCTGCACCAGGTCGGGCTGGCCTTCGCTTGCGACCAGCGTCTCCAGCATCGCGTCGATCTCGGCCAGGCTGCGGTTCGTCGAGCGCGCGGGCGAGGAGTCGGCGAAACACACCGGACAGGTGAGATTGCACTGCTCGTTGATCTCGATGAGCGCGAGACAGGAGTGCTGTTCGTGGTCCGGACACAGTCCGCAATCGTAGGGGCAGCCGTAATGCGTCCGGCTCTGGAACTTGAGCGGCAGGTCGCCGGGTTTGAGATAGTCCTTGCAGCTCTTGAAATACGCGGCATCGGTCGCGATCAACGTCTTTTGCGCGCCGTGCTCCGGGCAGCGCTTGAGGTAATAGACGTCGTCACCTTCGATGACGATTTTCGTCGGCACCAGACGCAGACACGTCTCGCACAGCGACGTGGTCTGTCCGTAGAAGCTGTAATCCTTAGCGGGCCGGATGAAATTCACGATTGCGACCGATCATCACGAGACTGTAGGCGATCATGCCGAGACAGAGCAGGTGGAAGATATTGAACGGACCCAGAAGCGCCGGGTACGGCTTGAGGAACTCCCAGACGAATCGCTGCACGCCGTAGAACAGCACAAAGAGGTAGAACCCGTCGCGCACGACGAGCGGTACCCCCAGCGCGATGCCGCGCAGGTATACCACGAGAAAGACGAGCATTGCCGCCGATTCGTAAAGCTGCGCCGGATGGCGCGGAATGCCGTCGCCGAAATCGACGCCCCACGGGAGCGCAGTGGGCACGCCGTAGGTGTAATCGGGCAGCCCGGCGAAGAAACACCCGAGGCGCCCGACCGCGATGCCGGCGGCAAGCGGCGCCACGAACGCGCGTCCGGTCGAGCCGCTGATGCCATTCAGCCATTTGAATGCTTCGACCCCGACGATGCCGCCGACGATCCCGCCCGCGATGCTGTGGCCGATGGCGAAGGTTCCGGCGAGGTTGAGATTGAGGCTGCCGACGAGGATTGCGCCGCTAAGCGCGCCCAAGCCCAGCGCAATGAAGTACCCCGGATCGGTGAACGGCGAACGCTTCGGCATCGCCCGAAGATATCGAGTTCTCGTAACGACGATACCAAGCAGCGCAGCGGTCAGCCACGCGAGCAGGTCGAAGGCGACATGGACCGCCATGACATCTTACCGCCGCAGCAGTGCGCGTACTCTGGCCGCGACCATCGCGACATCGTCGAGCGGCTGATAGGCGTAGGGTTCGAGCGTGTGCTCGAAGACGCGCGTGACACCGTCCGTGATCAGGCTCTGGTGGAAGCGATCGAATTTGGGTGAGCCGCCGGGGAGGTTTGCGACATAGACCGGCTTCCCGGTGCTCGCGGCTTCGGAGACCATGTTCACCGAATCCGCGGTCACGACGATGAAGTCGGCCAGACCGAGAAGGCCAAAATAGGGGTTCTCCCCCTGCCCGGTCCAGAGGTAATGAGGGACATCCACCAGGGCGTCCTTCAGGATTTCGCGGTTCGCTTCACCCGTCCGTCGCGACGGCGTGATGATCAGGCTCGCGTTTAGCATGCGAGCGCAGGCCACCAACCGTGCGGCCATGCTCCGCATCTCCTCCGCACCCAGACGATAGACGCCGTTCGAGCCGCCGATGAGCACACTGATGTACGGCCGCTTCAGATGCTGGAGCCGCCAACCGAGGTGCTCCACACCCTCCGCGAGGATCGCCGGCGTGACCCGATGAAGCGCCCCGCGCGTGACGACGAATTTGTCGCCCTCAAGATTGTCGTGACGCGGCACGACGACGAGGTCGAAGTGGCTCGCACGGATGACCGGATTCTGTATTTGCACGGTGCGCGTTTTCCCGCGCGACAGGCGACGCACAAGAATGGATGCCGCAACGCTGTGGCGACCCGTCGCGATCAGAAGCTCGGGCCACGGCCGTTTTAGAGGGTCGCTGTCCGAGGTGAACTGCAAACGCCCGCCGAACCGGAAATAGGGCGTGAGATCGCGCCACGGAGTCCTGAGCCGCACCGTCTTGATGTCCGGCGCGCTTCCCAAGGCTTCCGCGAGCCCGACGCATTGGCTGATCATCCCCGCCTTGCCGTCGGTCACGACCCAACAGGAAGGCGGCGATGCCGTGTCCATCGCGGGCGCCGGTTCAGAAGCCGAACATGTGATCGAGACTGAACGCGTTCGGCCCGACGAGACCGTGATAGCCGAACAGGCGGCAGGTCGCGTCGCGCACGACGATGTAGCCGTGCTCGCCGGCCTCGCGGCGCTCGGCAGCGCTGAACGTGTCGTTCACGCGAAACAGCAGCGACCCGCCGCAGGCGATCGTGACGTTGCGCTTTGCGACGTCCGCGCCGTTCCCGGCGATCAAGGTCAGAGTCGTGTCCGAGCGTTCATGCCAGGGCAGCGACGCGGGATAGATGAGATGGCACATCGTGTCGTTGGGCGGCGGTCCGACGCGCAAAAACAGCCGCGTGGAGAGCCCGGGCGGCGGGCCTTTGTACGACTGCGGCTCGTCGCGATAGGTCACCAGCGTGTTGAAGACATGCGCGCCGAAGCTGGTTTCGGCGGCGTGGCCGGTCTCGCGATCGTGGAAGCGGAAGAGCGCATGCAGCCAGCCGTCCACCTCGTCGCCGGCGCTGAAATCGTAGGCGAGCTCCATGTGACCGTAGCCGCCCGAGATGGGGCCGCCGAGCATGTCATTCGCGGCAACCGCAACCGAGTCGCTGCGCTTGAGATTGCCGAAGCCATGTTCGTGCAGTTGCGTTCCCTCCTTGTCGTAGAGGGTGACCTTCACCGGCAGATGCCGTTGCACGGTGGACATCGGCGTCGGGAGGACAACGCTCGTGTAGCGCGCGGGCGGCAGGATCGGCGCCGGCAGGATGAAGCCCTTGCCCAATTGCGTCCCAAGCTTCGGCAGGCGCGCATCGAGCTTCAAGTCCTCGCGCTCGACATTGGGATGGGCGATGCGGCTGCGCCCGTTCTTGCGCACCACTTCATAGCGCGGGCGCACCATGTTCTTGCCGGCACGGATCTCGATCTGCTGCGGCCAGCGTGCGCGCGGCAGCAGGTCGGCAACGCTGAGCCGGTGCGTGGCGAAGGGACCGATCGGCGTCGGCAGCGATACAATCGCATCGTCGCCCATCAGATTAAGGCCGATCTCGCCCGCCTCCATGTGCACCGGATGGGAGTTCTGCACCCACAGCACGACCTCTTCGCCGTCGGCGGGCGCCGGCAGTCCGGCGTAGCGATTGGCCGGCCAGGAATTCGCATCGTGCGTGCAGGAGAGACTGTCTGGCGCGTCGCCGTAGGTATCGAGCGCATATTTGACGATGTCGTGCCCGGCCGCGCCCACGACGTGGACGAACAACTGGCCGGTGAATTCGGGAAGCGAGAACCGCGCGCGCACCTCGCGCGAATCCACGACGATCGCCGCGTTCGCGACAGGCAGCGTCTCTTTCCAATCGGCAAGCTCGCGCCCATCGGAATCGAAGAGACGGAACCAGATGTGGCCGCCCGGCCCGCCGTACGCGCTCCAATAATTCGCAGTCACGAGCCGCGTGTGCTGACCGCTCGCATCGCGGAAGAAGACGAAATTGGTGGCGAAGTTGAGATTGTTCAGATAGCGCCGTCTGTCCGTGAGCATCTCGTCCGGAAGGCGCAGCCGATCGAACGACAGGAGCGTCGCGCCGCTGCGCATCAGCGGCTTGACGTGCGCCGAGGCAGCGGTGGCGTCGAAAGCGGCGATCAGGACGCAGGTCGCGCGGCTTTGCGGCAACTCGGTGATCGGACGCGCGGCGTGATTGCGGAAGGTACGGCCGACTTGCGCCAGGTCCTGCACGTAAAATCCCGCGAATTCGATCCGCTCCAGCGGATAGACGGCGTCGAAAGCGGCGAGGAAGTTGTGCGGGTCGTAGATCGCGACCGGCCCGTTCGCACGCAAGGTGGTGACGAGCTCGCGCGCCGGCTCCGCGGCCAGCGGATGGGTGACCGCCTTGTAGAAGGCGTTGCCGCCGACCGCGTTGCTGAAGGTTTCGATGTTGAGCGGCATCGCGGTGGTCGCCTTACGCCGGACGTTTCAGACGCTTGAAGAGCGCACTGATGCGGTGACGGAACTGCTCGCGCCGCACCACGGCAGCGCTGGTGACCCAGTTCAGCTGGATCACGCGGCGCGGTCCGGAAAACGGCTCGAACCCGTGCCAGGCATTGGCCTCGTTCTTGAACAGCAGAAGCGTGCCCTGCTCCGGCGGCACTTCGGCGATGACGTCGTTGAGATCGTGCTGGGACCGCACGAGCCGCAACCGGCCTCTCGGACTCTCCCAGGCGTCGTTCATGTAGATCAGCGCGGTGACGAGCTTGGTCCGGCTGTCGGTGTGGATCTTGCCGTCGGCGGCCTTGCTCTGTCCTCTGACCGTGACCATCGTGGGGGCGGACGCGAGTTCCATGCCGAGCTTGCGCGCGACGATGGCGGTCACCTGCGCGCTTTGGAGATCGCCGGTGAACGCTGCGAAGGCTGGGCCATAGCTCAAGCTCGACAGCGGGAAGCTTCCGGCATGCTCGATCGCGGGGAAGTCGCGGCCGATGGCGGGAAGAGCAGCGGAGCGGACAAAACCCGGCACGATCAGGAAGGGAAACGGCTGCGTCTGGACCCGTGCGCGTTCCAACGCTTCCATGTCGAGCGAGTGCTCGTAGGCACAAGCGACGTCGGAAGTTGTGTGTGCCGCGCGGCTCATGGGCTCTCCGCCGAATTTAAGCGCGATTCGAGCGCCGTCAAAACCCGGTTTGTCAGGTCGCCTCGAAAGAGGCAAGCCTAGGGGCCGGCCTGCACCGCGTCGGCGGCCGCCTTGGCGCAGGCGCGGTCGCCCTCTTCCCCCATGCCCGCGGCCTGTGCGGAGCCGATCGTCACGCCGTCGATCACGACGGGCACGGCATCGACCGGGGCGGTATCGGGGATCGCCACGACGGGGCCGGGGCCGTTCAGGAACGGGTCGCCGCCATATTGCGGCCCCGAGCTGAACGACGGACCCTGGAGCGGCGCGCCGTCCATCCGCTGAAAATGCAGCAGCTCGCCGCGCTCGTTATAGACCCAGACGTTGACGGCGGCGTTGTGCGCGCGGGCATAGGCGATGCAGGCCTGCGCCATCTTGAACGCGGTGGCGGAATTGAAGGCCGGTACGGCGCGCTGCGCAAGCGCGCTGTCGGCCGCGAGCGCGGAGAGTGTGGCGGCGAAAAATGCTACGCAAACCCGCATCTCGTCCCCTCCCCGTCTTTGTTGACTCGCCCGCGCCGCTGCTGGCATCTGTTCCATAGCATTGCACGCCCACTTTTTGAATTGGCGCATTTTCTACGGCGAACCGCGGTAGGCACTTCGCCTGAAAAATGCTCTGGAAAAGCCGAGTTGACGCATGGCCAGTACCAAGGTTGCCGTCATCGATGATTGGCAGAACGCAGCGCGCGATCTGATCGACTGGTCGCCGTTGAAGAGCCGCGCGGAGATCGTCTTCTTCCAGCGCCATTTCGGGCCCGGCGACGAGAACGCGGCCGCCGATCTTCTGGCGGACTTCGACATCATTCTGATCCTGCGCGAGCGCTCGCGGTTCTCCGAGACGCTGATCGCGCGGCTGCCGAAGCTGAAGATGCTGTCGTGCACCGGCTCGCGCGCACCCAATGTCGATCTCGAGGCCGCCACCAAACGCGGGATCGTCTGCACGCTGACCTCGGGCGGACATTCGCCCGCGCCGGCGGCGGAAATGGCGCTCGCGCTGCTTCTCGCCGCGGCGCGGAAGATTCCGCAAGGCGACGCGGCGATCCGCGCCGGGCGCTTCCAGGAAGGAATTTCGCCGGGCATCAATCTCGAACATCGCACGCTCGGCATCGTGGGGCTCGGGCGCATCGGCGCATACATGGCGCGTTACGGCCACGCGCTCGGCATGCGCGTGATCGCGTGGAGCCAGAACCTCACGGCCGAAAAAGCCAAGGCCGCCGGCGCGGAGCTGGTCAGCAAGGAGCAGCTGTTCTCCGAATCCGATGCGGTGACGATCCATCTCGTGCTTGGCCCGCGCTCGCGCGGGTTGATCGGCGCGGCGGACTTCGCACGCATGAAACAGGGCGCGATCTTCATCAACACGTCGCGGGGGCCGATCGTCGATGAAGCGGCGCTCTTGGCCGCCATCCGCGAGGGGCGCATCGTGGCGGCGCTTGACGTTTTCGACAAGGAGCCGCTGCCGGGGGACAATCCGTTCCGCGCCCTTCCCAACACGGTGCTGACGCCGCATCTCGGCTTCACCACGGTCGAAGGGCTTTCCGCCTTTTACCAGCCCGCGCTCGAGAACATCCTGGCCTTCCTCGATGGGCGGCCGGTCAATCTGATGAATCCCGAAGTCGTAAAGAGAGCCTGATCCCGCCCGCGCCAAGTCGGCGGCGCTGTGCCATGATCCACCCCACCCGATACTCCTGAAACCCGAGGAACCACCACGATGAAACTCTATGGCGATCCGATCTCGACCACCTGCCGCCCCATCATGCTGCTCGCAGCGGAAAGCGGCGCGGACCTCAAGCTCGAACTCGTGGATTTGTTCACCGGCGCGCACATGCAGCCGGGATATGCGGCGATCAATCCGTCGCGCCAGGTTCCGGTGCTCGACGATGACGGTTTCACGCTGAGCGAAAGCTCGGCCATCCTGAAATATCTGGCGGAGAAGATCGGCTCGCCGGCCTATCCGAAGGACTTGAAGAAACGCGCCAAGGTCAACGAGATGATGGACTGGTTCAATACCGGGCTCTATCGCGATTTTGCTTACGGGTTCGTCTATCCGCAGGTATTCCCCAATCATAAGCGCGAAAACGATGTCGCCCAGGCGGGCCAGCTCGCATTCGGGCGAGAGAAAGCCAAGAACTGGCTGAAGGTGCTCGACGAGAGTTTGCTCGGACCGAAGAAGAAGTTCCTGTGCGGTGACGAGGTGACGATTGCCGATTATTTCGGCGCGTGTTTGCTGGCCTCAGGCGATATGGTGCGCTGCGATTTCAAGCCGTGGCCGAACGTGTCGCGCTGGCTTGCGAACATGCGGGCGCTCCCCAATTGGGGTAAGGTGCACGAGGCGTATAACACACGGCTTGTCGGACCGATGAAGGACGCGCCGTTCGCAATGTTCTGAGTCTTGGTTTGTCGCGTTTTCTACGGCGAACCGCGACAGGCACTTCGCCGGAAAACGCTTAGGAGGCGGACATGGCCATCAAAGGGCTTCACCACAACGCCTATCGCTGCCGCGATTCCGAGGAGACGAGGAGGTTCTACGAGGACTTCCTCGGCCTGCCTCTCGCGCACACGCTGGAAATCAGCGAGACCAAGACCGGGCGGAAGACCGATACGCTGCATACGTTCTACGAGATGGATGACGGGTCGTATCTCGCCTTCTTCGAAGCGCCGGACATGAAGTTCACCTTCAAGAAGCAGAAGGATTTCGATCTGCATATCGCGCTCGAAGTCGATCCTCTGACGCTCACGCGGATGTTCGCGAAGGGGAAGAAGGCCGGCATCGAGACGCGCGGCATTTCGGACCATCATTTCATCCGCTCGATCTATTTCCGCGATCCGAACGGCTACGTGATCGAGCTGACCGCCAAGGTTCCGGGTCTCGAAGGCGCGATGGACCCGAAACTCAACGGCGCGCGGGCGAAGCTTGCCGCGTGGCAGAAGGCCAAGCGGACGAAAGCGCCGAAGCGCAAACTGAAGACGGCGGCGTAAGTGCGGCGCGTGATATAAGGCTCAACTTAGGGTTAGCGGGAGAGTGTCATGGCGAACTTGACCCGGCGCGACTTGATGATTTCGGCGTCCCTTGCTGCGCCGGCGTTGCTGGCGCCGTGGAATGCACGCTCGGCCCCGGCGGCGAATTTCCCGGCGAAGAACATCCAGTTCGTCATTCCTTACGCACCGGGCGGCGGGTTCGACATCTATGTGCGGGTCGTTACGCCGGTGATGGAGAAATACCTGCCGCGCAAGGCGAGCATCGTGCCGCTGAACGTCGCCTCCGGTGCAGGAAGCCGCGGCGTCTCCCAGGCCTACCGGGCACGGCCCGACGGCTACACGATCACCATACTGAACATTCCGGGGATGTTCATCCTGCAGGACCAGCAGGGCACCGCCGCTTACGACCTCAACCGGTTCACCTGGATCGGCGCGATGGGCGAAGGCGAGAAATACTTCATCAGCGTGGGTCAGAACTCACCGCTAAAGACGTTCGACGATCTGAAGAGGCTGTCCGCGCAGCGTCCCGTGAAGCTGTCTGTCACCGGACCGGAAGGCACGGCATACATGGCCGCCGTCGTCGGAACGCAGCTGATGGGTTTGAGGACACAGCTGATCACGGGCTATCGCGGGTCGGCGGACTACGTGGTCGCGGCCGTGCGCGGCGATTCCGATGCGGTCGTGGCGGCTTTGCCGACGACGATGCGCTTCCGGCGCGGCGGCCAGCTGAGACCGCTCGCGAGCTTCGAGACCAAATCCAGCATCCCCGGGATTCCGGATGCAACCTCGCTCGGCAGGCCCGAGCTCGATCTCATCCGCGTGGAACGCCTGGTTGCGGCACCGCCGAACACGCCGGTCGAAGCTGTCGACATCCTCTCAGCGGCGCTGGCAAAGGCTCTCGTCGATCCGGCTGTGGTGAAATGGGCGGCCGAAAACGATGTGGTCATGAAGCCCAAGACGCCGCAGGAAGCCGTCGCCATCCTGAACGAGCAGCGCGCCTTTTACCAAAAGTGGAAGCCCAGCCTGACCGCTGGTTGACCTGAACTTCCCCATGGTTCAGTAGTTCGCCCGCCCCTTTAAGGGCGATTGCAGCGGAACCATGAGGCGTGAGCGGGCATGAATGAAGCGGAAGGCGGACGGATTTTCTTCTCCAGCAAGGGACGCACGCTCGAAGGTGAAGACGAGATCTGCATCCTTTCGGTCGGCGTCGATATCGGCTCATCGACCTCGCATCTGGTGTTCTCGCGCATCGTCCTGGAGCGGCTCGACAGCCGCTATGTCGTCACCGTGCGCGAGACGTTCTACGAATCCGACATCCTGCTGACGCCTTACTCGGCCGACGAAACGATCGATGCCGAAGCGCTCGGCGCGTTCATCGCCAAACAGTATGCCGACGCCAAGGTGCAGCCCGACGAGATCGATACCGGCGCGCTGATCCTGACCGGCGTTGCGGTGAGAAGGAGCAATGCGCGCGCCATCGGCGAGCTGTTCGCGAGCCAGACGGGCAAGCTCGTCGCCGTCAGCGCCGGCGACAGTCTGGAAACCGTGATGGCAGCTTACGGTTCGGGCGCGGTGTCGCGCGCCGTCCGCGACAATACGGCGGTGATGAACGTCGATATCGGCGGCGGAACGTCGAAGATCGCAGTCTGCGCCGAGGGCAAGGTCATCGACTTGACTGCCATCGACGTCGGCGCGCGTCTGGTGGTGAGCGATGATTCGGGGCGCATCACCCGCGTCGAGGAAGCGGGACGACAGTTTGGGTCCGAGCTGGGTTTGAAACTCGAGCTGGGCGCCGTGCTGAAGCCCGACGATGCCCGCGCGCTGGCCGCGCGCATGACGGACCGGCTGTTCGAAGCGATGAAAGGCGGCTCGCCGAAAGTCGGCACGTCGTCGCTGCTGCGGCTCGATCCGCTCACCCATGCGCACGAAATCTCGGAAGTGACGATCTCGGGCGGTGTCTCGGAGTATGTATACGGACGAGAAAAAGCGAGCTTCGGCGATCTCGGACCGATGCTTGCCGGTGAAATCCGCGCCCGCATCCAGAACTGGGGCAAAAAGCTGGTCAAGCCGGCGGAGGGCATCCGCGCCACCGTGATCGGCGCCTCGCAATACACCACCCAGGTCAGCGGCAGCACGATCTATGTCTGGCCGATGGAGGTGCTGCCCGTCCGCAATGTGCCGGTGATCGCGCCCGACATGAAACTGGACGATGAGGAGATCGATCCGGACAAGGTGGCCGCTGCGATCAAGGGGGTGCTGCGGCGCCTCGACCTCGGCGACGGCGAGCGTCCCGTCGCGGTGTTCGCGCCGTGGCGCGGATCGGCGACGTTTGCGCGGCTCGATGCGTTCTGCCGCGGCGTCGTGGCCGGATTGGA
>Ga0137423_1000415_pt1 | contig 12885 bp, 7 predicted proteins | sample EasRivERMZT600_2_FD_102326 | JGI IMG/M metagenome (GOLD analysis project Ga0137423, IMG submission 102326) | Soil microbial communities from meander-bound floodplain in the East River, Colorado, USA - East River MetaG ERMZT600_2 | ecosystem: Environmental > Terrestrial > Soil > Floodplain ...
ACCAACGAACTGGACCGCGCGCTCGGCAATCTCGTGCTGGATCTGCGGTCGAGTGGACACCTCAGTTCGACGCTTATCGTGGTTATGGGGGAATTCGGACGTACTCCGGGTCCGTTGAATTCACGTGACGGACGAGATCACTACCGGAACACGATGTCCGGATTGATCATTGGCGGCGGCATTCGAGGCGGCCAGGCCATCGGGGTGACCGATGCGACAGGCAGCGCCGTCGTCGATCCGGGATGGCGACAAGCCCGCCCGATCTATCCCGAAGACGTCATCGCGACAATCTATTCCGCGCTGGGAATCGATTGGACGAAGTCTTTTGCGACCGCGCTGTCGGGTCGTCCGTTCGAATACATTGGCGGCGCCAAGGCCGGGGACTATACGCCGATTGAGGAAGCGTTTGCATGAGATTTCGCATCCTTCTCCTCATAGCGCTCTGCCTGATTTCGCTCGATGCCCAGGCGCAAGCGACTCAGGTTTTCATCGTCGCTCCGAAGACCAGCTTTGTGTGGGGTGATCCCAACACTCTCAATGTCATCGTCCGCGACAGCAACGGCAATCGACTGTCTTCGCGCACCATCGCCTGGTTCATTGAACCGGCCGGCGCCGCGAGCATCGCGGCCGATGGGTCCATTACACCGAACCGGCTGCAGGCGTTTACCGCCAGGGCCACGGATGTGAACTCCGGCGCGTCGGCAGAAATCGTTTTGCAGACATTGCCGAAGAAAATCGTTGTGATACCTGAGCGACAGTCGATGGCGGTAGGTGCTTCGCAGATGTTGCGGGCCGAAGCGCTGGATATCAACGACCGACCGATTCCCGGCGTGACGTTCACCTGGCGGCTCACGAACCTTGCAGGCTACTGGGATTCAAACTATCCCATGGCAAGGATCGATGCGGCCGGCCGGCTCACATCCCTGGTTCAGGGACGCCTGCGGGCGATGGCAGTCGTTCCGTACGGGCCCGCTCCCTCGCATTGGCTTCCCACGTTTCTCACTCAGGCGACCGGAGAAGCCCAGATCGATTTGGAGGTTCGCAAGACGTACACCTTCGAGCGACTGCTCGAAAGCAGACCATTCGCTGCCACAAGCCGGTTAACGGCGAGATCCGCCGCGTTGGTGTCCACGCAGGATGACGGATTTGTCTTTGCTGCATCACTAAACAACGTCGGCTCGGCGTTGCTGGAATGGAAGGCCGGTGCTGTGAGTTCTTTGATGACTTCAGGCCGAAGCCACTCCAGCACTCGCCAGCCGTTGCTGGATTTCGTCGCCTACCCCCGGAATCGCCGCGGCGACATGTTGACGCTCGAAAGAGACGCGCAGCAGACGTCTCAGGTCTCCTTCGGGCCCGCTCAGACACAGTTGCCGTTGCTGACTCCCGGATCGCCGCTCGCGGTTGCCGAACGCACCTACGACTTCAGTATTCAACGGAACTCACTCGCCGACAGCGGCTACAAAGTCGTCATGGCCAGCTACCTCGATGCCGTGACTGAACAATGGACACAAGGGATCTTTCGCGGTTCCGGCAAAGGTCTCGAAGAGTACATCGTCGACAGAGCCGCCGGCCTCCCCGGCCGCGAGAACCAGAGCTTCTGGTTCGATTCCTACGGTATTACCAACGACGGAACCGTCTGGTTTGTCACAAACGACTCCAGCAACCGGCAGACGCTGTGGAGACAGATACCGTTTGGACCGATTGAAAAGGTCCTGGGCAGGGGCGACGCTTTTCAGGGAACGGTGACCGGCATAGGTTTGCCGTTCGTCGCGAGCAACGGCGAAGTGGTGGCGCCGGTCTACACCAATCAGACAGGCTGCTACGTGCGCTGGTTGCCGGGGACTCCCCAGCCCCAGGCGCTTTGCGGCGTACATACGGAAGCGGTCTACTGGAATGAACCCGGAGTCGGAGCGCTCATTAAAACCAACTCCGGCGGGCAGGGAGTCGGCGTCTACCTGTGGACGCAGAATGGCGTGACGCCGCTGGTGCGCTTGAACGAACTCATCGAAGGATCGCCAGTTACTGAGATCTACAGCGCCACCATGAACAGTAACGGCGTCGCGTTTGCAATGGTCGCGACAACAGCCAACCCTATGCTCATCCTGCGGCTGCGTCCGGACAAACGGGTGGTGCTGCGAGAGGGGGATGCGCTTTCCATTCAACTGTCTCCGGTCATCGCTGCCTTCGTCCCGGGACGTGGTTCAGGACCGCCGCTGGCTCTGGTCGGCGGAATGACGGGCAGTGTGGCGCGTATCGACGATGCCGCCGGCATTCAGACGCTCATTGCAGTCGGCGATCTCCTGCCCGGCGGCAAGCATTTTCAAGGCAGCCGGATCGATCCGTCAGGGTACGGACAAGTTCGTTCCTTACCTGACGGAAGCATCCTGTTCGGCGACAACAATGGCATTCATCGATGGAACAACGACGTCATTGAAACCCTTTATGCGCCAGGCAGAGTCAGCGGATACCAAATTAATTCCCCCGCGGGGTTTGATGCGAATTCCTCCGGCCAGATCGCCGCGCACCTACATGGCGGCGCCGACACCGGTATCTACAGGCTCGCCAATGCGGGCGCGACCCTGGTCACGCGGCAGACAGGAACGATTGACGGGGAACCAGTGGTCGACTTTTCGAACCCGGTGATTGACGACAGCGGCCGCATCGCTTTTCTCTTTCAGAACGACAAAGCGAACTGGAATTTTCTCGGCTTCTGGGACGGAAGCAGTGTTCGCAAGATCTTGTGGCCGGACATGAGCCTGCCGGACGGAAGAACTATCCGAAGTTTAGATCGCCTGAAGGCGGCCGCCGATTCGTTTACTGCCCGGGTCACGATTTCCGATGGACAGGCCACGCTCATTACCTATCGAAACGGCGCCTGGCAATACGTCGTCGGGCGTGGGGAGCCGATCGCGACCGGAGTCACGCTGACGTGGCTTGATTTCAATTTCGAGTCGAATGCTGCAGGCGATGTCGCCTTTTCAACGGGCCAGAGTCTGGAAACGAAGCGAGGCGCCACGTTCCACGCGATCCATGACTTCAACGAATCGACCGAACAGAATGAATTTCTGATCAGTCTCACGAATCTCCAGCTTAAAGACAACGGCGTACTGTACGTTCTGGCGACGACCGACCTCGGCCAGCAGGTAGTCTATCGCGCGACGCCAGGCGTCGCGGCAAGCACCGCCATCGAAGTTCAGCCGTTTTCGTTGAAGTCTCGCGGGTCGGCTTCGATCAATAGCGCCGGACGTTCCACCGGTCTGGTAACCGGCTTTGCGACAATTCAACCCGACACCGGCAAGACCTTACCCGAAGGTTTGGCGATTTTCGGGCTCAGGCGGAACGGTGTGCTCGTTACCGAAGCCGGCGTCCCGGCTGCGACGTTGATACGCAGCGGCAGGTTTTTCGCCGAGGTTGGCGGCGCTGTCAACACCGGTCTCGCGATCGCCAATCCATCCAACGAAGTTGCCGTTGTGCAGTTCTATTTGACTGACGAAACCGGAGCAACTATCCATTCCGGAACCGTTACAGTAGGCGCGAAGTCTCAGATTGCGGAATTCCTGGATGGCCCCACATTCCGAAGCAGCACCTTCCGCGGGACGTTCACGTTCACGTCGAGCGTCCGCATCGGTGTCACGGCTTTGCGAGGACTGACCAATCTCGATGGCAACTTTCTGATAACCACGCTTCCTGTCGCCGACACCTCGATTGTTCTGGAAGGCGATCAGTACCTTCCCCACTTCGCCATCGGCAACGGTTGGACAACTCAGTTGATTTTGCTGAATCCCACCGACAACGCCATTGAGGGATCCTTCACGTTCTATGGCGAGGGATCGGATACCACCCCGGGAGCGCCGATCGCGCTAAGCATCGATCAGAAATCGGCAACCAGTTTTGATTACTCGATTCCAGCCCGAAGCATGAGACGCTATGTTCCTTCGAGTCTATCGGAAGCCGTGCCTTCCGGTTTCGTTGTCATTCGACCGAAAAGCGGAATGACTGCTCCGTCCTCTCTCGCGGTGTTCTCGATGAGTAACTCCAGGACGACTGTTTCTGAAGCCGGTGTAAGCGGTTCCCCTGTCGGCAAGGCTTTCCGAATGTACGCTGAGGTCAGCGGCAACTTCATGTCGGGCGAGCGCGGTTCGCTCGCGACTGGCATAGCGGTCGCGAATTCGACATCCACCCCGGCGGTCGTTTCAGTGGAGTTAATTGATGCCGAAGGTGCAGCAACGGGTTTCAAAGGCTCATTGAAAGTGCCGGGATCCGGAAAGCGTGCTGCATTTCTTCAACAGATACCCGGTCTGGAAAGAGTTCCATCATCCTTTATCGGAACCCTGAGGCTCACAGCGGATGTGGGCGTCACGATGTTGGGACTGCGAGGGCGTTACAACGAAGTCTCCAATTTTCTGATCACCACTACACCCGCGATACTGGAGGGAGTGACAACAACGGCGGAACGCGTTTTCCCGCACCTGGCCGACGGGAGTGGCTACACCACTCAGTTCATTCTTATCGACGCGGGGTCGGGCTCCTCGTCCGGTGCGATCCGGTTCTTTAATCGGCAGGGACAGCCCCTGGCTTTGCGATTTCAGAACCAGTGATGTCATCCCTTAGGGTTTTCTCACTCCAGAGACAGAACGGTCCTGAGTCCTGAATCGACGCGATGCCGGATGTCGTCAGGAAGAACACTGACACGTTGCGCGAGAAGAGACTTGTCAATCGTGAGGACCTGCGAAACGTTAATTACCGATTTGCGCTTTAGTTTGGACTGTCGGGTAGCAAGTTCAAGGTTTCCTGGGGCCCCAGCCAGCTTCAGATTCGAGGTGATGATGACAACGATGATCGTACGAATAGCACTCGCATTGAAGTCATTGGATTGAACGATAACGACCGGTCGGCGATAGCCAGGACCCGAACCGGTCGCGTTCGGAAGATTCGCCCACCAGATTTCACCCCGTCTCACTACCATTTTTCATTATCCAATATGTCAAATTGTGCGCGAAGGATCGCGGGATCCGCTTCGGATGGTTCATCCCGATAAATTTCATTCAGCCTTGCCCTGACATCCTTTTGCTCAAAGTCATCGACCAGCCGTTTTATTGCCATCGCATAGAAGCGGCTTCGCGGTATCTGGTGTCGTGCGCACAGTCGTTCGGCAGCATGAAAGATTGGATCAGGAAGGGAGATGGCAGTTTTCATGGTCACAGTATAACATCAGTTATACTCAATCAGTGCGGGAGGTTCGCAGACGGATTTCGACTGCAAGTCCCGATGGCTGGCGGTTATGAGCGCGGACGGTACCTTTGCATGCTTCGACACAGGATTTCACAATCGCAAGGCCAAGTCCCGTTCCCCCCTTGTCGCGGCCACGCGACTGTTCAAGCCGATAAAAGGGTGCGAACACCTGTTCGAGTTCGTCCTCCGGAAGGCCCGCCCCGGAATCAGCCACGGTGATAATGGTGTCGTGGCCTTCGTTGCGCGCCGATATTGAAATCGGTCCGGCGTGGCCGGCATAACGAATCGCGTTGCGAACCAGGTTCGAAATCGCACGGAACAGAGGCTCAGGGCTGGCTGATACAAAGACGCCGGACGGGATGGAATTTTCGATCGTTGTATCGGACGTACCTTCACGTTCCAAAACGCGGCGAATCGTTTCGGCGACGTCGACCTTCACGATCTCAGTCTCGCCCGCCTGCATGCCCGCTTTCGAAAAGGACATCAGCTCATTGATCAACTGCGACATATGTTGGGCTTCATCCTTGACGTCCGCCACATATTCCCGGGATTTTTCCTCCGCGCGTTGTTCAAGAATTCCGAGCGCCACCTGCATTCGGGCGACGGGCGCACATAGCTCATGGGCGATGTCGGCCAGAAAACGCTTTTGGCCTTTCACGAAGCCGGCCAATTGAGTGCTCATACTGTTGATTGAGGCGGCCAATAGCCCGACTTCGTCGGTGCGCTTGAAGGCTAGTCGAGTGTCGAATTGGCCTTCGGCGATCTCTCCAGTGGCGCGCGTCATTTCGCTGATGGCGTGAGTGAGCCTGCGAATCAACGGAAGCCAGACAATCATCGAAACGGTGATGACCGCCAGCGTCAAGGCGATCCAGGGCTTGGGATCGAAGAAGAATCCATTGCCGATGAACGAATCCGAGCGAAGAAGCAGAAAGGCGTTTGGCATGGGTGGATTGTCAGTGCTTCGGACGACGGGAAGACGCACTCCTACCCAATACTCGGAAGGATTCTCGATTTGTGCGCGAAACATCAGACTGGGGCGCCCGGAGCCGCGCCCGCCTGGCCCGCCTTCAGGACCGGGTGGTCTGGGACCACCGCCGCCGAATCCTCGAGGAGGCCCGCCACGTCCAGGTGGCCGGGGGTGGGTGACTTCTCTCAGAACCTCGGGACGAAGATCCAGTTGCGGATTGACGAGGTTTCGACCCTGCGAGTCAACCATGAGGAAGTCGACTCCGGTCTCTTTAGAAAACCGTTCCAACAAATCCTTCCGGCCGTTCGTTGGTGTCTCCGCCAGATCCAATCCCAATTGGCCCGCCGCATTGAGAATCCGATTCACTGCGGGCGCCACCAGGAAGTTTTCAGGCGGAACTCGAAACAGCAGACCGGCGAAAACAAGCGGTACGGCCGTAACAACCATCGCGTTGATCACCGCCAGCAGGGCGATTTTCCAACTTAGTGACAGCCGGGGTTTCATACGTCGGCCTCCATTCCCGGCTTCAACAATCGGTAGCCGACGGAGCGAACGGTTTGGACCCATCGTGGTGATTTGGCGTCATCGCCCAGCTTCCGTCGAATCGAAGAGATGTGGACGTCGATGGATCGATCGAATGCTTCAAAGTCCCGGTCCGCGACTTCCAGAAGTAGCTGCTCGCGCGATTTGACGCGACCCGGCACTCGAGCAAGAGCGATCAGCAGGTCGAACTCGACGGCGGTCAGAGAAATCGGCCTGTCATCCAGAGTTACTGCCCGTGTATCTCCGTCCAGACGCAACCCGCCGACACTCACGGCAGACTCGAGCTTGTCGGCCGCCGAAACGGACCGCGCTGCGGTGATGCGCGAGCGCCTGATGACGGCGCGCAGGCGCGCCAGAAGTTCGCGCGTGGAAAACGTCTTGGGCAGATAATCGTCCGCGCCCATTTCCAGACCGACGATGCGATCGGATTCCTCGCCGAGTCCAGTGAGCATCAACACCGGCACACTGGAGCTGACGCGCAGTTGCCGCAGCACTTCCAGACCGTCCATCTCCGGCATCATAATGTCGAGAATGATCGCGTCAAATTTGTGCGCCAGCGCTTTCTCCAAGCCTTCTTTGCCCGTGTGCGCAGTTGAGACGTCGTAGCCCAGAGGCTCGAGGTAGTCCTTGATCAGACGCGACAGCTTTTTGTCATCATCGACCACCAGAAGCCGTGTCCGTTCCGTGTCCATTGACGGCATCATAACTCCGCTTTCCAGTCCTTACGATTCCTTAACAATTCTTAGCGTAAACATAACAATCCAGCGGCCTGGCCTTCATATCGTTTTTACGTTGCGGCGGTCTACTATCGGACGAGGCAAACGGACATGAGCACACTTCGGCGCAGACACTGGGGATTTAAGGCTTTCATTGTTGTCGGATTACTGCTGGGCGTGGGATTACTGGCTCAAACAATTTCAACCTATATCTATGTTTCCGACAGACTTGTCCGCCAGGAAGCGCAAAGGGACAGCTCTCGCAGGGCCAGTTCGCTTGAGCGCGTCGTCCGTCAGGCGGGTTCGAATGATCCAGTCCGGATCAACGATCTCATCGAAGACGCCGTCAAGGACTGGCAGGGACAAGTCGTCTGGGCACGACTGGTGGACGCCAACGGCCGCGATCGCGTGTCGGAAGTTCGAAACACAGTTTCGGGACAGGTTTTCGTCAGCGAACATCCGTTTCGCGCCGCGTCAACAAGACAGAAGCCGATGCTGGTCGAGATCGCAGTATCCATGGACAGTATTTCGGCATCGTTCGCCTCCCTGAGACGTAACCTGATCGTTGGGGTCATGGCGGCAATCGCGCTACTGACGTCGCTTGTCATCATCGGACTTCGTTTCCCGAATTACCTTCGAGGCAAACAGCTCGAAGCTCAACTGGAAATGGCGCACGACGTTCAAAACGCGCTTCTGCCAAAGTCGAGGGCAACGGGCAACATCCGGTATGCGACCGAGTGTATCCCTGCGGCACAGGTGGGTGGCGACATTTGCGATGTCTTCGAAGTCGACCGGGGACGTACAGCTATGGTCGTCGGCGATGTTTCAGGGAAAGGCATGGCGGCGGCTCTTGTGATGGGATTGATCCATGGCGCCATTCACTCCAGCGCCTGGACGGGATCCGCACGCGATCACGAAGATGCAAGCGAACGCTTAAACGACTTGCTGCGGCGGAAGACGACGGCGGAACGCTTCGCTACCTTGTTCTGGGGTTACTACGAGCCCGAGGCGTCGGTTATTCGCTACGTCAATGCCGGCCATCTGCCACCCCTTCTGATTCGTCGAGGTGAGGGTACCGACCTTAACGTGCAGCGTCTGGATGAAGGCGGTCCGCTGATGGGTATTCTGGAGTGGGGCCACTACGAACAGAAGGAGGCTTACGTTCAGGAGGGAGACCTTCTCGTGGCTTTCTCAGACGGAATTGTGGAAGCGATGAATTCCGCCGAGGAACAATTCGGCGAGGACAGAATCCTGAAGGCCATTGGAGAATCCTGGAACCGCTCTCCGGCGGAAATAAAGAATGCGATCCTGAATCAGGTTCGAGCGCACACCGGTGCAGACAACGCGGTCCAGGACGATCAAACGCTGCTGGTCGCCCGCTTCGAACATGTCAGCAGCATGCGTGATAATATGTTGGGGCACATCTTATTAGAGGGGTCACCTGCCAATGCCTGAATCTGAAGTCAAAAACCTGGAGATCGCTCCAAAGCCCAAGTGCCAGAGATGCGGGGCCGAACACACTGTCTCCGACCTCGGCCACTGGCTGCCGGGTTGGTGGACCTGCCAGGTTTGCAACATCCGCTGGGAAGAAGACGAATTCGATTAAGGAAATCGGAACCAGGAATCTGACCAATCCGCAAATCCGTCAATCCCAATCCGAGCAGAACGCCGTTAATTAACGAATTCCGCTCGGATTGGGATTGACGGATTTCTGGATTTGGGATTTGTCAGATCCGTTTTGTTTTACTCACACCGCAATGCAATCACCGGGTCGATGCGCGTTGCTCGCCGAACAGGAATATACGAAGCGGCGGCAGTAACCAGCAGAAGCACAAGCACGGCGACGCCGTAAGTTAGTGCATCTGTGGGTGCGATCCCGTACAACAGGCCGGATAAAACACCGGACAGAGCCAGCGACAAACCACATCCAATAATTAATCCTGAGACGGCGATCAGCATGCATTCGCGAATCACCAGACGGCTGACGTCGCCCGGCCGCCCACCTAACGCCATGCGTATTCCGATCTCCTGGGTCCGCTGTCCGACGACATAGGACATAACCCCGTACAAGCCGACGCTGGCCAGCCCGAGGGCTGTGATTGCAAACAACGTGATGATCCACGTATTGAAACGCTGCCGGGACACCGCCCTGGTCACCAGATCGTCGATTGTCCGCACGTTGGCGAGCGGCAAAGTCGGATCCAACTGGTCAATAGCGGCGCGAATCCCACTCAATGTGCCGGCAGCATCGGCGGAGGTCCGAACTATCAGCGACATTGTAAGTTCCGGCCTTTGCAAATGCGGCAGGTAGATCTGGGGCTCTCCGAGTTCCTGCGGCCCATCTCGTCGAACATGACTGACGACACCGATTACGGTCGCCCAGTTACCGGTTCGATCGCCGGCGTTTATTCGTTTACCGAGCGCAGATTCGTTCGGCCACTGCTGCTTTGCTAATGACTCGTCCACGATCACAACTCTGGTGGCGCCATCACGGTCGAACGGACTGAACTCGCGACCTGCGACGAACGGAATCCGCATGGTCTGAAAGTAGTCGGGAGCGGCGACGTTGTATTCGGCATGAGGCAATTGATTGCCCGGTCCGTCCGGCACGCCTTCCACCGAGTATGTTCCGCTCCACTTGTCGTCGCTCAAAGCCAATGGATAGACAATACTTGCCGAATCTGCGCCTGGAAGCCTGGCGATCTGTTGCTGGAGCTGATCGAAGAACGCCGCGACTTTGGGTCCGCTGTCGTATGTTGTACGCGGAAGAGTAATACGTGCGGATAATACGTCACTGCCGTTGAAGCCCAATTCCACTCGCTGTAGAGCTGCAAAACTTCGCGCAAGCAATCCCGCGGTAATCAAGACAACGACGGCGAGCGCTACCTGGGCTGCCACAAGAGCGGCCCGCAGATAACGCCGTTGCCGGCTGACGCCAGCGCTTCGCGATGTTTCACTAAGGGTGCGACTGAGATGCAATCCCGACTGCTGCAGCGCGGGAAGCGCACCGATCATCAGTGCCGTGATGATCGAAATGGCCAGCGTAAAACCCAGGACGGTGATATCAACGCGGGTTTGATCGAGTCGAGGTATGTAGCCGGCATCAAAACGTGTCAGTCCCTGCACCCCAGCCCATGCAATGCCAACGCCGAGTAGCGCGCCGGCCAACGAGATCATCATGCTTTCCGTGAGGACCTGCCGCACGAGTCGCCAGCGATTGGCTCCAAGAGCGAGCCTGACGGCATAATCGCGTTTCCGCGATGTCGAGCGCGCCAACAACAGATTCGCCACGTTGACGCACGCGATGAACAGAACGAAACCGACCAACACGGTGATGACCATCAGCGCAGGACGGACTTCCCCGACCATGCGGTCCCGTAAACCAATGGCGCCGATTTTCCAGTTGGGAACTCGTGGTGGCGAATAGCGGTTCGGGTAGGCCTGCCTGAAGCGCGCTGCGACTGTCGCCAGGTCCGCAGCCGCTTGCTCGGGCGTCGCTGTTGTTCGGACGCGAGCAAAAACGGCAAGGTTTTGGTTGCCGCGCGAATCCGCCCGGACTTCTTCAAAATCGGCGGGTATCCAGGCGTCACCGGGTTCGCGCAAGAAACCAACCGGAGAATCCGGAAACCGAACCTCTACCGGCATCACACCCAGTACGGTTCGGAGGATTCCGCCGAAGTTGATGACTTTCCCCACGATATTGGGATCTGCGCCAAAACGTCGAACCCATAGCGCATGACTCAGCAATACGACTGGATTGCCGGCGGCCCGTCCATCGTCGAGCGTAAACCCGCGGCCCAGGGCTGGAGCTGTGCCGAGGAGATCGAACATATTCGGCGTCATCATGTAAACGGAGAATAGCTCGGGTTGACCGCTGCCGACCAACGCCAACCGGCGTGGCCGGACGGCCGAGACCTCGTCAAACGCCCGCAGTTGCTCCTTCAGGTCGAAGTACTCGGGTGCGGCGACGGCGGCGTCCGTTAGCCCGGATGGAAAATAGCTGTTGGAGAGCATGATGACCCGGTCGGCGTGAGCGTAAGGCAATGACCGGAGGAGCACCGCTTCGACCACGCTGAATATCGTTGAACAAACACCAATTCCGATCCCCAGCGTCAGGACGACGATGGCGGTGAACCCGGGCTCTTTTAGAAAAGCGCGGCAAGCGTGACGAGAATCCTGCAGGAATGTCTCGAACATGGCGGTAGCCTCCGTCTGGTCAGTTCTGTAGAAAACCCCAGAGCGGATGGAAGGTTACAAAAAATGACAGTTAACTCGAACCACAAAAGTCGTCACCGCCGAGCGTGGCGGAGCCGGTCTAGTTTGAGCACCCGCCCCGCTCGGCTTGGTCCTCGGATTGGGATTTGCGGATTTGGGATTTGTCAGATCCGATTTTCCCTGCCGATTCCGTCGTTGCGGCAGCGGATCCTGTCACCAGGCTCTAAGATCCGGCCCGATTAGACTTAGGAAAACTCAAAATGCCAGCGTTTTTCCAGCCTGAGGCTGAAAGCAGCGAATCGCCTTTAGGCCCGGCTTTGCACAAACTCTCATGCTCAGGGATCGTTTCGAATCCGCGCGCCCGATGTAGGCGACGGCTTTAGCCGGCCGCGGCCGAGACTGGCGTCTCCGTCAATGCAATCCTTACCAGGAACTCTCTCCAGAACCGACGGTGAAGAAAATATTGAGCGTCCTGCCCATCAGGCGGATGTTGTTCTCGGTAAGCTGCCCGGCAATGGCGTTAAATTCCTTGTACCAGATGTTTTTCCGGTTGTAGACATTGAATACGGAGATGCCGAAAATCCCTTTTCCTCCGTCACCCACTCTCTTGAGTTCGCGGGTGAGCGCGAGGTCCATTCGATGATATGGCGGTAATCTGCTGCTGTTTTTTTCGCCGGCAATCACTCGTTCGAAGGTCCCTCCAAAGGGAAGCGTAATCGGTTCGGTTCCGGCCGGCGCTGTATATGGCTTGCCGCTGGCAAGAATCCATGTACCTGACAGCTTCCAACCTGATAGTTTGAAGCGGCGGATATCATGTACTCCTACAAGTTTGACTTCGTGCCGCTGGTCGTGGTCTGCGAAATACTCTCGCGGAACCAGTGCAGGGAGCGACTCCTTTACCTGGCTGAGCGTATAACTTAGCCAGCCGGTATTGCGACCCGTACGCTTTTGCAACAGTACTTCGACTCCCTCAGCGTGGCCGTCGCCATGATAGAAGAAGTTGTCGTAATTGAAAGAACTGGCGGCAACGGCGAAACGCGGGGCAAACTGTGACAGCCCCGAGAGCTTCTTCTTGTAAGCTTCTACATCGAACAGCCACGATCCCCGTTGGAGCGTCCCACCGACGATCATTTCCCGATTCGAGGAAACTGGAATCCGAACACCATCGGCGGCGGTCCAAAAAGCACGATTGCCTTGAAGGAGATCCTCGCG
>Ga0137423_1000416_pt1 | contig 12879 bp, 11 predicted proteins | sample EasRivERMZT600_2_FD_102326 | JGI IMG/M metagenome (GOLD analysis project Ga0137423, IMG submission 102326) | Soil microbial communities from meander-bound floodplain in the East River, Colorado, USA - East River MetaG ERMZT600_2 | ecosystem: Environmental > Terrestrial > Soil > Floodplain ...
CCGCTGAACATCATGATCGGAAACCGCGAAATTCCGATCGGATTGTTTTTGACCACACTGGTTCTTTTCTTCGTCGCTATGGCCAACCTGTTCTCGAAACAGGTGGCGACGATTTCCGGTGTCGGATTCACGCTCGCTCTCTTTATCGTGTTCACGATCTCGAGCCGTCTCAATGCCAAAGCGCGACACGACAGGAAGCAGGGCCTGGAACAGTTCAATCTCGACGTGCGTGGGGAGATCGCCAGCGGCGGAGGCGCGATTCATGCGCGGCCGGGCTGTGTCCTGGTGGCGGTGCGGAATTACAACCGGATGACGCATCTCGAGAACGTCCTGCAGAAGACGAACCTGCGGCGTCACGACATCGTCGTGATGACCGTTCGCGGTGTGTCCACTGGCGCAGGCGAATACGATCTCGCCGAGAACCAGCTCTTCACCGATGACGAGCGCGAGGTTTTCACACGCGTCGTTGCGGTGGCGGAAAAAGAGGGAAAGACCGTAGATCTGCTGGTTGTTCCCGCCGTCAATCCATTCGACGCCATGGTCCAAACCGCGACGAAGCTCCTGGCCTCGAGACTCGTGACCGGCGTCTCAGCGCGCATGGATTCCGAAGAACTCGCGCGCCGGATCGGCAAGGCATGGGAAAAACTTCCGGAGCCGCGCCATCCGTTCTCACTGGAAATCATCACGCCCGACCGGCCCTCGACATTCGTGAACCTTGGACCACATCCGCCGCGCCTGTGGCCGGAAGACATCGACCTCGTGCATGAAATATGGCTCGAAATCAGCGACAAGTATGCCGGCTCGAAGGTACATCACCGCGATATCGTCGGCGTAGCGCTTCGCCGCATGCGCGAACAACTCCAGTCCGGCCAGCAGCGCGACCAGGTCGTCCACGACATCCTGGAAGAACTCGAACACCGCAAAGAACCCGCCATGACCCGCGGCAACGGAAACCCGCCGCCACTGTAGGGGCGGTCGCCCACTGGACCCTTCGTTTCAGCCGCCCACGCTAAACTGAAAGCAAGCGGCCGAAAAAAGACCGATAGCGTCGCAGTGCAAGGCGGAGATCATCGGTAGAGACACTCTCGCCGCGATCCCACTGGCCGTCAAGCTTCGCCCTTTCATCCGCAAACATTTCCGCCAGGCGCTTCATGGCTCCCGCGACGAGACTATCAGCCTGCTCTACCGCTCGTCGCGGCTCATCCACAAAGCCCCCCTGGATAGCGTCCCAGCGAGAGCGAAACTCCTTAGCCTCTTCGGTCGAAAGGAGCGGAGCCGTCTGTTCGGTTTCCTGCTCTCGCAGATCACTGTCTGGTTACAGGACACTCCATGGCTTATTGGCCGGAGCGATGCTTTGGACGTTGTCCTTTGCCAGTGGTGCGAGCGCGCAATCCCTCGGGACGATTGATGCTGGGACAACGATCACCGTGCGAACCAACGAGGAGATCAATGCAAAGAACATCGACGGCAGAGTGTTTTCGGGCGTAGTGGACGAGGATGTGGTCAACAGAGGCGGCAATGTTGCCATTCCAAGAGGGTCAAACGTTGAGCTGTTGGTAAAGAGCGTGGCGAACAACCAGGTCGCGCTGGACCTGGACTCCGTTACGGTCAACGGGCAGCGGTATGGCGTTCAGGGGCAGGACGGTGTCGTCAGCACGCAACAGGCTGACGGTCTCGGAGCCAATAAGCGTACGGGGAAATACGTTGGCGGCGGAGCTGCGATCGGTGCGATCGTCGGCGCCATTGCCGGCGGCGGAAAAGGCGCGGCGATTGGCGGTGGAATTGGTGCGGCAGCGGGAGCCGGTACTCAGGTCCTGACCCGGGGCAAAAGCGTGAGTGTTCCCGCCGAGTCGTTGGTGACGTTTCGCTTGCAACAACCGCTGCAAACTGGGGCCGCGGACAGCGGGTTCAGGCGTAATGGGCAACATTATCATCCAGGCTACAACACGAACTCGGGTAACAGCGCAGCTTATCAAGACGGCCTGCAGGCTGGCCGCTCGGATTCGGATCGCAACCTGAACCGCAATGCGCGAAGCAATCGGTGGAGCAACGGTCAACAGCTCCGCGACTACCAGGCAGGATACAGCAGCGGCTATGACGAAACTGCAAGCGGCGGTCAGCAAGGAAACGGAATGATCAGGATTCGACCGGACAATAACATCAGTTGGCAAGGGCCCGCTGACGCCCAGGTTTATGTTCAAGTGGACAACAACCGCCGCCAGCTCTTCGCTGCAGGACCGTCCGGGACTCAACTGGCGCCATGGATAGAGTCAGGTCATCTGTACGTTTTCGTTTTGCAGGACCGGAACGGAAACGAAATCGCCAGAGACGAAAGTGACCTCCGGCAGAGACGCAGTAACCGGTCTCGCTAGAAGATAGCGATCGAAAGTTCTCGTACAGAATTGACCAGTTTCCGAACTCCTACTTTGGAAGACTGTAATCAGGTAACGCTTGTTACCGCAATTCACTCGAAACTCAGGTGACGCTTAGGAAACGGGCTGAGCGCTCGACACTCAGCAGACAAGGACAATACAAATGGCCAATCAATCAGTTATCGGAATCTATTCCGCGCAGGCGCAGGTGGAGCATGCTGTAAATGAATTGAAGCGTGAAGGCTTTCGGAGTGCGGATATCTCGGTTCTATTCCCCAGCAATGACGGCACGAAAGATTTTGCTGTCGAAATGAACACCAAGGCTCCCGAAGGCGCGGCCACCGGGGCCGCGTCCGGTGCGGTCATCGGCGGCGCACTCGGATGGCTTGCCGGCATTGGGATGCTTGCCATTCCAGGTGTCGGACCATTTATCGCCGCGGGCCCGATCATGGCTTTACTTAGTGGCATGGGCGTCGGCGCAGCGGTCGGGGGGCTGACTGGCGTCCTCATCGGCCTGGGCATTCCGGAGTACGAAGCCAAGCGTTACGAGGGACGTATCAAAGGAGGCTGCATTCTCCTGTCCGTTCATTCCGATGACTCCACTTGGACCAAGAAGGCCAAGGTGATTCTGGAACGTACCGGCGCCGAAGACATCTCTTCGGTTGGTGAAACGAACGGCGATTACGCGAATTCGGACGTACCGAAGCCGCGGATGACAGCATAATCGGCGTGATTCGCGGATTTTTTCCGGCTGACCGGCGGTCTGGCCGCGATCCAATCTCGAGCACACACAACTTCATTCCGCCGCCGCGGCCTGGTACCGGAAAGCGATCGGGAGGAATCCGATCCGCTCTCACGCTACCAGCCGTGGCTGGCAGGCCTTTATGCGTAACACGACGGCCTTATGGGAATGCAATAGGAAATCACCGGAGCGCCTCGCGGGGGCTGCGCGCGAATCGAGGCTGAGGCTTTCTACGGATTATTGCGGCAAATCAGTTTGAGCTTCATCTCGTGAACGTGCGCGAGATCTGCGTTCAAGTACGGATGTAATCCGACCCCGACCAGCGCCGAGCTAAACGACCTGCGATGCCTCGACCAGGACTCCGGCGAACACCGGATTAAAGCCGATCTCATCGTAGTGGCTCTTTCCGATCTGCCTTGTCGTGCCAAACACAGGAACGCGCAACGTGCGCGCCAGCAGACGCAGCGTCCGCCGGCCCCCCGGAGACACGGCGGTCTCGCAGCCGAGCAGGCGTACTGAGACGACCTGCAGGCGCGGCAGCAGCCGGTCACCGGCGACCGATTGGAAAAAACGCGCGACAACAGGATCGAGCATGTCGATTGCCGTGTCGCCCAATCGCAAAAAGTGATGATCGCGTGTCGAGTGACCGATCAGGTCCATGACGACCGGTGACACCGGACTGCCGAGCCGTTCTTCGAGAAGAGTCCGGAGGCTCGCGAGGGAGCCGGCGCAATGACGGTTCGCGCATCGCGCAACCTCACCCGTGAACAATCCCTCGGCGTCGGACGAAACGATATTTAGTGATGGTACCCGATCAGTCATCGTCGATCGCTCCTAGTCACCTGCAAACGGCGGAACCTTCGGGCCGCCAATAGCCGAAACCACGACGGCGCCGCCCAGAGCATCGCCGTTGAAGGCCAACGCCAGGACATGCGTCGCGCCGCGCTGGGTGTCGCACGGATCGAGTTCACTTACCTGGTTCTTTGCTTCCTTTGATGTGTTCATTTCGTTTTGCTCCTTTGTTCGCGATGCAATGGTCAGTCGCCCAGGTAGGGCGGAAGTTTCGGGCCGCTGATGGCACAGACACCGGTGCCGCCCCAAGCCGCGTCACTAAAAAGCAACTTGGCAACGGTGTCGCCGCACTGCTTGCCTGCGGGAATCGGTTTACACGTGTGGTCTTCTGCTTCAATTTTCTTGTTCATGACGTCTCCTTGTCCGTTGGATTGGAATTGTTATTCGCCCAGCAAGGGCGGAACTTTCGGGCCGCCGATGGCGCAGACGGCGAGGCCGCTCACGGTCGCGCCATCGAAGATCAACGTGGCGTCGCCGGTGTATCCGGCGTCGCCGGGAATGGACTTGCTTGATTTGTCTTGGAACTCGTTTGGTCTGTTCATCACGCCTCCTTTGGTCGTGGTTGGTTGTTGGTTGAAAGCTGGCCCGAGATCAGGAATAGGGCGCCGCTTTTAGGCGCATCGCCAACGCCGATCTCGGTCAGAGTATTGGGACCGGCGTCGCAGTGTTCCGGAGACGCCAAATCAATCCACATCGTCAACGGCCGGGCGTTGGGCCGCGCTGAACTGCCCGGCGGATACACGGCGACGCGTGCCAATGTCCCTCGTTCTTCCAGGATCTCGGCATAGTGGCCGGCGTAGCGCTTTCCAGCGCGAGGATCGCTCGAGTGCGGCCAATAAACGGTCGATGTAAACTCGCAGACGCGGCCGGTCATCCCCAACGGCGGGCAGGGCGGCCGAAGTGGAGACGGAAGGCTCTCCAGAAATCCGCGTTCCAGGTAGACCGCACCACTGATCCGCACTTCGGGCCAGCGCGGTCCGAGCGTCGTTCCCCCCACGGCACCGTTAGGCCCCGCAAAGCAGTCGTCCACCTGCACCGCTTCCCAGGAGATCTCTCCTGCAGCCGCAACGGACGGTGTTCGCGCCAGATCAACCGTAATGAGCCGGTCCGGGTCGAACCCGTGATCGACCGGGTCCTGCGACCAGAAAGCACACAAGGTCTCGCCATCAATCCGCCCTAAGAACCCGCCAGTTGCTGTAAAAACGCAGCGCATCGCAATTTCCTCCTCGTCTGCCCATAGAGCATTTACCAGTCGTCGAATTTGAAGCTCTGTTTGTAAAGCGGGATTTGGAGGCGGAATTCGCGAAAAAATCTCTTTCGATGTGAAGTTCAACTGCTCGATCGCGCAGATCACCGGGCACAATTCTGTTTTAGGGCCAATAGCCGTTTGAGCAATAGGGGACAGATAAGCAATCACGTCAGGGGGTACAAGAAGTACCGGGAGCCATCCGCGAAGTATGTGGAGCAATCCCTGGTAGAGACCTTGAAAGGTGATTATGAAAAACCCTGGCGTGTTCCTTTTCTGTACGGCGGTTTCCATTTTCCTGACGGCGTTAACTGCGACTGCTCAGGCGCCAGTACCCCTTGGAACAGCGGCGTCCTTCGCGACTTTGGCAGGTTCCGGCATAACCAATACCGGAGCGACCACGATTAACGGAGATGTTGGCTCACATCCAACTCCGGCCCAGACTGGATTCGCCTCCGTAACGTTGAATGGGACGAATCATGGGGCCAACGCGGTGACGCAGGGGGCCAAAATAGCGTTGAGAACCGCGTTTCTGAACGCAGCAGGGCGGCTCGATCCGACCTTGCTGACCGGCGGCGCCCTCGGCGGTCAACTCCTGACGCCTGGCGTCTACAAAGATGACGGCGCCCCCGCGTCGCTGGGGCTGACTGGAACTCTGAGGCTCGACGCCCAAGGCAACCGGGATGCCGTCTTCATTTTCCAATCCGCCTCCACATTGATCACCGAAGTTGACAGCAGCGTTGTCCTGCTGAACGGAGCCCAGGCTTGCAATGTCTTTTGGCAGGTCGGCAGCGCAGCGACTCTTAAGACGCGCACCACCTTCGCCGGAACCATCCTGGCAAATGACGACATCTCGCTGCAGGCCGGTGCAACGGTCGCCGGCCGTTTGCTGGCTGGAGCGCAAGCAAATGGTGCCGGCGCGCTTACATTGATCAACAACACCATTACAAGGCCTGTCTGTATAGCGGCCCCAGCTCAAGCCGACCTCATCATCGGCAAGACTCATGCGGGCAACTTCGTTCAGGGCCAGATCGGAGCTGTCTACACGCTCGTGGCCAGCAACGTTGGGCTGAGTCCGACGGCCGGCGCGGTGATAGTGAGCGACACGCTGCCGGCAGGTTTGACGGCGACGGCTATCAGCGGGACGGGTTGGACCTGTACTCTGATCACGCTGAGCTGCACGCGCAGCGATGCGCTGGCAGTAGGGACCAGCTATGCGCCCATCAGCGTAACTGTAAGCGTGGCCGGCAATGCCCCGGCTACCGTCATCAACACGGCGTCAGTTTCGGGCGGCGGCGAGCTGAACCTTGGCAACAACTCCGACAGTGACGCAACGACGATCATCCCGGCATTCGTGCAGTTGCCCGATCTGACCATCACCAAGCGACACTCGGGGAGTTTCCTGAGGGGAGGCAGCGGCTCCTACACGCTCACGGCCCTAAACGTCGGGTTTCTTCAGACGGCCGGCCTGGTGACGGTGAGCGACACTCTGCCGTTGGGTTTGACGGCGACGGCTCTCAGCGGGACGGGTTGGAGCTGCACTCTGGCCACGCTGAGCTGCACGCGCAGCGATGCGCTGGCAGCAGGGTCCAGCTATCCGCCGATCACCGTCACGGTAACCGTGGCCGGCAATGCTCCGGATACCGTAATCAACAGCACGACGGTTTCGGGCGGCGGCGACCGGAACCTTGCCAACAACTCAGCCAGTGATACGACGACGATCATCCAGGCAATCGTCGAGTCACCCGACCTGACTATCACCAAGAATCACACGGGGAATTTCCTGGCCGGAGGCGCCGGCGCCTACACCCTCACGGTTAAGAATGTCGGACCGGCGCCGACGAGTGGCGCAGTGACGGTGAGCGACGTGCTGCCTGCGGGTTTGACGGCGACCGCAATCAGCGGGACGGGTTGGATCTGCACTCTGACCACGCTGAGCTGCACGCGCGGCGATGCGCTGGCAACAGAAACCAGCTATCCGCCGATCATCGTGACGGTCGACGTGGCCAGCAATCCCCTGTCAGGCAATCAGCCAGGCAACGGCGTCACATTCCAGCCCGGAGACATTCTGCTCTCCATGCAGGATGGAACCGTTCAGTGGCGGCGGCCCGACTGGACGCTGGTGAAAACCATCACCAGCGTTACCGACGGGCACGCGAAGGGCATGGCCTTCGACGCTTCGGGAAACCTATTCCTTACGCACTATTTCGGAACCGGTCTTTTGGGCAACAGTGTTGTGAAGGTCGACCGGAACGGCAATCTCATCGGGTTATTCGGAAGCGCCTACGACTGCAATCCCTCAGCCATCGTGTTTGACAAGGCCGGAAATGCCTACATTGGCCAGGCTGACTGCAGCGGCGACATCTTCAAGCTGGATTACCAGGGCAACCGTCTCGCCCGATATGACGTTGCCGTTGAGAATCGTGGCTCGAGTCACATTATTCTCGATCCGGACCAGTGCACGATCTACTACACATCCCAGGGTCCCAATGTGAAGCGCTTCAACGTCTGCACCAATACCCAACTGCCGGACTTCAATCGCAATCCCCTCCCGGATGCGATTGACGGCGCCCACCAATTCGCGCTGCTTCCAGACGGCGGACTGCTGGTCGCCAACTTTGGCGTGATTGCCCGCCTCGATGCTTCCGGCAACCTCGTTCGCGTATACGACTCACCGGCCGACACCCATTGCTGGCTCGGCATGGTGCTCCACTCGGATGGGACCTCGTTCTGGGCCACCAACTGGTGTGGCTCTTCCGCGACGCGCTTCGACATTGTGACGGGCAACGTAATCCAGAGCCATGTAGCCGCCGGCACCGGCTTCATGGTGAAGCAGATTATCGTGGTGCCCCCAGACAGCAGCACTGTCGTGATCAACACGGCAACGGTTTCGGGCGGCGGCGAGGTGAACATCAGCAACAACTCCGCCAGTGACTCCACGACGATTTTCAGCCAGGCTCCGAAACCCCTGCTTTCCATCGGCTCAGGGCCGCTGATTGGCCCATTCGGGCCGCCATTCGATGATCTCGATGTACTCCGAGCATACTGCACCGGTGCTGCCTGGAGCTTGCGCGTGAGCAACACGCTCCCTAACGCCTCAGTCCGCCTCATGGGAACCACCAATAGTCAATCCTGGGTGATAGCGGAATGGGCAACAACCGATGCCAATGGCCGCTTCACTGTAGGAGGGGTTTTTGCTGAGGGGACACAGGGCAGCTACACATTGAAGGTTGAAATCGATGGGAAGATATCAAACACGCTCTCTTTTGGAGTCTCCAATTGCAGCCGGTAGGATAATCGCGGCTTTCAGACCGTAACTGAAGTTCATAATTCGATACAGCCGCGAGGTATCCCGTACAATACCGCGCATGCTGCCAACCCGTCTGGGCCCGTATCGGATCGATGGCACTCTCGGTTCTGGAGGCATGGGTGACGTTTTCGCGCCACGGATACGCGCTTGCTGCGGCCGGTGGCTCTGAAAGTGCTTCGCGGCGACGACTGTAACAATCTTGTGCGGCGTTCACGTCTGCTGCGAGAAGCGAGAGCCGCCTTCTCCTTGAACCATCCGAACATTGTCGTGGTATACGACATCGTCTCCGATATTCGCAATTCCGAAATCGAGCACTTTGTGCGGCCCACAGCTTCGGTACGCGCAATGCCTCAGCGGTTTCCTCGGCATTCGGCCGATGACTCGGTTCCTTGGCAAGACCGCAGCCTTGCCGGAATTCCGCCGGTAATGTGGTAAGGTCCCACGACAGCACCTGAGGCCACAATGACACGACAGGTTAGTCCCACAATGCCGAGATTGTTCTTGCTGATGGCCATCGTCTGCATCTCATCCTTGCCAGGTCCGGCTCGCGGCTTTCAAGCTCCACTGCAACCACAGTTCGCGACACCGACCCCGCCCGTGCCGCTGTTTTTTCGGGAGGAATGGCGACAAACCGGCCGCTTCGATGCCAGTACCGGTTTCCGTCCGCAGCATCCAGTCACATCCCAGGCTGTGACCAATCCGAATCTGGAGATGAAGGTTTACGACCCGGCATCCGGCAGGATCGCGGAATTCGCCAAGGCGCCTCCGGCCAATTCGAGCGCCACAGACTGGCGCGGCCCCACATGTGTGCTGATGTCGGGATACAGCCAAAACCCGCGTCCAGAGCGTGTAGTCGCCGGCGAGCCGACGGATCCGCCAAATCTGTGGACGGGAGTGTGTTCCACACCAGTTGCCGTCACACTACGTGACAAAGGCCGTTACGTCGATCTGCGCGGCCTTGCGAAGATTCGCTGGGTCACTCGCGTCTCGGGATTTCACGTTGTTCGCCCGGTCCTTAAGCTCGCGGACGGAACCTGGCTTGTTGGCGATTACGGCGAAGGCGCGACTTCATCAAACTCCACGGTCTTTCTCGAGAACGAGTTCTCGATAGCGTCGGTACGCTGGCTTGCTCTCGATATCACGAGGGTCGTGACGAGAGGCGTGTGGGTAGATAAACCGGACTTGAGCAGGGTCGATGAAGTGGGCTTCGCGGATCTGTCGCCAGGAAGCGGCCATGGCTGGGGCGGCTTTGTCAATGTCGGCAAAATCGAAGTCTACGGCCGCCCTGTCATGCGTTGAGCCATGTACAGAGCGGACCATGTCGGCAGTCTTTTGCGCCCCAAAGAGCTTCATGACGCGCCCGGAAACATCGAACTGCAGGCCAAACACATTCTGGACGTTTTGAAGCGCCAGAAAGATCTGGGTTTCCGGATCTTCACGGACGGGGAATTTCGCCGCCGCGGTTTCATGACGGATTTCTATGACTCGGTCGAAGGTCTCGACATGGATGGTTCGATCGCGCGCGCCTGGTTGGGCGGGACGCCCACGTCCCGGCTTACTGGAATCGTCGTTGAGAGGATTTCGCAAAAGAAGCGTCTGGCGAAAGACGAACTGGATTTTCTCAAGCAGCATTCGCCGGGAGATATCAAGATAACGCTGCCGACTCCTAATCAGTTTCCCGCCATTGCTTATAAGAAAGGTCTGAGCGAGCGGACGTACGCCACCTACTCCGAGTTTTTGTGGGATCTTGTACCGATGTTCAAGTCGGAAGTCGAGGCGCTGGCAAACGAGGGGGTTCGTTACATTCAGATTGATGCCCCCAGATACAGTTACTATGTGGATCCAAAATGGCGGCGCTACATTCGCGACGACATGGGTGTGGATCCCGAAAGTGCGCTCGACGAAGCGATCCGCGTGGACAACACCTGTCTTAAGGACGCCAGACGCGAAGGCGTGACTTTCGCGATCCATCTGTGCCGTGGCAACAACCAGAGCCAATGGTACGCCGAGGGCGGCTATGACCCGATTGCAGAGAAGCTCTTCAATGAACTAAACGTGAACACATTCCTGCTGGAGTATGACTCCGAGCGCTCCGGTACGTTTGAGCCGTTGCGCTTTGTTCCAAAGAACAAGACAGTTGTGCTCGGTCTTGTGAGCAGCAAGATTCCCAGGCTGGAAAACCAGGACGACCTGATCCGACGAATTGAACAGGCAAGCCGGTACGTGCCGATCGAAAACCTGGCGCTTAGTCCGCAGTGCGGCTTTGCGTCGTCGATGGAAGGCAACTTACTTTCCGAAGAAGAGCAGTGGAGAAAACTACAGCTCGTAGTGGACACAGCTCGCAGAGTGTGGGGTACGGCATGATGATCCTTCGAGTTTGCACGATCGTGATCCTGAGCGCTGCGATACTGCTGGGGCAGCAGCCGCAGAAAATCACGATCAACTATCCGACTCGCAGCGGCGCATCGTGGCCGTTATTCATCGCAAGAGAGGGCGGCTATTACCAGAAGTACGGGCTCGATGTGACCCTCGCGTTTGCGAATCATCCGGCGGGAATAGCAATGGTGGTGAGCGATGAAGCAGCGATGACGAGTTACTCGCTCGAATCTGCGATGCAGGCCATGGCAAGAGATTCCTCGCTGGTGATCGTCGGCAATTCGCTCAGCAAAGGGGTATTTGCCCTGATGGCGCGGAAGGAATTCAACAACGTCAGGGAACTGAAGTCGAAGCGTATTGCAGTCAGCACAATCGGAGATCCGCCTTACAACTACGCGAACGCGCTTTTACGCAAGTTCGGTCTGACGTCCCGCGACGTGCAATGGGTGCCGATCGGCAGCGACGTCAACGGCCGCGTTGCGGCGCTGGAGAGCGGACGTGCAGATGCAACTATGCTGACTCCACCCGCATATTTCCGGCTTGAAGCCTCCGGCTACAAAACCCTGGCGAATATGTCCGAGTACGATGACATTTTCGCTTCAACCATGTACGTCATGAAGAAGAGCACGGCTGCGGCGAATCCAAAGCTGTCGGAGTTATTGATCCAGGCCCATGCGGAGGCGATCAAGCGTTTTTATGACGACAAGGCGTTCGCTGTGCAGGCGTATCAGGTATACGACAAGCAGTCGCGTGAGGACGTCGCCCGGGTCTACGACATCTACAAGAACGGCAATCTTTTCGAGCGCGTGCCGTATGTGCAGTCGGCCGCATTCAAATTCGTCACTGATCAGCAGTCGGATGCGCAGATGATTGCTTTGATGAAGCGTGTCGACTATTCCAGGGTGGTCGATAACGGTCCCGTCGACCGGTTGGTGAAGCAGGGTTTCTTCGAGAAGCTGTTCGGACCCGGGATCAAAGCGGAACAGGATCGCAAAGCCAGGCTGGTTTTTAAATGAACCGTATGAGCCGGAATTACTTTCACGGCGTGTTTCGAACCGGCCCGAGGTAACGATCCAGCCAAGCCACCGATAGTTTGACGACATCCAGGCTGTATACCGGGCTGGCGTGACCGCCGTTGAGGACTTTGTGCTCCTTGTCGGTGGCAGGAGTTCCCAGCAGATTAAAGAGCGGGATCTGACTGCTCTCCATCGGAAACGCGAAGTCTTCACGGCCGTTCACCATCAGGATAGGAATCTTGACTCTTGGCGCGAAGTTCCATGCGTCCACTTCGTCAGCCACCTTCTCGAAGGATCCCCCAGACAACATGATGGCGGTCTTGATGCGTGGCTCCACGGCAACCAGTCGAGGAACCATGGCGGCACCCATGCTGATGCCGAATAAAGCAAGCTTTGAAGAATCAATGTCCTTTCTTGTTTCGAGATAGTCGATCGAGCGTCCCAGATCCTTCGACCATTGAAGATTCATCTCTCTCCATCGATTAGGTTCTCCCGTGAGGTGGTAGTACCCTCCCGGCCCGCGCTCATGCATGCCTTTGTATGCCGGGAGGATCACCGCGCGACCAGACTGAATCAGAAACTTGAAATTGGCGCGTACACACGCTTCACCGCAATTTCGCTCGGTAAGGGAATCGACACCCACCATTACAGCCACAATCTGGTAGGGCGGCTGGACGTTCCTGGGAATGAACAGGTGAGCGATCACTCGTTCGTTACCGTATGCTGCAAGAAACGAAACATTCTCAACGCGCCAGAACGGGAACGTGTCCTCCATGGAGTCCACGGAGGCCCGCAGATCGGTCTTGTCGTAGCCGTGTTGGTTGGCGAGAAGTCTGTAGGTCGCGTCGTCGACGGGTTTGTCCTTCCGCCGGTCGCGGCTGTGGAACTCTACAGACCCGTAAAGCTCGTTCGAGACTGTCGAGGTGTACTTGACGCAACGAAAACCAAACGTGGGTTCGCGGTCG
>Ga0137423_1000419_pt1 | contig 12821 bp, 20 predicted proteins | sample EasRivERMZT600_2_FD_102326 | JGI IMG/M metagenome (GOLD analysis project Ga0137423, IMG submission 102326) | Soil microbial communities from meander-bound floodplain in the East River, Colorado, USA - East River MetaG ERMZT600_2 | ecosystem: Environmental > Terrestrial > Soil > Floodplain ...
CAACAGGATCACAACCTGCGGACTTGTCCTATTAGTCTAATCTTACACAGAGCCATAGATGAGATTCGAACTCACGACATTTACGTTGGCAACGTAACATTCTACCCCTGAATTACTATGGCTTACTGGTGGGCGCGGGATTGGTTACGCATCATAGAGAGGCTGTACTTCTAGCACTTCCCACCTAGGCGATTCGTACGGAAATCGAATCCGTTCTTCTTGTTAGACAGACAAGCGTGCAAGACCACTACACTAACGAACCATACGACGTGTTTTTTCCGTGGTTGCACGCCCTCCACGAGTCGGACTTGTAGGATTCGAACCTACGACCCCTCGCTCCCAAAGCGAGTGCGCTACCAGGCTGCGCTAAAATCCGATTTATGTCCAAGGGACATTGGAAGTGTCCTCTTGCGCTGTACTCAGCCTCCGCACCAAGTTATGGTTTTGGGACTAAATCTACCATCAATTGTCAAGGATCTGTGTTACTGATATTTCTTTGTCTGCTCCGCTTACTCTTCAAGGAGTGCATTAGACCAAGCAGACTAGTCAGGGTGGTGAGATTTGAACTCACGAAAAATCTCGCGTCCAAGGCGAGTGGGGTAAACCAGGCACCCCTTCACCCTTATGTCACTTAACTATAGCACACTTTCATGCTCTTGTCAAGTAGTAGCGCGAACTGGACTCGAACCAGCGATTTTCTGCTTATGAGGCAGACGAGATAAGCCGCTTCTCTACCGCGCGATGGCCCCGCAGCCACTCCAATGAAGCGCTTACGGGATGAGGTAGTAACAATAGCATAGTTCATACGTCTTGTCAACTACTCTAGTGTTAATTTTGTGTTAAAAGTCTTTCTCGATCTTTGTCGGTGAGAACATATCGCTTCTTCTTGAATCCGCCAGATGCTTTCTTGATTGCACGCTTCTGCGCTCTGTTAATCCAATAAGGGCCAGCTTGATTATCTTCATAGTTTTGAATTAGATTTTCAATCTTGTCGAGACGTTGTTCGTCTTTAGTTTTCTTGTCTCTTATGTCTTTGAATCTAGCCATTTTCTATATCAGATGCAGGTACACGAGAAATAGAGTCTGCAAGAATTGAATTTGCAACTCTTATATTCCCTTGTCCCTCTTCAGTTAACATCCCATCGTACCAAATGAGAGTATGAAGTGCATAAGCATCATTCACGACTAGCTTGTAAGCTTTATGCTGCTTAGTCTTCATAATTGTTATCGGGCCAAGTTTAAGCACTCTTACTTTCTCCTTCAGATTGGATCATTCTGAGAACCTTTGCACGTTCTGCACCAATGAATGGCTTAACAACTTCTGTCGCGAGCTTCTCCATCTCTGATTTGATTACTTCAAGACCTTCATCGCCCCCTGGTTCAGTGATTTCTCTTGAAACAGAAGCTCCGATCTCCACCTTACTATATGAAGGTGGCCCCATGCCAATCTTATCCGTTAAAGTAATGTTAATCTTTGCGATTTTTTCGCTCATCTATCTCTCCACTTCTATGTATAGAGGACTCTCTTTTGATTTCGCTCTGCTTGATCTAAGTATGTGTCTGTCTAGATATTTGTGCCAGTTCTCTCGCCAAACTTTAGCGGCTTCTTGCCATTCAGGAGATTCTCTAGTCCAGTCTCCCTCTCCTGCATTAGCAATCAATCCCCACGCTCCACTTATTAATTCCCCAACGAACTTATCACTGTCAGGATCTATGTTTTCTAAAGTGTTATGCATCTTCTCCCTCTACTGGTAGCGCAAAAAATGCACCATTCTCTTGTTGTATTTCAAGCCAATCATTATAATCTTGTTCTGTTTCTAGAGAAAAATCGTTGACAATAAGAAGAGACTTGGCTTCTCCATCTTCGTGGTTTCCATAACCCCATTCAATTAGAACTTCTCCAATATCAGCTATGAAATTGTCTAGCTCTTCTTCAGAGCCAGTGAAGTTAAGAAGAACGTCTATTTTTAGATTCATTTTTAGAATCTATCTGTTCTTGGATAGCATATAACTCTTCAGCGAATGCTTCTGCTTCTTCTCTTCGCATTTTGTCAGACTCTGCTCGACCTTTAAGATAACCTTCAAGACGGGTTGCATCTTTTTCGGGAATCTCTTCAGATTCATAGATATATCCGCTATCGTCCATCTTGCTGCTCCAAATGTTTTCTAAGACCTTTACCTGGCCGAATATCGTTATCTATGATCCATTGTTTGATACCTTCAACTTGTTCTGGTGTCCAGTATCTCCATCCTCTGTCGTCTCTCTTAGAACGGAGTTCTTCTGGCAATCTTCCGTCGCGCTCCCATCCTCTGACAGTGTGCGCTACACGACCAAGCATCAACGCTACGTCACCTATCTGTAGCTGAATTTCATTTTCGCTCATTAACAATCAATCCTTCTTCGTTATATACATTTCTAACCCTCTCTCGATACTGATTCTGAAGAGGGCCACAACTATCTACATAATCATAGCATATTACATCCATCTTATCAGGATGAGGGCGCTCACCTCTACCTATTTGCTGCCTAATTAAGTCATCGTTTCGGCCAGGAAATGCAAGGTGAATTCTATCTATACGAGGTATGTCCAAGGCTTCATCTGCAAGAGTAGAGAAGATAACACAAGTTCCATTGTCTGCATACTCCGCTACAGCCATGCGGAATTCAGTAGATTCTTTTCCAGTCAACATATAAGTGTGATGCGACCACGCTTGAGCATTATAATTTACCGCATCTTTCAAATCTCTTAAGTGTTGCAGTCTTTTTGATAAGACAAGCACACAGTGACCGTCATTCAAATCTTTAACAATATTTTTAACTATTATTTCATTTCTGTTTTTGTCATTAACTAGAGCACTAATAACATCAGAGTAATTATTCTGATGACGCTTCTTGTCGTCTGGTCTTGTGCATCCAGGTTCAAAACACTTCTTGTTTTGCCTATACCCAAAATGCTCGTGAGTTGAAAAGAAACTGTGAGTAAAGCCAGTGTAGTAAGCTTCGATTGAAGGCTTGACGAGCCAGCCTTGTTGAACGAGCAAGTCTTTCTTTGTCTCGTGAATCTGAGGCCCAAGTGTTGCGTCTACAAGAGGCTTCCAAGCTTTGTTTTTATTTGGAGTGCCGCTGACTCCAATTCTATATTTCGCAGAAAATCTGGAAAGTATGTCAGTGAATGTCTCTGCTGGTAAGTGGTGACACTCATCTAGACACACAAATCCAAAGCAATCAAAGAATCCAATCGAGTCTAGACCTGAAGCTCTGCTCCACAATGACTGCTGCATAGCGATAGTGATAGGCTGCATGTCGTCTTGACCGTCACCCATTAACCCAATCTTTACATCCGGCCCAAGGTATTGTCTCGCTCTTTGTCTCCACTGTTCTGCGATATTTGTTGTGTTGACTATTACAATTGCAAACTGTCCCGACCTTCTGATTGCTTCAAGGATTGCAACTGTCTTACCGGAACCTGGGGGAGACTTCCAATATCCCTGTTGTCCATTGAGGATTTTCTGAATAGCTTCTTCTTGATAGTCTCTAACATCAATTTTGTTTGCAAACGCATGAACGTAAGCGTCTGTATCATATTCTCTGTTATCCACCCACTCAATCTTGTGCCCATACGATTCAGCAAATGTATTGAGAGAATGAGCCAATCCGCGAGGTATTGTTATCTCATATTCGCTAAAACTCCACAAAGATATAGTGTCTGGCATTCTCTGCCACCCACCAATCTTCTCTCTACGAGCATTCTCTTTGTATGCGTTGGGAATGTGAGCGGCTCTCTTAAGATCAGCAATGATCTTATCTGGCCACTCTCTAGAATCTAAACGTATTACTGAATCAACTACAGCACGAATGGTTTTATCTCCACATCTTTACCATAATCATTAAACACAGCAGCCATTCTCTTAGCTCCATCGGGATTCCAAGAATGAATGGTTATCTTTTCTGGAAGTTTTTCGTTGTAGCACATCCAAACAGCTAAATGAAATCCATTTTCATCTGCTTGTCCACGCAATTGCAACACTGTTATAAGCTCATCAGGATCTTCTGGAAGTTCTATATAATCAAGTCCAAGATCATGGTCAAGAGAAATTTCTTCTACTGGAAACTTTTCAAGATAAGCAATAGCTTCATCGTTTGTTCTCGCCCACTCCCATCCCTCTGGCGCAGGTCTAATATCATCATGCCAAAGTTTCATTTTCTATCGTAAATCTCCCACTTATCAATATTCCAAAGAGTCTTTCTGAAGTTAAACTTGATGTAAAGTTTCTCAAAATCAGTTTTAACTTTTAAAGAAACTTCTGCTTCCGTATCACTTATCTGAATCTCTTCCACTCTTCTACAATATTTGATGGGAACTTTTTCTTCTGCTGCTCTATCATTTATAAAGTCACAAGACAGGGTTAGAAGATCAGTCTCTCCTAAATCTACTAGTTCTGTTTGAGAACTAGTTTGACTTGCACCAACTAGAGCCACAATAAAAACAATACAGCTAGCTATTAATAATTTGATTCGCAAGGTTCCTCACTTTCACAAATGCATGATCTACATTACATCCTATTCCACCTAAAGAACAGATGACTTGTCTGTGATTTTTGTGCGCCAATTGCCATCCTGTTTGACACATTCCCCACCCATTATTTTTGCCCCAATACTCAGGTATATTATCCCATGTTTCAGGTCTAAACCACTTTTCTCTCATATATATCATTATAGCAAAGACAAAGGACACCCCGAAGAGGTGTTATTTAGGATAGTGTTCAATCTGATGACAATTGGCACATATTAATTCACATTTAGCAATCTCTTCATCAAGCTGTTGAACTCTTATACTTTTATTCCACGTAACCCAATCGCTTATAGAGAATTTCTTCTCTTCAGGATTTTTATGATGGAACTGCAAGGCTCGATAATCATCGTAACCGCAACGTTCACAGATTTTTCCTCGTTTTAATTCTTCAATTAAAGCTCTTCCGCTTTCGTATCTTCTCTTTTCGTGACGAGCTAGAAGAGATTTGCGACAAACAGGACAGCACTTCAACTCAGAATCATAACGATGCTCTTGGCGACAAACCTTCATGCCGTCAACTATTGGATTAACATAAGGCACGTTTATATTTTAACAAAAATAAAGAGCACAGCCGAAACTGTGCTCTTTAACGGAGTCAGGGTTGTCTACCTGAAAGACCTTATCCCTGATTGTATGTTTGACATAACATCAGATTGTCGGGTCTGCCTGCATTTGTCCCTTGCCACGACTCCTCTGTTTCCAGATTTGTCCGGGTGTTTCGCAAGATGCATTCTCATGGCCTGAGAACCGAGGAATCTGATCGAGCAGATTGCTAATCTGCCTACCAGCTATTCCCTTCACTCCTTGCTTTGCAGCACCTTCCCTAATTCCAGTAGAGCGGGAAGCTCTCCTGACCTCGGGTCGGTCACTCCTGTTCGGCTTCGTCAAGCCTCACGAAAAAGAAATATATCACAAGTTTTCAAGTATGTCAAGTGTCATAATGAATATTTAACAATCAAGATAAGACGCTGCTCTAATCATTCTTTCAGGATCATCTTGGAAAAACCCTAATCCTAAATTACATAAATTACATAAAACGCCTCTTATTTTTCCAGTTGAATGACAATGATCTATACAACCGTCGTCATCCTTTAAATTTCTAAGACATATTAAACAAGAGTTATTTTGATCTTGCAACATTTCTAAATATTGCTCATTTGTTATTCCATGTCGCCAACGTCTCGTATTCTGAGCATTTTTGGAGCGTCTTTTCTCTCTATTCTTCTCATCCCACCAAGCTTTCTTGCAATAAGGGGAGCAGTAAATTGCTCCCCTTCTTTTATTTTGGGGAATTTCAGAATCGCATCTCAAGCAATTTCTCATGCTTGAGATTATAGCACAAACACGACCAATAAATACGACCGATTATGTCTGCTTATCCCGGAGCGTAACCAAATACGACTCACCAGAAACAAACACTCTTGAAGTTGAGTTTGCGGTGTGATACGCAGTTGCAACGTACAAGAATAGAGTTCCAGTGAATGTAGAACCAACAGACGCAAGCGCTACGTGAGATACAGGCCATCCGTTACCAGATGCAGGGCCGAATGTTTTCTGTGCCGCTGTGATCATCTGATCGCCAGAGTCTAGAGCAGGAGCGCCCCAATCACCAGAAGCGATCTGAGTTCTAGCATAACCATCTGTGTTGATTACTTCTGCTTCTGTGATAGTGCCAAGCGTAGAAGTCTTTGTTGGCGCTGCGCCACCAGGCATGTTGAGAAGCATTAAGAACTTGTTAAGGTTCGCTTGTTCTCTCGCCCACACGTTAAGCATGTGTGCTTGCCCGTCGTTTGTCAAAGCATTTGGTACATAATAATCGCTATCGAAAAGAATATCTCCTTCTGATGAAAAGACTCTTTCTCTCATTTCGAAAGCAAGATTATCTACTTCGATAAACTTCTGAGTTTTCTCAGCTACGATTAATGATGGAAATTCCATTATTGACTTTCACCTCCTCTAACTTCTTCGTTTGGTAGTGCGTTGAAACTTCTAACTTCTAAAAGCTTGTCTGTATCAAGAGTTCTTGTTGTTCTTTGACCGCATTCTCTATCAGAACAGTACAAAACTTCATAAGCTTCGTCGTGTTCATAAAAAGCTGTTGGATCTTCGTCTGGAAAAACAAACATCTGAATTAACCAATCATGTTTGTGATCGCTCACTTATTCCTCCTCGATTTCTTCTTCAATTATAGAAACTATATTACCATCTTTATCATGATCAAGAGTCTTCTTTTTAACAGTCTTTTTCTGTTCAGGTAGTTTTACTTCTAGATGGATTTCAGGAGTTTTATTGCTCTCAGACAATCTGACTTCTATTGAATCAAGCATTCCCTTTAAGATATCCATGTCTGGAAGAACTTGCTCGTCTTTCTTGCTTTCCGCTAGACCAATTATAAAGTTTTTAATCGAGTCGGGATCTGCATCTTTTCGCACAAATAGAGTTCTGCTTTCAGCGTCATAAACTGCTGGTGGATTATCAGTTAGAGGAAGTTCGTCAACTCTTTCGATAACATATGGATGAGACTTATCAGTGAGTACAATTCTATCACGAGGGTCGTAGTATGATCCATCAGTGTTGACTCCTGCTTGCTTTGCAGAAATAGCATCCATCTCTTGAGCGTGAACTTTCTCTGCTTCAGCAGCGATCTCGTCGAGTCTTTTTTGGAACTGAGTTGCGCTCATTAGAGGCACTCCAAGTCTCTGTAAAAGCTCTCGCTCGTCTACTGGCAGCTTGTCAATACCTGTCTTGTTCGCAACAGATTCAATGATCGAACGCATTGTATCTAAGTCTTGTGGATCAAATCCAGTTGTTACTTTCGTACAAGCAGGGCCGCCTGGCCCGAAGTTAGCTTCGACAAGTTGAGGAATGATATATCTGTTCAAGTGATCATCAATATCTTCCATCAAAACAGCTTGTGATTCTTGGAACACATCTCCGAATGTAGCTGCTACATTTCTTGACGAAGTTCCACCCTTACCTTCAACAAGAGCTTGCTCTGGAACCATAACAGCACGTAATTTCTGAACATCTAGATATTCAAACTTCTTCATGAGAGCATCGAAGTTGACTTCTGACTTCATCTGTTCAGCCCACCACTCACGAACAGAAGTCTGTCTCTCATCAAATCCTCTAATAACAGAAGAAGGCATAGCGATGTTAGCTCCGCTTCTTAGTTTCTCTGCTAGAGCTAGAGCTTCATCGCCAAAATTGATCGGCTCTCCTGTTTCTGCATCTACAGCATCTTCAGCGGGGTGGAAAACCATGAATGGAGGATCTGCCCATCTCTCAAACGCTCTAGCTGATAAAGCAAACTCATACCAATACAGCCACCAATATCTAGTAGCGTAACCAGTTCGTGGGTATCCCCAATAGTTCCCGAATCGAGCGTCTTTCTCATTTGTCGCCCACAGCGCCCAATCAAGAGGAATGTCTGCGACCTTAGAAGGATCGTGAAGAGAACCACCAACAGGATATCCACTTGTTCCAAATGGAGACACACCTTGGTATGGAGAGAAGTCGATGCCAGCAAACTCACCTTTATAATTCCAGTGAGGGATGACAGAACGTGGATTAAGAGCGGTGAATGGCTTCCACAAAATAGGATTGACGTTCTTTGACTCCCAAACAGGAGCATCTTTCTTTGAATCTACGTCATAGTATGTCCAATCTAATTCTGGAACTTCTTCAAATCTCTTGACCATTGCAGAGAATCCAAAGTCAAGAGAGTTACAGTAAGCAAGAATGAATCTTCCATAAATTCTCCGAAGCGCTCCGTCAACGAATGCAGCACGTTTAGCATCAGAACATTTAATATACCACGGTGCTCTAATTAACGGAACTTTAACAAACATAAGTCCGAATGCAAGCATCGGATCATTACGCATCTCTTCAAGTTTTGAAAGAGGGATTCTAGATACATCAAATGGCTGACCGATAACGTCAGTCCAGTTAGTCCAATTAACTCCATGTCCAGTCTGATCTTCATGCGAAGGTCTGCGATTCTGCGTAATTCTTTTTCTAAGACGCGCTCTTGAATTTCGTTCGTTGCTAGCGTCAGCAAGTTGAACGGTCTTAAGCAGATCAGTTGGTTGCATTACACTCATTTACACCTCTACTTTGGTATCGGAACGTATCTAGATTCACCAGAACGTGTTTGTCCTTGCGATCTATATACTTTCTGACCAGCGCTTGGCTTACTTGTTGTATTGCCGCGACGAAGCATCCACTTTAGATTCTCCGCCAAATATCTAAACGAAGCCATTTGATGGTCGAAATCTTCGACTGGTTTAGTCGGATCATCAATCTCTCCTGGCTTCTTTTTCTTATAGTGCCATGAATCGGCTTCATCGCACCACATAGGGCACTTTAACACATCTACGAACAACTTATTATCATCTAATAACGAATTGCATGTCTTTATGTGCTCTTCTACTTCTCTTGTACAATAAAATGCCGTTGGAAGACCGAATTTAGCGAACTCAATACGTCCTCCTTTAGCTGCTGGGTCTGCAAATCTTTTTGAAATTTTAAATGTAGGAAATTCTTCTTTCCATTTCTCTTCTCTATCTTTAACTAAACCAATTAAAGTTGTATTAGAAATTTCAGCTTTATATATCTCGTCAAATGCGACAAGAGATCCAGCTTTAATTAAAGTTGTAGGCTTAAGCCTATTATCTTCCATGTATCCCCACCAAATTACATCTTGATTTAGCATCTGATACCAACAGACAGCATTAGGATCAGTGGAACCAAAGTCCACGCTCATGAATATTGGGCCAAAATCAGGATCAGGTTTCCAATACTTGACTCCTCTGTGTTCTCTAGTCCATCCTTTAAGAACCATACCTCCTGTGTCTGGCTTTGAACACTCTTGCTGAGCTTCCCATGTCGCTCTATCGTTACGAATGAAAGATTTGTGTACGTCTTTAAGTGTGAGATATCCGCCAGACTTAGCTAAACGTCCCTTGCATATATCTGTGAACTTTCTGTACGATTCATCTTCCCATTTTCCTTTAACAATTTTATGACAATTACACTTCTCTTCTTCCGGTAGATCAGGATTAGCAACTTGACAGTTTGGTACTTTCTGAGCAGATTCAAAGATGCACCATGATCTTAAGTGATATGGTGGTTCGAATCCATTTCTATTTGCTTCGTTAATTTCATCAATCAATCTCTGCATCGGGCCACCTCCACTCTTACGTGTAGAAGTGATCCAATCTTGTGCTGGAATTATTCTCTTACCGCCTTCGGCATTTGAATCTACAATCTGTGCAGTCTGAGAAATGTTGCGAGATTCTGAATAAGTTACTGGATCCATTAACTCTATCTCATCTGCATGAACTTTCGGTGCGTGTGGCCCATTTACAGCAGTTGGAGTTCCTACAAGAATTTCTACTTTCGATCCATTCAAAAATTCTGATAGTCTCTGAGTCATACGTGAGACAAGAGGATGTTTTTCTGCCGAGTCTGCATTTGCATGAACTTTCAACAAGTTCTGCAAGTGTGTGTACGCTCTTCTTGACTGGTCTTCCATAGCTCCAACTGTGATCGACTCGCAACCAGGCTTAAACATTGTGTTAAGAAGATGTAAGAGAGCAGAAAGGAGTGTCTTAGCTCCCGATCTGTTCGCCATGATAAGAGCACCATCTAGGCGCTCAAAATAAATATCACAAAGAACATCGAATGGAGCTACATGTCCTTCGCAAACACTAACACGAGGAATTTCTAAACTAAGATGATCTTTAATCCACCACCAAAGTTCGTCGTCTGTCTGTGGCCCTAGTTCTTGACTAGTCTTCAGGACTTGCGATTGCGCGTTCGCTAACTTCTGTAGCTCGTCCGTCGATAGATCCGCTAGGATCAATAATAACTCTTCGTCTGAGGAGTTCAGCGTATTGGGATCTGACGACTTCAATGAGGTCTGTTCTTGCGAGTTCTGCAAATCTTTGTTCCTCCTCTACTTCAATCTTTCTTTCACTTTCAACTACTTCTAGAATAGCTTTCACCGCTTGAATGGCAGCAGCATCTCTCCCATTGTCAACAATTGTGATGAGTCGATCATAAAGACGATCTCCTTCATCCATAGCTCGATCAGCCATTCGCTCTTGTGGACGTTTCTTCTTTGGTCGCCCACCAAGTTTTCCGAACTGTCCGCCTGCGCGTCCTTCTTCATGCAAGACAAGCATTCTTTGGCGTTGTTCTTCTTTTTCTTCATCTGTCCATGTTCTAGGCATATAAATATACTATCACAACATCTAGGTTTTTAGCACCCTGACTGTTATCAGATCCTTAACATTGCTAGATTCCCTGGGCAGGGGTGAAAGTGCTATCCTTAAGCACAAACTATGAATGAGGTCTAATGGATTACGAACGAGCACTAATCAATAAAGCTTGTCAGACTGGACGAATTGACAATCTTATGTTGGAGGGCATCTCTGAAGTTCACTTCGAAGATGAAACTCACAAAGAGATATGGAAATACTTAACTGAATTCACTAGAACATACAAACAAGCACCATCGTTTGACACAGTTCAAGCACAATTTCCATACCATCATTTTGAAATCAATACTGAATCAATTACTTATCTAAAAGACGAGTTCTTTAAACTTGTTAAGCGAAGACATGCTATTGATTCTCTTCGCGATCTTGCTATTGCAGTAGATGATGAGAAGCAAGTAGGAGCTATTGATGAACTTTTTCTAGAACAATCTAGAAGACTTGCACAGATAGTTCCAAGTCAAAAAATCTCACGTTTTTCAGAAATTGATAAGAGAATTGCAGAGTATGAATTAGGAGAAGAATTAAACACAGGTATTCCTATGGGAATTCCTCTATTTGACAATATTACTTTAGGTATACAACCACATGAATATGTAACTATATCTGGATGGAGTGGTACAGGTAAATCTACTCTAGCTCAATGGATATTATTTAATGCTTATATGAAAAATAAAACTCCTATGTTAATATCATTAGAAATGGAATCTAGAAATCTTCTTAGAAAATGGGATACTATGTTAACTAACTTTAGTTATCTTAATTTAAAATCTCATAAACTAAGAGAAGATGAAATTAAGAAATGGAAAGATAAAGCTATTGATGTAAATAATAAACCTAATGATATTATAATTCTAGATGATGTATATCAATGTACTGTAGATAGAGTCTATGCAGAAATGGTTAGATGGAAGCCTGATATTGTATGTATAGACTATATATCTTTAATGAGTACATCTAGATCGGCTGGTACTCAGAACTGGGAAAAGATTATGCACTTAACTCAGAATCTCAAACAACTAGCTAGAACATTGAAGATTCCTATCATTGGTGTAGCTCAAACAAATAGAGATTCTGCAACTAGTGGAGCTAAACTAGAAAACATCGCTTGGTCAGTAGCAATTATTCAAGACTCAGATATAGTTATTGGTCTACATGCAGATGATGAAATGAAAGAAAACAAAAGAATGGAAATTAGAATGCTTAAAAATAGAGATGGAATGACTTTAGATACAGACTTCATGTGGGACATGGAGACTATGACATTTGGCCCATACAGTGAGACTAGAGTATTCATGCACAAAAGAGAACAGGAGCAGTTAAATGGAATCTAAAGAGTTCGTTCTAGATATTCAAACAACAGTCTTGGTAGACACAGAAGAAGAAGCTGTAGAAATCTTAAGACATTTTTTGACAGAGATGTTAAAAGACGAAGACGTTATTCAAGTATACGGAGACGTAATTAGAAACATTGAGAACGTAAAAGTTCCAAATGAAAACTGAAATTCAAATTAAATTACCAATCAGAATTAACACATTAGATAAAGGATTCATTGAATTAACAGATCATTGTGCAGATGATTTATCAGTAGTTAATTCTGCTCGTGTTAGTTTCAACTCTACAGTTGAGGAGATGAGTGAACGTGATGAAGGTTTGATTCGTTTTCTAATGAGGGAGAGACATGGTACTCCATTCGAACATAATTATTTTCGTTTCCGGGTTAAAGCACCGCTCTTTGTATTTCGCGAGTGGCATAGGCATCGCGTTGGACATTCGTACAACGAGTGGAGCGCAAGATACTCTGTCATGGCTCCTGAATTTTACATTCCAGAGTCAGTAGTCACTCAAACTGGAAAGCCTGGATCATACAATTTTGAACAACTCGATGAAGAGTCCGCAAGCACATACAGAAAATGGTTGCTAGATTCTTGTACTCTTGCATATGACATATATGAACGTTCGTTA
>Ga0137423_1000420_pt1 | contig 12813 bp, 9 predicted proteins | sample EasRivERMZT600_2_FD_102326 | JGI IMG/M metagenome (GOLD analysis project Ga0137423, IMG submission 102326) | Soil microbial communities from meander-bound floodplain in the East River, Colorado, USA - East River MetaG ERMZT600_2 | ecosystem: Environmental > Terrestrial > Soil > Floodplain ...
CGCTTGACGTTGTAACTGTGGAAGTATTCGTGGGCGATGAAACTCAACCACGAAAGGTATCCGGCCGGCGTCGTCAGGCTGTTGCCGTTGAATGAATTTGCAGAAGAGTTCGCGTGCTCGATACCGCCGTTGCCGCTTCCCATCATGAGGAACGCGTAGTGGCTGTAGTCCAACTCGCCGAAAAGGCGACCCGCCGTCTCAACGATTCGTTTCAGGTCCGCGATCATCCGAGTCCGGTCCACACTCGCCGGTACATTCTCAATGGCGACCGTGTGCGGTTTGCCCTGAACACCGAATTGAAGGGTCTCCTGGTTGCCTATAAGTAAAGGACTGTCGTACAGCGTATCGAAATCGCGTGCGAGAAACGTGTTCCCCCTCCCGCGTGTCACGGGGTCGAGACCCGTAGCAATGCGGGTCCACGCCGAGGGAAGGTTGAAAGTCACGCTGGCTGGACGTTCAAGTTCGCCGTCGATGTACAGGAACATTCCCGTTGTTGCGATGAACGCGCGGTTCTCATCGAGATAGTTCTGAGCGGAAAAGCGCGTGTTGCCGAAGACGTCATAGCTGATGAAAACGGTGGACGCCCTTCCCGTCACCACGCGCCAAGTCGTCTTCGTTGTCTTTTCCCAGGACAGCGGCGCATTCTCACCGACATAGGCGCGAAAATTCGAAACATTTCTCGCGTAGTCGATGAGCCGGTAGTAGCCGGGATGCCATGCCGGCATTTTGAAATCGTGAAATTCGCCCTTCAAGCCATCCACTCGTAAGGTAACGTGGAAAAGATGATTCGCAGGCTGAGGCATCGACACCGTGTAGGCTATCGTGGCCGGAGTTTGCTGTGCCGTTGCCCGGCTTACGATGAAAAGCTGGAGGGCCATCCCCAGTAGGACCGTCGTCCGGATTACTTTTTGCATAGTAGTGATGAGAGTAACGACAAAAGAAAGGGGAGTCAAAGACGCACTCACGACTTACAGAATTGGTTCGCGAACTTATCTCTCGCGATGGAAGTCTATTGGCATCCACCTGCAATTCAGTGGGCGGTGCGGTTCTTTCCGAGTCGCTGGTCCACCAGTGTGACGATCTCGTCCAGCACGTCGGACTGAAGTCCCTGCTGCCGCGCGATTCGACGGACCAGACAATCGACGCGCTCGATATGTTGCGCGCCGCCGAAAAGAGCGCGAGCGGCTGACGACGGTTTGCCGAGACCCTCGGCGGCCTTGGCGTATTTATCAAACGGAACCAGGTCTGCATCTTCGGCGCCCAACCTGGTACAAAGCTTCCAAACCCAATCGTAAATCTGGCGGGATCTCTCGACATTCGCGTGCACTGCATCCTTGATCGGAATCATGTCGTCCCGGCGGATGCAACGGTAGTTGCCGGCCATGAGCATCGGCCACTTGGCTAGCGGCACAAAAATGGAATCGTGGACCTTGAGTTTCACCGGGATTTCTATTGCGCCATCACCGGGATCGAAGCGTGCGCCTTCGATATCCTTTTCGAGATTGCGTAGAAGCGCGGTCGGTTCCTCGACATCGAAACGGGCTGACTTGAAATTGGTCGGCAGGCCAACCTGCAGAACACTCTTGGGTTGATCCGGAGGCCTGAAGGCCTGCGGATCAGGACTCGCCAACGTAGTCAATCCGGGATCGAATTCGGACCACACACCGGGATCGGCGTAGCATTCTTCAAGAGCGTCGGTCGAGAGACCCGGAATGCGTTTGAGGTACGGCAACGGCGGCATGTTCATGATCGCCAGACACGGAACGCGTGCTCGTGCGACGCGACGCATCAATTCACGCACGCCTTCTGCGCCGTACTGCGCTTCCTGCATACCGAGAACAATCAAATCGAATTTGCCGGGATCGACATCGTCGGGCGTGGTTGCAGAAAGAGCGCCTGGAAGTTTCTTCGACGGGACGTCCAGCAGCGATTCCCGGCCTTTGAGCGGAAACCGCACAATGGTTCCGTCGCGGTTGATCAGGTCCGCGGTCGGACGGGTACAGACCATCGACACACGGTGTCCGGCCATCAACAGTTTGGTGGAGAACAACGAGCCGTACGATGCGCCAAGAATAAGAACGTTGTATTTCACGGTATAACCTCCGGAGTGTTGATGACGTCATGGGACGGGGACATTTGACACGTGACATGTGACGCGTGACGTTTGACATCCGAGGGGCGTGCTTCCCGGATGTCAAACGTCACGCGTCACATGTCACGTGTCAAATGTCCCCGTCCCATGGTGCGGTTACACTCAGATTGCACCTTGTTGACGGGCGGCTTGAACATCCTTTTCATCAAAACCCAATACCTTTACCAGGATCTCGTCGGTATGCTCGCCCAGCAGAGGTGAGCGCCAGACCTCGGCAGGAGAATCCGAAAGCTTTATCGGGTTACCCACGGTCAGATACTTGCCGCGCTTCGGGTGATCCACTTCGACCACCGTGCCGGTATTGCGAAGGGCCTGCTCCTCGGCGATTTCCTTCATCGAGAGGACCGGACCGCACGGCACGTTAACAGGATTGAGAGTGGCCATAACCTCCATCTTGGTCATGGTCATTGTCCATCGCTCGATTTCGGCAAAAACGCTCGAGAGCCTTGGCAGACGCGCGTCGGGCGTGTTGTATTCGGGATTCTCGAGCCAGTCGGCGTGACCGATAGCCTTGGCGAGCTCCGGGAATGCGGCGGCCTGACAGATGACGTAGATGTAGGAATCCGGGTCCGTCTCCCATCCTTTGCAGCGAACAATCCAACCGGGATGGCCGCCTCCGGATGCATTGCCGGCGCGCGGCACAGCATCACCGAACGTTCCGTTGGGATACTGGGGATACTCTTTGAGCGGACCATGTGTCAGCCGCTGCTGGTCGCGCAATTTCACGCGGCAGAGATTCAACACCGCGTCCTGCATCGCGCACTCCACTCGCTGACCACGTCCGGTTTTCTCACGGTGAAACAAGGCCGCCAGAATGCCGGCGACCAGATGTATCCCAGTGCCGGAATCGCCGATCTGCGCGCCCGTGACCATTGGGAAACGATCGATCTCACCGGTTGTCGAAGCCGCGCCACCAGTACACTGCGCGACATTCTCATAAACTTTACAGTCTTGATAGGGACCTGGACCGAATCCCTTGACGGAGGCATAGATCATGCGTGGATTGATCTCCTGAATTTTCTTCCAGGGAAATCCCATGCGATCGATGGCGCCCGGTCCGAAGTTCTCCACCATCACGTCGCACGTTTCGATCAGCCGTGTGAAGATTCTGGTGCCCATTGCCGTTTTGGGATTCAGCGTGAGGCTGCGCTTGTTGCAATTGAGCATCGTGAAATAAAGGCTGTCGACGCCCGGGATATCGCGCAACTGGCTGCGTGTGGGGTCGCCTTCGCCGGGTTTCTCGATCTTGATAACGTCGGCGCCGAAGAACGCCAGAATCTGGGTGCACGTAGGTCCTGACTGCACGTGAGTCATATCCAGAACCCGAACACCCTCCAGAGCTTTTCCCATGATTCCATCCTTTCGAGCGGCTTTGCACATAAAGTCGGGAAAGTGGGGTCAGACGCCAATTAATTCGGGGTCAGGTACGTAAACTGATAAAACAAGTGCCAGACCCCCGAATTAATTGGAGGTCTGACCCCGAATTATCCAGGCTTTCCCCGACTATATGTGCAAAGCCCTTTCGAGCACTGAATTCTAGCCTCGGAGGGAGGCTTTTGAGAACCCCGATTCCGGACCCGGTTGGACTAATCGACAGAGCTGAGAATGTTGAGGTAGGCGCGGACGGCGGCAAACAATCCCATGTCGAGGGCATCCGAGATCAGGGCGTGACCTATGGAGACCTCGGCGATACCGGGGATCTGGCAGAATTTGGAAAGGTTTTGCAGATTCAAATCATGGCCGGCGTTGATGCCGAGGCCCACCCCCTGGGCAACCTCGGCCGCTTTCGCATACTGATTGAACACGCTTTCGACGTTCCCCGCCGCGAACGCGGCAGCGTACGGCTGGGTATATAGTTCGATGCGGTCGGCACCGGTATCCCTTACACGACGGATCTGTTCGAGATCCGGATCCATGAACAGGCAAACCCGGCAGCCCAGCTCTTTGAGCTCCGAAATAATTGGTTTAAGGCGTTCACCGTCTTGAGCGAGGTTCCATCCGTGGTCTGAAGTCGACTGCTCGGCCGAGTCCGGCACCAGAGTACATTGCTGTGGCCGGACGCGATGGATGATGGCCATGAACTCGGGAAACGGATTCCCCTCGATGTTGAGTTCGCAGCCCGGCAGCCGGAAAACGAAATTCGCAATCTCGTAAACGTCGGATGGGCGGATGTGGCGTTGATCCGGTCGGGGGTGGACCGTGATGCCGTGCGCGCCCGCAAGCACCGCGGTCTGCGCTGACTTCAAAACGTTCGGCATGCCGATGTTGCGTGTATTGCGCAACAAAGCCACCTTGTTGACGTTGACACTGAGCTTCGTCATAGCCGGCGTGTCACATCCTCGAGTGTTCGCCGGACCCAAACTTCAACCATCTGCCGCCGCCATGAAAAGTCGAGGTCCGTGTTGTCCAATGGACGAGACTCCAGTCGAGCGGCCTGTGCAGCTTCATGAATCGAGTCGGCATTGAGTTCACGACCGATCAGCGAGTTGGCCGCCACGACGGAAAGAAACGGGGCGGAAGTGATTCCACCAATGGCGATGCGCGCTGCCTCGACCACACGACCTTTCTTCGACGGTCGAATCCATGCGGCAACGTTCAGGATCGGAAAATCGATCGAGCCACGACGCCGCAGTTTTCGAAAGGCAGTGATATCTCCGTTGATTGGAGGCAAATCCACTTTTGTCACAATCTCGTCCGGACGTTTCTTGAGATAAGCGATTCCATCTGGATTGTACAACTGCCCTGCCTCAATCGTGCGCTCGCCACTATTCGACAACAGATGCAGCCTTGAATTCAACGCCAGCATGACCGGCGCGAGATCCGTCGATGATACGGCCCAGCACCGCGAACTTCCCGGCGCTACCCAACAGGTGTCGCCATCTTTCTTTAAACAGAAGTGAATGGATTGGCGCCACTCGTAGGTTTGATCGTAATAGAAGCACCTGGTATCGACGCATAAATTGCCGCCGAGCGTACCCATCGTTTTGAGTGGCGGGCTCGAAATAGAGTGCGCCCCTTCGGCCACGGCCGGATAACGATCCAACAGCATTGGCTCCCGTTCGAGTTCCCGCAGAGTGATGTTCGCACCCAGACTGACGCCGGTTGTCGGCGACCCGCTGACACCTCGCAAATCCGAGAGATGTCGCAAACCGATAACAACGCGCGGCTCCATCTGCCGGCGTTTCATCTTCGGCCACAGGTCCGTGCCGCCTGCAACAAGCATCGCCCGCGAACCCTCCCCGGCTAATATCGCGGCGGCTTCGCGCAGATCCTTCGGGCGGCGGAAGGTGAAATCGGGCAGTCTCAGCATGATTTACAACCCCTTCCTCGTATATTCGGGTTGAGCGCTGGATCGGCCATCACCGCCGCTCCACGGCGGAAGAATGAACATCGGATCGCGATATTCGATTGTGGGAAACGATTGTGGTCCGAAGCGACCCTCTTTGCCCTGAGACTTCGCTTTCAGCGCTCTCAAGATCTTTTCCGGAGTCACGGGAATCTCATCGATCCGAACGCGAACCGCATCGTATACAGCGTTGCACAAAGCGGGCGGCATCGGAAGCAACGGACCCTGGCCGACCTCCTTAGCCCCGAATGGACCCACTGGATCGGGCTCCTCGATGAGGATCGTCTCAATCGAATACATGTCCATCGACGTCGGGCTCTTATAGTCGAGCATGCTGGGTGTCTTGTGCACCCCAAGTCGAAACTCTTGCTCTTCCATCAGCGCTTCACCGAGTCCCATGTAGACGCTGCCTTCGACTTGTCCGATCACCAGCATCGGGTTGATTGAGCGCCCAATATCATGGGCGATCCAGACTTTTTCGATTCGGATAATGCCGGTCTGAGGATCGACCTCCAGTTCGATGACGGAAGCTGAGAAGCTGTAGGTCGGACTCGGACCAACGCCGCCGCCTTTGTACTTCGCGGCCGATGCGGGCGGTTTATAGCTGCCGACTGTACCAATCGTTCCGAACTTCGCCTCCGCCAGTTGAACGGCTTTGGCGAAATCCACGCATTTAGCGGAATCCTCGGAATCAAATATTCGATTGTCTGCAGCAACCAACCTGTCTTTCGGAACTTTGAGTTCAGCGGCAACAGCGTCGTTCAACAGTTCTCGCGCGCGTTCGGCCGCTTGAATCGCTGCATTTCCAGTCATCAACGTAACGCGACTCGAATAGCTGCCAAGATCGACAGGTGTGAGATCGGTGTCGCCCGTAACGACACGAATGTGTAAAGGATCGATGCCCAGAATCTCGCCGACAATGTACGCGAGGATGGAATCGGAGCCCTGACCGATATCCGTACTTCCACAAAAGACCGTCACTAAACCCGAACGATCCAGTTTCAGTTGCACACCGGACTGCGGCATGTTGTTCCAGTAGATCGGCAGGCCGGCTCCAGTGAGATAACAACCACACGCGAGACCGACGCCTCGACCGAACGGCAGCTTCCGGAACTTGGATTTCCATCCGGATGCTTCGATGACCTTCTCGATACATCGTCGCAAACCGATAGTTCGAATCGTCAGCCAATTGGCAGTCAACGAATTCGGCTGAACGAGGTTCTGGAGACGCAATTCGGCGGGATCGACGCCTAACAACTCCGCCGCTTTGTCGAGTTGAATCTCCATCCCAAACCTTGGCTGCGGTGTTCCGTGGCCGCGCTTGGGACCGCATGGCGGTTTGTTCGTGAACAGTCTTGCTCCTTCGAACTTATACGCAGGTATGTGATAGGTCGTGGTTTGAAGGGCGCCTGTGTAGTAGGTGCTCGCAACGCCGTAGCTTCCGTATGCGCCCCCGTCGAGTATGGTTTTGAAGTGCATGCCTGTAATCGAGCCGTCTTTCTTAAGACCGAGCCGCGAATGCATCAGCACGGGATGACGTCCTCGATGGCAATAGAAAACCTCTTCCCTGGTCAGCGCGATCTTCACCGGTCGCCCGGTTTTCATCGCGAGTTTGGCAACTGCAATCTCGTGGCTGAAAGGATCACTCTTGCCACCGAAGCCGCCGCCATTCGGACATGCGATGACCTGGATGCGGCTGGCAGGCATCTCCAGCACACGCGCCAACGCGCGATGAACGTAATGTGGCGTTTGAGTGGCGGACCAAAGGACCAGTTTACCGTCGGGTTGATAGACAGCAACGGCTGCGTGCTGCTCGAGCGGCAGATGCGTGTTGCCCTGATAGAAGAATGTATCGTCGAGAATCAGATCGGACTGCTCGAGCGCCGACTTCGTCTCGCCAAATTCAAATGAGATCGTCTTGTGGATGTTTCCCTGTTCCGCATAGGCCTGTATCGGATCGTCGGTAGCCCTGACGCCGTCCGGAATTGACATGATCGGCGGCAGATCCTCGTATTCCACCGTAATTCGGCGAATCGCATCTTCAGCCGTCTCTTCATCGACTGCAGCTACGGCCACGATCGGTTCGCCGACGTACCGGACTCGATCGATTGCAAGCGTGTGTTCATCCTGAGAAACGGGAAGGATCCCGAACGTGATGGGAAGTTCACTACCCAGAAGGATGCTCTTCACGCCCTCCATCGTTTCGGCAGCAGAAGCCTCAATATTAATGATGCGAGCATGCGGGCGCGTGCTCCTCAGTAACTTCGCATAAAGCATATTGGGCAGCACGACGTCATCGGCAAAGATGGTGCGGCCTGCGACCTTGGCGGCCGCGTCAACCTTACGGAGGGGCTGTCCGACGACGTTCAGTTTATCCGGCATGAGCGTGCTCCTCCTGGTGAAGAGTCTTGGCCGCCAGCTCGATCGCCTCGAAGATCTTCAGATATCCCGTACACCGACAAAGGTTGCCGCCGAGGGCTTCTTCGATTTGCGCTCGGGTTGGCTCCGGATTCTCTTCAAGCAGCGCCTTCGCGACCATCAGGATTCCCGGAGTGCAGTAGCCACATTGGGCGGCGCCCAGGTCGGCGAATGCGGATTGCAAGGGATGCAGTTCCGCACCATTGGCCATTCCTTCCACGGTAGTGATGTGCTGACCTTCAAGATCCGCCGGAAGCAGCAGACAGGAGAGTGCGGGCTGGCCGTCGAGGAGCACCGTGCAGGTTCCGCATTCACCAACCTCGCATCCGTGCTTAGTGCCGGGTAGGCCGAGGTCTTCACGGAGAACTTCCAGCAACGTTCGGCTCGAATATGCCGCGACTTCCCGCAATTCCCGGTTGACCATCAATCGGTGGAGTTCCTTTGAACGCATTCACACTCCCGCAGACGAAATTTGAACATCCGTTCAAATTTCAATCTACCATGCGGCGCTCCTACAGAACAGGGTAATGGCGACTCTCAGGCTTCACCTCCTCATCTCTGTTGAATCCCAACCCAAACTCGACAACAATGAAGGCCAATGAAACGCGGTCGAAAGCTCGTGTTAATTCTTTTCGCGGTCGGACTACTGGGCACTGCCCTTCTTGAAGCCCAAAGACGAAACCGGTTTGGCGGAGGCGGCCGATTCGACCTCTTTGACTACGGCTTCGGCAATGAGCCGCCGGAGACGGAGTTTGTCATGGCCCGATGGCATTACACGGCCGGCCGGGGAGGCGGTGGATGGGCGCATGACTATCCGACAGCCGAACAACACATCCTTCAAATCATGAGGGAGGCGACCGGCATCAACGTTGAACGGATGTCCTATAAGGTCGTCGAACTGACCAGCCCCGAAATCTTCAAGTATCCGTTTGCTTACGTTTCCGAACCAGGCGAAATGGATTTAACGGATGAAGAGATCATAAACCTGCGCGAGTATGTCGATCGCGGCGGTTTCATCATGATCGACGATTTCGGCGGGCAGGGTGGCGGAGATTATGAATTACGGATGTTTCTTTCGAACATGCACCGCGCATTTCCGGACCGAGAGATGTTCCTCCTAACGGACGAGCATCCGCTGCTCAACATTTTTTACAACATCGATAGCATTGAAACCATCCATCCGATGTCGGGAGCCAAGTCGGTGTTTTACGGTTTTCCGGATGCGAAGGGTAATCTGGCAATGATCATATGTTATGCGAATGACGTCGGCGACTATTGGGAATTCATTGACGAACCCCGCTACCCGGTAAAACCATCTGCAGAAGCACTCAAGCTCGGAATCAATTTCGTAATGTACGCTATGTCACATTAGCGCCGGCGACCATCACGGAATGACTTTGTAGGTCGTCTCCACTGAAAACTTTTTATAGTCGGAATACTCGTTCACAAGCTTCATGTTGTAACCCTTGGCCAGAAACATTCGGCCTTTGAACCGCATCTCACTTCGTAGCGGCAGCCAGATTTCATCGTTTACTTTGATCCATTCGCGAGTGGTTTCGGTGTCCTTACTGACGCTGGCCATCAGACCGAAAGCCATTTTGACGTCTTTGAGGAAGCGCAGTTCAAGCTTGGCGATACGGGCATCCTGCTCGTCAATCCAGGCCGTACCCTCGATCTTGCGAAAGAACATCCGCGCAGCCATCGTTTTAAGCGTCGGATTCTGCCGCGGCTTGAATGCGACAACGATCGTCGATCGATCGTTGCGCACTTCGCGTCGAAGGATCTTGAAATCGAAGGCCTTATAGAGGTCGTCAAGACGTTCCGACTGGTCCTTCGACGTGCGCTTCTGCGCCCATGGCGGCCAGAAGCCGTCGCCTGGTTTCTTCTTCCGGAACTTTTCGAAGTCCTCGTCCTGCCTCCTTGCTTGTTTTTCAGAGATCGGAACGCCGTTCATACTGATGAGTTTGCTGAACGGCCCGTGATCGAAGTGGTAAATCTCGAATCTGGAGTGGTTGGTGTTCTTTATCTTGTCCTTGTCACCGACTTCGTTTCGGACCGAACTCAGGTGATAGGTGTATCCCTTAAGGAGCTCGTTCGCGTCGTATTGCCCCATCAGGTTCGGCCGGACACGCCACCAAAGTGAGGTGACGTCGGGAAGGGGAGGATCCGCTGATTGAACGAAAAGCAGTCCGAGCAGACTAAGAATGGCCAACTGCATGGACCCTCCTTAACACGAGTTTAGCCATAAGACGGTCGCCTCAGGCAAACGTTTGACGGTCCGTATTACCGACCTGTGCTAACCTTACGTCTATTGGTGGGGAGTAGCCCGATTGGCATAACGTTGCCAATGGTTATGATCGTCAAGACAGGGCGCTAAACTGGCTCGATGTGCCCTCGGTCGTCGCGTGACTCACGTCATGGGCAAGACCACTACGAACACTAAACGTGTGCCGTAGGTTCTTGCCTTTTTGTTTTTCGGGCGTGCCCGCGGCCTAATCCAATTATGGCGGGTACCAATTTGGTAATAAGTCTCTGGTTCTATGTAGCATTTACCGCGTTCGTGCTGGTGATGCTGGCTCTCGATCTCGGCGTCTTCCATCGTAAGGCTCACGTTGTAAGCCCAAAGGAAGCGGGCATGTGGGTTGGCGTGTGGATGACGATGGCTTTGTTCTTCGCGGCGGGCATCTATGCGATGTGGGGATCCGAGAACGCGTTGCTCTTTCTTACGGGCTATTTGATCGAGCAGTCTTTGTCGGTCGATAACATCTTCGTTATCGTCCTCATCTTTTCTTACTTCCGCATTCCTGACAAGTATCAACACCGAGTCCTGTTCTGGGGCATCCTTGGCGCCCTGGTGATGCGCGGCATTTTCATCGGAGTGGGGGCGCAGCTGGTTCAAAGGTTCGAATGGATCATGTACGTCTTTGGCGCATTTCTCGTCATTACCGGCTTTAGAATGGCGTTCAAGGGCGACGAGGAATTCGACGCGGAGCAGAACATCGTCATGCGGACGTCGCGACGATTTTTGCGCGTCAGCAGCGAATACGACGGCCAGAAGTTCTTAACCGTGATCAACGGTCAGCGGGTCGCGACGCCGTTGTTGCTGGCATTGATCCTTGTTGAATTCACTGACCTGGTGTTCGCCGTGGATTCGATTCCCGCGATCTTTGCCGTCACGACGAATACGTTCCTCGTTTATACGTCGAACGTGTTTGCGATTCTGGGCCTGCGCTCCATGTATTTCCTGCTTTCCGGTATCGTTCACAAGTTCGTCTACTTGAAATACGGTCTTGCATTCATTCTGTCGTTCGTCGGCGCCAAAATGATGCTGGTCGACTTCTTTCACGTTCCCATTCTTGTATCGCTAGCCGTCATCGTTCTCTCGTTGACCGTGAGCATCGTCGCGTCGCTTTGGTTTCCACCGAAGACCGGAGAGATCATCGACGAGACGGAGGGAAAGACCGGCTCGATATTTGGCTCCACTTATCGGCCGGATCATTCACCTTCCGACCCACAGGTTAAAGAAGAAGTTACGACAGCGCATAGAAAACAGTCCGAGTAACGATCATTCGGATCGCACAATGCCGTGCAAAGCCTCGCTACCGAGCCCTTGCGTAGTACTATTGGGAGGTTGGGAGGGATCAGGTTGCAAGACATTCAGGGAATTGAAACAAAGCGCGGGATTGATGCCATTGTCAATCCGGAAGGTAGCCTCGAGATTCTATCGCAGCGGGAAGTCAATGAGCTGGTCGACACACGAAATGGCAACCTTTATGAAACCTTTCGCCGGTGCTGCCTCGCGGTACTGAATTGCGGGAATGACGAGGACGACAGTCGCGCCGTTTATGAGGCTCACTCCGACTTCGACGTCAAACTGGTGCAGAAGGAACGCGGTGTGGCCATCGAGATCGTCAATGCGCCGACGGGAGCCTTCGTTGACGGCAAGATGGTCAGGGGCATCCGCGAGCACCTTTTCGCCGTGTTACGCGACATCCTATATGTCCACAACGAACTTGAACGTGGCTCACGCTTCAATCTGAACGACTCTGCCGGTCTCACCGATGCCGTTTTCAATATTCTCCGCAATGCCGGAATTCTTCGCTCCGGCGTCGGGTCTCGTTTAGTGGTCTGCTGGGGCGGACACTCGATCGGCCGGGAAGAATACGACTACACAAAGAAGATGGGCTACGAGTTGGGATTGCGCGGAATGAATGTGTGCACGGGCTGCGGTCCGGGCGCGATGAAAGGCCCGATGAAAGGAGCCGCCATCGGCCATGCGAAACAGCGGGTTCGCGATTGCCGGTACATCGGTGTTACCGAACCCGGGATCATCGCTGCGGAGTCGCCGAACCCAATCGTCAATCAACTGGTGATCATGCCGGATATGGAAAAGCGACTGGAGGCGTTTGTTCGCATCGGCCATGGTTTCGTCGTGTTTCCCGGCGGTGTCGGTACGGTTGAAGAGATCCTCTATCTGCTTGGAATACTTTTGCATCCTGCTAATGCGGACGTCCCGTTTCCGCTGGTATTAACGGGCCCGGCGCAAAGCGGGGAGTACTTTCGGGAATTCGTGGAGTTCATTGACGCCACTCTGGGAAGAGAGGCCAGCCGGCACCTCCATGTCATTACAACAGACGCGGTTGTGGCCGCTCACACGATCCATACAGAAGTCGACCAGGTGTTGAATCATCGCAAGCTCAACGACGAGTCGTACTCATTTAATTGGCGGCTGAATCTCGATCTCGATTTTCAGCGGCCTTTTCGTGCGACGCACGAAAGCATGTCGCAGCTCATTCTGCGCCGCGACCAGCCGATTCATCAGTTGGCGTGCGATCTGCGTCGAGCGTTTTCCGGTATTGTTTCTGGAAATGTGAAAGAGGAAGGCATCCGAATGGTC
>Ga0137423_1000421_pt1 | contig 12799 bp, 9 predicted proteins | sample EasRivERMZT600_2_FD_102326 | JGI IMG/M metagenome (GOLD analysis project Ga0137423, IMG submission 102326) | Soil microbial communities from meander-bound floodplain in the East River, Colorado, USA - East River MetaG ERMZT600_2 | ecosystem: Environmental > Terrestrial > Soil > Floodplain ...
AGCGCGATGTATTTCTTGAGCAGCGGCGACCAGCCGCCGCTCGTTGCATAACCGGCCTGCTCGCTGCCGGCATAGATCGGCACGCTCGTGCGCCAGGCGGTTGCCGGCAGGCGCGTGGCGAGCCCCACTTCCGCGTACAGGCGCTCGAGCGAGCTCCAGTCGATCTCGATGCCGACGAACTGCCATTGCGGCCCGCGTTGCGCCTCGGCGGCAAGCGCCTCCCGGCCGACGAAGCGCTCCTTCTCGAGCTTCACGGCCCAGCCGAGGTCGAGCTCGTACGGGCTCGAGGTCTGGCTTTCGATCATCGCCTTGCGCGCCGGCACGTAGTCGACGTCGATCAGCATCAGCCCCGCCTCGATCCGCGCCACGTCGAGCGCGAGCATGCCGGCAGGCACGATGCCGTGCGGCGTGCCGGCCTCGATCAGCGCATCCCAGACGGGTAGGGCTTTGTCCTTCTCAAGCCATATTTCGTAGCCGAGGTCGCCGGTGTAGCCGGTGCGCGAGATCGTGACCGGGATGCCGGCCAAGCGCGTCTCGATGGTTCTGAAGTATTTCAATTCGATGCCATCCAGGATGGCGCGCGAAGCGGGGCCCTGCAGGGAAAGGGCGGCGATGGATTCGGAGACGTCCTCGACCGCGACGTCGAGCCCTGCCGCGTTGTCCTGCAGCCAGCGCAGGTTGGGCTCGGCGGCGGTCATGCGGAAGGTGGTCTCGTCGAGCCGCGCGACGGTGCCGTCGTCGAGCACCTTGCCCGCCACGTCGCACCACGGCGTGTAGGCGACCTGGCCGACTTTCAGCTCCTGGATGCTTCGGGTCACGACATGGTCGAGCAGCCGCGCGGCATCTTTCCCGCGGACGAGGTATTTGTACAGCGGCGAGACGTCGAACAGCGCCGCCGCGCCGCGGATCGCGTGGTATTCGCGCTCGTGCGAGAGCTCGTAGGAGCTCGCCACGACGTACCCCGCCCAGCGCCGCCAGGCATGGCTCGCGCAGAGCGCGGCGGCGCGCTCGTGGAACGGCGTGGTTTTCAGCATGAATGACTTCGAAACCTAGAGACGCGCGCCAGTTCCCGCGTCGAAGTAATGCGCATGCGCCGGGTCGTAGCGCAGCGGCAGCTTGCCGGTGCGCGCCTCCACCGAGGAATGCAGGCGAGCGGCAATGCGCGCGCCGTCGCTCCCCGGGAGGTGGCCGTAGACCAGCGTGTCCGCGCCGAGCGGCTCGATCAGGTCGATCTGCGGCAGCAGCATGGCGTCGCGCTCCGGGCAGGGCTCGAGGTGCTCGGGCCGGATGCCGAAGAGCACCTTGCGGCCGTCGCGCTCCCGCGGCACGAGGTTCATCGGCGGCGAGCCGATGAAGGAGGCGACGAAGGTGGTGGCGGGCTTTGCGTACACCTCGAGCGGCTTGCCGATCTGCTCCGCGCGGCCGGCGTTCATCACGATCATGCGCTGGGCGAGGGTCATGGCCTCGATCTGGTCATGCGTGACGAACAGGCTCGTGGTTCTGAGGCGCTGGTGCAGCGACTGCAGCTCGGCGCGCATCTGCACGCGCAGCTTGGCGTCGAGGTTGGACAGCGGCTCGTCGAACAGGAACACCGCCGGCTCGCGCACGATCGCGCGGCCCATGGCGACGCGCTGGCGCTGCCCGCCGGAAAGCGCGCGCGGCTTACGCTCGAGGAACCTGGCGAGCTCGAGGATCGACGCCGCCTTCTGCACCCGGGCATCGATCTCTGACTTGGACAGGCCACGGATGCGCAGGCCGTAGGCCATGTTGTCGTACACGCTCATGTGCGGATAGAGCGCGTAGTTCTGGAACACCATGGCGATGTCGCGGTCCTTCGGCTCGAGGTTGTTGACCACGCGATCGCCGATCGCGATCTCGCCCGCGGTGATCGTCTCCAGACCCGCCACCATGCGCAGCAGCGTCGACTTGCCGCAGCCCGAAGGGCCGAGAATGACGATGAACTCGCCATCAGTGATCTCCATCGACACGCCGTGGATCACCTGCAGCTCCGGCGTGTAGCTCTTGCGCACGTCCCTAAGCGATACGCCGGCCATTATTTCTCGCTCATTTTTCTGTCTCCACGAGGCCTTTCACGAACCATCTCTGCATCAGCATCACCACCAGCGCAGGCGGCAGCATCGCCAGGATGGCGGTCGCCATGATCAGGTTCCACTCGTTGGCGGCATCGCTGCCCACGATCATGCGCTTGATGCCGATCACCGTCGTGTACATGGACTCGTCGGTGGTGATCAGCAGCGGCCACAGGTACTGGTTCCAGCCGTAGATGAACTGGATCACGAACAGGGCCGCCATGGTCGTCTTGGAGAGCGGCAGCAGCACGTCCCAGAAGAAGCGCATCGGGCCCGCCCCGTCGACGCGCGCGGCCTCGGCGAGCTCGTCGGGCACGGTCATGAAGAACTGGCGGAAGAGGAACGTGGCGGTGGCCGAGGCGATCAGCGGCACGGTGAGCCCGGCGTAGGTGTTGAGCATGCCGAGGTCGGCGATCACCTTGAAGGTCGGGATGATGCGCACCTCGACCGGCAGCATCAGGGTGACGAAGATCATCCAGAAGAAGAACATGCGCGCCGGAAAGCGGAAATAGACGATGGCGAACGCGGAGATGACGGAGATCGCGATCTTGCCGAGCGGGATCGCGAGCGCCATCACGGTGCTGTTGAACAGCATGCTGGCGACGGAGGCCCGGGACCCCGTGGTCGTGCCCGCCGTGAGCACCTGCCGGTAGTTCTCGATCAGCTGGTCACCCGGCAGCAGGGGCATTGGCACCTGCACGATCGCCTCCAGTGTGTGGGTCGAGGCGATGAAGGTGACATAGAGAGGGAATGCCACGATCAGCACGCCGAGGATGAGCACGGCGTGCGACAGGAAGGTGATGAAGGGTCGGTTCTCGACCATCAGTACTGGACCTTGCGCTCGATGAAGCGGAACTGGGCCACGGTGAGCGCAATGACGATGAACATCAGGATCACCGACTGCGCCGAGGAGCCGCCCAGGTCCGCCGCCTTCACCCCGTCGTGGTAGACCTTGTAGACGAGTATCTGCGTCGCCTGCCCGGGGCCGCCCTGCGTGGTGGCGTCGATCACGCCGAAGGTCTCGAAGAAGGCGTAGACGATGTTCACCACCAGCAGGAAGAAGGTGGTCGGCGAGAGCAGCGGAAAGACGATGGTCCAGAAGCGCCGGAACGGGCTCGCGCCGTCAATCGCCGCCGCCTCGATCAGCGAGCGCGGGATGGACTGCAGGCCGGCGAGGAAGAACAGGAAGTTGTAGCTGATCTGCTTCCAAACCGAAGCGATGACCACGAGCAGCATCGCCTGGTCGGGGTCGATGATCCAGTTCCAGTCGACGCCGAAGCCCCTCAGCACGTAGGTCACGATGCGGATGGAGGGCGCGAACAGGAACGCCCACAGCACGCCGGCGACCGCCGGCGCCACCGCGTAGGGCCAGATCAGCAGCGTCTTGTAGGCCATCGCTCCGCGCAGCACGCGGTCCGCCATCGTCGCAAGCAGCAGCGAGATCGCGATACCGAAGAACGCCACCAGGGCGCTGAACAGCGCGGTGGTCTTGAACGACTCGAGGTAATTGCCGTCCTTGAACAGGGCGGCGAAGTTCTGCAGCCCGACGAACTGCGTCTTGAGGCCGAAGGCGTCCTGCAGCTGGAACGAGTACCACACCGCCTGCACCGCCGGCCAGAAGAAGAATACGATCGTGATCGCGATCTGCGGGGCCACCAGAGCGTACGGCAGCCACGCAGACCGGAAGACGACGCGCTTTTCCAAGGTACTGCCTACTTCGAATTACTTATTCGCGGCCTCGAATTGGCGCAGGATATCGTTGCCGCGCTTCACCGCGTCGTCGAGCGCCGTCTTGGCGTCCTTCTTGCCCGAGAATGCGGCTTCCAGCTCCTCCTCGATCACCGTGCGCCCCTGCACGAAGTTGCCGAAGCGAAGGCCCTTCGAGTTCGCCGTCGGCGCCTTGTTGGTGAGCTGCTTCACCGGCATGTCAGCGCCCGGGTTCTTGTCGTAGAAGCCGGACTTGCGCGTCAGGTCGTAGGACGCCTGGGTGATCGGCACGTAGCCGGTGCTGGTGTGCCATTGCATCTGGATCTCGGGCTTGGACAAGAAGGCCATGAACTTCGCCACGCCCTTGTACTCCGCCGGTTTTTTGCCGCCCATCACCCAGAGCGAGGCTCCGCCGATGATCGAGTTCTGCGGCGCCCCCTTCACGTCGTCGTGGTAGGGAATGAAGTTGATCGACCAGTCGAACTTGGCGGCCTTCTTGATCCCCGCCTGCGCGCCGGCGCTGCCGCTGAACATGGCGCACTCGCCGCTCGAGAACTTGGCATCGCCCTGATTGGTGCGGCCGGCGTAGGTAAAGAGTCCCTTCTTGGACATGTCGCTCAGCATCGCGACATGGCGCACGTGCAGCGGTGAGTTGATGCTGAACTGCGTGTCGAAGCCGGCCATGCCGTTCTGCTTGGTGCCGATCGGCACGTTGTGCCAGGCGCTGAAGTTCTCGATGTGCATCCACGAGGGCCAGCTGGTGGTGTACACGCACTGCTGCCCCGCGGCCTTCAGCTTCTCGGCTGCGGCGACCAGCTCCTTCCAGGTCTTGGGCGCCTTGGGCTCCAGGCCTGCCTTCTTGAAGGCGTCATGATTGATGTAGAACATCACCGTCGAGCTGTTGAAGGGAAACGACAGCATGTTGCCCTTCACGTCGGAGTAGTAGCCCGTCACCGTCGGCAGGTAGGCCTTCGGGTCGAACGGCTCTTTCGCGTCGGACATCACCGTGGCCACCGGCACAATGGCACCCTTGGCCGCCATCATGGTCGCGGTGCCGACCTCGAACACCTGGAGGATGTGGGGTGCGCTGCCCGCGCGGAAAGCGGCGATCGCCGCCGTCATCGACTCGGGGTAGGTGCCCTTGAAGGTCGTGACGACCTTGTACTCCTTCTGGCTCTGGTTGAACTGGTTGGCGAGCCCGTTCAGCGCCTCGCCGAGCGCACCGCCCATCGAGTGCCACCACTGGATCTCGGTCTGGGCCTGCGCCTGGGGCGCGCACAGCATTGCCGCCGCAAGGGTAGCGGCCAGTTTCGTGAATTTCATCGAACCCTCCTCTTGGGGGCTTAAGGTTATTCCACGGTGACCGATTTCGCCAAGTTTCTCGGCTTGTCGACGTCGGTCCCGCGCGCCAGCGCGGTGTGGTAGGCAAGCAGCTGTAACGGCACGACGTGAAGGATCGGCGACAGGAGCCCATAGTGCTCCGGCAGCCGGATGACGTTCACGCCCGCGGACGGGGCGATTTGGGTATCGGCGTCCGCGAACACGTAGAGCTCGCCCGCGCGGGCGCGCACCTCCTGCATGTTGGATTTGAGCTTCTCCAGCAGGGCGTCGTTCGGCGCCACGGTCACCACCGGCATCTCGCCGGTCACCAGGGCGAGCGGCCCGTGCTTCAACTCCCCCGCCGGATAGGCCTCGGCATGGATGTAGGAGATCTCCTTCAGCTTGAGCGCGCCCTCGAGCGCGATCGGGTAGTGCAACCCGCGCCCGAGGAACAGGGCATGCTCCTTCGGGGCGAAGCGCTGCGCCCACGCCATGATCGGCGGCTCGAGCGCGAGCACCGCGCCGAGCGCGGTCGGCAGGTGCCGCAGCGCCTTGAGGTGCTTTTGCTCATCGGTCAAGCGACCCCGCAGCTTTGCCAGCGTCAACGCGAGAAGAAAGAGTGCGGTGAGCTGGGTGGTGAATGCCTTGGTGGACGCGACGCCGATCTCTACGCCGGCGTGCGTGAGGAACCGCAGCTGCGTCATGCGCATGAGCGCGCTCGAGGCGACATTGCAGATGGCGAGGGTGCCTTGCTGGCCTAGGGACTGCGCGTGCTTGAGCGCGGAGAGCGTGTCGGCCGTCTCCCCGGACTGCGAGATCACCACCACCAGCGCCTTCGGGTCCGGCACGCTCGAGCGATAGCGGTACTCGCTCGCGATCTCGACGTTGCACGGGATCCCGGCAAGCTGCTCGATCCACTGCCGCGCCACCAGGCCGGCGTAGTAGCTCGTGCCGCAGGCGAGGACCAGCACGGAGCTTCTGTCCTGCAGGGTCGCAGCGGCCTGCGGCCCGAACAATTCCGGCGTGATCGAGCCGACGCTCTCGAGGGTATCGGAGACCGCGCGCGGCTGCTCGAAGATTTCCTTCTGCATGAAGTGGCGATAAGGCCCGAGCTCGGCTGCCGTGCCGCTCGTCTTCACGGTACGCACCTCGCGCGTCAGCGTGCGACCCCCGGCATCGATCACGCGCCACCCCGCCGGGTCGATCGAGGCCACGTCGCCTTCCTCCAGGTAGGCGATGCGCTCGGTGGTGCCGGCGAGCGCGAGCGCGTCGGAAGCGATGAAGTTCTCGTCCGCGCCGACACCGACCACCAGGGGACTTCCGGCGCGCGCGCCCACCACCGTACCCGGTTCCTTCTTCGACACCACGGCGATGGCGTAGGCGCCTTTCAGCCGCGCGGCGGCGCGGCGCACCGCATCGAGCAGGGAGCCCTGCCGGTCACCCTCGCACAGGCTGTGCACCAGGTGGGCAATCACCTCGGTGTCGGTCTGGCTTTCGAAGCGGTAGCCCTTCGCCTGCAGCTCGGCGCGCAGCTCGTCGTGGTTCTCGATGATTCCGTTATGCACCACCGCGATCTCGCCGCGCGAGACGAGGGGATGCGCGTTCTCCGTGGCCGGCGCCCCATGGGTGGCCCAGCGCGTGTGGGCTATGCCGGTGACCCCGTGCGTACCCTTCGTTTTCGACGCGAGATCCTCGACGCGCGAGACGGTTCTCACCAGATCCAGGTTTTTCTGGTCGACCAGCGCCAGCCCGCACGAGTCGTAGCCGCGGTACTCGAGGCGGCGCAGGCCCTCGATCAGGACCGGGACGATATCGCGCCGCGCGGCGGCGCCGACGATGCCGCACATGGTCTAGCCCTTCTCCTTCTTCCTGGGGGGTTCCCAGGGAATGGAAACCTGCCGGGCGCGAGCGACGGTGAGCTGCCCCGCGGGGGTGTCCTTGTTGATGGTCGAGCCCGCGCCGATGTACGACCCGCGCCCGATGCGCACCGGCGCGACCAGGGTCGCGTCCGAGCCGATGAAGCAGTCGTCCTCGATGACCGTCCGGTGCTTCGCGGCGCCGTCGTAATTGCAGGTAATGGTACCGGCGCCGACGTTGACGCGCTCGCCGATCTCGCTGTCGCCGATATAGGTGAGGTGGTTCGCCTTGGACCGCGCGCCCAGGCGGCTCGCCTTCACCTCGACGAAGTTGCCGATATGCACTTCCTCGGCGAGCTGCGCGCCGGGCCGCAGCCGCGCGAAGGGACCGATTCGGCAGCGCTCGCCGATAGCGGAATCTTCCATGAAGCAGAATCCCAGGATCTGGGTTTCGGCCGCCACCGTCATGTTTCTGAGGACGCAGTTCGGGCCGATGCGCACGCCGTCGCCGAGCGTTACACGCCCTTCGAACACGCAGTTGACGTCGATCGCCACGTCCTGTCCGCACACGAGCTCGCCGCGCACGTCGATGCGCGCCGGGTCGGCGAGCGTCACGCCGGCCTCGAGCAATCTTTCCGCGGCGAGCTTCTGGTATTGCCGCTCGAGCGCCGCGAGCTCGCCCTTGGAATTGACCCCTGCCGCCTCCCAGGCGTCCGCGGCCTTGACCGCGACCACTGGCACGCCTTCCGCCACCGCGAGCCCGACCAGGTCGGTGAGGTAGTACTCCTTCTGGGCGTTGCGGTTATCGATTTTCTTCAGCCAGCCCGACAGGCGCCGCGCGCTCAGCGCATAGAAGCCGGCGTTGATCTCGCGCAGCGCGTGCTCGGCGGGGGAAGCGTCGCGCTGCTCGACGATCCGCTTCACGCGCCCGGAGGCGTCGCGCACGACGCGACCATAGGCAGCGGGGTTCTCGAGATCGGCGGTGAGGACCGCGAGCCCCTCCGGGGCCGCTTCCAGCAGGCGCTTCAGCGTCGCCGCGCGCACGAGCGGCACGTCGCCGTAGAGGAGCAGCACGTCGGCATCCGCGCTCACGCGCGGCATTGCCTGCATCACGGCGTGCGCGGTGCCGAGCTGCTCGGCCTGCAGCACCCACTCGATGTGTTGCTTAGGAAATGCTTCTTTGACCTGCTCGGCGCCATGCCCGTGGACCACGATGGTCTTGCGCGGCGACAGCTCGCGCGCGGTGCCCAGCACGTGCGCGAGCAGCGGCCGGCCGGCAAGCGGATGCAGCACCTTGGGGAGGCTCGAGCGCATGCGCTTTCCCAGGCCTGCCGCGAGAACGAGGATTTCGAGCGCCATCTGGCTGATTGCGTGCCGATTCTAGCCGTTTCGCCTACACTCGGACCATGGCTCAAGAGTACCTGGAGATGATTTTCCGCATCATCGCCGCCCTGGCTGCCGGCGGGCTGATCGGACTCGAGCGCAGCCACCGCGGCCGCCCCGCGGGATTCCGCACCCACGCGCTGGTGTGCGTCGCTTCGAGCCTGCTGATGCTGGTGACCGTGTACGAGCAGCACTGGTTTCCACGCGATTCGGGCGCGCGCGTGATCATCGATCCGACCCGGATGGCGCAAGGCATCATGACCGGCATCGGCTTCGTCGGCGCGGGCGCGATCATCAAGGAAGGCTTCAGCGTGCGCGGGCTGACCACGGCGGCGTCGATCTGGATCACGGCGGCGATCGGCATCCTCACCGGCATCGGCTTCTATTTCGCCGCCCTCATCGGCACCGTGGTGTCGCTCGGCACGCTGTCGGCGTTCCGCTGGATCGAGGCCCGGCTGCCGACCGAGTCGTACGCCATCTTCGTCGTGCGCTTTGCCCGCGACGCGACGATGTCCGAGTCCGCGCTGCGCGTGCTCGTCTCCGAGCACGGGCTGGATCTGCACGGCCTCAGCTACCGGCTGCGCGGCGATGCCGGGCAGTTCGAGTACCGGATGGTGCTGCGCACGCTCGATCCGACCAACCTGCGCCGGCTGTCCGAAACCCTGAACAACAAGGCTGGGGTCCTCGAGTACCGCATCGCGCCCGCGAGCGAATAAGCCGCCGCTTGCTGAGCGCCGATCTCGCTGTCCGGTTTGCGCGCGTTGCTCTCGCAAACGTCGAACGCGAGTACCCGCGCCATGTCCTGCACCTGCTGACCCGGGCCGGCGAGGAGCTTGCGCCTCGCAAGCTGCATCCGGCCTTCTATGGCAGCTACGACTGGCATTCCGCGGTGCACATGCACTGGCTTCTCGCGCGCGTGTTGCGCCTTTTTCCGTCGGAAAGCGCGCGGATTACCCCGGTCCTGGACAAGCACCTCGCGCCGGAGCCGCTCGGCGCCGAGCTCGCTTACTTCAACAGCGCGGCGGGCAGGACCTTCGAGCGGCCGTACGGCTGGGCCTGGCTGCTCGAGCTGCAGGCCGAGCTGCTCAGGCTCGAAAACGAGAAATGGTCGGGCGCGCTACATCCGCTCGCCACGGAGCTCGCGCGGCGCATGGCGCGCTTCGTGGGCGGCGCGCCGTACCCGATCCGCGCCGGCGGCCACGGCAACACCGCGTTTGCGTGTTTGCTGTCCCTGGACTACTCGCGCACTGCCAAAGACAAGGCACTGGAAAGTGAAATCAAGGCGGCCGCCCTGCGTTGGTACCGCGACGACCGGGAGGCGCCGCTCGCCTACGAGCCTTCGCTCGACGATTTCCTCTCGCCAGCGCTGGTCGAAGCGACGCTGATGCAGGAGGTGATGGCGCCCGAGCCATTCCGCGCCTGGCAAAAGGCGTTTCTTCCTTCAGGGGCAGGCGGGCTCGAACCGCCTACGGTGGCCGATCGCGCGGATCCCAAGCAGAGCCACCTCGACGGCCTCGCGCTGTCGCGCGCGTGGTGCCTCCGAAAGCTGGGCTACGAAGAAGCCGCAGAGCGCCACCTTGCGGCTGCGCTGCCCCATGTCACTGGCGGGCACTACGTCGTCGAGCACTGGCTCGCCTCGTTCGCGGCCTTGGCCCTCAGCGAGGAAGCTCCGAGAACCCCATGAGGAACTCGTCGACCGCGCGGGCGCATTGGCGGCCTTCGCGGATCGACCACACCACGAGCGACTGGCCGCGGCGCATGTCGCCGGCGGCGAACACCTTGGGCACCGAGGTCGCGTACGCCGGGCCGGAGGCGCTGTTCTCCGTATTGGCCTTGGCATTGCCGCGGGCATCCTTCTGCACGCCGAATTCCCCGAGCAGCGACTGCACCGGCGAGACGAAGCCCATGGCGAGCAGCACCAGGTCGGCGGGAATCTCGAATTCGCCGCCGGGCATCTCGCTCGACTTGCCGCCCTTCCATTCGAGCCGGACCGCCCTCAACGCCTTGACTTTCCCCTTCTCCCCGATCAACGCCTTGGTCGCCACCGACCAATCGCGCTCGACCCCTTCCTCGTGCGACGAGGACGTGCGCAGGCGCGTCGGCCAGTACGGCCACACCGGGTTGCGCTCTACGTCCGGCGGCATCGGGAACAGCTCGAAATTCGTCACCGACTTCGCCTGCTGGCGGTTAGAAGTGCCGATGCAGTCGGAGCCGGTGTCGCCGCCGCCGATCACGATGACGTGCTTGTCCTTCGCCGTCAGCTCGCGCACGCCGAGGTCGCCGGCGACGCGCTTGTTCTGCAGCGGCAGGAACTCCATCGCGAAATGCACGCCATCCAGCTCGCGCCCCGCGATCGGCAGGTCGCGCGGCTGCTCGGCGCCGCCGGCGAGAACCACCGCGTCGAACTCGGCCATCAGCTTTTGCGGGGAGATGTTCTGGTCGGCGTCGTTGACGATCCCGCTCCCGGGGCGCTGCGCGCCGACCAGCACGCTGGTGCGGAACTTCACCCCCTCGGCGCGCATCTGCTCGAGGCGCCGGTCGATGACCGCTTTCTCGAGCTTGAAGTCCGGAATGCCGTAGCGCAGCAGGCCGCCGAGGCGGTCGCTCTTCTCGAACACGGTGACCTCGTGCCCGGCGCGAGCAAGCTGCTGCGCGCAGGCGAGGCCGGCGCCGCCGGAGCCGACCACCGCCACTTTCTTGCCGGTGCGGTGCGCCGCGGGCTGCGGCCGTACCCAGCCCTCTTCCCACGCCTTGTCGATGATCGCGTGCTCGATCGACTTGATGCCGACCGGATCCTCGTTGATGCGCAGCACGCACGCTTCTTCGCACGGCGCGGGGCAGATGCGGCCGGTGAACTCGGGAAAGTTGTTGGTCGAGTGCAGGGTCTCGATCGCCGCCTTCCAGTCCTGGCGGTACACGAGATCGTTCCAGTCGGGAATGATGTTGTTGACCGGGCAGCCCGACATGCAGAACGGGATGCCGCAGTCCATGCAGCGCGCGCCTTGGACGCCGGCGTCCTTGTCCGAGAGGCGCAGGTAGAACTCGCGGTAATGCTTCTTGCGTGCCTCGGCCGGCTCGTGCGGCTCATCCAGGCGTTCGTATTCCAGGAAACCCGTGATCTTGCCCATGCCTGCGTCTCGACCCGCTTAAGCCGCCAGGCGCTTGTGCTTGGCGGCCAGCTCGCCAAGCGCACGCCGGTACTCGTGCGGGAAAACTTTGACGAACCTGCCGCGGTATTCGCTCCAGCGCTCGAGGATCAGCTTGGCGCGCGCGCTGCCGGTGTAGCGCGCGTGGCGCTCGAGCAGCCGTCTCGCGTGCGCCTCGTCGGCGACCCCTTTGTGCCACAGCTCGCGCCCGAGCTTCGCTTCCTGTTCCTGCTCGGCGAGCAGCGGCTCGAGCGCCACCATCGCCGTGTTGCAGCGCTTGACGAACGTGCCGTCCTCGTCGAGGACGTAAGCGATGCCGCCGGACATGCCGGCCGCAAAATTTCTTCCACTGAGACCCAAGACAACGACCGTGCCGCCGGTCATGTATTCGCAGGCGTGGTCGCCGACGCCTTCGACCACCGCCTGCGCGCCGGAATTGCGCACCGCGAAGCGCTCGCCGGCGACGCCGCGGAAATAAGCCTCGCCCTCGATCGCCCCGTAGAGCACGACGTTGCCGGTAATGATGTTCTCGGTCGGCTCGCCGCGGAATTTCGGCGAAGGCTGGACGGAAATGCGGCCGCCGGACAGGCCCTTGCCGCAATAGTCGTTGGTGTCGCCGATGAGATCGAGCCACACGCCGCGCGCGAGGAACGCGCCGAAGCTCTGGCCGGCCGAGCCGGCGAGGCGCACATGGATCGTCTCGTCGGGCAGGCCGTCATGCCCGTAGCGCAGCGCGATGCGGTTGGAGAGCATCGTGCCCACGGTGCGGTTGATGTTGCGGATCGGGGTCTCGATCGTCACCTTCTCGCCGCGCTCGAGCGCGGGCCGCGCGAGCTCGATCAGGCGGTTGTCGAGCGCCTTCTCCAGGCCGTGGCTCTGCGTCTCGCAGTGATGGCGCGCCACCTCGGGCGGCATCTGCGGCATGTAGAAGATCTTCGAGAAGTCGAGCCCTTTGGCCTTCCAGTGCTCGATTCCCTTCTGCGTGTCCAGGAGCTCGGTGCGGCCGATGAGCTCGTTGATCTTCCTGACGCCAAGGCGAGCCATGAGCTCGCGCGCTTCCTCGGCGACGAAGAACAGGTAGTTCACCACGTGCTCGGGCTTGCCCTCGAATTTCTTGCGCAGCTCCGGGTCCTGCGTCGCCACGCCCACCGGGCAAGTGTTCAGATGACATTTCCGCATCATGATGCAGCCCTCGACCACCAGCGGCGCGGTGGCGAAGCCGAACTCGTCGGCGCCGAGGATCGCGCCGATCACCACGTCGCGCCCGGTCTTCATCTGGCCGTCGACCTGGACCGAG
>Ga0137423_1000423_pt1 | contig 12778 bp, 11 predicted proteins | sample EasRivERMZT600_2_FD_102326 | JGI IMG/M metagenome (GOLD analysis project Ga0137423, IMG submission 102326) | Soil microbial communities from meander-bound floodplain in the East River, Colorado, USA - East River MetaG ERMZT600_2 | ecosystem: Environmental > Terrestrial > Soil > Floodplain ...
GACGCGCTCGCGCCGCTGGGCCCGGCAAACCAGGATTTCGGCTGGCTGACAGGGGATGGCGACGGCGACTCGACCACGCGCAGCCAGCGCGCGATGCTGAAGCTCCGCAACCTGCAGAAGTCGTTCGCCATCATCGGCGTCCAGACCGGGCTGCTGTTCTACCCGCGGTTGATGGTCAGGACGATCACGACGGAGCAGGACAAGGACAGCGCCAGCGCGCTGTTCGCGCGCGTGACGTTCAGCGAGCCGCTATTCACCACGACCGAGACCGCGGCGTTTCCACCTCGCAAGGCCGGTAAGACGAAGCGCCAGGGCGCGAAGAAGGCCGACAAGGGCGAGCAGAAATCGAAGGACGCCACCGCCACCCAGGCAGAGTCAGCGGCGTTCGCGGGATTCGGCGACAAGGTCAAGGGCGTGATGGACGACGTCCTCGGCGCCGTCGGCCTAGGGGGGCCGTGATGTCGACCCAGTTCATGCGCGTCTACGACCTGGTGATCGGCGCCGCCGGCACCGGCGTTCGGATCTTCCAGACGGTCGAGCACCCGGGGCTGCGCGTCCAGTTCGAGATCATCAAGACGTTGCGCAGCTCGCTCAACACCGCCGTCATCAAGGTCTACAACCTGGCGCCCGACAACGAGCGCAAGATCAAGGGCGAATTCGACGAGGTCCTGCTCAGCGTCGGCTACGAGGGCGCCGCGCTGCTGGTATTCCGCGGTCAGATCCGCTGGGCGACCACCTACAGCGAGGGGACGGACCGCATCACCGAAATCCACGCCGCCGACGGCGAGCGCGACGCCCGCAAGTCGATCGTGAACTTCACCCTGGCGGCCGGCACCACGGACGGGCAACTACTCGACAAGCTGCTCGGCTCGTTCGAGTCGACGACCAAGGGACAGATCGTCATCAAGGACAAGAAGCGCCTGCGCGGGCGCGTGGTGTCTGGGTTGGCCTACCCGCAGGCGGTGCGTATCGGCCAGGAGAACGGAGCCAACGCCTCGATCCAGGACGGGCGTCTCGACATCATCCCGGCCGACTCCACGCTGCCGACCCAGGCGATCGTGATCCGCGCCGACACCGGCATGAAGGCGGCGCCGGAGGTCGACGACAACGGCGTCAAGGTGCGGTGCCAGCTCAACCCGCGCATCCGCTGCAACGGGATCATCCAGGTCGACAACCACGACCTGAAGCTGAAGGTGTTCAAGGAGCGCGAGCGCAAGCCGGGCGCGCAGCCTGCGGCCAGGGCGGGCGGCACCACGTCGAAGTCGCCGAAGTCGAAGAACCTGGCGCGTCTTGACCCTGATGGCCGGTACAAATGCTACAAGGTCGTCCACAAGGGCGACACCCGCGGCAGCACATGGGAGTCGACCGTGTTCGCCGTCGGCCTCGACAAGAGCGTCCCCGCAGCAACGGCGGTGGCCTGATGGACCAGGCATCCGCGGCGGCGCTCGAGCGCGAGCAGGAACTGGCGACCGATACCGAGGACGCATCGGCGGCGGCGGCGCGCGCCGAGCGACTGGAGACCCACACGGCTCTGCCGGGCATCGTGCAGGAGTTCTTCCCCGCGACACAGACCGTACGGGTGAAGCCCGCGATCCGACGGCTCTGGATCGACGACGGTTGGAAAGACCTCCCCGAGTGCGTGGACGTGCCGGTGCAGTTCCCGCGCGCGGGGAACTTCGTGCTGACCTTCCCGGTGGCGGCCGGCGACGAGTGCCTGATCGTCTTCGCCGAGCGGGCGATCGACAACTGGTGGCATGCCGGCGGCGTGCAGGAGCCGAGCGAGTTCCGCCTGCACGACCTGTCAGACGCGTTCGCGATCCTGGGGTTCACATCGAAGCCGCGCACGCTAAACCCGCCGCCGGCGGGCGACGCCAGTGAACTGCGCACGCTCGACGGCACGACGGTGATCCGCCTGAAGGCCGGCGCGGTCGAACTGGGGGCTGACGCGGTCGCGCTGATCCCTTTGCTCGATGGCGTCGTGCACGGCCGCGGCGTCGACCCCTTCACCGGGGCCCCGTATTACGCCCTCGGCAACACGTCCTCTATCGTGGCGGCGAAGAAATGAGAACGCGATGCCGATAGTTGGCCAGGGCCCGGTTCTTGGCGCGGCGCTGAAAGCGGCGGTGGATGCGGTCACCGCGTCGGCGGTAGCGTCGCAGCAGCCGGTCAATCGTGACGCCATGTTCAACGCGATGGGCGAGGCCATCGTCGCGTTCCTGCTCGCGAACGGAGACGTTGCAGTGCTGACGGGCCCAGGCGCTCCCGGGACGGGACACCTACTCTAATGCTCGTCGTCCCCTTCACGTCCGATTACGACCAGCGCTTCATCACGCAACTGGGCGACGACAAGTTCGCGCTAGACGCGCGCTGGAACGAGCGCGGGCAGGCGTGGTCGTTCGACCTTACCCGCGACTCCGACGGCGAGGTGCTGCTGGCCGGCGCGCCGCTGCTCATCGGGCAGGACCTACTGGCGCCCTACGCGCTCGGGATCGGTGGCCTGCTGGCGACGGACCTCGACAGGAAGGACAGCGACGCGGGGCCCGAAGACCTCGGCACGCGCGTGATCGTCGCCTACCTGACCCCGGACGAGCTCGCCGCCATCAAGGCAGTCCTTGGGCCGGAGGGCGCCAGCATCGTGGCGAGCGGCGCGGTGCCACCGCCGCCGAGCTCGCCGAGCATCCCGGCTGGGTCTCCCGGCGGCCCCGGGCTGCCGCCCGCCGGGACCACGATCGTCAACACGACGGTCAACAACCTGAACCTGTCGGGCGCTGGATTCGGGCAAACGGTCGACCTGAGCGACGACACCGGCGACGAGGTCCTCATCTTCCGCGACATCGGTCTGGCGAGCCTGAACGCAACCATGGCGCTGGTGGCCGGCATCCTGGCGAGCGGCACCGGCACGGTGCGCATATACACGGGCGGCATCTTCGAGACGTTCCCATTTACCGGCACGCCAAGCGGCACGCTGCGGGATTCGGCTGCCGTCAGCGGCGCCGGCGAGAACACCTACGACCTCGACGCCACGTTCGCGAACCCGGGCGGTCTGGTGCCGATCAAGATCACAATGCAGTCGGCGGCGCCGGCGACGCTGGTCGGCGTGAGCATCATCCGCGGGAGCATGGGCTGATGGCGACGCCGCGGGTAAGACGTCTCGATCAGAACAACGATCTGACCTTCGGCAAGGGGAGCGCAAACTACGCCAGCGGCTCGGAGTCGACCGAGCAGCGCCTGCTGTGCTTCCTGCGGCTGATTCTAGGCGAGTGGTTTCTCGACACGGACCGCGGCATTCCGTGGATCCAGGCCGAGGACAGCGACGTCAAGCCGATCCTGGGCGCGAACGGGCCGCGCGACTTGGGCTACGCCGAGGCGCTGGTGAAGGCGGGCATTCTTGGGATCGAGGGCGTTGCGTCTCTAACATCCTTCCAGATGGCCTTTGATACCGCCACGCGCGCGCTCTCGATCAACGCCGTCATTCTCGACGATGACGGCGAGCCGATCGTGTTGCAGCAGTTCGACCCGCTGGGTGGTGGCTGATGGCTGGTCCGACGATCGACGGGACCGGGTTCCACCTGCACGAGTTCAACAGCGTCACGGGCCTGCAGGGCTGGCTGGACGACATCGTCGACCGGTTCAAGTCCCGGTACGGCGACGACATCAACGTCGACCCGGAATCACCCGACGGCCAGTTTCTCGGCGACCTGGCCGAGATGCTCAACGACGCCGAGCAGCGCGAGCTGACGAACTACCTTCAGAATTCGCCGTCTGGTGCCGTGGGCGCGGCGCTATCGCGGATCGTCCAGCTCAACGGCATCACCAGGAAGTCGGCCCAGGTTTCTACGGTGACGGTCACGCTGGGCGGAACGCCCACGACAGTCATCCCGATCGGGTCGCTGTTCGACAACCCCGACGACCCCGACCTGCCGCCGTTCGAGACCGCGGCCGAGTACATCATCGGCGGCGGCGGCACCGTGAGCGGGCAGGGACTCTGCACCGAGGCCGGCCCGTTCAACGTCGGTGCCGGCAAGCTCACGCGACCGCTGACCGTGATCTCGGGCTGGGACACCGTCACGAACCCGGCCGCCGCGTCGCCTGGGCGGCTGGTGGAGCCGGACCCGATCCTGAAGGTACGGCGCGCGGACTCGGTCGCGATGCCGTCGCAGTCGATGCTCGACGGCCTGCGGGCCGCGCTGGCCAATATCGACGGCGTCGATGACGTGGTCGTGTACGAGAACACCACGAACTCGGTGAACGCCAAGGGCGATCCCCCTCACAGCATCCACGTCATCATCGACGGTGGCCTGGACGCCGACATCGCCAACGCGATTTGGGTCAAGGCGTCGATGGGGGCCACGAAGGTCGGCGCGGTGTCGGATGTCGTCGTCGACTCGCAGGGCAACGATCAGGAGATGCGCTGGGACGTTCCCGCCGACGTGGACGTCTACATCACCGTGCACCTGAATCGAACGCCGACGTCGTTCGAGGAGGACTCGATCAAGGCGGCGCTGGTCGCGTTCGGCGAGGAGACCTCCCGCATCGGGAGAAACGTGCCGTGGCTCGACCTCGCCTCGCCGATCAACGACCTCGAGATCACGGGCGGCCCCGGCTTGCCGAGTGTCACGTCGCTCGCGCTGGATGATGCCGCGTCGCCGACGCTGCAACAGGATCTCGTCGTCGCGTTCAACGCGCGCCCGCGCTACGACGCCGCGCGCGTGCTGGTGGTGTCGCCGTGAGCATCGACCCCGAAAGCGGCGAGACGCTACCCGACGACGCAACGGCGCCGTTCCCGAATCCGTGCGAGACGCCGATCGACATCGACGCGCAGGCGCAGAGCCGCGTGCTGATGCAGTACCGCGAGTCAACGAAGCTGCGCGGGACCATCACGGACGTTGCGGAGTTGTTCCAGGCGTTGGAAGACGTCGGCTGTCAGATCTCCACGCTGCGTGACATCGCCACCGCCACGGGCGTGAACCTGGACGACATCGGCGAACTGGTCGGCGTGTCGCGCGTGCTGTCGAGCGGGACGTCGCTGAGTGACGCCAACTATCGCCTGTTGATCGCGCAGCGGATCCTGAGGAACAGCTCGATCGGGAGCGGGCCGGAGTTCGTTGCGGCGCTCGAGTACGTCTTCGGCGCAACGCCGTTCCTGTTCCAGGACCTCGGCCACATGGCCGCGCGCCTGTCGATCGCGACCGGCGCGCCGCCTTCAGCGGACCAGCTCGCGATCCTGAACAGCGAGGTGATGCCGAGGGCGATGGCGGTCGGCATCACGCGGATCTGGTACGACCCCGCCAACTATTTCGGGTTCAGTGACGATGTGAATGCCGACGGGTTTGGCGAGATCGGCGACCCACCGCCGCCAGGTGGAAAGCTCGCAGAACTGTTCGGCTGAGGAGACACCATGGCACGCGCAACAAAACCACCGAAGCGAAACTCCTGGGCGAACGCCGCCGCGGGAAGCCCCGACATCGAAGAGTCAGCCCTTGTCGACACAGGGTGGACACCGGCGGGCGTCATCCCGAGCCGCGGCGAGTTCAACTTCGAACAGAATCGTTACGACGAGGCCGCCAATTACCTCATGCAGAGAGGGATCACTGACTGGGCGAGCGACGAGACCGACTACGACGTCGGTGACATCGTCCGCGGTTCCGATAACACGTTCTATCAGTTGATCGGCACGGCGACCCCCGGCACGGCGCCGACGGCCGACACGGGCAACTGGTATGCGTGCCTGCGTCCGCCGCACGCGCTGCTGACCGAAACGGAAGCGGACCTTATCCAGTTGCCGTTTCGTAACGCGAATGGGTTCATGATCAGCGGGAAGGATCATCGCGGGTTCGACGCCGGTCGCATCATGAACTTCCGCGAGAACTGGACCGATGGCGGCGCGGCGACAAGGACGGCGACGGCCGCGAAGGCGCATTGGTTCGGGCCCTGGAGCACGGGCATCGACAACAGCGGCGGCCTCGCCGGGACGGGGATCTCGCTTCCTGGTCCATACGATCCCGACCTGACCACTCGCCCGCGTGGCTCTCTCCTTTTAGTGAACGCCTTCGGGCAGAGCGTCAACGCCGTATCGATCGTCGAGACGTCGCGGCCGATCATCAAGATGTCACAGGCTTCGATGTGCCTCGAGTTCGCCTTCAGCCTGAACGGCGCGAGCGGTCCTCAGGGCACTTCCGGCTTCTCCGTTGGGCTTGGAGACGGCACGCTGGCCGCGAACCGTACCCTGAGCGGCCCCGCTGACGACGCGCTCGCGTACGGAGCATGGATCGAGGCATTCCCAGGGCAGGCCAACTATCTGGTTGCCAGCAAGCCGCAAGGTGGGTCGGTCACCTACGAAGACACCGGCATCGCCGTCGCCAGGGACGCCCCCCAACTGTACCGCTGTGTCGTCGTCGGAACGTCTGACTCGGACGACGGCGCCGCGCGCGTGTTCCACATCATGAACGGCCTGGAGGTTGCGAATCACGCGGTTTCACTACAAAACCGTCTGCTGTCGCCATACATCAGGACGTTCGGCAACGCGGGAGAGGTCTGTGAGATCGCCGTTGGGCCCATGCGAGCGCAGGCCCGCCTTGTGTTCGGCAACCAGTCAGTTATCTAGGGGTAGCAGTAGGAGTCCGCCGGGCAGTCCGTGTAATTCCCTGTTCCAAGCGCGTGATAGAAGCAGATGCACGCGGTTCCGTCTGGCTGTGTGCCCCGCTGGTCCTGACCGAGTGTGCACTTCGCCGTGCATGCACCACCATCGATTCTGCACGTAACGTCGGTGCCGCCCGGGCAGTACCACGCTGGGCCGCTGCCGCCCGCGCCCGATCCTCCTTGGCCACCCGTGCCGCCTGTTCCGCTCGGCAAGGCGCACGTGCCGTTTATGCAGGACTTCCCGCTCGTGCACGGGGCGTTGCAGGCTCCGCAGTGGGTGTTGCTGGTGTTGGTGTCGACGCAGGCGCTGCCGCACAACATCTGGTCGGCGACCGCGCAGCCGCAGACACCGTTGTTGCAGGTCGACGCGCCAGATGGGCAAGCGTTGCAGCCACCGCAGTGGAGGATCGTCCCGTCGCCCCCCTGCGGGACACAGGCGTTTCCCGTGCACGTGACCTGGCCGGCGGGGCACTCCCACATGCAGACGCCGTTTCCGCACACAGTCCCGCTCGGACAACCGGCGCCGCACGGCCAGCCGATCGTTCCGCCGCCGCCGCCCGTCCCGCTTGTCCCAGCCGCCGATCCGCCGCTCCCACCGGGCGCGCCAGCCATGGATCCCCCGCCCGCGCCCGCCGCGCCGGCGTCGATCTCGTCGCTCCCGCCACGGCCCGCGCCGCCACCGCCTGATCCCGCCGCGCCAGCTGCGCCACCCGCGCCCGCGTCCCCGCCATCAGGCGCCAGCATCGCCAGCGGCTCGACCTCCCCGCAGCCGGCTGCCGCTACCACCACCACCAGCACCATCAGTCTCATCGTCGTGTTCATGAGGTTCGCTCCTTGACCTTCGCTCCTTGGGTTAAGGCGGCTGGCCCGGGGAGCGCCCGGACCGCCCACGGTTCATGAGGCCGTGGGCTTGCCGCCACCTACCAGCGTGCGTCACAACCCCTGGGGCCTGTCAACCACCGCAAGGGGGTTCAGGTGCCAGGAATTGGGAACAACCCACGCTCGCGCGACAATCACCCCATGAAAATGGCTGTATTTGCATGTCTCGCCCTTTCGCTGGCCGCCTGCTCAAAGCCGGCCACGGCCCCCGTCGGCTACTTCGACCCGACCCGCATCCTGACGGATTCCACCGTGGCCAAGGCAGCCATGGAGGCAGCCGGCAAGACGGTCGCCGCGCAGCTCGGGGAGGCGCAGCGCGCCGCCAGCGAGGCCACCGCAGCCGAGAGGGCGCCGGTAGCCGCCGATGTCCTGCAGGCGAAGCGGGACCGCGCCCAGCAGCTGGCAAGGGACTACAACGAGGCGCTGAACAAGGCGCGCGCCGCAGCGGGCGCCAAGCTGGACATCAGCGTGGCGGCAGCGTGCGCAGGACTGGCCGTCAAGCGGGGCATCTCGCTGGTGATTGTCCAGCCGGGGAAGGCCCCGTACGCGGCGCCAGGGGTCGACCTCACCGGTGACGTCATCGCGGCTCTCGACGGCCCTGTTGATGAGCTCGCGCGGGCGCGCGCCGAGGTCCAGCGGTTGGAGGCGGTCGCCGGGGCACCGCCCGATGTCCGGCACGTTGCCGCCGGTAGGTCGCCGTGAAGCGGGTAGCGCTCGTCGTTCTCGGGTTCCTCGCGCTGGCGGGGACGGCGTGGGCGCTGACCGAAACCTGGCAAACCGACCAGAACACGGCTGGGAAAAAGTTCTACGGCAACCCGCTGACCGTCGCCAACGTCACCGCGCTGGAGGCTGTCACCGGTACGACGCTGTGGAAAGACGGCGCCGTCGTTCGCGTGCAGTCCGTGCAGGCCGACTGGGTCTTTCATGCGACGAGCTCCGCGACCGTCGACCACATCACGGTGGCGTCGGTGTCGGGCGCGTCGGGGTCGCGGTGGATTCGAGGGCCGCAGTCGGGGGGATACTGGTACAGCGCAGGGACGTTGTACGTCGGCGGTGCTGGGGCCAGCGACGAGAACAACTGCACGGCGGCGCTGACCCCGTGCGCAACGGCTGGAGAAATCCGCCGTCGGCTGCTCGGGGCCGCGCTTCCATCTGCCAGCGTGACGATCGACCTACAAGGCAGCCTCGGCGACACCGATCCGATCGCGGTCGATGTCCAGGCGGCGGCGCGCAGCACCGGGCTCGCGATCACGGTTCTCGGAACGCCGGCCGTCACGGCGATAGGGACGATCGCGTCAGCGACGGCGCATAGCTACTCGGGTGGCGTGGCGGCCACCATCACCGTGACGTCGTTCAACTGGGCGCCCTGGGTCGGCAAGGTCATCCGCGTCGTCGGCACCACGGGCACGACCAGCAAGATCGCGACCGTCACGCACGATCTCGGCAGCGGGACCGCGCGCATCACCGAGTCGAACATCGGGACCATTGCGTCGACCGACCTGACGACAGGGAACGTCATCGAGGGACTCACGCTGCCGAAAGCTCAGGGCGCGCGCGCGAACTTCGTCGGGACGATGAGCATCTACCTGGTCGACTTCGACCCGGCCACGGTCGGGACGAGGTTCGCGACGTCTACGGGGGCGGCGATCACCATGGTCGGCTGCACGATCAAGGGGAACTCGTCGGGTGGCTTCACCGAGCGCGGGATCGGAATCTCGATGAAAGGCGGCGCTCTCTCGACGCGATCGTTCATCGTGACGGGCGGCTCGTTCAATGCCGACAGGGCGCTTCTCTTGAACGCGACGGTAACCATTTCCAATGGAACCGTCGGGCGTAACGAGTGGCAGGATCCGATCTTCGTCGGCGCGACGACGGTGACGATCGGCGAAGGGAACTATCTCCGCTTTCATGCCCTCGGCATCTATGACCAGCCGTCCGCAGGGACGGCGATCGAGATGTTCGAGGACACATATTCGACATTCACCGACTACGTCTACGGCACCGGCAATCACGCGACGTCCCGGGTCTTCAGCATGCGCGGCAGGGATGTGGTCGCGCTGAACGCCGGGTCGTCGTCCATCGTGGCCGACAACGGGATCGTGGCGACGTTGCAGGTCGGTGGCGCCAATGTCGACATCGCGCCGGGCGCGCTTCCCTACTACCCCGACCAGTACGGGAACAGCATCGTCGGTGCGCAGAACGTCGACCTCCCCGCTCACCTGGCCGTCGTCGGGACCGACCTGACAGGGTCCCATCCCTTCACGAGCGTGACGGGGTTGCTGGAGACCGGCGGACCGACGCACCTCACCTACGGGGCGATCGCGAACGGGCAGCTTCTCCAGCGCTCGGGGACGACGGTGATCGGCGTGGCGCCGTCCAGCGGGACCGTCACCGGCGTGACCGCGACGCTGCCGCTCACGAGCAGCGGCGGGGCGGCGCCGGACATCGCGCTGCAGTTCGACAACACCACGCTGACGCTGACCGGCGGCAACGCGCTTCAGCGCGCGGCGCTCTCGGGCGGTGTGTCGTGCGCGGCTGGGAGTAACTCCTGCACCGTGCCGCTCACGGCGACACAAGTCGGGTTCGGAAGCGGCGGCGGGGAGCTGAGCGGAAGCGCGAACCTGACGTTCGGGAGCAACACGCTGACGGTGACCGGCACGACGCCGCTCGTGTTCGGTGGCGGGGCAACGGGAGTGAAGACCAGCGTCCGCGATCCGGACAACGTGGCGAACCTCGCGCAGACGATCTGGTACCCGAACAGCGCAACGAATGTTTCGCCGATCGTGTCGATCTCACCGCGCGGGACCGGCTTCACCGCCGTCCACAAGTCGGAGTTGCTGCTCTACAACACCGACGGGGTGGCCGACGGCTCGAACTACGAGCTGCTCACGCTGAGAGCCGCCGGCACCAGCGGATTCGTGATCGCGACCGGTGAAGCTGGAACGGGGACGCTTTATCCGCTGATGCTGTCGGCCGGCTGGGCGTCGGGCGGTGCGCTGAACGCGAATCAGATCCTGCTCAACACCGACGGCACGGTGACGATGTCGAGCCTGGGGACGGGACTAGTCAAGGCGACATCAGGAACGCTCGGCCTCGGCGCTGCTGGCACTGACTATCAGGCGCCGGGTGCATACATCACCTCGTTGACGACGGACGTGACCGCGTCTGGGCCGGGCGCCGCTGCGGCGACGATCGCGAACAACGCCGTCAACGACGCCAAGCTGCGGGACAGTGGCGCGCTGTCGGTCATCGGCCGCAACGTGAACACGGGAGGCGACCCGGCCGACATCTCAGCCAGCGCCGGGTCGGGGGCCGTGCTGCGCGAGAGCGGGTCTACGATCGGGTTCGGCACGGTGGCGACCGCCGGCATCGCCGACGATGCCGTCAACGACGCGAAGATTCGCGAGTTCGCCGGTCTATCCGTTCTCGGGCGCGGCTCGAACTCGACTGGCAACGGCGCTGACATCACGGCTGCCGTCGACGGCGACGTGCTCCGACGCTCGGGCACGACACTGGCGTTCGGGACCATACCTGTCGCCTCGGTCGTCGGCGCGGTGACGTCTGTCAGCGGGACCGCGACGCGCATCAGTTCGACGGGCGGCACGACGCCCGTGATCGATCTCGTAAACACCGCCGTCACGCCGAACACGTACACCTACGCGACCCTCACGGTGGACGCCGCCGGCAGGCTGACCGCAGCCTCGAACGGCGCCACGCCAGAGGTGCCGCTGACGTTCTCGACCGGGCTCACGCGCGCGACCAACACCATCACCGCGAACCTCTCGACCGGCGTCAGCGGCGGGCAGTCGGTGATCGGCGGCACCGGCAGCGCGGAGAGTCTGACGTACTCGTCGACGGTGCACGGCACGAAGGGCACCCACATCTGGGGCACGACGAGCGGGATGGTGTTCAACGAGGCGACGAACCAGTTTTTGATAGGCACTACCAGCCCCGTGAGCGGCACTGCGATGGAGGTTGTCAAAAACGTAAACGGTGGCGCCTTTCTCGTGTTCGCCAACCCGAGCGCGGGAGCGTCCGCGTATACGTCTTTCGCCCTTGGCCAGTCTACCAATTTCGCGACGGGCGCGGTGTTCGACATGTTCCTCCCTGGGTCTGACGCTACCTATGGCGTTCCCTACAGCGGGGACAGCGGCACACTGGAGTTGTCGGGAGGGTCGGGAAACCTGAACTTTTGGGTTCTGCAGGCGGCCGGCGATTTCAAATGGTACGCGGGCACGACGTTCCCGGGCCCGCCGCTGCGGATGACGCTCACGAACGCGGGCGTGCTGTCCGTTCCCGATCTGGCGGGCAGCGGCGTCGTCGAGGCGGCGGTCACAACGGGGGCGCTGACCGAGAACACCATCACCGCCGGGCGCATCACGTTCGGTCACGCGACCAGCGGCGGCCTGACGACCGATGCAACGTTCCTCTACGACACGGGCGACGACGTCGTTGAGATCGGCAGCGGAACGGCGTTGGCCTGGTACAACCTCGGCACCCTCGGGACCGGCAACTATGAGCGCGTGCGTGCGCTGTGGACCGGGAACGTCTGGAACCTCAAGAGCGAGGAGGGCGGCACGGGAACAGTGCGGCCGATGGTTATCGACGCCGACACGGCGTCACTGACGCTGGCCGGCGACGCCGGGTGGTCGCTGACCTCGACGAGCGTCGCGGTGACCGCCGAGACAGGCGGTACTGGTCACAACCTTACGATCACTGGCAACGACACCGATGGACAACTGATCGCGTCTGACTGGGAACAGATCGTCTTTCTCACCGGGGGCGCGTCCAACTCGTCTCTATCGCTGGATTTCTCTTCGCCTGGTATTCGCCTGTCCACATCACCAACGATTGCCAGCGGTGCGGCGGCTGTACTCGACGCCGCAGCGATAGGTACCAGTGTATCAATCTCAGGCACGACGACCATCGCGACCGCGGCAGGCTTCAATGCCGTTTCCGTCGAGCAACCAACATATGTCAAGAGCGGCGGAGGGTCCGTCACCGTCACGAACGCGGCGACGCTCTACGTTGCGGATGAGCCGCTGGCCGCCGTCAACGTCACGATCACAAACGGCTGGGCGATGTGGGTTGACTCGGGAATCTCACGCTTCGATGGGGACGGCACGCACGTGTTCGAGCTGCCGGCGGACGCCACAGGCAACACGTCAGCAGCGACCGGGCGCATCCCGATCAATGTCGGCGGCGCGACGAAGTACATCCGCTACTACAACGACTAGGAGACCACGATGATCAACCTGAC
>Ga0137423_1000426_pt1 | contig 12741 bp, 9 predicted proteins | sample EasRivERMZT600_2_FD_102326 | JGI IMG/M metagenome (GOLD analysis project Ga0137423, IMG submission 102326) | Soil microbial communities from meander-bound floodplain in the East River, Colorado, USA - East River MetaG ERMZT600_2 | ecosystem: Environmental > Terrestrial > Soil > Floodplain ...
AAGAACGTGTTTGCGGTGAACGTAATCTTGCAGTGGTGGTTACTCACTGCGGGGTTGTCGATGATGATGTCGTTGTCCGGTTTCCGGCCGACGGTCACGGTCTCGTTGGCAGGTATTTCCCGGATCAGGGCACCCTGATACTGCAACAGAAACTTAGGCATGGTGGAACTACCTTAATTCTCTGTGGGCTTTTCTTCAATATGGTCGATGACAAAAACCGGATAACGGCGTTTTTCCGCCTCGAGCTTTAGCCCGAGCTGCTTTTCGACCGCATCGAAGATCGTGGTGCCGCCCACCGGATCCGCAGCGCCGGGGTCCGTCGGAGCACCAGGGGGAGCGACGCCGGGGGGAACAGCTCCGAAAGGATTTCCCCGCAAACCAGCCAGCTGGTTCGGAGGGATCGCACTGAACGAGAAGCTGAAATCCCAGGCTCCCTCCAGCTTCGTACCGTCAACAACCGGATAACGGACATACGTCCCAGCAATGATTTGGAGCTGATCCACGAACTGAGCCATGGTCATGTTCTGACACGCTACGGTACGCGAGGGCGGAGTGGCGTTGGCGGCGATCAAGATTGCTCCGGTCGTTCCTAATTTGCATCCGGTGCGGGAGGCAGGATCAGCCTTCTTGAGCTTGTGCTTTTCGGCTACCAGGGTATAAGCCGTGACCAGCTGATCTTCATAGTGAACCTTCATCTTGAAACGGTCCTTCAGCAAACCCTGTAGCATTAGTCCGAGATCCTCGGTGTTACCAAGCCCGCCGTTCGGCGGCACGAAGGCAACGGGTGCCTTCGCGATGATGTCGAACTGAGTCGAATTGATCCATTTCGGCGCGCCCTGAATCTCTTCAGTTGTATTGGTTATGTTCCATGCCAATGTGATCGCCAGGCGAAGCGGGAACCGCGGAAGGTTGACGCGGCCGCCAGGCTGGAACCCGAGTAAGGCGGGGCCGTTCATGGGTGCTCCAGGCACGCTCGGCTTGATGTCCGCGACCTCAAACTCGGCGGGCGGCAGTGCCGGCAGCTTCGCGTCGATGTCGGGAAGGTTGGCAGTCGGTGTCCTGTTCACCTGGTCCAATACGATGACTGGCCGCGGAATCTTCTGCTCTTCGAGTTTCATTCCGAGTTGCTTGTCGATTGCATCGGACAACGAGACGGCATCGGTACCCACCAATTGAGCCAGTCCTCTGTTCGTAAACTTGAAGTCGAAATCCCAGGCTCCCTTCAGGTCGGTGTTGTCCACCGCAACGTTCGTTACGTAGCCGCCGGACAGTCCCATGAGGGCTGCCGCAAATGCCTCCATCGTGATGTTTCGACAGACAAAGTTCGTCATCGGAACGCTAATCTGACCGCCGACGGACGAAATGAGAGGCGCTGTCGAAGCCTGCGGCTGGCAGCCTGTCTTACCGGCAGGGTCCGCTTCTTTCAGCTTGTGCTTGTTCTTGCCCAGGGTCAGAACGTGTCCGACGACGGGTCGCGTCTCGTTATGCACGACAAGCTTGAAGCGATCCGCAAGCAGAGCCTGGAGCATCGGAGCAACCGTCTCAGGCGATGTATCCGACGGAGCCTTCGCGATCACGTCGAACCGGTCGTATTCAACCCAGTTCGGCCCGCCAATGACATTATCGGCGTTGACGCGATACGCCGTGCGGACGAGGTCGACCATCGAGGCATTCAGCAACTCATAGCGTCCCGCTCGAATGTTCGTGCGCATTACCACATTCTGGCGGCGCGGACTGACACGAACGTCCGCAACTTCGAATGTCTGTTGATTTGGCGTAGATTGACCGGATGTGGTCTCGGCCCCGGGGCCGACGAACAGAATGGCCAGCGCGATAGCGGCAAATGCTCGCATCATAACCTTCCAACCTCCGTTGTCCTGCTTAGTGCCGATTAGTAGACGTCGCGAAACTGCAGAAAGTTTGATGGAATAACGCCGGGTTCGCAAGAATTCCCGCGACACGTCTCAGGACCTTCCTATCACCGTCCATGCTGCGAGTGCGGCACGTTTCTGGTCGGCAGCCCATGGCTTTGTCGCGAGCTTGCCGACCCGGGAAACATCCAGCGACGAGGGTGGCACGATCTGTGCGGGCACCGGACAGGCGTCGCGCAGCACATCTCTATAGAAACAGCCTTCGGCGGTATGGATGCGAGGATGTGATGCAAGAATCTGGTGAAGTTCCCCCGGATCGCCGTTTTTGGCGACGATCGCACACACGCTCACCTCTCTTGTAACAAGAGCTTCGAGCGCCCGCGCGGCATTCTCCAGAGCCTTCTGTCTCGCGGCCGCAATCCACTTTTTGGCTGCCGCCGGTTCCATTTCTTCCGCCATGTGAAAACAAAAGCGCTCCGAGTCGCCGAGAATCTCGATTCGTTGATTGGCGACGATCTCCGGTTTTGCGAGCGATCCTCCAACAACGACACAGGCTCCCCAGCCGGTATGAACACTGATTCCAAGCGCGTACATGATCGGTGTTATGATGCGCCAAAAAACTGGGAGGGTGAAAGATGAAGCATCGATATGTGACATCTGCAGCTTGTCTGGTTGCTCTGTTCCTGGCTTTTCAAGTTGCCGCAGAAGCGCAGACAAAACCGACCGCCAAGACCTGGACGACGCCCAAGACCCCCTGGGGCGATCCCGATTTGCAGGGAACATGGACGAGCGACGACTGCATCGGCACACCCATGAGTCGCCCTGCGAACCTCGGTGAGAAGCTATACCTGACCGAAGAAGAAATCGCTCAGAGAGAGTCAGCGCTCGCGAAACAAGCCCAGAACGATCGGCTGGACACGGTGACACCGGGACAGCGCGTGGGAACAGGTCCTCCGGGACATTGGGGAGAACGGGCGCGCCGCCCTTGCCGGCAGACGTCGCTCGTCGTCGAGCCGAAGAATGGTCGAGCGCCGGAGTTCCTGCCTGAAGCCCGAACGCGAAGGACCGGCGCTTTCGAACCGGCGCAGCCCACGACATATGAAGACTTCACTTACTACATCCGCTGCATCAGCCGGGGCGTGACGGGTTCGGTATTCCCGGTGATTTACGGTAACGGTCAACAAATCGTGCAGGCGCCGGGATTTGTCACGATCATGCAGGAGATGGTGCACGAAGCCCGGCTGATTCCGCTCGACGGCCGTCCGCATTCCGGAGCTGGTGTGCGGTCCTACATGGGCGATGCGCGCGGTCGCTGGGAAGGCAACACTCTGGTTGTCGAAACGAAAAACTTTATCGGAAACACAACCGGCGTCGGAGCCAATGGCCAGGGGACTCCCACGAGCGACGCTCTGACGCTCGTTGAGCGGTACACGCGCGTCAGTCCGAGCGAGATCCAGTACGAAGTGACCATCAATGACCCGAAGACTTATGCCGCTCCCTTCAAGGTGGCATTCCCTCTGACACAGGAGCCCGGGTATCAAAACTTCGAATACGCGTGCCACGAAGGTAATCACGCGATGTTCAACTCGCTCAGCGGAGCTCGCGCTCTCGAAGCGGAAGCGGCGAAGACCGCCAAATAGCATCGACATGATCGACTCAAACCGAACGTGGTTTCCAGCAATCCTGTGCGTGGCGGTAATATCGGCCGCAATTTTTCTCGGCGCTACCGCCACTCGCGGACAATCAGATCGCTGGTATCCATCGCGGTGGGGCGCAAACGACCAGCGCGGCGCGGCGAATCGAATCACTCCGGCGAAAGTTCTCGAAGCGAAAAACCTGATAACCAAGGGCGCGATTTATCAGGTCGGCCGCGTTTACGAAGCTGGGATGCCCATGTTTGGGACGCGACATTTTAGTCTGCGAATACCTCAGGCCTACAAGATCGAGAGCTCCAACAACGCCGTGTATCACGATGAACTCGTCAGCGGCGAGATCGGGCAGATCGGCACGCAGTTTGACGGTCTGGGTCATCTCGGCATCGGCGACCTCTTTTATAACGGGAATAATCGCCAGCAGTTCGCTACAGCCGACGGGCTGACAAAGCTGGGCATCGAAAACGTGGGCCCACTGTTCACCCGGGGCGTGCTGATCGATGTCGCGAAATACAAGGGCGTCCCACAACTCGCTCTGAATTATGAAATCACCGCTGCGGATCTTCGCGGCGCTTTGCAGGCGCAGAAACTCGAAATACATCCGGGCGATGCAGTGTTGATTAATACGGGCTGGGGCTCGTTGTGGATGAAGGACAACGCAAAGTACATCGCAGGTTGTCCTGGAATCGGTGTGGGCGCAGCGCAGTTTCTTGCGGATGAGGAAGTGACCGTGGTCGGCGCGGATAACTGGGGAGTCGAAATTTTTCCGAATCCGAACGCTTCGCTTGCAGCGCCCGTGCATCAACTACTGCTCGCTCGCAACGGAATTTACCTTCACGAAAATCTCAACACGGCAGATCTCGCGCGCGATGCCGTGCATGAATTCGCTTACGTGTTCGTTCCGCTCCCGCTGAAAGGCGCAACGGGCTCACCCGGCAGTCCCATCGCGATTCGGTGACTTAAGTTATCCAGATGTTGACACTCCATTAAAGTGCCGTCACGAGATGAAACGATATAATCAGGCAGAGGTCCCCGAGGGCTAACGGAGGAGAAACAAACGTGGAAAAGGAAGTTCAAGAGCGATTCGAGCGGATTGAACGAAATCTGGAGCGTGCGTCCGAGCGGATTGTACAGATAACTGATGCGCATATCGGATTGGAAACAGCACAGGTCAATTCCCAGAAAGCACAGGACCGGCTATCTTCCACTGTCGAAGAGATAGCCGAGAAACTCGCCAACCTTACGATTCTCGTCGATCGCCTGATCGAACGCGACCTAGGCCGCACCTAAAGACGCCAACGCTGTCTCAATTTCTGTCTCGCATGCACCACGTAATCGCCACAGGTTTACTTTCTGGTTTACCGACTACTCGGGAAGTGAGAGTTAGGACTTGGGGGGCCAGTTTTTGTCGGGATGTTCGTTGCCATCGTCTACATTGTATTGATGCCGACAGCACTGAAGACAGCGTCGGTCGCGCAGCGACGTTTCACGCGTGTACGTCAACCTGGTACCAGTTCTACAAGCCAATTAAGAATTCGCCTAGAGCGGGTTCAGCCGCTGATATTCTTGAATTACAGTACAAGACGGCAGTTCCTGAAAGGCACACAAGATGCGAAACGCTATGAGGATTTCGAGTGCGATTGTGCTCCTGTCACACCTCGCGATCGCGCAGAAGCATTCCTTCGAAGTCGCGTCGGTCAAACCAAGCCGGAGCGCCGACAGTTCATGGATGCAAGACTGCGTGTCGGGCTCGGGCCCGAGAAACGGCATCGCTCCCGGAACGTGCAAAGGGGTGAACGCATCGTTGCTACGCATGATCGCACTCGCTTACGATCTTCCCTTCTTTACAGCGTCCCAGTACATTCAAGGTGGTCCGAACTGGATCAGGACGGAACGCTACAACCTGGAGGGCCGGGCCGCGGACGCGTCCGTCAGTGCAGCGGACCTCCGCCTCATGCTGCAAAACCTTCTCGCTGAACGGTTCAAGCTGAAGCTTCACCAAGAATCGAGGGAAATATCCGGTTACGTGTTGGTAGTCGCGAAAGGGGGACCGAAGTCGGTTCCGCGGCCACGCAACGGCAAGGTGGCATGTGGCTCGGATAGTAGCCAGATGCTCGCGCAGTGCCTTTCAGCACACCTCGGTGAACCTATCGTAGACAAAACCGGCATTGGAAACAGCCCGAATATGTTCCTCACCATGGACGCACTGGGGCTGAACGAGCCGAATCCTCCGTCAATCTTCACGGTTGTTGAGGAGCAGTTGGGCTTGAAGCTGGAACGGCAAAAGATACGTATGACAATGCTCGTCATCGATTCCGCCGAGAGACCTGACGAAAATTGACGCTCTAGGTAACTGTCGCCGCAACTGTCCACACAATCGACCAAGTCCCTGAGGGATTACTCGCAGGGTTCGAATCCTGCTCCCAATTGTCGTTCTAACCGTGATGTCGTAGAGTGACCGCCTGATGAGCGCAAGCACGTTCAGTTTCCGAGATACCGTTTATCGAAAATCCTCGGCGCCTCGCATGCAGCCTTCGCCTTTACATGACTCGCCGACGATTTCCGATGAACGCTAACGACTACACGCCAACTGATCGGCTCCAGCAAATAGAAGCTGCGATTCTCGCTCTAATTCAGCAGAGGTTCCGATTCAGCAGGGCCAGTTTGGCTCTTCATGCTGGGCGTACGCCAACAAGCCCGAGAAAACCGGCACCACCTTAGGCCCATGATTCCAACGTCCGTAATCCAAGCTGCTTGAATCCATTTCGAGCCGCCGATGAGCCGGTATCGTATGCCTTTAGTATTCGGGAGGATGAATCACCCGATTTTGTCTATTTCGTGACGCGATTGGTAAGAGCTTCTGAAAAGGAGGCAAGCAGCAAAAAGGCTATTCGCATAACGAAATAGCTAGGCGCAGACTTGCGACAGAGTCAAACTTTTACGCATGCGGCGCGACGTGCGTCAGGTGTTCCGGAGTCTGAGGAAGCATCCCGGATTTGCAATAGTGAGCATTCTCGTGCTGGCGCTTGGCGTCGGTGCGAACACGTCGATCTTTAGCATCGTCAACGCGGTTTTCTTTCGGCCTCTGCCGGTGCATGAACCGGATCGGCTCATGTACATCTACTGGGTTCCCAAGCCAGGGCAGCGTCCATTTGTGACCTCATACCGCGATTTCCAATTCCTTCGCGAGCACAACGAAGCTTTCAGCGACCTCACGTTTCATTGGCGTATTGGAATGGGCCTGTCCGCCGATGGACGAACCGACGCCGTGCTTGGCGAGTCTGTCGATGCGAATTATTTTGATGTTCTGGGTGTGAAGCCGGTCGTTGGCCGCACTTTCAGTCCACAGGAAGACGATCCGTCGAATTCACAGAACGCAATTGTCATCAGTCACAAACTGTGGCAACGCCGATTTGAATCCGATCCGTCCATCATCGGAAAAGAAGTTCGAGTCGACGACACACCGTTCAGCATTATCGGCGTGACGCAGCCAGGTTTCGATGGCGTGTCCGATCCGTGGAGGCCAAGTCAATTCTGGGTCACGTCCGTTCAACGTTGGCCGCAGGAATACATGCATTATTCCGTCTTTCCGATCGGACGCCTAAAACCGGGGATTGGGCCGCAGCAGGCGGAAGCGATCATCGCGACGCAGGGCGAACAATTGAGGAAATCACGCACGCATGATACTCAAGAAGGCTTTGTCGCGCTGAACTCCAAACAAGTTATCCTGCCGTTCGATCCAAACGGTACGGTTGTCCCGCGCCGGCTTGCGGCGGCGCTCATGGTCGTCGTTCTAATGGTCTTGCTGATTGCGGCCGCGAATATGGCCGGCATTCTCATCGCACGTATCGTCACGCAGCGAAGTGAAATCGCAGTGCATTTTGCTTTAGGCGCCTCAAGGATGCGCGTCATCCGGAATGTATTGACTGAAACAATCGCACTCTCGCTGCTGGGTGGCGCGCTCGGGTTGTGGCTTGGTCGTCTTCTGTTGGCCTTGTTCGACGCGTACACCCCGACCCGATATTACATGGACATCCCGCTCGATTTTCGCGTTTTGCTGTTCGCCGCAGCTGTTTGTATCGTGTCGGGGCTGATTGCCGGGCTGATGCCGGCCATTCAAGCCTCGAAGCTCGATGTTGCAGCGGAATTGACGGGCAGCGGCGTGACCGGCCATCGGCAGTCCCGCCTTCGATTGCGTTACTGGATCGTTGTGCCACAGATTGCACTCTCGCTGGCCCTGCTGATTGTTGCCGGTCTCTATGTGCGCGTTCTTTTGACGCTCGAGCTCGCCGACTATGGCTATCACACGGACGAAGTTGCCGTCCTTTCGATTCGGATGGCAGGGCGAGATCAAGGGGAACAAGCCGCGGAACGGCATCGAACCTTCTATCGACGGTTATACGAGGCGATCCGCGCAATGCCCGGCCGCTATTCTGTCGCGGTCACAAGCAGATTACCGCTGACGGTTGATCCTGGCTTCGAGCGCTTCTTTCACGCAATTTCGGATGATGCTTATCGAAACGGCGACCGCGAAGGCGTCGGAAGTCTCAGCGCCGCCGTTACACCGCGCTTCTTCGAAACTATGAACATCGCACTGCGGCGCGGCCGCGATTTCGATGATCGCGATGCGTACGCGGGGCTTCGCACGGCCATTGTCAGCGAACGACTCGCGGCTCGACTCTGGCCGGGACGCGATCCCCTGGGCCGCTCCGTCGCGATCTTTTCTAACCAGCTGAAAGAACCGCCGGAATGGTTGCAGGTCGTCGGCGTCGCAAGCGATGTAAATCCCATCTTGAACGATGTCGGTGAAACGCCGTTCGTTTATGTTCCGCTAGCGCAGCAGTGGATGCCGTCGGGCGCGATCCTTGTCAAAAGCAGCGGCGACGTCACAGGCTTGATCGGCGATTTGAAGAATGCCGTTGCCGGTGCGGACGTCTACGCCGAAGTCGGTCGTGTGCAAACCTTGAACCAGCGGGTCGCCGAGATCCTATACACCCGTCGAATGGCGGCTGGGATGTTGACGGTCGCGGGTTTGATCGGATTACTACTGGCCAGCATCGGTATTTACGGTGCGATTTCTTATTCCATTGCGCAGCGCATGCGAGAAATCGGTGTTCGGACCGCCCTCGGTGCGGAACGGCGGGACATCGTCGCGCTCATTATTAAAGAAGGAGCAAGTCTTGCCGCGATAGGCTCAATCTTCGGTCTGGTCTTCGCCTCGCTCGCGATTCGGATTGCATCTCGTTTGGTAGTGCAGGTTCCACGGGTAGATGTTGCTAGCGCCGCAGCCGTTTGCGGCTTTGTGGCAGCAGTGATCCTGCTCGCATGCTGGATCCCTGCACGGCGTGCCGCGCGAGTCGATCCGATCGAAATCTTACGTGGCTTGTAGCTAAGCGGGTCGCGGTTTCTGATGTCCGGCGTGCTGCCGGCTTTCCAAAGTTGGATACCAATGCCGGCTCCGTCACTTGCCGTAACCGCGATACCGGAAACTCGAACTCTCCCGCGCGTTCAACCAGCTTCTTTCGGTCATCTCACTTATCCGAACGGCGCAACCGCGTGCACGGTTCTGCCCGCGACGAGTGTCATCATGGACTCGATTTTCCGGATTCTCTGTTCGCTGACCGTCAGGTAGTCTTCGCTCAAAACCGCGAGGTCTGCGTATTTACCGGCCGTGAACGAACCGACGTGGTGATCATCGAACGAAAACCACGCCGCCCCCTCCGTGTACAGGCGCAACGCTTCGGCGCGTGAAATCTGCTGCCCATCGTTGGTGAGCGTGCCGGCAAGGTTTCTTCCGGTCGTCATGTAGAAGAGGGACAGCCACGGATCGAGCGCGGAAACGTTTGTCGAGTCCGTTCCCACGCCGGCACGTATTCCGGAGTCGACGATCCGCCGAAACGGTGGTCCGCCCGCTGCGGAGAGATACGTCCATGTCTGCGCGCTGGCGCCGGCGCCAAGCTCCATCAGGGCTTTCAAGCGCGACGAATCGATGCTTTGAAGATGGATCAGCGACCATCGAAGTTTATCGATCGGATACTCCTTCGCAATCGACCGGTATGCGGCGAGATGAAAGTCATTTTCGGACTGCGTGATCGAGTGTTGTTGAAGGAGCCAGCCATGCCGGGCGATCACGCGAGCTGTCGGCTCGAAGCCATTCGAGGTCGTGTCATTGCCGCCGATCCTTTCGCCGAAGCCTGCCACGCGAAACATATCGTCGCCGACGGCTCGGCCGCCCTGGCTGAAATTGTTCTGGATGCGAGTTTCGACATCCTGCGGTGAATCGGCGGGAAACAGGGGACGCATGCGAACGGTGAGTTTGTCCTGCCGCCAGAGGCGCAGCGCGTACTCCTGGTCCGGGAAGTTTCCAGCATTGATCACGCCCGTCAGACCCAGGCTGTTGGCATGAGCGTTCAAATCAGCTGTCCCGCGCAGCTTGTCTTCCGGTTTTTGCTCGGCCTGCAGAGCGGCCACGGCGGCATTCGCAGCTCCAACGACGCCCGTCGCCTGATCGACCATGACTCCTTTCGACGCGAAGAATTTTTCGCCGAGACTATTCGTTATCGCGCCCGTTCCTCCGCCAGTGCCGGAAATGTAGACCGGGTGCTGCGGCGCGGCTTCATCGAGATCCGCCTTCGTGGGACGTCGCGCGTCGACGAACTGCGTATGGTTCCATCCACCGATGCAGGTGATGAATTGTCCACGTGGAACCGACACGGCACGGCGCGCGATAGTCTCTTTGAGTTCAGCAATCGAGAACGCTCTTTCAATCCTCCGCGCTTCGTACCCGGGATTGACGCCGGCGCGCGTGTAATGCACGTGCGCATCGAAGAACCCCGGAATCACGGTTCGACCTCCCAGGTCGATCGTTCGCATGCCGGCCAAAGGCGCCGCAGACTGCGCGACGTTTACGATGCGGCCATTTCGGATCGTCATCGCGGAGCCGACGATACCGCGGCCGTCCACGAACTTGCCGTTTACGAGGATCAGATCACCGACATTGATGCCGGCGTTCTGTCTCGGGCTGCCGACGAGGATTCGAGGGGTCGCCAGCAATGCGAGCCCGCCGATTCCTAAACGAATTGCGTCGCGGCGTGAGACACGCTTATGTCCGTTGGAGTGGTTTTTCATGCGGGTATATGATCATGATCCCAACGGCACTTGCTAGTGGTCTAATTCGGGGTCAGACGTCTAAATCACCTAATTACAACCAAAGGCGTTTCGACCGTAATTAGGTGATTTAGACGTCTGACCCCGAATTAGACCAACGAGGATTTCAAAATTGGCCACGATTCCGAAAATTCTCCACGAACACATCGATACGGCCTTTCCAGTCAACGTATGCCTGGTCGCGACTGTCTTGCCGGACGGATTCGCGCAGGTGACTCCACGCGGCAGCACGATGGTTTTTGATGACGAACACCTCGCGCTGTGGGAGCGCGGCAAAGGCACGACGAACCAGAATCTGAAGGACGGCACGAAGCTGACCGTCTTCTTCAGGAAGTCGCAGTTGAGAGAGACAGGGATTTTGCCGAAGGGCGGCATCGCGCGTTTCTACGGTACGGCTGTGCTTCACAGGTCGGGCCCCGTGTACGAGGAGATCTGGCGTCGCCTCATTCAAATGGAAAAAGACAGGGACCCTGAGAAGAAAGGATTCGCTGTTCTGATCCGAATAGACCGGGCTGAAGATCTCGACGGCAAGCCCCTGTGACGTATGTACAATAGTTGCAAATCGGGAGGAACCCCGTGATGCACTCATTTAGATCTCTTTCGCCTGCCCTTCTCATCCTGTTCACCGCGAGCCTTACTTTTGGTGCCGGTCGGGCTGACGTTGCGGATGCGGTCATGAAGGGGGACAAGGCCGCGCTTCGTTCGCTGCTTCAAAAGAAGGCCAACGTCAACGCCGCTCAGGTGGACGGTGCGACAGCGTTGCACTGGGCTGTGTACCGAGACGATCTCGAATCCGTGGACTTGTTGCTCAAGGCCGGCGCCGCAGCCGATCCGAAGAACCGGGAAGGCATCACGCCACTCCACATGGCTTCCCTTTACGGCAATCCGAAAGTCATCGCTCGTCTGCTCAAGTCCGGAGCGGACGCCAAACAGAAAGGTCCGGCCGGCGAAACCATGTTGATGCTGGCCGCGCGGAATGGAAATCCAGACTCCATCACTCTGCTTGTAGCCGCAGGCGCAGACGTCAATGCAAAGGAGCCGCTTCGCGGGACAACCGCGTTGATGTGGGCCGTCGAACAACGTCATCCGGCCGCCGTCGCCGCATTGATCGACGCTAAGGCGGACGTAACCGCGAAGTCCGCGGGCGCGGGCACACCGCGAAACTACATGGCCAACCGAGTCAATCCGGCGCGCGTGGAGACCGCGAATCGCGTGCGCGCCGCTGCTGCCAAAGCCGGACGCACTTACGAAGAGCAGCTCGAAATCGAACAGAAGGCCGGCACGCTGCAGGTGCGCCGCATCGGAGACGTAACGTCGTTCGCGCAACAACAGCAACGACAGCAGCAGCAAGAGCAGGGGCAGCCGGGACAACAGCAGGGCCAACAAGGACAACAGGACGACGACGATGACTTCGTCTTCGCCGGCCTTGTCGGCAGCGGCGGAGGAGGTCTGACAGCGTTGGTTCTTGCGGCCAGGGAAGGCGATCTGGAATCCGCGAAGCTTCTGGTGGCGGCCGGCGCGGACGTCAATCAGGCGACGGAATATGGTTGGACAGCTCTGCTGACGGCAACCAACAACCGCCAGTACTCGCTCGCGAGGTATCTGGTCGAGCAAGGCGCGGACGTCAACAAAGTCAATAAAGGAAACTGGGCGCCGTTGTACCTGGCCACTGACAATCGCAACATCGAAGGCGGGGATTTTCCGGTCCACAAGGCGGACCTGGATCACCTAGACTTCATCAAAGTTCTCCTGCAACACGGCGCGAACCCCAACGCGCGCACCAAGGACAACACGCTCACGCGAACGATCTTCACCATGCAGTGGTTTCTCGAAGCCGGCGCAACGCCCTTCATTCGGGCCGCGCAATCCAGTGATCTTGCGCTGATGAGACTGCTGCTCGCTTCCGGAGCCGATCCGAAGATAACAACCGATCATGGCGACACCGCGCTGACTGCCGCAGCGGGCGTGGGCTGGGTCGATGGAGTGACGTACGAACACTCCCCGAAGGCGAACATCGAAACCGTGAAGTTCCTTCTCGATCTCGGGCTGGA
>Ga0137423_1000427_pt1 | contig 12723 bp, 10 predicted proteins | sample EasRivERMZT600_2_FD_102326 | JGI IMG/M metagenome (GOLD analysis project Ga0137423, IMG submission 102326) | Soil microbial communities from meander-bound floodplain in the East River, Colorado, USA - East River MetaG ERMZT600_2 | ecosystem: Environmental > Terrestrial > Soil > Floodplain ...
AAGGCCGACATCCTCGAGAACCTTGAGCTTCTTCGTGATTTTCGGAACATTTGAGAAGAACAACAGCGCTTCGCGGACCGTCATGTGAAGCACCTGATAGATGTTCTTTCCCTTGTACAGGATTTCGAGAACACCGCTCTTGTATCGCGTTCCTTTGCAGTCCTCGCATATGAGTTCGACGTCCGCCAGGAACTGCATTTCAACGGTAACCGTTCCATCTCCCTGACAGGTCTCACATCGGCCGCCCGGGATGTTGAACGAAAAGCTTCCGGAGTTGTAGCCGCGGGCCTGCGCTTCGCGCGTGGACGCGAAAACATCGCGAATGTGATCGAACGCTTTGATGTACGTCACCGGATTCGACCGCGGAGTCCGTCCGATCGGGCTTTGGTCCACGAGAACGGTGTCTGAAACCCATTTCATTCCCGTTTCGATCACTCCTGTTCCCGGTCCCGGATCGGTGCCTAGCAGAGCCGATTTCATGGCTTCAAACAGGCATTCATGCACGAGCGTGGATTTTCCGGAGCCCGACACTCCGGTAATACACGTCATCATTTCCAGCGGGATCTCGATATCGACATTCTTGAGGTTGTGTCTCGACGCGTTTCGCAGCTTGAGCATGCGCAGACCGGGTGTCCGCCGCTTCTTTGGAATCGGCACCTTGAGTTCGCCGATCAGGTATTTGCCCGTGAGTGAACCGGTGCAGGCCTTGAGTCCTTCGAGTGTTCCCGAATAGATCAGATGCCCGCCGTTTTCACCGGCGCCCGGGCCGAGATCGAGGATGTGGTCCGCCGCCTTCATTGTTTCCGGATCATGTTCGACAACCAGCACGGTGTTGCCTATGTCGCGCAGCCGTTTCAGGATTTCGATCAGACGCTGCCCGTCACGTGGATGCAAGCCGATCGACGGCTCATCCAGAACGTACAATGCGCCGACAAGCGACGATCCAAGCGAAGTCGCGAGCTGAATTCGCTGCGCCTCGCCGCCCGACAACGTTGACGACAGCCGATCCAGTGTCAGGTATTGCAGCCCGACATCATTGAGGAACCGAAGACGCGACTGAATTTCGACGAGAATTCGTTCAGCGATCTCCGTCTGCGCGGGGCTGAGCGTTATATGCAGGAAGAACTCGTGGCTCGCCTGAATCGTCATGCGGCAGACATCCGCAATGTTCTTCTCATTGATGAAAATGTCGCGGGCTTCCTGACGCAGCCGGGATCCATGGCAGTCCGGGCAAACCGTGTATCCGCGATACCTGCTGAGGAACACGCGAACGTGCAATTTGTACTTCTTCGTTTCGAGGTAGTCGAAGAATTCGCGCACGGCATTCGTGACGAACGATCGATTGTCGGCGGGCAGATCGCGGAACGGGACATCCATCTTGATGCCACGCCCTTTGGCCGCTTTCCTGAAATCGTTGAAGTAAGCGCGGTATCGCGGCTTCGTCCAGGGTTCGATCGCCCCTTCGTTGAGTGCTTTGCTTTTGTCGGGGATCACAAGATCCAGATCGAGATCGATCGTATTGCCGAAACCCTGGCAGCGCGGGCACGCGCCGAACGGATTGTTGAAGGAAAAGAGTTTCGGTTCGGGATCTTCGTACTTCAGGCCGCACGCCTTGCATTCAAACGATTCGCTGAAGCGGAATTGCTTCTCGCGCGGTGTGGCGCCATTTCCTGAAGACGCTCCCCAATCAACGACCTCAAGGATGACTTCGCCGTTGTTTTCGCGAAAACAGATTTCGACGGAATCGATCAGCCGCTGGCGAATATCCGGTGCGATCTTGAGCCGGTCTACCAGCACGTATGCTGTTTTGGCGAAGTCGACGTCCAGCAGCGATTCCGGCCGAGAATAATCGAAGATCTGGCCGTTTTGATAAAGCCTGCTGAAGCCGCGGCGCTTCAAGTCCGTGAGCAGAGCGGCAAGCTGATCCTGCGGCTGGTTCTTCGGAAGCGCATACAAAACGTAGAATCGCGTATCGAGCGGCCACTGCAAGACCGTGTCTGCAATCTGGTCGACCGTGTCTTTCTGAACGATCGATCCGCACTTTCTGCAGACCGTGATTCCGACACGCGCAAACAGGAGGCGCAAATAATCGTAAATCTCCGTCGATGTTCCTACTGTCGAGCGAGGCGTTCGTGCTGTGTTGCGTTGCCGGATGGCGATCGCAGGAGCGATGCCGTAGACCTCGTCGATCTCGGGTTTTTCGATGCGCTCCAGGAATTGCCGCGCATAGGCTGAAAGAGACTCGATGTAACGCCGCTGGCCTTCCGCGTAAATCGTGTCGAATGCAAGCGATGATTTGCCCGAGCCGCTGACTCCCGTGACGACGGTCAACGCATTGTGCGGGATTTCGAAGTCGATGTTCTTCAGATTGTGGACCCGAACGCCCCGAACAACGATGCTGTCGGTCCCAGTGAGGTTCGCCGCAGTGGCCATAAACCAGCCATTATACAACGGCAGCTATCCGATAAAGTCCTTGAGGTTAGCCGGAGTGAATGTGACCGAGCGGATCTGGCCGCTCTTCCCGAGCGGCTTTACAGGCCTATCGTTGATTTTCAGCGTCAGTCCCGCTGCATTACCGACCGATATGTAAAGCGACATCTCGGCGGTGAACTTCCGCGTCATGCCGCGCTCCAGGATTTCTCCCGCAACGACGGAGTTCCCGTCGGACCGGACCTTGATCCATGTCGGCTCCAGCGCCTGGATGTCTAACGTTATTGCTTGAGCCACAGGCGGTGGCGGAGTCCGCACGGGTTCCGGTTGAGCCGCGGTCGTGGGAGGTCGCGCACTCTCGGCCTGCGTCGTTTCGGGTGCCGCTTCAGGTACCGGAGGCGAAGGAGGAGGGTCCTGTTGTACAGGTCGGACTAGCTCGGGCGACGCTACCGGGCTATCCACGGCTCGGCTGGAGTCCCTCGTTACGACGTAGAAGATCGCGATGGCGATCGCGAGAACCCCCAGGGCGATCGGGTAGAGGCGACGCTCGTTTTTCGACGGACGCGCATTTTCCGAGGCCATGGGATCCGGTTCGACGCGAACGGACACGAGCCGCTCGTAATCCGCAACGGCCTGATCGGGCTCGAGCCCGACTCTTTCAGCGAACGTCCGCACGAATCCCCGATTAAAAATTCCACCGGGTAAAAGTTCGAATTCCTCGTCTTCGATCGCGGCCAGAAAACGAGTACTGATACGCGTCTCTTTTGCGATCTGGTCGAGGGTGATTCCCTTGGACTCTCGGGCTTTCTTGAAGCTGGCGCCAAAATTGGTCATGTCGACCGGCAAAGGGCCTTCGTTTCCTTTGACTTGCGCAGCATCATATGGAAAGGGGATTATCCGGTCAATTGCTTTTGTGTTGGGTTTCTGCTACGTTTCCGCCGCCGATGTCACAAGAAGCTCTAGGGATGGTCGAGACGCGCGGTTTTGTCGGAGCAGTAGAGGCGGCCGATGCGATGGTGAAGACCGCGAATGTCGAACTGATCGGCAAAGAATACCTCCTCAATGGCTATGTTGCCGTGCTCGTTCGCGGTGACGTCGGATCCGTTAAAGCCGCTACCGAAGCCGGTTCCAACGCAGCGCGCCGCGTCGGCGAACTTGTCAGCGTCCACGTCATTCCCCGTCCGTTCCTCGAGACGGAAAACATCCTGAAACACTGGTCCGGCGCTGCATCCAGGCCTGGTGACAGTACACCCGGGTAGATTGGAGAAGTTCGTGGATCAAGATCTCCAGTCCGTTCAAGAAGCTCGAAGTCTCCTCAAGAGCGCGCACGAAGCGTGGCAGAAATTCGAACATTTCACGGAAGATCAGGTTGAACGGATTCTGCTCGAGATCTCCAAAGCGGGGATCGCCAACGCCGAACCGCTGGCGGAGATGGCCGTCGAAGAGACCGGCTACGGAACTGTCGAACACAAGACGCTGAAGAATCTGTTTTGCGCTGATGATGTTTACCGGGCGATTCGGCCCATGAAGACCGTGGGTATCGTAAACGAAGACAAAGAGAAGAAGGTCTTTGAAGTAGCGAGCCCGATCGGCGTCATCGCCGCGATCATTCCGTCAACGAATCCCACGTCCACTGCGATCTACAAAGCTCTGATCGCTTTGAAAGGCCGGAACGCGATCGTCTTCAGCCCACATCCTTCCGCTGCAAAGTGCATCAACGAGACCGCGCGGTTGATCGCAGATGCTGCCGAACGCGCGGGCGCTCCTCGCGGTGTGATTTCCTGCATGAAGTTGTCGACGATGGAAGGCACGCAGGAATTGATGAAGCACGAGTTGACGTCGCTGATCCTCGCGACCGGCGGCACCGGCCTGGTGCGCGCCGCTTATAGCGCAGGCAAGCCGGCGTTCGGAGTCGGTCCCGGGAACGTCCCGACCTACATCGAGAAAACCGCCGACGTACCGAAAGCTGTCCGCGACATCCTGACCGGCAAATGCTTCGATAACGGAACTCTGTGCTCCTCCGAGCAGTCGATCATCTGCGACGAAGTTGTGAAGGACAGCGTCCTGGCCGAACTGAAGAAACAGGGCGCGCACGTCTGCAACCCGCAGGAAAAAACTCAGCTCGAGCGAACCATACAGACACCGCGCCGCACGTTGAACACAAAGATCATCGGAAAATCCGCTGTGAAGATTGCGGAGATTGCCGGATTCAGCGTGCCCGCGAGCACGCGCGCGCTTGTTGCGCACGCGGACGGCGTCGGCCCGGAATATCCGATCTCCATGGAAAAGCTCTCGCCGACACTCGGCTTTTACGTCGTGAAGGATTGGCAGGAAGGCTGCGCCAAATGCATCGAGATCCTGAATTTCGGCGGACTCGGCCACACCCTGAGCCTGCACACTAAGGATGACCATGTCGTCCGAGAGTTCGGTCTCAAAAAGCCGGCATTCCGCATTTGCGTCAACACGCCCGCCGCGCTTGGCGCCGTGGGCTACACGACAAACCTGTTCCCGTCGATGACGCTGGGGTGCGGTGCCGCCGGCGGCAACATCACATCGGACAACATTTCGCCGCTCCACCTGATTAACCTGAAACGCGTTGCTTATGGCGTGCGCGATGTCGCCGCCCCGCCGCCGAAGGTTGCGTCCGTTGCATCCGCAACTGCAGGAAGCTCTCGATCCACAATCGAACAAGTCGTCGACCAATGGCTCGGCCGCCGCACTCCCACTTCCCCTGCTCCGCCCTCTCCCTCCGGGATAGGGACGTCGCGCGAAGCGCGACAGGGTGAGGGCCAGCCTGCGACGATCTCCGCTCCAGTGGCTCCCCCATTGTCGTCTTACAAGGAACTTGAACCCCCCAAACCGAAAGCCGAAAAAAAGGATCCCAAACCCGTGGGCTTCGTCTGCGAAGATGACGTCCGCACCGCTATCCGATCCAATTCCAAAATCGTCATCGGCAAAAAAACGATCATCACACCGTCCGCGCGCGAACTGGCCGAATCCGGCGACGTCTTCGTCCTGGCCGACTCGTAACCAAAGACCACCCGCTTTCAGCGCGCCGCCGTTTTAAGTGTGCCCTTCTGTCTGGCGACTTCGATAAGAGTTGGATAGAACTGAACGAATGTGTTGTCGACAGCCCCGTTTTGCGAGTGACAGGAATAACATTGAGCAGTCTGGGGCAGTGGTTTGACAGGACTCCGGTTCCCTCTGAAATCGAAGAACGCCCATTTGCCGGCGAACCGTTTTTCGTCCTTCACTTCGACTTCGATCGCGCGTACATCTCCCTGGAACCGTCCGCCTTTATTAATGGATCCCTCCGTGTGCGATGCACGCAGTTCAAGCACGAACATCGTCTTATCCGGCCAGCTGCCCGTTTGCAGAAATGCCCGGTACGCTTCCGGCGTAACGAAGACATTGTCAAACAACGGATTCGCTGCCGTGCTTTCGGAGGCATTAGGTCCATACGTCATTCCAATGCCGGAGCTCAGCCAAACCCATTCGCGATAGTTTTCCGGCATGACGAGTTCGTCGTTGGCCGTATAGCGCGGTTGGTTTTGTGGTTGTGGCGTCTGCCCCGTGACCGCTACTCCGGTCACCAGCGCTATCAGACCCACAGTAACGACAAAAGAGAAAACTGGTTTCATATGCCCTCAGAGTTCGTAAGTTTATGCCACTCTGTGGAATCGTATTGCCTCTTTTGAATCGCGTCGCATTGCTGTGTCAGGAGTCAACGGACGGAACGATCATTGCTGTTCTGACGACATGTCTATCAGCCCGGTTTTTCAGTCGGTGTATACCACGGCGCGCCATCACGGAAGCTTGTCGGCGATGTACGACGTCGGTGTCAGGATGCTGAACAAATGCGTGTACTACCGCGTGATGCAATGTCTCGTTTTCGATGACGTTCCTCAGCTGCCCCCGACATTGCCCGAGACCTTCCGCTTCACGAAACTCGAAGAGCGCGACCTGCTTTGTTTTGCCCAATCCGCCGACTCCGAGCTGACGCCTGAGTTTGTCCATCACGCGCTGGCGAAGGGCGATGAATGTTACGCGATACTCGACGGAACGAACCTGGCGAGCTATGGATGGTATTCCAGGCAGCCAACGCGCACGAATTGCGAAGACTTGTCGCTGCACTTCGATTGGGTGAATTACGTCTACATGTACAAGGCGTTCACCGTCGAGCGTTATCGCGGGCAACGCCTTCATGCGATCGGCGTGACACAGAGTTTGATGCGGTTCCGGTCCCTTGGGTACAAAGGTCTCTTGTGTTACGTCGAATCCAACAACTTCGATTCTCTGAAGTCATCGTACCGGATGGGATATCGGAGTTGCGGGCGGATTCACGTCATGCGTGTCGCGGGTCGATACATCATTCGCCCACAATCCGAGTGCGGGTATTTCGGCTTGGCCGTTGCGGTTGACCGAAAGGGTGCCACTGGGGTTGCAGGGAAAACCGCGGCGGCGTGAGCGACGCAGATTGCGCGAGTGTTACGCGGCTGGATCGGTCTTCCGGTTCTCGTCGTCGGGAGGTTCGGTCACGTGGCAGATCTTTTCGTCGACGACGGATCTCCACACCGTCGGCAGCGTGGGGTGCACCGGACATTTAGGCAGCATTGCGCCCGCCGGTATGACGATCTCCGCTCCACAGCAAAGACTTTTGTAAACGCCTAATGTCTCACCGCTTTGTGTACTCATTTATGTGCAAAACCTCTTTTACGCCCGAATTCCAAGCAACCTTCGGGCCAAAAGACAGATATCGCAGTTTCCGTAATTTATCGATGGCACTTTGGTGCCACCAGGGCTTGTCTTACCAATTCGGGCGGACTCAGTGCCCCATATAATGGTTTCACACCATGCTGTTCAAGGCCGCGTTTTACGCCGGTATCGTCGATGGCTCCATCACGCGAACGTTTCGGCGCTGGAAGAGTTTGAAGGTTGTGCCCGGCAATCGGTATCGCCAACCGTTTGGCGAGATCGAGGTTGTCGCCGCTTCTGAAGTTACTGACGCATCCATTGCCGACCGTGATGCGAAACTCGCCGGATACCCGAGTAAGCAAGACCTGCTCGCCGAACTTGCGAAGTACCCGGATGGAACGCTTTACCGCATTGACTTTCGTTATGCCGGCGCCGATCGGCGGATCGCGCTTCGGGAAACCGACGATCTCTCCGCGTCCGATATCGACACGTTGATCCGGCGCCTCGACCGTCTCGACAAGGCAAGTTCGCACGGACCATGGACGCGGCAGGCGCTGGAACTCATCGACCGCAACCCGGCTGTGGTCTCCACAGAGTTGGCCGCGGCAATGAATCTGGATCGGCAGACATTCAAAATCGATATCCGAAAACTGAAGGAATCCGGCCTGACCGAAAGCATGGAAGTGGGCTATCGCCTTTCGCCGCGCGGCAAACGACTGCTCTCGCACCTGAGATCGCTGTCGGTTAAGCGTGGACGGTAACTATCCCGAACCGGTGAAGCCTTTCCAGCTTCCCGCGCAAGAGCTTCATCGATGAAGTCACGTTGATGGGATGTTTCGCCAGCCTGTCGAGCAGAGAACGTTCCCGCACTGGACGCCGCACGAATCGGCCGTTAACGTAGTTGACTGCCAGAATCTCCTGCTTGTGACCCTGGCCCGCCGAACGAATCACCACAAATGGGGACAGCCCGGCAACGGCTTCTTCATCGGGAAATCGCCGGACAAACCGCGTCTGCGCGACGGGAGGCCGCTCGGTTGCAGGAAAGGCGATGTGTTGCCGCTCCAGTTTGCGCAGGCAGCGCGCCACCGGAGGATCGTTGAGGCCGCGGCCTTTGGCGTTTGCCAGGACTTCCTTCAACTCCGCCAACTCGTCCGTATCGACGAGCAGCGCATAAATCCAGGACGACTCCAGCTTCGTACAAACCAGGTGCCAGTCGCCACAGACATGACGCGACTCGAACTGATGGATTGTCAGTTGTTCATCATCGTCGTAATCGAACTTGTCGGTGCGCACCGGATCATCGGTACGGATCATGAAAGCAATGCGCTCCCGTCCGATGCGTTCCATGCCCTGGTTGGATCCTTCGACGGAACAGTACAAATTCGACGTGATGTCCTGATAACGAGGCGCAATGTTCAGATAGTCTTCGGCCCACTTCTGCGGCTTAAGCCCGACACCTTCCAGATTTCGAAACAGCGGCAATCCCGGTGAGACGCGAAATACTTCGGTGTTCACTCGAAGGCGGCCCGGAAATTCCGATTGCAGCGAGCGGACCTGGGCGACGGAATGAAGGAACGCTTTCCGTGAGTCTCCGGGAAAACCGGGAATCAGCCCCGCAACGACATATATTCCAGCCCGCAGAAATGCCCGAAGCGCTCGCTGGTTGTCCGCTCCGGTTCGCCGCTTGTTCATCGCGTCAAGCGTGTCGTCGTCGAATGACTCGACGCCGACAAACACCTCCCGGCAACCCGCTCGATGGATCAGCCGCGCGAGAGGTTCCGTCATGTCCTGAGACGATGCGCGGCAAGCAGTGTTGAGAGCAGGTTCGAAGTCCAAACCGTGAAGCCGATGAAATCAACATCCGCGTGTTGCACGAATACCTGTTCGTAGTACCGGTCGAGGCCGTTCACGTACGAGCTGAGGTAATTCACCGATATTCCACGTTCCAGGCAATAGCGTTCGATCAGATCGTCCACGACGATCCGGAAAGGACGATTGAGATCGGTCGCCGCCAGCAGTTGAAGAACGAGCGGCAGGTCCGGAACATCCATGAGAAACGATTCACCGAATACGCCCGTCGGTGCATATGTCGCTTCGTAGCAAGCCGGCGTGCCCAGCCGCAGATCAAGGAAACCGAAATCCGCGATGCCGTGAGCCTTGAGATAACCCAGAAGGGCAGCAGCGCCCGCTGGCGGGGTGACCATGGGATACGGTGGGCAGACACAAAGTAAAGCGCGTTTCATTGTGTGAGCTGCTTTGGATCAGTCCAATTCCAGACGCCGGATCAGGCCCTGAAACCGCCTGTCGTTGCGCACGCTTTCAAATGCCGGCTCGAGCTTCAACCAGATTACCCGGGGCTCCCGTTCGTCCACGGCCTGCTTCAGGCGTTGCAGCGCGGCGTCGTTCTCGGCTGAGCCGGCGTGCAGCACAGCCCAATCGTAAGAAGCGACGTAACGCCGCCTTCCCACATATTCCATCTTCTGGAAAACTTGCCTCGCGGCTTCTTTTTCCCCAGCGACGCCATAGGCGTATCCGAGCATCGCAAGAAAATTCGGAGGTTCACCTTCATCGTCGCGGCCGAAGGCTCGTTCGATTTCGGTAATGCCTTTCCCGTACTCACCGGTGCACAGGTACGCCTGGCCGAGATAGATGTGCGTAAAAGGGAAGTTGAATTTCATGCGCTCCGCGCTCAGGCCCAGTTCCAGCGCCTTCGCGTAGTCCTGATTCAGGAGGTGAGCCCAGATCAGATCGGTGTTCATCGTTGCCGAGATCGGATCCAGATCCAGGGCACGACGCTGAGAAGCGATCGCCTGTTCACCCCATCCGCGCGCTAACGCGTAGTGTGCAAACAGGCTGTGCGCTTCGCAACTAGGGCTGAGTTCGATTGCGGTCCTGATCGCACGTTCGGCCGCAGTCCAGTTCCAGTCAAAAAACAGGTGAGTGGCTGCATCGGCCATCATGGCTTCGGCCGAGGAGGGGTCGAGAGTCAGAGCATGCTTTGCTGCGGCTTTCCCTTTCCGTTCGGCCTGTTCCGCCGGCAGCATGGACTGCACGGCCATCGCCGTAAAGCAGGCCGACAGGTATGCCCAGGCTCGTGCATAGTCCGGCTGCAACTGAATTGCCCGATCAAAATATTCGATTGCTGTCTTCATGCCTGTTTCGGTGAAGAACTGATGCCAGTGATAGCGTCCTTTGAGGTAGGCGGCATGCGCTTCCGGGGCGATCGGTTGTGGATTCCGCAGCCGGGTATCCTGGGAGGGTGTCAGCTGGACCTCGATTCGTTGGGCGATTGCTGCGGTCACCTCGGACTGCATGGCGAGAACGTCGCGAAGATGACGATCATAGTTTTGTGTCCATAATTGCCTGTCGTTGATCGCGTCGACCAAACGTACGTTTATCCGCACGCGATTCCCTTCAAGCAGCACCGAACCCTCAACTGCGAAATCAAGCTGCAGCGCTCGGGCGAATTCCGGCAGCGATTGTTTTGCCGCGCGGTATTGCATGGACGATGTTCGCGAGATGACCCGCAACTCACCGATGTGCGCCAGTTCGGAAATCAGTGCGTCCTGTATGCCGTCGGCGAAGTATTCGCCGGCGTCCTGCCCGCTGAGGTTCGCGAATGGCAGGACTGCAAGAGACTTGACCTGGCTCTCGGTACGAATTTCTTTTACCGCCGCCACGAACCGGTATCCGCGTTTGGGTACGGTCTCGATATAGCCTGGGTTCTGAGCCGTATCGCCCAGCGCCTTTCGCATCACCGAAATGTTGAACGTCAGGTTGGATTCTTCGACAAAAGTCTCAGGCCACAATTCCCGCATCAACAGTTCCTTCTCGACCAGTTTGCCGTTGTTGCGCACCAGCATCGCGAGCATCGCCAGCGTTTTCGGCGCGACCGGGACCACGAGCCCGTCCCTCTGCAGCCGGGATTCGCCCGGATCGAGCCGGAAGGGTCCGAAGAGGTAGTAATGGTCCGTTCTGCTTTGCATGTTTTTCGGCCGTTAGCTTAATCACTTTTCAAATCGAATTCTAAGAACTCTCTAAGGACTCTCGCGCCTTCGACGCGAAACAATGGCCGCGTTAAAGCGATCCATGGCGATCGAGAAAGGAAAATTCGATGATTATCAAGAAAAGGAAGTCTCTTTATGTGCTGATCGCGGCGATTTCATTCGCGGGATTGACCGCTATTGCGCAGCCTCAGAACTCCAGTCCAACGCCGGAAGGGGCATGGAACGTTGCCGTCACTTTCGACCGGCCGGGGTTACCTCCGTGCGCTCCGGCGCCTGCAGTGGCAATTGCCACTCATCCGCACCGAGGAACCATCGTTGCGGATTCCTGTTTTGCATCTGAAGGCGCCGGATACGGCGTATGGGAGAAGGTCGGAAATCGATTCGCCATCACATTTCGCGGGAATTCGTTTGCTCCGGGCGGAACTGTCGCGGCAACTTATAAGGTTCGGGCCAGCGTATCGCTGGACGCTTCGGGAAATGTGTTCGCCGGCCCGTTCCAGACTCAAATCTTCGATCTGGCAGGCAACGTCCTCGATACGCTGACAGGCACTGTGAACGCTGTTCGGATCACGCTGGAACCGTGACACGATTCCATTACGCAGCCGTATCCTTTCTGAACCCTTCACCTTTGACTTGCCCGCGCTCGACACGCAGGGCGCGGGCGAGCCGCTCCTGGCCGGAACGCGCGGCAGCTTCGATGATCGTGAGATCGATCAGGTCTCGTTGCGCGTGGCTGCCGCCAAACCGATGCGCATAGCTTCGAATCGGCCGAAGCAGGCGGACCGCTTCCGCGTAATTGCCGTCGCCGAATGACTTGATCGCGAGAGCGGCAGGATGCCCGACCTCGTGCGCAAAGTCGGCGTTATCTCCGTCAGCTGCTATCGCGGACCGCTGCGCTTCGAGGACAGCGCCGGCCTCTTCGGTGCGGTTGGCGCCCACGAACGCCATCATGGCGTGAACGTCATTGAAGGCATAGTTTCCGGCGGCGGCAAATGGCGTCCAGTTATCCGCCAGGATCTGAAAACGATTTCCGACATCCACGCCGCGCAGGTACAGCCGCCAAAGCAAGGCTGACGCATCGATCATTTCCAGAATGACGTTCGACTTCTTACCGTAGATGGGGCCGTCGAAGAGCGCGAGCACCTCGTCGATTTCGTCGAGTCCCAGATGGAACAGCGCCAGGTGCCACCAGTTATGACCGGCGAAGAAGCTTTCGCGGGACCACGCCTCAGGGTTTCGGCGCATCCATGCGATACCGTCGCGCCGTCGATCCTGCATTTCCAGCACGTGCGCGACGGCGTGCTGTCCCCACCCGTCGCGAGGTTCGAGTTCGACCGACAGCCGGCCCGCGCTCTCCGCGCGCGCATAGTCGCCGGTTTCCTCCAGACCGAAGGCGTACATACCGAGCGTGGCGTGATAGCCGGGAATGCTTTTGTCCCAGGACGGAAGAGCGCGCACGATGCGATCGCGCAACATGCGGGAATCGCCTGTGAAGAAGTCGATCGAATGTCCGGCCTGCAGCGCAAGACCATCGCGTGGGTAGTCGATACTAACATCCCCAAACACCAAACCCACAACACACCAACAACCC
>Ga0137423_1000428_pt1 | contig 12722 bp, 13 predicted proteins | sample EasRivERMZT600_2_FD_102326 | JGI IMG/M metagenome (GOLD analysis project Ga0137423, IMG submission 102326) | Soil microbial communities from meander-bound floodplain in the East River, Colorado, USA - East River MetaG ERMZT600_2 | ecosystem: Environmental > Terrestrial > Soil > Floodplain ...
ACGTTAGGGCTCTGTCAGACGATGACCTCCCGGGAGAAATGATGACAGACGATCCGATGTATCACGATGGGATGCGGCGGCTTCAAGATGCTCGTGAGACGCGCCCCCTCGCGGACCGCCTAGAGCAGGTGACCGTTCGCGCGGCGTTTACCGATGACGATCGCGCGTTTATCCAGCGCTGTCCCATGTTCTTTATAGCAACGGCAGACGCCCACGGTCACCCCGACTGTTCTTACAAGGGTGGTTTGCCCGGGTTCGTGCGCGTCCTAGATGACCGCACTCTGGCCATTCCCGATTACGACGGCAATGGCATGTACCGAACTTGGGGAAATGTACTCGTCAATCCCCATGTTGGGCTGATGTTCCTGGACTTCGAGCACCCGAAGCGACTCCGCTTGAACGGCACGGCCCAAGTCAGGGAAGATGATCCTTTGCGTAGCGAATACCCGGCTTCCGTGTTCATTATTCGCGTTACGGCGAATCGCATCTTTCCGAACTGCCCCCGCTACATACACAAAATGCAACTTATCGAACATTCGGTGTACGTACCGCGGCCGGAGTACAAGCCGCCAGTCCCCGCGTGGAAGACGTTTGACGCCTTTCGCGATTCTCTCCCGGCTCGAGACCGCACGGATGGGAAGCAGGAGTGAGATCATCTATTGAAAACCGAGCGACAATCAGCCTAAGAGCCCTAACCCGTAGCTGCTGCGGACGGACCGCCAGCGCCGTGCCATTTTCAAGCGCCACGATGGCCCGCCGCAGAGCACGACGTTAGGCAGCATGCATGAGCCAAGTGGTGCGCCGTTGGTGGCTCCTCGCAACGACATTGCTGGCAATCGCGAGCGTTGCGGCACTGGCATTGCTCGCGTCGGCAGAGATCATTCCGTCTGTGGTCCGAGATCCTCTTCTCGGGTTTGTGCACCCTGGCACAACGGTGTGGTGGCTTGTCTTAGGAGGGCCGTTTCGCTCAGCTCCGTCTTCACCCACCGGAATCGCGTTCGCCGCCACAACAAATACGGCGTTGTGGTTACTGGTGCTATGGTTGGCTGTGGTCATCGGACGCGCGATCCGGCGCATGCTCGCGGCCACACGCTCGTGAGACCCATGCTGCCTGACCCCGCAATCGACAGCGACGCTTGGCAAGCGCCGCTGGCGCTTGCTCGTGCGCATCATTGCGAACATTAGGCGCCACACGATGACGGAGCACCCAAGTCACGGCCTGCGCAATCGCCTCATCGGGGTCGCCATTGGCGCCATGTTCGGTTTGGCGCTCGGCGCCATCATCGTTGGCTTCATCTGGTTTTTTCAGCCCGGCGGTGTTCAGAACGTATGGGAAGCGTTGGGTATCATGGTCGCGGGTGGTGCCTTCGCGGGCTTGGTGCAATGGCGGAGATCGTGGCCGTCATGATCAAGCCGACCATGGCGCCTAACAGCGCGTTGTTGACCGACGCGCGCAAGATCGCGCGCGCCCCTCATAGTGAACGTTAGACGGCGGCATGCTTGGAGATTGACGTATATACACTGTGCCTATACACTAGCCGATCCGGTTCACGTGGGACGAGGCTAAGCGCAAGCGCAACCTGAAAGACCACGGCTTCGACTTCGTTGACGCGAAACGGGTATTTGAGGGCCACACCTTTACGTTTGAGGATGATCGTTTTCGTTACGACGAGCGGCGTTTTGTGACGCTGGGCCTGTTCAAGGGCATACCGGTTTCGATTGTCCACACCGAGTCGGAGGATCGCATCCACGTCATTTCCTTCCGAAAGGCGACAAAACGTGAAACGGCAATCCTCTTCGAGAACCTCTAAGACAGATTTCGCGCGTGTCCGGCGCATGAAAGACAAGGACATCGCCTTGTCCGCCGAGCATCCCGAGGCAGACGTGCGTCATATCGTGCGAGGAATCGTGCGCCGGGGCCTTAAGCCTGTCTCCGGAAAGGCATCTATTTCGCTGCGCGTAGATGCGGACGTTCTCGAATGGTTCAGAGCTCAGGGACCTGGATATCAAACCAAGATAAACGCCGTGCTCCGGGCATTCAAGGATGCTTCCGTCTAACCACGCGTTCGAGAGCCGACGCTCTACTAGCGCGCCTCAACGCGCACGTTAGACGTGACCAGACGCAGTAAAGGGCATGATGACAAAAGGCACACGCATTGGTAAACTCCTTGTGTGAAGCCTTTCCGGTGGGATCCGGTTAAGAACGAGCTCTTGAAGTCGGGGCGCGGCATCTCTTTTGAAGAGATCGTTCTTGCGGTAGAGGAAGATGGACTCAAGGACATCCTGGTCCATCCCAATCAAAGGCGTTATCCCGGTCAGGTCGTGTTAGTCGTTGCCTATCGGGGATACGTCTTCCTTGTCCCATCGGTCGAAGAAGTGGAACACTACTTTTTGAGAACAATCATTCCGAGCCGGAAGGCAACGCGTGACTATTTTGAAATGGATGATCCAGATGAAAAATCTTGACCGTTACGAACGAGAAGTACTGGGCGCGTACGAAAAGGGAGCATTGGTCTCCATTCGTCCTACAAAGGCGCGGCTCGCCGCGTTTCGAGAATCCGCGCGTGCAACTTTTGTGAAGAACAGGCGCGTAAATATTCGACTTTCTGCCGCCGATCTCATGAATATTCAAGCTCGGGCGTATGAAGAGGGTGTTCCTTACCAAACGCTAATTGCTAGCGTGCTTCACAAGTACGTGTCAGGGCGCCTGCATGAGAAGAGGTCACGACTAACCGCCGGCTCAACGGCGACCGCCCGCAAGCGGGCGGGGCGTTAGACCGCGGCAATACAAACGCATATGTGGCTCGCGAAGCAACTTGTCTTCCATGGCAGCGTGATTCTGCTCGTGGGCCTATTGTGTGGCGCACCTTATGGGCGGGCGATCGTTCGCGGCAAGCCTGAGGCTACTGTTCACGCTTGGCGTGTCGCCCATCTAAGCCTTCCGATTGGCGGAATCCTTTTGTTCTCTTTGGCTGCCGTGGTGCCGCAGCTCCAATTGAGCGCCTCCGTTGTCGCCTTGATGGTCTGGGCGTTCGTCGTGTCTGGCTATGCGTTTACCGTGGCGCTCCCATTGGGCGCCCACTTCGGCCATCGAGGCCTTACCTCCGAGCCACCGTTTCTCAATCGTGTTGTTTACGTTGGCAACGTTATAGGCGCCGTCAGTTCGCTTGTCGGGGCGGCTCTTCTGGTGTGGGGTGCGTATGCTGCGCTATAGCTATCGGCGGTGGTCTAACTCAAGGTGGTGCGGACGGGCAGCCAGCGTCGGCGCATCATTGGGCACTGTACTGGCCCGCCGCACAACAAGACGTTAGGCGGCGCGGCAACGTGCGGACGGACCCCACATGATGAAGCTCTACATCACTCCCGGATCTCCCTACGCGCGATTGGCGCGAATCGTGGTTCTGGAGAAGGGACTGGGAAGCCGGGTGGAGATAATCGCCGCAAAAACGCGCGTAGCGAACAGTCCGTACTACGACATCAATCCGTCAGGTCGTGTCCCCTACCTCATATGTGACGACGGCGTCGGATTGGAAGAGTCCGCTGTCATTTGCGCGTACCTCGACCACCTGGACGGCGATCCAGCGTTCGATCTGCCAGCCGGTGATGAAGGGAGGGAGGCGCGTCGTCTGGAAGCCTTGGCAAGAAGCATGTTGGACGGCCTTTCAGTTTGGGGTCGCGAGTTATTGCGGGCAGGAAACGAGCGTTCTCCGGGGGTAATTCAGCACGAGAAACACCGCGCCCAACGCATGGCGGATCTCTGGGAAGTAGAAATCGACCGACAGCTTATGCGCCGCGCACTCAATATGGCCCAGATCACGCTCGCATGCGGCCTTGGCCTTGAAGCGCGCAATCCCGATTTTCATTGGCGCCCACGGCACCCGAAGCTGCGCGAATGGTTCGATCGAGTCGCCGCACGGCCATCGTTTACGGCGACCGCGCCACCAAGTGCGTCAGCGGCAAGTGGTGCGCCGCCTGACATTGCGCCGCAGGGAACACGCAAGAAGCGGCGCGCCCCTAGACGAAAACGTTAGACGCCGCCACTACGTTCACCCTCTCAAAGGAGCGCTTGCGTGTACTCGAAACCAATGATCGCCGGCTGGGGTGACATGGACTTCAACGCTCACATGAAGAACACAGCCTTTCTGGACAAGTCTGCCGACGTCCGGATGATGTTCTTCTCCGAAAATGGTTTTCCGATGGCCGAGTTCTCGCGACTCAAGCTCGGCCCGGTCATCATGAAGGATGAGGTCGAATACCAGAAGGAAGTCGGGTTGCTGCAGGAGATCACGGTCACCATGGCGATCGCAGGCTTGTCGCCCGATGGAAGCCGATTCCAGATACGAAACGAGATCTTCCGCAGTGACGAAAAGCTTTGCGCGCGAGTCACGAGCACCGGCGGCTGGCTGGACCTGTCCGCCAGAAAGCTGGTCGCACCGCCCGCTGCCCTGCTCTCGGCGCTGCAGACCCTGGAGAAGACGACGGGCTTCCTCGTGCTTCCATCCAGCGTGAAAGAACGTGTCTAATCCGCCAGGAGGTTTTAGTCCGATGACGACAAGCGGGCCGCACAAGCCGTTTTCGATGATTCGAGAGTTCCAATTGGCAGACTGGTTCACCCTCGCGAACGCCGTCTGCGGAACAGGGGCTCTGTTCTCCACCATGACCTACCTCGAAACGAGCGACGTGAGGCATGTCTACTTTGCGTGCGGACTGGTCTTCGCTGCATTGATATTCGACATTCTGGACGGCCGCATCGCCAGGTGGCGGCAGAGAGCCTCGACGATGGGTCGAGAACTCGACTCGCTCGCCGATGTCATTTCCTTCGGAGTGGCCCCCGCAATAATTGGGTACGGATGCGGCATGCAAGGTCTGTACGACCGCATCGTCCTCGCCTACTTCGTCGCCTGCGGAGTCTCACGCCTTGCCCGGTACAACGTCACTGCGGACGCGCTGTCCGAGGGAACCGGCAAGGTGACGTACTTCGAAGGAACGCCCATACCGACATCCATTCTCCTCGTCCTACTGATGTGGCTGGCGGCATGGTTCGGCGCAGTGCGTGAGAACTTGTGGCTCGGCGAAGTCGATCTGGCCGGATTCAAGCTGCATCCACTCGTCCTCATATTTGCACTCTCTGGCTCGCTGATGATCAGCCGGCTCCGTATCCCCAAGCCATGAGACGCTGCAAAGCGGACCAGAGAGCAAAGCCCTCGATCGAGCCGACGGCCACCGGCAGGCCGGTCATATCGAACGACAGGCGGCAGAGATGAGCGGGCCCACGGATGCAGCGCAAGAATGACGACTTCGCATCGGAGACGTTCTGCTGCTGTTGGGGGCCGGATAGGTTGGCGTTACAATCGTTGGCGTCATAGCATCGGCGCCGCGGCATCGTGCAGGCTGGGCCGCCGCGGCCGTTAGCAAGGAAGGGTTGCCAATGCTCAAGTCCGCCGGGTTCGCGCTGCTGCTGTCGCTCGCAACGCTGTGGGCGTGCTCCCACACGGTTGTCGTGCCCGTGCCGCCGCGCATGGAACTGAAGAGCTACGGGACGCTGGGCATCGTCGAGTTCGCTTCCAATTCCGATCCTGCCATCAACGCCCGGACCACGCGGGAGTTTCAGACGCACATCCACGCAGCGCAGCCGGGAACGCGCATCCTGGAGCTGGGAACACGCGAAGCGGTGCTGGCGGCGGTGGGCAGCCGGCAGCTCGACGCGGATGCGCTGCGGAAGATCGGCGAAAAGTACGGCGTGGACGCAATCTTCCTCGGCGACATCGCCTATTCCGAGCCGAAGACCGACGTCAAGATCACCGACCTCACCAAGCTCGAGGGCAGCGTGCGCACCGAGGTCAGGGGCGACATCTCCAGCAGACTGGTGGAGACCCGCACGGGCGCCAGCGTGTGGAGCAGCTCGGCCTGGGCGCGGAGGCAAGTCGGCCGCCTGAACGTGTCGGCCGAACAGGGCGTGAGCGGTACCATGAACAACTCCAATCCCCGCGAGGAGATGGTGCCAACGCTCGTGTACCACCTGACGCAGGACTTCCGGCCGAGCTCGGTGCGCCAGCAGGTGAAATAGAGCCGAAGCACCCGGTGCCCGGCCCTGCGCCGGATTCTCCGCTGCGCGCTATCCAAACGTTTCCCTTCAGCGACAATTTTGCTACTAACAGGAGAAAGCAATGTCCAGTGTCGGTTATCACGAGCCCATAGAGGAACTGTCCGATCAAACGCGCGACATGCACAGAGCAATCGTGTCACTGATGGAAGAGCTGGAAGCCGTTGATTGGTACAACCAACGCGCTGATGCATGCAAGGACAAGGAACTCAAAGCAATCCTTGCGCACAATCGAGACGAGGAAAAGGAGCACGCATCCATGGTGCTGGAGTGGATTCGGCGCAAAGATCCAAAGTTCTCCAAGGAACTCAAAGACTACTTGTTCACGAAAAAACGCATTGCGCATATGTGAGGACGGCCAACCTCAGGTCGAGCGGCCGGACAGCAAGCACCGCGCCATAATTGCCGTCCGTGGCGGCCGGCCGTTCTCCGCGACGTTAAACTTTGCGTTCACATCCCCGCGCATTGGACGGCGATTACATCGTCCGTTCGAATGGGCGCACTGCATCGCTGCAGGCAAGCATCAGTAGTCATTGCGGCGGCCGCTTGCGCGCCTGCACGGGCACATCCCCAACGAGCGGGGCCCCTGTTCCGCGCTGCGGTGCGCGCCAACCCGGCGCTCTGCGTCCGGCTTTGTCAGTTCCTGGCGGTTCAGTATCGTACTTTTCTCCTAATCTATCCTTAGATTGACCGCCCGGGCGATCTTCTCGTTGCTGCGCAGCTCGGAGCGGAGAAACACTTCGAATTCGGCCGCGGGAAGCCCCGCCGTATTCATCCCGATCTTGGTGATGATGTCCTTTACTTCCGGGAGCTGCAGCGCGCGCAGGATTTCCGCACTCAGCCGGTTGACCGCCTCCCTCGGCGTTGCCGAGGGCACGACCGTGCCGAACCAGATCGCGGTATCGAATCCGGGGAAACCGGACTCAGCCACCGTCGGAACGTCTTTGAGTACCTCGGAGCGTTCGGGAGAGGTTACGGCCAGCGCACGCAGCCTGCCTGATTCCACGAGCGGCGCGGTGGACAGGATGTTCACCAGCAGGACGCTGGTGTGCCCGCCCATGACCGCGATCGCCGCCGGCGCCCCGCCCTGATACGGCACATGGATCATGTCGATCTTCGCCAGCGACTTGAACAACTCGCCCGCGAGGTGGTGGCCGGTCCCCGCCCCGCTGCTGGCATAGGTGATCACGCCGGGGCGGGCACGCGCGAGCGCGATCAGTTCCTTGAGCGTTTTCGCCGGCACCGAAGGGTGGACTGAAAACACCATCGGAGTCGAAGCGATGCGCGCGACGCCGGTAAAGTCCTTCAGCGCGTCATACGGCAGCTTCGAGCGCACGGCGGGATTGATCGTGAAACTGTTCGCAATGATCAGCAGCGTATGGCCGTCCGCCGGAGAGCGCGCCACCACTTCGGTTCCGACCACCGTGCCCGCGCCGGGCCGGTTCTCGACGATGATGTTCTGGCCCAGCGCTTTCGACAGCGGGCCGGAGAGCGTGCGCGCGAGGGTGTCGGTCCCCGCGCCGGGCGGAAACGGCGCGACGATGCGGATGGGCTTCGACGGAAACGTTTGCGCGTGCGCCACTGAAGCTATCCCGAGCAACAACCCCGCGCACAGGGAGAACGTTATTCTGTGCATGGCCTCTCCTGGTTGGACCGACGGGCCATTGTAGGCCCAAGGGGGGCTTCGGGGCCGCGCGACTCGCCTAACCGGCGATCTTCTTCTTCAGGCGCTCGAAATACTTGTCGAGGTCGATGACGAAACGGTCGTGCTCGGCTTCCCCCACCTGCTCGACGTCGTCGTAAACCTTCACCTTGAAGGAGAGCTTGCGCCGGTCGATGGCGACGAGCTCGGCCTCCGCCCGCACTTTCTTGCCCATGGGCGTCGGCCCCATGTGGCGTATGGTGACCAGCACCCCGACCTGGCCCTGGCCCGGCTTGAGATGCGGGGCAGCGAGCTGGTTCGCCGTCGATTCCACGAACTGCGTCATCGAAGGCGTCGAAAACACCCGGTACTCGCCGCGTTGGGTGGTGTGCTTCTCCTCGACCACCCACTCCTGGGTGTGCCTCATGCCGACTTTCAGCGTGTCCATATTTCTTCCTGGTTGGGCGTGGCCCGGTGCGAATTCCCGTCTACCACGCGGAGTCGAGCAGCGCGCCCAGCATGTCCCGCTCGCGGAGGAAGTCGCGCCTGGGATCGGCGTTGAAGTTCCTGAGCGAGTTCTCGAGCACCTGCGGCAGCCCCTCGCGCGCGATGCCAAGTTGCGAGAGCCGGGTCGGCATGCCGAGCGCGCGAAATCCCTCCTCCATTTTCTCTGCGATCCGATGCGGGGCTTTGGCCGGCGCGACGCTGTCGAGGCCGAGCCCGCGCGCGATGCGCACCATTGCCTCGGGATCTCGGCCGCCCACGCGCCGCAGCACGGCGCCGAGCAGCGCGCTGTAGCCCTCGCCCTGCCCGACCTGGGGGAAGACGCTGATCAGGGCCGTGGAGAAGGCGTAGGAAACCCGCATCGCCCAATGGCGGGCAAACTGATCGCCGCCGTCGTCGGCTTCGCGGTTCTGCAGCAGCGTCGCGGCGCACAGCTCGAAGCGCGGCCCGGCATCGGCTCCGCTCCCGATTCGCGGCAGCGCTCCCGCAGCGAGGCGGTAGGCCTGCAGCCGGTCGCCTTCCACCAGCGGGTTGTCGTTCTCCCCCCCGAGATTCATGGCCGCACGGCACCAGATCGTTGCCGCGCCGGTGCGGATCAACTGCGGCGGCGCGGTCAGCAGCGCATCGGCATCCCAGAAAATCGCGACCGGGCGCGTTTTGGGGTCGAAGAACTCCATGCCGCGCGCCGTCGCATCGTCCTTCATGCGCGAGCCGGCACGGTTCTGCGCCGTGGTGGGGGCGGTGAGGACATTCACGATCGGGAGCTTCGGCTCCAGCAGTTTGGGGCTTACCGCCGGCCCGTGCTCGGGATACTGCGTGACGAGCTGCTCGACCGGCCGCTTCTCCGCGAGCAGGATGGTCACGATGCGCGCGCCCTGGATCACGCTGCCCGCGCCGACACCGATGACGAGGTCAGCCTGCACGGCGCGGGCCGCCTCCACCGCACGCATGATCGAGGAGCGCGCGGTGTCCTTGTCGATTTCGTCGAACACGCCCGCCAGGCGCTCGCCGAGGAGTTGCCGCAGGTGCGCGATCAGCGGCGTCTTGCGCGATACCGTCCGCCCGCACACGATGAACGCCCGCCGTGCCCGGTTGCGCTCCACTTCGTCCGGCAGCCTGTCGAGCGCGTCCTTGCCGCTGTAGAGCCGGAAGGGGTAGCCAGTCAGGCGGAAGTCGTAGCTGTACATACAGGGATGAGGGATGAGGGATGAAAAGTTTGCAGTTACTGCCAACTGCCGGCTGCCAATAGCCAACCTTTCTGTTTCGCTTCACCAGTCACTGGTCACCGGTCACCGGTCACGTTGTCGCGAATGCACAAACCGCTCGTGCCAGGCGAGCGCCGCGAGCGCGCGGCCGGCATTGGAAATCTCATCGTAGACCGGAATGCCGAGGGCCGCGGCTCCGGCGCGGAAGGCCCGCTTGCGCTCCTCCAGCGCCGGTTCGCCGTCGGAGCGCAGCACCAGCAGAAAGTGCGACCGGCCCGGATAGTGTTGCTGCACCCGCAGCGCCGCCTGCACCAGGTTGTCGAGCACCTCGGGCCGGGTGCGGCCGACGAACGCCGACAGGTTGAGGTGCATGACCAGCGCCTCGGGCTTGCCCAGGCCGCAGATGAGGTCGAGGATCTTTTCGGCAACCCGCCCGTCGTCCTGCTGCAGCGTGCCGACCGGGCAATCGACGGGATTGGTGATACTGGTGCCGGGCGGCAGCTTGAGCGCGGCCAGCGCGGCGAGCGTTTCGTGCCCGAACGGCAGCACATCGAGGCCGAGGCGCGCGAAGTAGTCCGTCGCCAGCACGCTCGCGCCGCCACCGTTGCCGAACAGCACGACGCGCTGCGTCGGCTGCTGCGCCCGCGGCGCCAGTGCCTGGAACGCAAGCAGGATGTCGAGGAATTCGTCGAGCGTCGCCGCCATGACACAGCCGGTCTGCTTCGACAGCGCGACCCAGGCGCGATCGTCGCCGGCAAGGGAACCGGTGTGCGAGGCCGCCGCCGCGCGGCCCTGCCTCGTGCGGCCGCCCTTGAGGACCACCACCGGTTTCGCCGCCCGCGCGTCGCGCAGGATCTCGAACAGGCGCCGCCCGTCGGCCGCGGTCTCGATGTAGGTCCCGATTACCCGCGTCTGCGGATCCGCCAGGTAGTACTCGATGAGATCGCTGGGGCCGATATCGGCGCTGTTGCCGACCGTGACCAGGCCCGAGAACTGCAGCCCGCGGGAGAGCCCGCGCCGGATGATGTCGGTGCCGAGCCCGCCGCTCTGGGACACGATGCCGACGCTGCCGACCGCGTCCGGCCCGATTTCGGCGAAGGTGACGCGCCCGCGCGGCGTGTAGATGCCGAGGCAGTTGGGGCCGATCAGCCGCATGCCGCCGGCGCGCGCGGCGGCGACCAACTCGTCCTGCAGCTCCTTGCCCTCATCCACTTCGCCGAAGCCGCTCGAGATCACCTGCGCGTAGCGCACGCGGCCGCGCCCTTCCCGCAGCAACGGCGGCACCTGCGCCGCCGCGATCGCGATGAAGGCGTAGTCCACCGGCTCCGGCGTCTCGCCCAGGGAGCGGTAGGCGGGCAGCCCGTCGATCTCTCTTGCCGTCGGGTGGATCGGGTAGATCGCGCCCTTGAAGCCGAACTCCCGGATGCGGCGGATGAACACGTTGGGAAATGCCGTGCCCTTGGCCGACGCCCCCACCACCGCCACCGTCTTCGGCTCGAACAGCGGCTTGAATCGCTCTAAAACGCTATCGCTCATATTAGAAGTGATTCGTGAATCGTGATTCGTGATTCGACACTACCACCCGCGCCGTGACGCGGGCAGCTTTCCCCCGCCAGGAGGGGAATTCTTTTGGCTCCCTTCTCCTCTCGGGAGAAGGGTTGCGGATGAGGGGATGGACGCATTGGGAGCCAGTCGAATCACGACTCACGAATCACGATTCACGCTTTTGTAAGTACGAAGCGGGCATCCACCGCCACTGCCCCATGTTCAGACACGATCAAGGGATTGATATCGGCTTCCGCGATCTCGTCTGCGTGCGTCATCAGGAGGCCGCCTGCGCCGCCGACCTTGAGCAGCGCCTCCAGGATGGCCGCGCGCGAAGCCGGCTTGCGTCCGCGCGCGCCCTTGAGCAGCGGCGCGCCTTTCAGTTCGTCGAGCATTTCCTCTGCATCGAGACGGGTGATCGGGCAGATGCGGAAGGAGACGTCCGCCATCACTTCAACGAACACGCCGCCCAGTCCGACCATCACCAGCGGCCCGAACTGGGGGTCGCGCAGGCCGCCGATCACGACTTCCTGCCCGGCCGGCGCCATTTCCTCGAGCAGGAAGCCGTCGACGCGCGCGCGCGCGATTTCCGGGCGCAACATCATCGTCCGGATGGCTTCCTCGATTTCAACCGCGGTGCGCAGCCCGACTTTCACGCCGCCGACGTCGCTCTTGTGCAGGATATCCGGCGAGACCACCTTGAGAACGAGCGGCGGATTGAGCTTCGCGCACGCCGCCGCCGCACCGGCCGCATCCGTTATCGCCAGCGATCGCGGCACGGGAATGCCAAAGCTCGCCAGCAGCCGCTTGCCCGCCAGTTCGTCCAGCGCGACCCGCCCCTGCTTTCTCGCTTCAAGTATCACGCTCGTCGCGTTCATTCGGAATCTTCAAGAACCATCAGCCACGGAATCACACGGAAATACACGGACGGCTCGAAAAACATATGAATAGGTTCCTCCGTGAAAATTCCGTGTGTTTCCGTGTGTTTCCGTGGCTAATTTTTCTTCCCGAGCACTTCGGGTATCAGGCCGGTGTGCACCCGGCCCGCACGGAACGGTTCGGAGCGCAGCACCGCCAGCACCGCCGGGATGTTGTGCTTGATGCCCTGGATCTCGAACGCCGCGAGAGCGTCGGCAAGGCGCTCGATTGCGCGTGCCCGCGTCTCCGCGTGCACGATCACCTTGGCGATCATCGGGTCGTAGTGGGGCGTCACGTCCCTGCCTTCGGCATAGCCGGTTTCCACCCGCACGCCCTTGTCCCGCGGCAACCGAAACACGTTGAGCCTGCCCGGGGACGGGAAGAAGTTCTTCGGGTCCTCGGCATAGACCCGCGCCTGGATGGCGTGGCCCTTCAATTCGATGCGCGCGGGCAGGATAGCGGCAAGGCGCTCGCGGGCGGCGGAACGGATCTGCGCCCGCACCAGGTCCAGGCCGGTCACTTCCTCGGTCACCCCGTGCTCCACCTGCAACCGCGTGTTCATCTCGAGGAAGCTGAAGGAGCCGTCCTCGCCCATCAGCATTTCCACGGTGCCGATGTTGTCGTAGCCCATCTTGCGCACGAATCCGGCCACCTGCTCCGCGACCGCGCCGATCTTCTCCCGCAGCACGCCGGGCGCCGGCGCTTCCTCGATCACCTTCTGGTTGCGCCGCTGCGTGGAGCAGTCGCGCTCGTGGAGGTGCGCCGCGCCGCCGTGCGCATCGGCCAGCACCTGGAATTCGACGTG
>Ga0137423_1000436_pt1 | contig 12619 bp, 23 predicted proteins | sample EasRivERMZT600_2_FD_102326 | JGI IMG/M metagenome (GOLD analysis project Ga0137423, IMG submission 102326) | Soil microbial communities from meander-bound floodplain in the East River, Colorado, USA - East River MetaG ERMZT600_2 | ecosystem: Environmental > Terrestrial > Soil > Floodplain ...
ACATATCATCACGTGTCAACTCTTGGCGAATTCTCGCCATACCCTCTCGATAGTATTCATAATCGTCCATTATTTGAAGTCCTCATACCGAGCAATCTCGGGATTGATAAGACATTCCCATCGGTCATGGCGGAGCCTAGGATCAGTATCCTCGTCTCCAACTAGTTTATTCTTACAAAGAGACATTGCACGTACAAACTGGTGTCCGTCTCGTTGATCTACACCGATACCGAGAATCCAGTCAGCTTCCGCTTGCTTTGAAGTCTTTGCGCCAGAGACATGCCCCATATTAAGGAACTTGATACCCTCGGCTGTACCATCGGCTTGGCAGACACCAATACACGGCGCATAGGTTTTCGCAAGTGTACGTTCCCATTGATAGATCGCGCCCAGGCGGAGGTCATCACGGTCATCTTCGAACCCTGCGATCTTGTCCAACTGGTCGAATACAATAAGCGCAGGCGAAAGTTCTTTGCACACTTTCTCAACTTCGCTTCGATGGATCGAGGGAGAGTCAAAAATCCGTATACGTCCCCCTGTAAGTTCCAGAAACTTGGTTTTAGTTGTCTCAAGATCTTGGATAAGTTGGTGAAGTGGTTTACCAAGCGTGGCTTCGTAGCACCGAAGCATAACTTTTGACCCTTGCTCTTCATTGTTAAACCAAACAAGCGGGGCGGTGGCTTGGGTCGCCATATAAGAGACCTCAGACGCAAGCCAAGTGGTCTTACCGATTTCCGGTCTGCCAAAAATAAACCCCGAGTCTCCACGTCTTAGGCTCCCAAGTCTTTTATTGAGAGACCCAAGACGCCACCGGAGTCCCGGAGTTGCCACCTGCGTTTGATAAAGGGTCGCAAAGTCATCGGTAACGAATCGAGGTTCTTCCACAGATACCGTATCTGCTTCAAAGACAGTCCGGACATAATCTCGGAGATCCTCGAAATTTCCGTTTCCGTTGGAGTAGTTGACAGCCCGCAAAGCAAGGTCAGTAACTCTTGAACGTCGGTCGATGACCTGTAGAAGAACTTCCAGAACTTCTGGCGAGACAGTAGTTCCTCTAAGTGATTTGAATATGGATGCATAGGTTTCTTTCTCAACCGGTTTCATGACCGGGAATGAAAGATATACATAAGCTTCAAGCTCGTCCAGCGAAATCTTCGCAGACGTAGTTTGGCTCATGAGAAGATCGAGGCATTGGTAGATAGCCCAAACGTCTCTGTAGTTGTTACGAAGGTTCGCTGTGTTGAGAAGCGAACGATACCGATTATAATCCTCTCGGTCTAACAACCTTGTTAGTAAGGTAAGTTCAGGGAGCAAGGTTTTTCAATTCTTTTAACAGGCGTGCTGCCGTAACCTCGGGGGAATCAGAATGCCCCGAGATTAGGTTTTCTAGGAAGTCGATTAGGTCTAACCATAGACCTGTCGGGATTTTGACCATGAAGGTTTCTCCGCTCAGTTTAAATCAATAAAAGGCCAGTCACCTACAACCCGTTCTAAATCTGTACTACCTACTATATTAGATACCATTTTTTAATGAAAATTCCCTAGACTTTAATTGAATCCGCTCGATTGCTTTTGTTGTATTCTCGTCAGGGAATTTGTCTTGAATCTCTCTATAAGAGTATCCATCAAGGAAGAGTGTAGCGACGGCACGCTCCAAGTCAGAAAGAGCACCCATAAACTGAAGCATTTGCTGCTTTTTCTCCAAAGCCTCCTCAGGTGATAGTGTCTCCTCGTCCACGACGTCATCATTCGTAAAAGTTTCCGTCTCTTCGTCATAAGTATCGCGGAACATGTCCCGCTCCTCGTGAATCGCATTGATCTGTGCGGCTACACAATTTTCAGTGATTGTGTAGAGCCATGTCGAAATCTTGGACTCCCCTTTATAGGAGTCTCTATAACGGTGGACAGCCAGCCATACCTCTTGTGCCACATCGTCGACATAATCCTCCATGTCGTTTTTGCTAAGAGCAGTTTTAGCCCATTGCTGTACCTGCTTCTCGAAATTCTTAAAGATCTCGTTAAAAGAAGGAACAGACCACTCTTGCATGGGATCATCTTTACGTTCAGCAAGGTAAGCCGTATTTGCTTTCATTCTCTTAACAAAGGCACCGATAGGCTCATTGGGGAGCCTATCTTTGAGTAGGGTTGTTTTCATATTCTTGTCTCCGTATATGAGTCTCCTGACGGAGCCTCTAGTATATTAGATATTTATTTTTCAATAAAATTCCCTGTCTAATCTTCAACAGGGCTGGGTTTATACCAACCTGTCCCTTTTAGTTGAAAATTCGACACAGAAGGCTCTCGAAGCATCGTTAAAGCACACCGTTCACAAGTAGGAGCCTTGGAATCCCTCTCAGACACACGGAGAAGGGCTGTGGTCGGAGCTCGACACTTCAAGCACCGGTAGGTGTAGATAGGCATTAGGCGTCTCCTAGAGTCTCTGAGACGATCTCACACGTCCACCCCTGTTTGTCACAGAAAGGCTTCAAAGTGTCGATATGGGAACCACTGACGAGATATCGACGTAGGATAGGGGCCATATCATCCCGGCCGCTAGCTAATCGACGGATACAGTCATTCTCGTAGACTACCCCCGCTACAAAGGCTTTCCCATATTCATTTTTACCAGTCACTTGGACTGTGGTTAGTTTAATCATCGTTCGCAGGTGTTGTTAGGACCCTGGCAACCACATTGTGCCACATATGCCCCATCACTTCTAGTGATGTAGTAATATCCAACATCATCCCAGTTATCATTTAACTTACCACAAAAACTACAAAACTCACCTCCGGGATCACCCTTAGCTGCCATTTCTCGCGTAAGAATTGGAGAATGTTTGGAAAGTTCTGGCACAATACTCATGTCACTCTCGGCTTAAAGAGGAATTCCATATGGGCATTAATTTCATCCTCGTCATATGTTTTGGGATCGTTTTCAGTAGCAATGACGTAACCTCGACAGGCGTATAGAGGACATTGCATCGCTGCCCATACAGCCCGATCTTGAGCGTCCCTATCTAACCAAAAGACTATTTGTTGCCAACTTCTCGACAGTCGTTGGATCATCTTTTCAATTTTGGTGCGGTCTGAGCCAAACAAAGGGACTGTTGTTTGAACCCTCCCCACCTTAATGGCACTGACGATATCCTCGACTATAACAACCTTGGTAGAAGTATTGTTGTCTCCTACAGGGTATACTACGTCCCCAATAGGACCGAAGCTCTTCCAACGCATCCCCTCACCGTCAAAACTTCGGGCTTGCCATGCAATCAGATCTTCATCGTCTCCAACTACAGTATTGTAGTATGGAAAGATTAGCCATTCTTTTGAGACAGAATAGCAAATGTTATGATCTAGAATCTCTTTCTCTGTAATACCGTATTGCTTCAGCCATGATAAGGCATCTACTGAGAAGTCTAAATCCACATCATCCGGGAGTGCGTGTGATAGTGATACTTTATCGCTCATAATACCTTGTAGCCTCTTAAGCTCCTTATTGAGCTGACTCAACTGAGTCGCTGGCACCACATAACCGCAGGCAAAACAATATTTGTGACCATCAGGATAGCAAGCAAGATTATCCCCGCTGCTATCGCGACCCGTCGCGCGACATCGAGGGCATTGTTCATGATGAACCCTTAAACTTGGCGGCATAGACATATCCTTGAATAGGTTGAGGAAGGTCCTCATGTGGGTCATCCGGATATTCCGGTTTATCCGGTCCAAGAATAGCCATCAAATCGTAATACCATTCCCATGTTTTAGATTTTTGGAAAGGGCATTTTTTCTTTGAACATCCAAGAATGTCGTCTACAGCTTTCCGTGACTCCAAAGGAAGTTTCCATTTACAGGAGCAGAATCTGCAGTTGACGGTGCTATACACGTCGATTTTCATACGTGATCCCAATGCGGATACATATTATAAAATCCAGCAAAGCTGTCTCCTGTGTGCCACTGCAACTTGGTCGCCAAACTAAACCAGCCGGCCTCATCATGGAAATCATAAACTCCCATAGTATGAGCATTCTCATGGCCATCATAGTATGAGTCTTCATCCATGTCTACTTGTGGGAAGACCTTGACTTTTGGCGTTACGCGTAAATGATCCAAATAGTTATAGATAACCGTATGCAGTCTCTTCAAACTAGGGGTAGTCACATCATTCAGTCGGTCAATATCTACATCTGAACTATAATTATATTCATTTCTCTCCTGTTTATTGATAGAATCTCTCCAAGTTTTCCATAACTCAGGATAGGATGTACCAACAGGCAGCACCGGATTTGCTAACAAGCGAAGGAACTGAGTATGATACGACATTGTTTGAGTCATACGTTGCCACTGTTTCGAAGCAATTACTTCAATCATATGTTTTTCTTTATTGATGATTGAGACAGTGGTTTTCGTAATGTGATGAAAAAACTCATTGAATAAAGGCAATGCGATTTCAGCATGTTTTAGCAAAAGATTCATCACCTTCATATCAGGGCATTTAATAAGATATCGAGTATGTTTCTTATCAAGAGCCAAATCCTCATCTACTCTAAATCCATGTACAAACATTACTTTTTTGATTTTATTACCTAAGACAATTTCATTAAAGAAATCCCGACAAAGAATCCATTGATGCAGCGCAATTCGTTTACCTGTCTCTGGCTCGACCTTTGCCATAGCAAACTTAATTGGCACTGATTGACGACTTTCAGATAAATGGCCACTGGATTTTGGGATAACGATCTCAATTGAGCCATTGACAGATTTCATGGGCATATTTATCCACAGTTAAGCCCTCAATACCGGGCGCAGTGTTAACTTCCAGCACATAACACTTGTCGAATACTTCGTTCCAAATAATATCCACAGCACCAAAATCAAGTCCCAGAGCGTTTACTGAGGCGATTGCGGAGAACTTGAGATCGGACGGTTCTTGTATCCCTTCTCGGCAAAAGATCCATCCGTTCGCATGACTCCGTATATACTCGCTCTCCACTGGGCCGTGAGTCGTGCTGCGGCGCTTCTCCACTATGTCGATCACTTTCCCCCGAAACACATGAACTCGAAACTCCTTCTTCTTGGGGATGTACTTCACATACAACGGAGCATCCACTATAGGGGCGTATTCCATTTTTGCAATATGGATACCAGCACCCTGCGCTCCTGTTACAGTCTTTCGACATAGCACTATTCCTCCGTCATTCCACCAGCGTTTCGCGTCCACTGACGACAAAGAATACTCTGGGATTGGTACTTTGCCTTTGAGTTTTTCAAAGGTTTTGATTTTGTTGCGCGCCACCGCGATTTGTACAAGGGGATTAAGGAGCTTATGCCGAGGAAGTCCCCAGCTTGGTTGCTCATAGCTACCCCAATTGACAACCCGCGACCTTTCTTTCGGATGATATTTACCGGACGCTTTGACACGACGGACGATTCTCCCAAGCTTGGTAGATAAGGCCTGTGATAGTGCTTTCGCTGAGGCGCTTCCACGTTTATACGGATAGATGCTTAGTCTACTGAACATTATATGTTTCCCCTCCCTCCCAAAGAAGTTTCCAATTCAATGGGGAATAACCACTCTTAGCTACAATTGCTTTTTGTTTCTCAGCATTCAGAGTCACAAAATCAGCACAGATACATGATGGGCAAATGATTCGATACTGGCCATTCTCTCTCTTCTTGATCGAAGTGTATTTAGCGCCGGCAGAAGGTAAGTTGCCCTTGCACTTCACACAACGTTCCTCGGAAAGTAGCTTGAGCCAATCTTTCGTCGAAATGAATACACTGTTCAGTGTTTGCACAGTAGATTGCACAGCAATTCCATCTAAGCGAGCACCAGCCTTACCACCGATCCAATATAGCGTCTTGACTCTTCCTTCTAGTATCCGCGCCTTAGTGATAGTATCTAAGAATTCTTTTTTGTCGCCGACAACTTGTACTTTTCCCTCAACTTGGACATCGCCAAATGTTTTCCCCCATATTAAAACAGTATTCGGTTGATTATAGGCTTCGATAGCAGTTGTGCATTTGAATGGAAGTAATTCCCCAATAACAGGAATTTTTAAATCCTTTTTAGTAATGGATTTAAGAGCACTTTGGACAGGTTCATCGGGTTCGATAATTTCAGTATTCGAAGCCGAAGTACTCTGACCATGTTTTACCAGGCGTTTTCCGAAAGGGCATGGGACGACCTCCAGCGTCCGTTTTTCACAATGGATTGAATAAAGTGAATCAACGGCCAAAGAGGCATACTCATCCGCCTTTTCGTTATGTCGGGTGAGTACCCAATGCAACATCGCACCTTCACTCGCAAATAGGAAGCGATCTTTTTGCTTCGCAATCATAAGAGGACGCTCGGCATTTCGGGCAATGTATACCGTCTCTTCTTTCGAATTAACCCACACAAGAGCAAATGCTCCCTCGATTGATCCAATCAATTTTTCAGGGGTCCATCCTGATGCCAAAGCTTTGGCTAAAGCTTCGGAGTCCACATCTGATTCAGGTAGATCTTTGGTGTTTTGCACATATCCATTATGAATCAAGGTAATGTGATCATGACTGAAAGGATGGGCATTCTCATTCGTAATCTTGCCAGTAGTAGCCTTTCGATTATGCCCCCATACTTGTTCAGCGTGCGCCGTGCACCACGCTCGAAAATCTCTCCACTCGGGAGTATGCAGTAAAGCATATGGATGCGCGGCCACTTTCAACCACTTGGTAGTTCCCTTGGCATCAATAGCAAAAACACCTGTGCTATCCTCACCTCGGGCTGCATCTGCTTTAAGCAAGTCCTCAAAGATATCCAAGTCTGTTGAATAAATATGATGGCCGCCTTTGGCCACGATTCCGACGATGCCACACATTATAGATCCTCCCCATCAGCGAATTCTTCGGGCTCAGAGAATGTTGAATCCGAGAGAATAAATTGTGAATGAACTTGAAGAGCTTGATTTTGGAGCATATCATTGAAGATTTGCTCATGTGCTACTGTTACCATGCCAACTGTCGGGAAGAATTGTTCGCCTTGTTCCATAGTGCCTTTCTTTGAAGAAGCGATACGTTTAAATACATTAGGATACAACCGTTTTAAACCTTTCAGATATTGTGATCCCGGAGTTGGAGCAGATTCAAGCATCTTCCGACTAAAATCATGGTGAAGAATAGATTGCTTAACCCGAGAGACGTGTCTCTCTAACAACCTTGGTAAGTTGTTAATCTTTACATAATTCCAAAAGACACCAGTATACTCTTGGAATACTTTTTCAATCAGATGCAGGTATGAGCTGTCAATATTAAGAAACCTGGTTTTATTGATTACCCACGGAAGATCAATCTCGACCGCCGCATGTCGTAATCGATTGATAATACCACACCAATCCATAAGACTCGCGTGATGCAACGTACCATACATATGTCGAAACTCAAATGTTCCATACAAAGGATTCTCACCCGACGAAAGGTATGTCGGGATAATATTCAACGCCGCGTATTTATGTAAATCTTCGTGGGCATATTTACCAGCAATTGCTGTGGAAAGCATTGCATTCAAATCGTTTGTGTACTCCAAACCAACACAGAAATTACTACGTTGCCTTGCCCGACCAGCAAAGGCAAACAAGAGCGGTTCCGTTAGAGCATAGAGCACAATTAAAGTAACGATCTGACTACGTGTTAAGTGGCGTACATCAACGTGAACATGAGTGCTACAACGATGGGAGAATTGCGCTTCTGGCGCATATTTACGCAGAATATCAAAAGCTAATGGTAAATGCTGAAACTGTAAAGGCATTGTAACAAACTCGCGCCCATGATTTCTTAATGAGCCATCTTCTTTTTGACTCCAAATACCTTTAATCCCCTCCCATTCCTTACCTTCGTCGATTCCCTCAGCTTCAATTTCAATACCAAATGTTGGGTTCTGCGAGTCATCAAAATAAGCCGTCGGCGTCACCGGACCCAATGTTCTTGCAGCAGTCAGGCCCAGAGTATACATAGGATAGGAAAGACGACTCAATTGAGGAGAAAGATCGTCTTTTAAGGAATCAAAATTGAGCATGGCGCATCAGTTCGGTGAACAAAGTCATAAAGCTCCTGATGAAACGTCATATTATCGACCCTAATTAATTTAGCTTTGTCGTCAAACCATCCGACTGGTGTCATGTCGTACCATATAACAAGATTGTTAATGTCACTTACTGGACTTAGTGTTAAAGCAACATCACGAGAAAGGGCTACTTCGCATCTACGATATTGGCGCAACCTGTCTACTGATTCCAGAAAGCTTGGATATTGTCCCTTCCACGCATCATCCATATGCTCAAAGTTACTCGTACTTGGCCGAGTAAGTAAAAGAGCATTTGACAACGCCCCCCTCCAAGTGGCGGTCGGTCGAGATAATGTAATAGTTGCGTCGCAAACACCTCGTTGCCACTGTCTCCACGACTTGTGAGCACAGAAGAAAGCCCCACCTGTGGTATTAAACCAACCTCGATCAGGAAGATCTACGTCCCAATCATAGACAGCAGCACGTAGAATGATAGTACCTTGTGATGGATGAATACATTTTACGCACGTATTATTTTCATGAAAATCTCGTATCATGACGGGTTCGAGTGGGCCATCCGGAGTGAGACGTACCCGCACCATCGTCCCCGCCCATTTTTTCTTAAGGTCTTTATGTTCTTCGTCTGGATTAAAAGGATTGAATTTCATCCATTAGTTCCTTTGCCAAACCTCGATCGCTATTGTTGATGCAATATTGAATCGAAGTCGCGTAACCGCTAAGGAAATCGTCATCATCGAGTTCACGGTTATCCTCCGTGTATTTAATTGCCTTTTGGGCATTATCCCAACACCAACCCATCAGTTTTTTATCAGTAATCCAAAAGTTACTTAGGGTGCGATATTCCCCGCCGTAACGTGTGAATCGGTAACAACCCGCACTCCCATATAACTTTCTCCGCTCCGTATCAACATCGAGGAGCACGGAAGGCACTCCGAGAAACAAGTCCATACTCCGCACCACCTGGACCACGGGAAGTTTTGTGGAGAAATGCACATGACCCCCGCATGTACGGAAGGTCGGGTCGTCACACACTGGCTTTGGATTTTGTTCCAAAGTCCAGGCGTTAAAGTCAGCGTCACATCCGAACATTTTCGCGGCATCGGTTGTGAGCTGGTTTTCAGGAAAACGTGCTGAGGGGCGGATTGATAAAGCAAGTCCCAATTGCTGTACTTCATTGGTGAGAAACTCCAGCATGACGGACAGGTTGGCAATGAATTCCTCACGAGATTTGGATGGAGGGATATTGAACTCCACCGCCACGTTATCTTCCTGCACTGCGAATCCAGGCCCTGTGAGCACAGGACGGGGGTTCTCTTTGCTACCTCCAATCAGGCCGATAGCAGATCGAAGATCTCCGAAATGGTCTACGAGAAACAGTTCGGGATCACTTCCAAGAATGGCTACCATTGATTCTCCAAAATATAGCGTTTTACGAGATACTGCGCCAGATCAATTGACTCTTCCGGGGCATCTTCGTACTCAGGATGGAACTGCATTCCGATTGCTTTGATGTCCGGCGCCACTATCATTTCGACTTCAAAGGAAATGTTGTTAACTTCGTATGAGGCCGGACCTACTTTATGTTCGGAACTCAATGCAGTTGCAGTACGTCCAATAACATTCAATTCACCCTGAAAAGCACGAATCATTTGATGATGCCAACTATTTACGTTAACACGAAGATTCGGATATTTTGTTATTGGGTCCACGATGATGACATGCTGCGTACCGTTATGCCCAGTCGTGTGTTGAATAAGACTACCGCCAACAAACGGAGCAATGATTTGCATACCGCGACAAATACCAATGATCGGAATATTGAAATCCACTGCTTTGGTCAAGCAAGACCAATCCAACTTATCCCGATCTTCGATACTGCATGTCTCCACAATAGGCGTATCCCAATAATACGTTGGGCTTACGTCTGGCCCGCCCCATAGGATAAGGGCATCACCCGGTTGCGGGTGAAAGTCATCCGCCACTTTAACAAGTTTTGTTTTATTGAAGTAGTGGTTAAAGATCGGCCACTCCTCGTCTACTTGCCAGAGTGTTTTCATTCGGATTTTGTGAGTTCGTTATTCTCATTCCAGTGTTTGATCACTGGTGCCACCATAGGGGGTGGTTCGATAACAGCCACGCATTCGAACACCATTGCATAGGTACCTGAGCCATGAGTGGCACGATAACAATGCTCAATGGCGCGTTGCGTCGCAGCATCAAGTGAAAGATCCATGACCATACGATGAGTCTCCGCTATGACCTCAACATGAGACGATTTCACGACAGATACTCCATCGTGCATAGCAATGGCGACGTACATCTTTTTCGAAATCATGCGGGTTCCTTACTAAACAGATACTGCTCAGTCGCAGAGCGAACATGAGACGGCACCTTTGTATTAAGATAAATCACCTTGCGAACGGGTTTGAGGATTTTAATGCGGGAGTGATTCTCCCAACCCTCGTCCCAAAAAAGATCCGCTAGAGTATTAGTGACTTTTAGAATCTTGATCATCACGATGGGCTCCACAGTAAATACAATGAGCGTCCCCTGGAATATAAATACAACCCTTTATTACTTCATGCCCCCTATCCACCAAGAGCGTCGTATTGGTAGTCGTCTCGGATACAGTCGTAGACTGCAGTAACCGCGTCATCGCCGTAAGTTTCTCTGATCTCTTCAGCGGTGATAAGGCTAGCCAGTAGATCAATCGCGAGATCGTTGATTTTCCTGATTGGTTCATTCATGACACCTTTACCAAGGTTGCTAGATCACAGTTATGTGGATTACGTTCTGAAATACGATTAATACCGTTTCCATCTTCATATAAAACAGCGAATATTTTAACCTCGTCGTTGTAAATAGGGGAACTGTAGTAGCGCATGATAGTGCCTTCAAGTTTCGCGCCAAGTGGATCGTCCCACTTTACACGCATTCCTGGCACATATCCAGCACGACGTGCAATTCCAATTTTACGAACACGCATTGACCTCGCCCAACGCTCTTGAAAGTTACGGCCTTGTCCACCAGTTGTTTCTGTTTGTATATGTGGAGTAGACGAGTACGAATATGAGCGAACGGCGAGTTCCTTCAACTTAACGAGGCCAAACAATGGCTTAATCGCCATTTAATCTTCCCATTCAACTCTGACTTGCGTGATGCAATTGTCTCCGGCTGTTTCTTTAGCCTTATCAACAGACGAGTGAATGACTTTACCCGTAATAGCCATCGAGCCTTGCGACGGATAAATGTTAACCCACCCAGCGTATTTTTCACCGGCAATGAAGAGAACGCCGCCGTTGCTCAGACAACCCGTGATCTCGTCAAGCCGCTGAGGACCAGATTGACCATCACATTTGCGAGCATACCAGCTTTTTTCACCGAAGATATCAAAAAGAGCAACATCCCAACGCTCATTATGAACATCGACGACTTTCTTACCGGCATTCATCATATCGATATTAAAGGGTTTCATACTTCGTCTCCTGGAATAGTGAAGGGAATTATATCATCAATAGTTTCCATAACAACCTTGTTAATGTCTATATCAACGTAACAGAATTCCTCACGCTCGCCTTTAACGGTATTTGCATGACCCGACAACGGGGTGCCAAACCGCTTAATAACTTCCATAAGCTCTTCTTGAGCGCAGGGCAAGTCTGTGAACACCAAGTTACCAAGCTTGTTAGTAAAGGTGAACTCCCGCGCAGGGGCCGCAGGAGGAAGGCAGGCTGTAACGAGAAATGCAAGGGAAATGATAGTGCGTTTCATATGAGCCTCCATATAATGAGAATTGACACGAAAATAAAACCAAAACATAAAACAATAGTAATTGCGTCACGCATGAACAAATACTCCACCTGGAATATGTTCTACCCACGGTGCGTGAAACCATGCGTCATCAGACGCACGATATAGATGCACATGACGGCCTTGATCAGTATATATTTCCATCCGAGTATAGTGATGGGGATGCCCTTCAAGATAATCTAACTCTCGAACCGTCTCAGTATCCACTGAATATATTTCACCATGTATCCGCTCACCACTATCATAAGGCTTGGGTGTTGCCCAACCGAGTGTGGGTAAAGCGTACGGATAATGACGATGACCGATAAAATACAAGGCACCGGGCACAGTGTCTGTGCTAACAAACTTTGAGTTTTTGCCTAAGACATGATGATTACAAAATCCCTTCTTAAGGGTTCCGTATACAAAGACCAAAGGCATCAATTAACTCCATTTCTTGCAATGGTTGCATTGGTGTTGTGGAGAAATATTGAAGATAAACCTATCGTATTCGTCCCAAACATCCACCCAACATTGTAAATGATTAGAGATCTGCTGTGCAGCTTTGCGGGCCTCCTGCTTCGATACTCTAATTAATTCGCGTTGCGAATTAACGTGTAAGGTATACATGATTGGTCGCATGTTTACTCCTCCAACATTATTTAGTCCGATTACCCAACGGACGAGACTGAAACTCTCGCTCCATTTCCAAATCACGATTACGTGGAGCACGGGCAAAGGAACCATCCGGGAAATTGACCACGCGGACAG
>Ga0137423_1000441_pt1 | contig 12560 bp, 6 predicted proteins | sample EasRivERMZT600_2_FD_102326 | JGI IMG/M metagenome (GOLD analysis project Ga0137423, IMG submission 102326) | Soil microbial communities from meander-bound floodplain in the East River, Colorado, USA - East River MetaG ERMZT600_2 | ecosystem: Environmental > Terrestrial > Soil > Floodplain ...
ATTCATCGAGGGGCTATACGAGGCCTGGCTCAGAGACCCGGCCGTGGTCGAGCCGCGCTGGCGCGATTACTTCGACGAGCTGCAGCGGCTTGACCGGGGCGCGGCGGACGTCTCCCACTACGAGGTCCAGCAGCGCTTCGCGCAGGCGGCCAGGGGGCGCCGCGCCCACGGGCCAGCGGTAGTGATCAACCGCCCGCAGCTCGGTGAGAAGCAGTTTGCCGTGCTGCAGCTCATTTCGGCCTACCGCTTCCAGGGAGCGCGCCATGCCGAAATCGATCCTCTCAAGCGCCGCGAGAAGCCGCACATCCCCGAGCTCGACCCCGCATTCTACGGACTGACCGACGCGGACATGGAAACGGTGTTCAACGCCGGCACCCTGGTCGGGCCGCGCGAGATGAAGCTCGGGGACATTCTGCAATTCCTGAGGGACACCTACTGCCGGTCGATCGGCGTCGAGTACATGTACATCACCGACATGACGCAGAAGCGGTGGGTGCAGGAGCGCCTGGAGAGCATTCGCGCGACGCCCGGCTACGACGCCGATCACAAGAAGCACATCCTTGCGCAGTTGACCGCGGCCGAGACGCTCGAAAAATACCTGCATACCCGTTATGTCGGGCAGAAACGCTTCTCGCTCGAGGGCGGCGAAACGCTCATCCCGCAGCTCGACAACCTGCTCGCCAACGCCGGCAAGGCCGGGGTACGGGAGCTGGTGATCGGCATGGCCCACCGCGGCCGCATCAACGTGCTGGTCAATACCATGGGCAAGATGCCGAAGGACCTGTTCGCGGAGTTCGAGGGCAAGCATCACGACGACCTGCTCGCCGGAGACGTCAAGTACCACCAGGGCTTCTCGTCCAACATCATGACGCCGGGCGGTCCCATGCACGTCACGCTAGCTTTCAATCCCTCACACCTGGAGATCGTCAACCCGGTGGTCGAGGGCTCGGTGCGGGCGCGCCAGCATCGCCGCCGCGACTTCACGGGCGACCAGGTGCTGCCGGTGCTGATTCACGGCGACGCCGCGTTCGCCGGGCAGGGCGTGAACATGGAAACGTTCGAGATGGCGCAGACGCGCGGCTACGGCACTGGCGGCACGGTCCACATCGTCGTCAATAACCAGGTCGGCTTTACCTGCTCCGACCTGCGCGACGCGCGCTCGACGCTCCACTGCACCGACATGGCCAAGATGCTGGAAATCCCGATCTTCCACGTCAACGGCGACGACCCCGAGGCGGTGTGCCTGGTGACGGAAATCGCCCTCGAGTACCGCATGAAGTTCCACAAGGACGTGGTGGTGGACCTCGTCTGCTACCGGCGGCTCGGGCACAACGAGCAGGACGAGCCGATGGTCACCCAGCCGCTGATGTACAAGACAATCTCGAAGCTGCCGACCACGCGCAAGCTGTATGCCGACCGGCTGCAGGCGGAAAACACGATCGGGGAAGGCGAGGGCGACGCCCTGGTCGAGAGCTGCCGCAAGGCGCTCGACGGCGGCTATCACACCAACAAGACCATACTCTCCAACTACAAGCCGCCGTACGAGATCGACTGGAGCAAGTACCGGGGCGGCAAGTGGAACGAGCATGACGACACGCGCCTGCCGATCGAGACGCTGACGAGGCTGGGCGAGCGCATCACCACGGTGCCGGACAATTTCAAGCTGCATCCCGCGGTGCAGAAGGTCCTGGAGAGCCGGCGGTTGATGGCGCAGGGCAAGCTGCCGCTGGACTGGGGCATGGCCGAGCACCTGGCGTTTGCCACGCTCCTCGACGAAGGCTACTCGATCCGGCTGTCGGGCCAGGACAGCGGGCGCGGCACGTTTTTCCACCGCCACGCCGTGCTGCACGACCAGAACCGGGAGAAATGGGACCAGGGCACCTACGTGCCGCTGCAGCACGTGAGCGACAAGCAGGGCGATTTCGTGGTGATCGATTCGCTGCTGTCGGAGGAAGCCGTGATGGGCTTCGAGTATGGCTACTCGACCGCGGCGCCCAACGAGCTGGTGATCTGGGAAGGGCAGTTCGGCGATTTCGCCAACGGCGCCCAGGTCGTCATAGACCAGTTCATCGCCTCGGGCGAGGCCAAGTGGGGGCGCCTGTGCGGGCTCACGCTGATGCTGCCGCATGGCTACGAAGGGCAGGGGCCGGAACATTCCTCCGCCCGCATCGAGCGCTACATGCAGCTCTGCGCCGACTACAACATGCAGGTGTGCATTCCGGCGACCCCGGTGCAGCTCTACTACCTGCTGCGGCGCCAGATGATTCGGCCGTTCCGCAAGCCGCTGGCCCTGTTCACGCCGAAGAGCCTGCTGCGGCACAAGGAGTCGGTGTCGCCGCTGGAAGAGTTTGCCACCGACCGCTTCAAGCCGGTCAACGAGGACTGGGAATCGAAGGACATCGACCCCGGAAACGTAAAGCGCGTCGTTTTCTGCAGCGGCAAGGTTTATTACGACTTGCGGGCGGAGCGCAAGGCGAAGGGCCTCAAGGACCTGCCCCTGGTCCGCATCGCGCAGCTCTACCCGTTCCCGCACGATGATTTCCAGGCGCAACTCGAACGTTACAAGAAGGCGACCGAGATCGTATGGTGCCAGGAAGAGCCGCGCAACCAGGGCGCGTGGCACCGCATCCAGCATTACCTGGAGCGGCACATGCTGCCGCACCAGAAGCTGATCTACGCCGGGCGCGATTCTTCCGCGTCGCCGGCCGTGGGTTACAAGTCGCTGCACGACCGCCAGCAGAAGGAGCTGGTGGAGCTGGCGTTGTCGGTGGGCGTCGCGTCGGGCGCGGACGGGGAGTAGCAAGAGCCCGCCATGCTGATCGAAGTCAAGGTTCCCCAGTTGTCCGAGTCGGTGGCCGAAGCTACGCTGCAGAAATGGCACAAGCAGGCGGGCGAGTTCGTCCGCCGCGACGAGAACCTGGTCGACATCGAGACCGACAAGGTGGTGCTGGAGACGCCGGCCCCCGAGTCGGGCGTGATCGTGAAGATCGTGAAGGGTGAAGGCGGCACCGTAGTCAGCAACGAAGTCATCGCCCAGATCGACACGAAAGGCGCGGCGACTACATCCGCCGCCGCGCCCAAACAGAAAGACAAGTCACCGGTGGAAGCCCCGGCCGCGAAGGCGGGAATTTCCGCGATGCCGGCGGCGCAAAGGTTGGCCGCGGAGAAGAATGTGGATCCTGCCGGGATTCCCGGCACCGGCCGCGGTGGCCGCGTTACCAAGGAAGACGTCATTCGCGCCGTCGAGGGCGGCGCGCAGCCCGCCGGCAGAGCTGCTGCTCCCGTCCCGCAGCGGGTGCCGGCACCCGCGGTGGATTCCGGCGCGCCGGGCGAACGGTCCGAACAGCGCGTGCCGATGTCGCGGCTGCGCGCGCGCATCGCCGAGCGCCTGGTGCAGTCCCAGCACACGGCGGCCATGCTGACCACCTTCAACGAGGTCAACATGCAGCCGGTGATCGAATTGCGCAGGAAATACCAGGAACGGTTCGAGAAGGAGCACGGGGTGAAGCTCGGCTTCATGTCGTTCTTCGTGAAGGCGGTGGTGCATGCGCTGAAGAAATACCCGGTCGTCAACGCCTCGATCGACGGCACCGACATCGTCTACCACGGCTACTACGACATCGGCATCGCCGTCGGCAGCCCGCGCGGGCTGGTGGTGCCGATCGTGCGCAACGCCGACCAGCTTGCGCTCGCCGAAATCGAGAAGGCCATCGCCGACTTCGGCAAGCGCGCGCAGGAAGGCAAGCTCACGATGGAGGAGCTGACTGGCGGCACGTTCTCGATTTCGAATGGGGGCGTATTCGGCTCCATGCTGTCCACCCCGATCATCAACCCGCCGCAGAGCGCGATCCTCGGCGTGCACGCCACGCGCGACCGGCCGGTGGCCGAGAACGGACAGGTGGTGATCCGGCCGGTCAATTACCTGGCGCTGTCGTACGACCACCGTATCATCGATGGGCGCGAAGCCGTGCTGACGCTGGTCGCCATCAAGGACGCGCTCGAGGATCCGGCGCGCATACTGCTGGATATCTGAAGAAGTGACTCGTGACTCGTTTCTCGTTACTCGAGAGAATAGCGACGTTTTGGTCACGAGCAACGAGCAACGAGCAACGAATCACTCTTTATGGCCAAGTCCTTTGATGTAGCAGTAATCGGCGGCGGGCCGGGGGGCTACATCGCCGCGATTCGCGCGGCGCAGCTGGGCCTGCAGGCCGCCTGCATCGACGAGTGGGCGAACCCCGACGGCAAGCCGGCGCTGGGCGGCACCTGCACCAACGTTGGCTGCATTCCCTCGAAAGCCCTGCTGCAGTCCTCCGAGAATTATCATCATGCCGCGCACGGGTTTCGGGATCACGGCATACAGATCAAGGGCCTGGCGCTTGATCTGGCGCAGATGCTGAAGCGCAAGGACAAAGTGGTGAAGCAGAATAACGAGGGCATCGTGTTCCTGTTCAAGAAGAACAAGGTTACTTTCTTCCATGGCCGCGGCAGCTTTGCCGGCGGTAGCGCGGGCGCCTGGCAGATCAGGGTGGCGGGCAAGGACTCGGAGGCGATCACGGCCAGGCACGTCATCGTGGCGACCGGCTCGAGCCCGCGCCCGTTGCCGGGCACGCCTTTCGACGACAAGCTGGTCCTCGACAACGCCGGCGCGCTGGCGATATCCGAGGTGCCCGGCAAGCTGGGCGTCATCGGCGCCGGCGTGATCGGCCTTGAAATGGGCAGCGTCTGGAGGCGGCTCGGCGCCGAAATCACGGTGCTGGAAATGCTGGACACCTTCCTGCCGGCGGCGGACGAATCGGTGGCGAAGGAAGCCTGGAAGATATTCACCAGAGAACAGGGTCTCGACATCACGCTGGGTGCCGCCATCACGCGTGTGACCACCGGCAAGAAGGGCGTCACGGTCGAGTACTCGGTCCAGGGCGGTGGCGCTCAGAAGCTCGAATGCGACCGGCTGATCGTCTCCATCGGACGCGTGCCGAACACGGAGGGGCTCGCAGCAAAAACAGTGGGCCTCGAACTCGACCAGCGCGGCTTCGTCGCGGTGGACGCCGAGTGTCGCACGAGCCTGCCCAGCGTGTGGGCGATCGGCGACGTGGTGCGCGGCCCCATGCTCGCGCACAAGGCGGAAGAGGAAGGCGTCGCGGTGGCGGAGCGCATAGCCGGCGGCCACGGCCACGTGGATTTCAACACCGTCCCGTGGGTGATCTACACCGCGCCGGAGATCGCCTGGGTCGGCAAGACCGAGCAGCAGCTTAAGAGCGAAGGCGTTCAGTACAAGTCGGGTCAGTTCCCGTTCATGGCCAACGGCCGCGCCCGCGCGCTGGGTGATACCCGCGGCTTCGTCAAGTTTCTCGCCGACGCCGCGACCGACCGCATCCTCGGCGTGCATATCATCGGCCCGATGGCGTCCGAGTTGATCGCGGAAGCGGTGGTCGCGATGGAGTTCCGCGCGGCGGCCGAGGACATTGCGCTCATCTGCCACGCCCATCCGTCGCTGTCGGAAGCGATGAAGGAAGCTGCGCTTGCGGTTGGCAACCGCAGCCTCAATTTCTAATGCGTGACCGGTCACCGGTCACCGCCCTCGCGTGAGCGACGAAGCGCCCGACTCGGCCGAATACGCCGAACCCCCCATGCCGCTTCCGGTCACTGCCCTCGAGCTGTACCAGGAAGCGCTCCGGAAACGAGGCTTCCAGCCGGATGACTCGCAGTACGCGGCGGTACTGCGTCTGCAGCGGCTCTACGAAGAGTGGAGCGATTACAAGCGCCGGCGCAGCACCGCGCTGCGCCGCCTGGTGGTGCGGCCACCGCTGCCGCGCGGCGTCTACCTGTGGGGCCCGGTGGGCCGCGGCAAGACCTTTCTATTGGACAGTTTCTACCGCTGCTTGCCGCTGGTGCGCCGGCGGCGCGTTCACTTTCACCACTTCATGCGCGACGTGCATCGCGAACTGGACGACCTGAAAGGCACCGCGGACCCGCTCGACGCGCTGGCGGACCGCATCTCCCGGCGCTACCGCCTGGTCTGTTTCGACGAGATCGCGTTGTCGGACGTGGCGGACGCGTTGATCCTCGGGCGACTGCTGAACAAGACCATGGACCGGGGCGTCGTTTACTGCATGACGTCGAACTACCACCCGGACGAGCTCTACAAGGGCGGCTTGAAGCGCGAGGATTTCCTGCCCACCATCGCGCTCATCCGGGAGCGGCTCGACGTGATCCAGGTGAACGGCGGCACCGACTACCGCAGGCGCGCCCTGCAGCAGGTGCAGGCTTACCACACGCCCTCCGGGCCGGAAACCGACAAGGCGTTGCTGACGGCGTTCCGGCAGATCGCCGAGGTCGAGGAGGAATCGCACGAGCTCGACGTCGAGGGGCGCGTGCTCCGGTACCGCCATCGCGCCGGGGGCGTGGTGTGGTTCGATTTCGGAGTAATCTGCGGCTGGGGACGGTCGCAGAACGATTACCTGGATCTTGCCAAGCGTTTTCACACGATCATCGTTTCCAATGTGCCGCGCATGGGGCTCGAGCGGGCAGACGAAGCCCGCCGGTTCACGCTGCTGGTTGACGTGTTCTACGACCAGCGGGTAAACCTGATCCTGTCCGCGGAGACGGAGCCCGATCTGCTGCTGACGCGGGATGGGAGCGTCAACGATGCGCAGCTGAAGGCGATGATGTTCCAGTTCGACCGCACGCTGAGCCGGATCGCCGAGATGCAGACGCGGGAGTACCTGGAGCAGCCGCGGGTGGGACGGGAGGAGGGGGAAGGAATGAAGGGATACTCCCCTCATACACCCCTATATTAGGGGCTGTTTCGATGATATCGAATCAGCCTGTAAGGTGTCGAAATGGAAAAATTCAGGGCCTATCGCGTTTTCAACGAAAACGACCGCGTCGCCGGGCGGGTGGTGCAGCTGGGCCTGGACGAGTTGTCCGCCGGGGAGGTCGTATTCAGGACCGCGTGCTCGAGCGTCAATTACAAGGATGCGCTGGCAGCGACGGGCGCCGGCAGGATCATCCGGTCCTTCCCCCGCGTCGCCGGGATCGATGCGACCGGTACCGTGGAGTCATCCACCGATCCCCGCTTCAACCCGGGTGAAAAAGTCATTTGCACCAGTTACGAGTTCGGTGTTTCCCACGACGGCGGCTTTGCGCAGTACTGCCGGGTTCCCGCGGACTGGGTGGTGCCTTTACCCAAGGGCTTGACGCTACACGAAGCAGCGGCGCTCGGCGTGGCCGGCTACACCGCCGGCCTCGCGGTCGAATTGCTCGAGTTGAACGGCATGGTGCCTGCCGCCGGCAAGGTGCTGGTCAACGGCGCCACCGGAGGCGTTGCAACGCTCGCCATCGACATGCTTGCCAGGCTCGGTTACCACGTCGTGGCGGTGACCGGAAAGGATGCCGAGCATGATTACCTGAAGAAGCTGGGCGCGCGGGAAGTGCTGTCGCGGCACAAACTGGAGATGGGCACGCGCCCGCTCGAGAGGGCCTTGTGGGCAGCGGCGTTCGACTCGGTGGGCGGCGAGCAACTCGCCTGGCTCACCCGTACCATGCAGGACGGGGGGCTCATCGCGAGTTTCGGCAACGCCGGCGGCATCGAGTTCAAGTCCACGGTACTGCCGTTCATCCTGCGCGGCGTGCGGTTGATCGGAGTGAATTCGGGAGACACGCCGATGCCCCTGCGGCGCAAGATCTGGGGGCGGCTCGCCGGCGATCTCAAGCCCCGACACCTGCAGGACATAGCCGGCACCATCACGCTGGATGATCTGCCCGCCTATTTCGAGCGCATGCTGAAGGGGCAGATAAGGGGGAGGGCCGTCGTCAAGCTTTGACAACGGGTGACTCGTTGCTCGTTACTCGTTTCTCGACTCTCGATTGAACCCTGCAAGGACTCCTGTAATGCGCCTCGCGGGACGAGCAACGAGAAACGAGAGACGAGTCACTTTTCGGGAGAGGCAGAATGGGTGCATATCAGGAATTCCACCGGCGCTCGATCGAGCATAAAGAAGAGTTCTGGGCGGAGCAGGCCCAGCTCATCGACTGGCACCAGCCATTCGGGAAAGTCCTCGACTACAGCCGGCCGCCGTTCGCGAAGTGGTTTGTCGGCGGGCTCACCAATCTGTGCCACAACGCGGTAGACCGCCATCTCGCGGCGCGCGGCGGGCAGAAAGCACTCGTCTACATTTCCACCGAGACCGGGCAGGAGCAGAGCTACACCTTCAGGGAGCTGCATGCCGAGGTCAATCGCTGCGCCGGCATGATCCGCGCGCTCGGCGTGGGCCGCGGCGACCGGGTGCTGATCTACATGCCGATGATCCCCGAGGCGGTGTTCGCGATGCTCGCCTGTGCGCGGCTGGGAGCGATCCATTCGGTGGTGTTCGGCGGCTTTGCCTCGCACAGCCTCGCAGCGCGCATCGACGACGCGCGGCCGACGCTGATGATCACGGCAGACGGAGGATTGCGCGGCGGGCGCGCAATCCTTTATCAGTCCATGTTCAATGAAGCCATCCGGATCGCGAAGTCGCCACCCGAAAAGCTGGTCGTCGTCAATCGTGGCCTGGATCCGAATCTTCAGCTCAAGGCGGGCCGCGATCTGGATTATGGGGAACTCCGCGCGAAGCATCGGGACGACAAGGTGCCGGTTGTCTGGGTCGAATCGAGCGAGCCTTCCTATATCCTCTACACCTCCGGCACCACCGGACAGCCGAAGGGAGCGCAGCGCGATACCGGCGGCTACGCAGTGGCGCTCGCCGCCTCCCTCAAGTACATCTACTGCGGCGAGCCGGGGGAGACCATGTTCACCACTTCCGACATCGGCTGGGTGGTGGGGCATTCCTATATTGTCTACGGGCCGCTCATCCGCGGCATGACGACGATCCTCTACGAGGGGCTGCCGGTCCGGCCCGACGCCGGCATCTGGTGGAAAATCGTCGCCGACAACAAGGTTTCGGTCATGTTCTCGTCGCCGACGGCGGCGCGCGTGCTGAAAAAGCAGGACCCGGCGTTCCTCAGGAAATACGATGTCGGCTCGCTCAAGCACCTGTTCCTTGCCGGCGAACCGCTCGACGAGCCTACTCATCGCTGGTTCGCGGACGCGCTCGGCAAACCGGTGATAGACCACTACTGGCAGACCGAGACCGGCTGGCCCATTCTTTCCAGCGTGCCGGGAGTGGAAAAGACGCCGATCAAGTTCGGCAGCCCGAGCTTTCCGGTATTCGGCTACGACCTGAAGCTGATACGCGAGTCCGATGCCACCGAGGCCCTTCCCAACGAGAAGGCCGTGGTGGCCATCGTGCCGCCGCTGCCACCGGGCTGCATGTCGACGGTGTGGGGCGACGACGAACGCTTCGTGAAGACCTATTTCGGGAGCTTCCGCGACCGGTTGGTCTACTCCACTTTCGACTGGGGCATCCGGGACGAGGAGGGCTACCACTATATCCTCGGGCGCACCGACGACGTGATCAACGTCGCCGGCCACCGCCTGGGCACCCGCGAGATCGAGGAAGCGGTGCAGGCGCACCCCAATATCGCGGAAGTTGCCGTGGTGGGAGTCGCCGACGCGGTCAAGGGCCAGATGCCGATGGCGTTCGCGGTGGTCAAGGACGCGTCCAAAGTGGAGACCGCGGTTGCCCGCGCTGCGGAGGAGAAGGCGGTGCTGGAGACCGTCGACCGGCTGATAGGCGCCATTGCCCGCCCGTCGCGGGTGCACTTCGTCACGTTGTTGCCGAAAACGCGCTCGGGCAAGCTGCTGCGGCGCTCGATACAGGCGCTCGCCGAGGGCCGCGATCCCGGCGATCTCACCACGATCGAGGACCCGGCCGCGCTCGAGCAGATCCGCGCCGCCGTGGCCGCGCGCGGAGATTGACCGGGCCGGTTGGCGCATTCGCGCCGCTTCATTACCGCGCGTTGGAACGGAAGGAGCAATGGGGCCGGGTTCACCTTTTCGAGGGTGGGCCGAATCTGAGAATCTGAGCCCAAATCCGAACCGGGTTCACTACTTCAGGATTGGTGAAATGTGATTCCGGCCCCCATTTACGCCAACGGCGCGGGTGTTTGCCGCCTTCACGTTGGCAAATATCAACAATCTCGTTAAGGACTCTCTGCGCGCCAACTTGCGGAGAGTCTCTCAAACACCGACCTTCACCCATATATTCCCGCAATCTGCGCCGAATGGTTCCAGTCGACAGGGACAAGCCTAAGTGGCTTGACAGACCCCACATACGGAGCCTAGCCTGTCCGCCGTGCGTGGCGTATGGCATTTAATGATAATTTTCGGTCTATGGCGATTTCTATTCTCGGCTCTGCATACGCTGGACAATGCCCCCGCAGGATCAGATACGGCGTAGCGGGGACGTGACATGCCGCGTCGGGCGCGTCTTACGGTGGTTGGAATTCCACACCTCGTGATTCAGCGCGGGAACAATCGTTCGCCGTGTTTCTTCTCCGACAGGGATTACCGCTTCTATCTGATTTGCCTCAGGGACAGGGCGGAGCACTACGGCTGCTCGGTCCACGCCTACTTTCTCAATCCCGGTTATGTGAAGCTGCTCGTCACTCCGTACTCCAAGGATGCACTCTCATTGATGATGCGCAGCCTCAGCAGCCGCTATGCGCAGCATGTGAATCATGTCCACCGACGCACTGGATCGCTATGGGGAGGACGATTCAAGTCAAGCATCGTCGACGGCGATCGCTATTTGCTGACTTGCTACCGTTATATTGAACTGGATCCGGTTCGGTCGGGCCTGGTAACAGACCCGGCGACTTATCCGTGGTCGAGCTATGGCTTCCATGCCCTGTGCGTTGGGAACAGCCTGATCCACGATCACCCGCTTTTTCTCCGGCTGGGAGCGACGCCGCAAGAACGGGCGTTCGCCTACCGTGACCTGTTGCGTCATCCGATTGACGATCGAGAACTCGAGGAGATCAGGCGTTCGGTGAACATCGGACTTGTATTAGGTGGAGACGCATTCAAGGATGAAATTGAGCGAATCGTGGCGCGCCGCGTGCGACCCGGCAGGAGCGGACGCCCGAGGAAGACGGAAGGCAGTGGTACTCGAGTAGATACGGTTCACGCCCGCGAGGAATTAGTTGCCAGTCGCTCAACAAGTTGGGAATCGGGCTCCGTCCCGCTTTCCAAGAGAACTGCGGGGCGCAGAGAATAGGCGTGTTGCTGAAGTTTTAAAAAAATAAACGGAATGGGGTCCGCACGGCGAACCGCTGTGCTGAAGTAATCGGCAATCATGGGAGGAGTGTGCATGTATCTTCCGAAGAAGGCATCGAAAGGCAGGCTGCGGGAAGCGCAAAACGCACGGAATAACCGCCTCGAGATCGTCAAGGCGCATTCGATCGGCCAGGTCACGCGGCGTGAACTGCTCAAATGGGGGCTGTTCACGGCGGCCGGCGCGCTCGCCTGGAAGCACGGCTTGAACCCGTTCGTGCGCAGCGCCTATGCCGACAATATCCCGACGGGCTTTCCGCCCAGCCCGCTGTTCGGCGTCCAGCCGTTCACGCAGGCCATGCCGCGCTTCGATGTCCTGGCGCGGAACCCGAATCCGTTCAATTTTCTCAATCCCGCGCCGCTCGCCGAGGCTAACCAGACGCAGCAGACCTTGAATGCCGCGCTGGTCGCGGCGTATCCCGGCGGCAACCAGGGACCCATCGAGGGGCGCCCGCCAGGACCGGTCTGGGCGCATCAGAGGTGGAATGAATTCCTGCCCCAAATCGCCATCGAGGCGACGCAGGAAGGGGCCAAGAATAATACCGTCTACAACCCGGGGGTCGCCTCGATCCACAATTCCGGTATCGATCCGGCTACGCCCATTCCCGTCCGCTTCCACCCGGGCCTGCCGACCCAGAACCTGAACACGGTGTGGACCTTCAACGGCACGGTGCCGCCGAAGCTCGCGATAGCCCGCTACGGCGAGCCGATCCTCTTCCGCCATCACAATAAGCTCCCGTTCAACCCCGCCCAGAACAATGGTTTCGGGCGGCATACCATCAGTACCCACGAGCACAATGGGCATCACGGCGCGGAGAACGACGGCTTCACCGGGGCGTTCTTCTTCCCCGGCCAGTTCTACGATTACCACTGGCCGATCGTGCTGGCGGGGCATTTCAGCACCAACACCGGCGCAACCGATCCCATGGCCGCGACGCCGAACGGCAGCGGCGGCAAGATCCAGATCCCGGGCGACTGGCGCGAAACCATGAGCACGCACTGGTTCCACGACCACATGTTCGAGCACACGGCCGAAAACGTGTACAAGGGCAACGCGGCGATGTTCAATATCTACAGCGCCATCGACCGCGGCAACGAGGAGATCAACGACGGCGTTAACCTGCGGTTGCCGAGCGGCAGGCTGAAGGACTTCGGGAACCTCGAATACGACGTCAATCTCATGCTGGCCGACAAGGCCTGGGACAACGACGGGCAGCTCGTCTTCGACATCTTCGACCGCGACGGCTTCCTGGGCGATCGGGTCACGGTGAACCTCGCCTACAAGCCGTTCTTCAAGGTGGAGCGGCGCAAGTACCGCTTCCGCATCCTCAATGGCTCGGTGGCG
>Ga0137423_1000444_pt1 | contig 12469 bp, 9 predicted proteins | sample EasRivERMZT600_2_FD_102326 | JGI IMG/M metagenome (GOLD analysis project Ga0137423, IMG submission 102326) | Soil microbial communities from meander-bound floodplain in the East River, Colorado, USA - East River MetaG ERMZT600_2 | ecosystem: Environmental > Terrestrial > Soil > Floodplain ...
AACGATCCGCTGCGGCTCTGGAAGCGGTCCTCGAGTTGAGGCGCCGCATTGATGACGGCCGAAAGACTCTCTGCGCCCGGATGCGGATGAACTTCCAGTTGCGGCGTTACGATCTCGACCGGGCTGCCGGCAGGAAAGTTGACCGCGATGGATCCTGTTTTGACGAAGATCCTCAACGGATTCTGACGAATAATCTCGATTTCCGAAGATTCGCCGATCTCCACTCGCCCCTTCCCAACGCGTAAGACTCCGGCGCTGGCCTTCTGTGTCCGAATGGAATCACCTTCGAATATTGAAGCATCGTTGGAGAGTTTCACACCGGACCGCTCGACGTTTCCCAGCAGGATGATGTCGCCGACGATCGATTTGGCATGAACAGAAGGCGTAGCGAGGGCGAGAGTGAGGGATAAGAGTACGAGCTTCTGCATCATTTTATTTTTCATCGAACTTGTACACTGGATCAAAGTGCGCCTCGGGGCCCGCGTATTCCTTACGGTATTTTGCAATTCGATCTTTCATCAGCCTCGACGGTCCGTCGCTCGGGCTCAGCGACAATACGTGATCGAAACCGATTTCCGCGGCGTCAAAATCACCTCTCCGGTACAACGCCAGCGCGTGTTCGTACATTGTCTTGATCTCTTCCTGTGCCGGTGTTGTCAGCAATCGGCTTGAGCCCAGCCGGCGTTCCCCCTGACGGCGTTCTCCATGGCGAAGCATTACGTATGCTTTGACCAGCCGCTTCTTCAGCGTCGTGGCCCCGCGCCGGTCCGATTCGTGCCGGCGCTCGAACTCGAGTTTCCGGAGACCCATCGGTTCATATATCGTCACGGCATGGGACTTACCTTTAACCTGGATCGTATCCAGTTGACGGCAAAACACCATGTCGCGGATTTCCTCGTATGTGCTGTCGGAAATCAGGATCTTCGTGCCGTAGTACTTGTTCAACGATTCGAGACGTGAACCAAGATTCACGTTGTCGCCCATGATCGTGTAGCTGAGCCGGTCAGGCGATCCCATGTTTCCGACGACCATCTGTCCCGTGTTTACGCCGATTCCGATATCGAACTTCGCGCCGCCCGGCAGTACGAGGACGCCGCGTAACTCTTCGACCGCGTTGATCATCTCGAGAGCCGTGACAACGCTGCGTAAAGCATGGTCCTTGACTTCCAGCGGAGCGCCCCAGAAGCACATGACGGCATCGCCGATGAGTTTGTCGAGCGTCCCCTGATTCTTCCAGATGATGCCCTGCATCTTCGCGAAGTACTGATTGAGGAAGTGGACCACCTCAGTGGGCGCCATCTTTTCGGAGAAGCTCGTGAAACCCCGGATATCGGAGAACAGGACCGACAGTTCTCGCTTATCGCCGCCCAGTTTCAACAAGTCGGGCCTGTTCAACACCTGCTCGACCACGTGCGGATCCAGATAGGACTTGAACGTCGACTTGGTCTTCTTCTTTTCTTTTTCTTCCGTGAAGTACTTGTACGAGATCAGGCTTCCGCTGGTGACGACGAGTGCAAGGCCGGGATAAATGAAGCTCAGGACCCAGGCCATCCGGACAAATGCGACGTAGTTGAATAAGGTGAAGCCGGCCAGGATCGCAATCGTGAACAGTACGCTGTTCCGCGCGTTCATTCTCGGAAGAATCTGACCCAGGACAACTCCGAAAAACAGGATGATCGCGAAGTCCAGCAACGGTTCCAGTCCGAACGGCAAAGATCTGCGATACAGAAACCGGTTGCTGAGGATGTTGTCGATGACGTTCGCGTGAAGTTCCACTCCGGGCAGAGTCGCATCGAAGGGCGTCGGGACTACATCTTTCAATCCGATGGATGGCGCTCCGATCAGAACGATCTTATCCTTGATGTCGCCCGCGGGAATCTGGCCCTCCATCACATCGATCATCGAGATCGTTTTGTATGTGCCTGTCTTGCCTGTGTAATCGAGCATGAAGCGGCCGAACCGGTCCGTCGGGATTCGGTAACCTCCGATCTCGACCATATCGATGGTCCCGGCATCGCCGTAGTCCACGATCGGCGAATCCGCATCGACATACTTCCGTATCAACTGGATATCCAGTGAAGGATAAAGTCGCCGCCAAACTCGATGATTTGGGGTTGATAGCGCAGCTTGCCGTCGGCATCCGGGTGAAAATTCACGAATCCAAATGACTCGGCTGCTGCCGTCAACTCCGTGAGATTTCCCTTGCGCTCCCTTCCGAGAAAAAAGTCCATCGGCTCCAGGCTGCCCTGCTGGCGGTATTCAACGGCAAAAACTTCTTTTTCGTCGACGAGCTTCGTCATTTCCGGGTCGAGTTGTTCCAGCGGACGCTTCGGGCCGGTTCGCGGCTCCAGGTAGAGGTACACCCCCAGTACCACATTCTTCGCCGCGGCGATCGCCTCGGCGAACTTCACGTCGTTCTCGGAATCCGTGACGTCTTTCTCGGGGAAATTAATATCGAATCCGATCGCCTTTGGTCCGGCTTCGGACAACTTGTTGACGAGCGTTGCGAAGTTGCTCCGCTGAAACAAGCGGGCCGAGCCGATCTTATCCAGGGTTTTGTCGTCCAAACCGACGATGACGATGTCCGCATTCCCGGGGCGTTCGCCGCGCGTCCGGAACTTGGCGTCGATCCATGTCCACTCGAGACGTGTGAAATAGGAGGAATCGGTCAGGTCAATATGGAGGTACAGCAGACCCAGGAAAAATACGGTAAGCACCGCCGCCATAAGGGCAGGGACGCGTTTCAGCACGGAATCTGTCAGAGGGCTCGGCATCACGAATTCATTGAAAGGCGGCAGGTTACGTTAAAGCCGTACATCCGTCAAGGAGGTTATAATTTTTTGTTCGCTCAGCAGGAACCATGAATTCCGTCATCGAGACAAAACTCAAGAGTATTCCTCCAGGCCCCGGGGTTTACCTCTATAAAGACAATGCCGGACAGACGATCTACGTCGGTAAGGCCAAGTCATTGAGGAATCGGGTCCGGACGTACTTCCAGCTGTCCGCCGAACTCGACGTTCGCAAGGATCAGATGATGTACGCCATTGAAGATGTCGAGTTCATCATGACCGACACCGAAGGGGAAGCGCTTGCCCTGGAAAATAACCTTATCAAGCAGCATAAACCCAAGTACAACATACTGTTACGCGACGATAAGACCTATCCTTATATAAAGCTCACGATCAACGAGCCGTTTCCCCGAGCGGTAATCACCCGGCGCGTCCGCAAGGATGGCGCGGCGTATTTTGGGCCGTTCTTTCCAGCCGGCCTGGCCCGAAAGACTCTGAAGCTCATCGAGCGCTATTTCCTGATCCGCAACTGCAACATTCAGATCGACGGAAACCGGCCGCGTCCGTGCCTGCAGTACTACATTCACCGGTGCCTTGGGCCCTGCTCCGAAGGATTGACGACAATTGACGCGTATGCGGAAGCCGTCAAAGACGTGAAGCTATTCCTGGAGGGCCGCAACTCGGACTTGGTCAAGCGGTTGCACGTGAAAATGTCCGAGTCGTCCTCGAACGAACAGTACGAACTCGCAGCGCACTATCGCGACGCAATCGATACCATGGAGACCCTCGCGGAACGCCAAAAGATGGCCGTCATGGGCTACGACGATATCGACATCTTTGGTTTCCAGCAGGAAGAGTTGATGGTAGCCGTCTCGATATTCCATATGCGAGGCGGACGAGTCGTGGACAAGCGCGAGTTGTTTTGGGAAGAACAGGAGAACTTTGAGCCGGGTGAGTTTTTCCAGTCTGTCCTGAAGCAGTACTACGTCGACGCGCCGTTCATTCCAGTAGAGATTCATGTGCCGGTCGATTTCGAGGATCGCGACCTTTTAGAGCAGTGGCTTTCCGAACGACGCGGCCGAAAAGTGGAGATTCATACGCCGCAACGCGGCGCCAAGCGCGAGTTGATGGATCTCGTTCATCGCAACGCGCGTCTTTCGTTTCTTCAGCGTTTCCGCGCTGCGATGTTGTCGCCTTCGGCGATTTCGAAGGAAGTCGAGGAAGCCCTCGACCTGGAAAAGCCTCCCCGACGGATCGAATGCTTTGATATTTCGAACCTTCAGGGCAGCGACATCGTAGCTTCAATGGTCGTGTGGGAAGACGGCCGGATGAAGAAGTCGGACTACCGTCGGTTCATTATTCGATCCGTTTCCGGGCTGCCCGACGATTTCCAGAGCATGCGCGAAGTCGTGATGCGCCGTTACAAACGTATTCAGGAGGAAGGTCACGCGATGCCCGATCTGGTTTTGATCGATGGCGGCATCGGGCAATTACATGCGGCGCAGTCGTCGCTCGACGAGCTGAATATCGTCGATCAGCCGCTCGCCAGCATCGCCAAGCGTGAGGAGATTATCTATCTGGCCGGTCGCGAGGATGAGCCGATCGCGCTTGAGCGACGGTCGCCGGTGCTGCGCATGATCCAGCAGATTCGTGATGAGAGCCATCGGTTCGCGATCACGTTCCATCGTGAACGCCGGGGTCGCCGGACGCTGACATCCGAGTTGTCCGGGATCTCGGGCATCGGACTGAAGACGACCCAGAAACTGCTGACGCACTTCGGATCCCTCGCGAAAATTCGGGAAGCCAGCATGGAGGATTTACAGAGCGTAATCACGCGCCCACAGGCGGAAGCTGTGTGGAAACATTTTCATTAACCACCTGTCTTCGGGTTACTATGGCGACGTATTCAACAAGGAGAACAAACATGAGTGAAAACAGCAGTAGCGGCGGCGACAAATTCCTGTTTTTCCTGGCCGGCGCCGGCATCGGCGCAGTGCTTGCGCTCCTTTTTGCGCCGAAGTCAGGTCGTGAAACTCGCGAACTGCTTGCCCGCACGGCAAACGACGGACGCGAATTTATCGCCAACAAGGTCACCGAAGGCAAGCAACTCGTCGAAGAAAAGGGTCGCAAGCTTACGGATGACTTCAGCAGCTTTCTGGACAAAAGCAAAGAAGCCGTTTCGCGACAAAAGGAACAACTGACCGCGGCTTTCGAAGCCGGCAAAGCGGCTTACCGTGAGGAAAAGGGACTGGGCAACGAGTAGCCCTGAACAGGAGGATGGATTGGAAGTTCTGCTGACATTTTTCGTGGGAATGACGGCGATTGCGATCGGGGCGCAGGGACTGATTCTCCTCTCGATGTGGTCGATGTCGAAACGACTACTGAAGCAGATCGATCAATTCATGAGCGAAAGTCGCGAAATGATGGTTCCCATCCGATCCATCAGCGAGAATCTTCGAGTCGCTTCCACCAATCTTGTCGAGATTGGACTGACCGCACGCGATCAATTCAGACGCGTCGAAGCAATGGTTACCGATACGGGCGAAGCGCTTCACGTCCAACTCGAACGATTCGATCGCGTCAGTCAGAACGTCATGGATCGCGTCAACGAAACCGCCGAGATAGTTCAGGATTCCATCGTCAAGCCGGCGCGCGAAGTCGCGGCGGTGGCGAAAGGACTGACGCGTGGCTTCGGTTCGTTCTTCTTTGGAAGAAACCGAAGCACCGTCGATCAGGCACGTCAGGACGAAGAGCTGTTCATCTGACGCATGCAGGGTGAAATGGAGATTCCCCTTTTCCCCCTTCCCAACCTGGTCCTGTTCCCGCGCATCGTAGTTCCGCTCCACATCTTCGAAGAACGTTACAAGCTCATGATCAACAACTGCGTCGACCGGGAAGAGGTCTTCGGTTTGGTGTTGATACATTCCGGCGCGGACGAAGAAAGGGAAGAGACGATTCACCAGGTCGGTGTCACGGCCCGAATCGTCGAAGTTGAACGTCTCGACGAAGGCCGGATGAATATTCTGTGCGAGGGTGAGAAACGTTTTCGGATTCACCGTTTCACACAACAGACGCCGTTCTGGAAAGGCGCTATCGAATTCCTGGAAGACAAGGACCATCTTTCAGCCGAATCGCTCTATAACCAGGTCGCTGAACTCTACCGCAGCGTGGCTCAACTGAGCGGCAAACTCAGCGGATCGCAGGAAAGCGAAGTGATTCTGCCGGAGGACGCGATCGACCTGTCGTACATGGTCAGCTATGTTCTCGATATCGAGTCCGAAGACAAACAGAAGCTGCTTGAAATGGATTCAACCTCCGAGCGGCTCCGCCTGATAGTCGCTCATCTCACCGACACGATTCGCAAACTCGAGGAGCAACAGGTCCGCCGCCGGGTGATGGAGAAGGTCCGCGGGAACGGCGATCTGGGTATGCCTCACGACAAGTAAATCGGGGACAGGGGATGGGGGCGTAGGGGGCCGCCCCCTTGATCCCCCGGGGCGGCCCCCTACGCCCCCATCCCCTGTCCCCGATTTACTTCTTCAAAATTCGAACTCTTGCCGAAAAGTGCCGGGACGACGAATCGGAAAACAGGAATTGAGGGCCCGCGTTGGTGTTCACGAAACGTGGATTGAACCTGTTGAAGAGATTCGTCACGCTGACCCGGAACGCCATTCGTTTTCCTCTTCCAAGCGGTATCGGGAGCTCCTTTTCCACGCTGGCGTTGGTCACGAAGAAAGCCGGCATCCGATGGCTGTTGTAGGTTTCGTCGACGACATGGTTGAGGTCGTTGACGGCGCTGAACGGAAAACCCGATCTCGCCTCGATGGAAAAGGAGAGGCTGAAATTCGACGGGATTGGGAAAAACCCCCAGCCCACAAATCGATGCGGCGAGTCCCAGTCGACCGGCGCTACAGGCAGAAGTTCAACTCTTGGATCGGGAAAATCGAAGTTCAATGATGGCCGTGCCTGCGCTCTCGAATAAATATAGGAAGCAAGAAACCGAAGGTTGGTACGGATGGGCCGGTCGAAGCTGAACTCGACGGCGCGGTAATCTGATTTGCCTGAATTGTTGTACACCATATCGAATGCCGCGGGATTCGGCTGTGCGGCCATTCGCAGCTGATCCGGGCCGTCCTTCGCTATGTAATTCACACGCGTGACCCAGCGCGGTGCCCACTCGTTTTCCCATGACAGATTCCAATGCAGACCGCGTGGATTCCGTAGTCCGGGATCCACGCGCACTTCGGTAGCAACCGGCGCTGCGGTCGCGACGGCATTGTCGTAGATCGTTGTGAAACGCCGTTGAAGGTAGGGGAGTTGGAGTTGAAACAGCGCCATGTTGTCGTAGAACAGTCCGACTCCGCCGCTGATCTTGGATCGAGTGGTTCCGAACGGCAGAAATGAGAAACTCGTGCGAGGGCTGAAATTGTTTCGATGGGTGACTCGTTCACGGTCGAATCGCGCGCCGACTTCGACCTGCAGTTTGGGACGGATCATGATCCGATCCTGAATGAAGGCTCCATATTCCTGATTGCGGATTTCGGCGAAGTTGGCGCCGGCAAAGGATACCGATGTTTTCAGGGCGCCATCATCGTCGAACATCTGGAAAGGACGCCGATCCAGTTGAATATTGGAATCGACCCAATCGAACTCGCCGCCCGCTTTGATGCGGTGCCCCAGGCCTGCGCCTTCCTTTTCCCATGCCACTGTTTGTGAGCCATGAAATCGCCGGACACGCCCACGACGATCGTTGTAGAAGTTGCCTGACCATGAGTCCGGCCGCACCTCCAGCGGACGTATCCCTTTAGCGAGATCGCTGTCGCGCCGGCGAGTCCACTGCAGCGTTGTTTCCAGAAGTTTGCCGCGCACGACCTGGCGGTTCGATATTCCGAGGGTGAATCCACGTCGCATTGCGTTTGTTGTGGTCTCGAGAGGCCGCACCAGGCTGAGACCTGAATTTCCGAAGTACTCCGAGTTGTGCAGAGCCTCGACGGTGAGAACGTGGGACTCCTTCAGGTTCCACTGGAGTTTCAGCAACTGATCGGTAGTGGTCTGCGTGCGAGTCCGCTCATTCGTCGGCGTTTTCAGTTCTTCGAGGAAGCTGTGGATATAACGAAGAGTGCCCGAATACATGAACCAGAGTTTCTTCTGCACGACGGGTCCGGAAAACAACAGTCGCGGGGAGAACTCCGCGATCGACTTCTGGCGGAAGTCCCAACCCGGAATGAAGTCCGTGACGTTGAAGCGGTACTTGTCGCCGATGAACTGGCTGTGAACACGGACCACACCGCCGGATCCCTTTCCGAATTCGACGGAATAATTGGCGAGATCCATATCGACGCTTTCCACGGCGTCGATGGGAATATTAGCGCCCAGGCCGCCGCTCGAAGCATCCGTCACGTACAAACCGTCAAGTTGATACCGGATCTGATCCGGACGCGAGCCGTGAATGTGGACCTGATTCATGTTGTCACGCAGGACACCGGGCATGAGCGACAGGGCATTCATGAAATTCTGGCGGCCCGTGTACGGTATGTTCTGGATGACTTCATCATTGATCACGTTCTGCGGCGCCACGGAGTCTGCGTTGATGGGCTCCGGCCGCGCGATGACCTCGACCTCCTGCTGGAGCGTTTGTGTGGCGGCGAGCGTGAATTCCACGGTCTTGCTGGATTCCAGGCGAACTTCGGTGGAGCTTTCGAAATAGCCTTCGCGGGTTATCGTTACGCGATATGTTCCAAAGGCGAGCCGGTCGAAACGAAACGCCCCGTCGGCTTTGGTCGTGACATCCCACTGCTGCTGCGTGGTGGGCTGTTCCATGTGAACACGCGCGCCCTCGACCGGCCTGGCTTCGGAGTCAAACACACTCCCGCTGAGGAACAGAGTGTTGCCCTGCGGGATCAGGAGAAAGAGGAAAAGTGCGACATAAAACATATTGAACAGCGAGCATTAATCCGCACTCACCGTTACGGTTGCACGAACTCGCCCCTCGGCAGTATTCCTAACTGCCTGGCCACAGGAAAGCGGCTGTAGGACTGGGCCTTCCAATTCTCGAACACAACGGGCACGCCATCCGCCTGCGAAAGGTCGGCGTTGTTCATCACGTGGAAATGAAGATGCGGCTCCGACGAATCACCCGTGTTTCCGACCTCACCGAGGACTTCGCCGGCTTTGACATGTCCTCCGGGTTTTACGGCCACGCTGAACGGCTTCAAGTGCGCGTAATACCCGAAATGATTGTTTCCATGATCGACGATCACGACGTTGCCGCCGGGAGTCGTTACATTCCTCGTTTCGCCGGGAGTGTTTTCAGCCATGTCTCCACGGACCGAGACGACGGTGCCGTCCTTCGCCGCTACCACTTTTTTCCCATACGAAAAATAGTCGCCGTTATTCCTCCCGTCACGCTGATAGCTTTTGCCGTTCGCTCCGATCTGCAGAAAGTCGTAGGCGTAGGCTTCGGCGAGAAATCGTTTGTGCGGATCCAGGTAGCCGTGCTCGGCTGCGACGTACCATGTGCCTTCGAAGGGAAGCCGGCCCGAGAAAGCTTGTGTGCGTTGGAGCTGGATAGACGTCTTCCTCGTCGCCGGTTTGCCGCCGGTTCTGTAGCTCAATTCCAGAAGCAGGTTCTCTCCGATGAACCCTTTCGGAAAGTCCATGAAGATGTCCGACACGGCTTTACGTTCTGCGGGTTCGATTTTCAGCGTTTGCTTTGGGCTGGGCTCGATTCGGCGCCGGTCCACGGAACTGTCGAAGAGGTCCATCAATGTGGCGCCCGAGTACTGTCCGGAAAACAACGCGCCCCTGGAGTTCGTAATGTCAAACCGCGCCCATTCCACTTCGATGGCGGTTTTGGTTTTGTTCTCGATTACGATGTGAAAGAACACGCGTTCCATTGGAACGATATTGCCGGCGAGCGTTTCGATGTAAACGGCATCAGGCCGCACGGCGAGGTCTACATCCTGCGCAAATGCGGGGACGGCGACCAATAAAATCAGGATAAGCTCTCGCATCGTGCCTTGAAGGCTAAGATAAAGAAGCAGCAAAAAGCAACGGGGAGCGGGTAATGCAATCGATTGGACTGTTATTCAGCGTCTTCCGATCTCCGGCACAGGTGATGTTCCGTGTCTCGAAAACTCCGCGAGTACTTGCTCCGATCGTGTTCTTCGCGCTTTTTTCGTTTCTCGCAGCCAGTGCCGTCCAGCTGAAAGTGAATTTCGCCGAACTCGTCATGAATATGATCCTCGGCTCTCCAGGGTCAGTGAATCCCGACGACATCGCAAATCTGCAACAGACCCTGAGCCTGCCGATGATTCGTGGAGCCTTCTTTGCCGGGGCGGTGTTCATGCCTATTTTGATCATCGTCGGATTATCGGTACTTTACTTTGGTTTGTTCACCGCCGTCGGGCGTGAGGGCAGCTTCAAAGCGTTCTTTTCGATCACAGCGTTTGCGTTCATGCCGAACATCTTCAGCCAACTCGTCGGCGTATTGCGCGCGTTTTTCGTTTCGCCTTCGCTACTCATGTTGGACCAGCTCGGCAGCCTTGGCCCCGCTCTGTTTGTCGACCGCACCACAGCTTCGCCGCTGCTTTTTGCGGCGCTCAGTTCGGTCGATCTTGTCTCGATATGGATTCTTAGCCTGCTGGTGATCGGCTATGGATTCGTCACGCCGAAAAGCATGCCTAAGACAAAACGGATTGCGGTCGTCGTCGGCGTGTTTGCGGTTTACTCAGCCGTGAGGCTTGCCGTTGCGGGACTGCAGGGAGCTTAACGAGCCGTGACAACAGCCTCGTCGATAATCCGCTTGAATCGTTGACGCAGCCCATCGGGATTGGCGGGTGAGCTTTGCGTCATCAGGATCGTGATCGTTTCCGTGGCTGGATTGATCCAGAAAATCGTTCCTGCAGTTCCATCCCAGCCATATTCGCCGCCTCTCACCGGATCGAGAGCGACGTTCACGTTTGCGAGACCCCAACCCATGGAGCCACCTCGATCGGCAAGGATGCCGGCACTCAGTCCATTGCGTGTCATGGTCTCCACCGTGTTCGCGCTCAGAATTCGCTGTCCGTTGAACTCGCCACGGTTGAGCAGCATTTGACTGAATCGCAAATAATCGGGAACCGTTGAAATCAGACCCACGGCGCCTTCAATCAAAGCAGGCCGTTCGGTAAACGGAACCGTCTCGATTTCTGTAGCAATGAGTCCACCGCCGGGTGCGGGAGCGTAAACCGTCGCAAGGCGTGATTGTTGCTCAGGGCCTACCCGGAACGTCGTGTCGTTCATGCCGAGCGGCCGAAGCACGCGTTCGTTGAGAAAAACGTCAAACGGTTTGCCGGACCACACCTCGACGAGGCGGCCGAGCACAGTGGTGGCTTCGCTGTAGCGATAGACCGTGCCGGGATCCTCCATGAGAGGCACGCGTACGATGTTCCTGATGAACTGCGGCAAATCGATGGATCGCGACCGCACTTGAGCACTGCGGTAGCTCTCGGATGTCCGATGATTCAGACCGGATGTATGCAGGAGGAGATCCTCGATGTTGATGTCTCGCGACGGCGCCCGCGTGGCGCCGTCCGGCGCCTGAACCTTTGCCTCAGCAAACTCCGGCAGATACTTCGAGACGGGATCGTTCAGCCGGAAACGCCCTTCCTCGAGCAGGATCATCACGGCCACTGCCGTGACCGATTTCGTCATCGAATAGATGCGAAACAGCGAACGCTCCGTCATCGGCGATCGCGTTTCGAGGTTCTGGAAACCGACTGCCTGCAGGTACGCAACCTGGCCTTTTCGCCAGACTCCGGCAACAGCGCCCGCGATCTTGCGTTCGGTAACAAACTGGTTCAGCAGGGCAGTGGCTTCGCGCAGTTTGTCGGCCCTCAGAAGTTGATCCTGCTGCGCGCCGACAACGATCGCTGCAGAGAAAACCGCCGCGAACAATAGTGTGCGCGGGCTCATAACGTGCTGATGCCGTAATCTTCCAGCTTCTTGTACAGGCTCTTTCGCGAAATCCCCAGCATCTGGGCCGCGAGGCTCTTGTTGCCTTTACTTTTTGCCAGGGCGTTGATGATGAGCTGACGCTCGGCTTCTTTGAGTGTGATGACTTCGTTTCCGAGAGTGCCTGCCTTTTGCGGCGCGCCGGCCTGAAGGATGCGCTCCGGGATGTCGGAGAGGCGCACCAGCGGCGACTTTCCGTAGGCGAACAGCATTTCCACAAGGTTTTCGAGTTCCCGGACATTGCCGGGCCAGGCGTACTTTGTCAAAGCATCCATGGCGGCCGGCTCAACGCCGGTTATCGACTTTCCATAGTGTTCTTCGTGCTTCTTCAGGAAATGATCGACGAGCAGGGGCACGTCCTCGTTTCGTTCGCGTAGCGAAGGTATGTGGATTGTGATGACGCTGAGCCGATAGTACAGGTCCTTCCGCACGGCGCCGGACTCGAGCGATTCCTGAACGTTCTTGTTCGTCGCTGCGATCACACGCAAGTCGATGGGGATCTCGCGTGTGTCTCCGAGATGGCGAATCGTTCTTTCCTGCAGAACGCGCATGAGCTTTACCTGCAGCTCCGGCGACATCTCCATGATTTCGTCGAGAAAAATCGTGCCGCCATTGGCCGCGCAGAACAGACCTTCAGAATCCGCGACTGCGCCTGTAAAAGCGCCCTTCTTGTATCCGAACAATTC
>Ga0137423_1000446_pt1 | contig 12426 bp, 10 predicted proteins | sample EasRivERMZT600_2_FD_102326 | JGI IMG/M metagenome (GOLD analysis project Ga0137423, IMG submission 102326) | Soil microbial communities from meander-bound floodplain in the East River, Colorado, USA - East River MetaG ERMZT600_2 | ecosystem: Environmental > Terrestrial > Soil > Floodplain ...
ATCGGCCTCAGCAGCTTCATCGAGCAATCGGAGTTAGCCGTGACCACCACCGAAGAGCGACAGAAAGGCTGCCTTGAAACCGGAGTTGATCGCTTCGAAGGCTTCTTTGAATTGACGCCGGCAGACCGCGTCGATTTCTTCGATCGCCTGTGTCGTGTCGCGGATCGAGTCCAGAAGATCCTGACGTTGGCCAGTAAGAAACTGGAAACGATCTTCGGCTTCCTGATGCTCTTCGACGGCCATCATGTTGACGGCACCCATGGACTCGATCTTCTCGCGGAGTTCGCGATATTCCTGTTCGCGAAGTTCGAGTTCTTCCGGCGGAAGCGCCTGAAAGTAAGTCAGACAAATCGACTCGATGGGTTCAGCCAATTCGCTGAAACACGAACTGGACAAATGTTTCAGGTCGGATTCCACCTGTGTCTTTTCGATCTCAAGCGCGTTATGCCGATCTTTCCACGAATCCAGGAGTGATCGTGTTTCGTCCCACTTCGTTTCCGTGTCGTGGAGTTCGCGACGCAAAGTTTCAAGCTGTGCAGCGCCCTCAGCAATAGACAGGCTCAACCGTTCGCGCTCGCGCTCGAGTTCGGCCCTGGAATCGTCGAGCGTTCGAATTGTCGCGTGTGTCTGCTCTTGCTGTTCATCGGCCTGACGGATTTGCAGGTCTGCGCGGCTCGCTCGTTCAGCCAGGTCCTTCGCCTGATTACGCAGGCCGGTGATTTCGCGTGAAACCGTTGAGCGACGCTCTTCCAGAACGGCAAGCCTGGATTGGAAGTCACTCAGGTCGCGGCGAACATTTTCAATATCGCCGCGAAGGAGTTCACTCCGTTCGGAACGGCCTCGAATATCGTTCTCGACTTCAACTTTTCGCGTCGCGATTTCGACCAGTTCCGCTTCGCCCTGAACCAGCGTCGCTTCGATGGATTCGCACTCCTGCTCGAATCTTTCGATTTCTGCGCGTGCAACCCTGCGTCGCTGCTCCGAGCGATCGAAATCGGCGGTCAACTCCCGGACGCGGTGATCGATGTTCAGGATCGCTTTTTCCAATTCCTGTAGTTCGAGTGCAAACCGTGCCTTTAAGGTTTCGTATTCGCGAACAAGCTCCTCTAGTCGGGCAACCTCGCTCTGTTTCGACACAGCCTCTCGAACCGCCAGATCCATTCGACGGTCCAGTTCCCGAATTTCCCTCTTTAAGGACAATGGCCCATGGGCGTCGTGTTCACCCCAGCCGATGATGTGCCCTCGAACGACTTCTCCGGTTCGCGCCACAAACTTGTACTTCGGATACTGTTCGGCGAGCTGCCACGCCCGTTCGGCATTTTCTACTATGTAGGCGTCACGTATGTATTCGTTGAAATGCGTGACGCGTTGATCGAAACGGACCACGCTGCCCAGCGGAATGGCCCCTTCGACTTCTTCCGCAGCTTCCGACCGGGTACTGCCGTTGAGGACCAGGCAATTCAGGCGTCCCTTGGTGACGTCCTTGACGATTGCGAGCGCACGTCCCGCATCTCCACGGTCCGTTACGACAACATACTGAAGCTCGAACTTCAGGAAGTCCTCGACGACAGATTCGTAATCGGGGTCCACTTCGACAAAGTCGGCAAGAATTCCAAGCGGCGACCAGTTCGTCGTGCGAACGTGATTGAAGAACTGTTGCACCGACTCCGTGCTGTAGGCGCGTTGCACAGCCAGTTCCCCAATCGTCTTCAGGCGCTGGCGAATCGCTTCCTCCTTATTCCGCGCTTCGGCTGCGGCGGCAACAGCGAGGCCATGATCCTTTTTATAAGTGACAAGCGCGGAATCCGTTTCCTTGAACCGACCTTTTAGTTGAGTGAAACCTGCCTGCTGGCCGGAGTGCTCGTCTTTCGTCGCATTCAGTTGTAACTCCAGTTCGGCGCTCTGCGACGTCGCTTCCTCTTCTTCACGCTTTAGACGAGTCACCTGCGAGACGATCCTGCTGATCATCTCTTTGCGACTCTGAATCTCGTTATGAATCCGGCCCTCTCTGCCGACAACTTCGAACTGCGTTTTTCGAAGCTGCTCGATCGCGTGTTCTTCAGCATTGCGAAGATCGGTCAAACTCGACAATCGGTTTCGATTATCGGTCAGCGACTGCTCGACCTCCGACTTCTGCTGTTCGATTTCGTTTTGCTGGGCCGTCTTTGCCTCTTGTTCGAGAGAGTTCACTTCGAGCTCGGCCAAGGCTCGCTTGCGTTCATCATCCAACGCGACCTTGCGTTCATCGAGGCTGTGGATCTGGTCCTGAAGGCGCTCAATCCGCTGAGCCGTCTTTTGGTGCTCCAGTTCGACTTCAATGTGTCGTCCGCGCTGCTGCTCGAGGGAACGCTCTTGCGTTTCGACATCAGATCGGCGCTGATGCACGGAGTCGTTGAGACGCTCTATTTCCGATTCGAGACGTTTACCTTCTCCGCCAATCTCGCTAAGGGCCAAATCCACGCGTTCCTGTTGATCGACCAGCATCTCGGCACGCGTAGAAAAGACCGCGCCCAACAAGGAACGCATCCGGTTGCGCAGTTCAATGAAACGCCGTGCCTTGCCAGCTTGTCTCTTCAGTGAGTTTCTTTGCCGATCAACCTCAGCCAGGATGTCGTTGACCCGTGAAAGGTTCAAACGCGCGGCTTCCAAACGCGACTCCGCCAGCTTCTTTTTAGCCCTGAACTTGGTAATACCGGCGGCTTCTTCGATGAGACCGCGCCGATCCGACGGCTTCGCGGTCAGGAGCTGACCGACGCGACCCTGTTCAATGATCGCGTAGCTGTTCGGACCGAGGCCCGTGCCAAGAAAGATGTCCTGGATATCGCGAAGCCTGCAGGGCTTTCCATCGATGAGGTAAACGCTTTCGCCGGATCGGTAGAGCCGCCGCTGAACCGAAATTTCACTGACCCCGTGACCCGATCCATTGCCGTTTCCGCCGCCGTTTCCATTTCCATGACCATTCCCATTCTCGTTGCCGTTTCCGTTGGCATGATTGGTTAACGTAATGGTGACCTCAGCCATACCCATGGCGGAACGGTTTCGAGTGCCGTTAAAAATGACGTCTTCCATTTTTTCGCCGCGAAGGGATTTGGCGCTTTGCTCACCGAGCACCCAGGCGATAGCGTCAGACACATTGCTTTTTCCGCAGCCATTTGGCCCGACAATGGCGGTAACGCCGCTGTCGTTGACTAGAATTTCGCCCTTATCCGAAAAAGATTTGAAGCCAATGAGTTCAATACGGCGCAGTTTCAGCACGGGTATGTCCTAAAGAAAAAGCCCAGAGCATCTCCCCGGGGGTATGAAGTTGTTGTTTTTATCAGATTCGACTCTGTCTGTCGTGGTCTAGCTTCAAATTGAAGCCTGACAGATTGGGTCCATTCCCGATCCGAAAAATTACGCAGGGGAATTTCACCACATGAAATAACTGGATCTTTTTGATAGGAATGAACTAAATTTTTTTAGCTTTGCTTTGCATCCGTTCCGTAACTATCTGGGTTGTTTAGGAGGAAACGAATGAGAGGCTCTGCCTTCACGCGTATCGTTGCACTGGCATTGGTTATCTCGACGACTTGCCTCACAATGCCGGTTTCCGCCGCCGATCTCTATAAGCCTAAACCCGCTCTCGGATCTGTAAGTGCCAATGGCAAAGTCGAAGTTCGCGGAATTTCGATATCCGAGGAAGGCACACTTTTCGCTGGTGACAGCATTAAGTCGCTTGATAAGGCCTACGCAAAAGTTCTGCTTCGAAACGGTTCCAAGCTCGAACTGGCCGAAAAAACGGAGATAAACGTACAACCGGATGGCGAAAACGTTCAGGTCGCGATGGCCACCGGAATGATGGGCTTCACTTCTCTTGGCAACCGCCTTCGAATCAAGGTCCAGCCCTACGAGGTTGTGAGTTCATCGGACGCAAGCGGGAATGTAACGGTCAGCCCCACTGCAGCAACCTTCCGTTCATTGAAAGGCAGCCTGACTGTCCGCAATCTGAAAACATCCGAGTCTTACGTCGTGACTGCTGGTCAGGATCGACTGTTCGGTCTGGACGGAAACAAGCGCTCATCGCTTGGTGAGATTGCGTCGAACTTGCCGGGTCCGATTCCAACTCGGCAAACGCCAGCCGGCCAGACCAGAGGTGGCGGATATCAGATGGACACGGGCGCGTGGATCGCTGTTATCGGCGGCGCCGCCGCTGCCGCGCTCTTGATCACAACTTTCGTCATGACGTTGAATAACAGAGACGACATCAAGGACTTGAACGCCAGGGTCGACACTTTGACGAGCGGACAGACAGCAAACCTGGCTGCGATACGCGCCCTACAAACCGCTGTCTCAGCCGCGCAAACTGCGGCTCAAGTACAGGCCACTGGGTCTCAAGTAGCGACGGCCTCCTCGCAGACCGCCGCTGCAATCAATGCATCGAACCTCAGCGCTCAGCAAAAGGCGACCCTGACAGCTCAAGCAGCGGCTATAACCGCACAGGCGAATGCAGCAGCGGCTGCGGCAGCAACTGCATTGGCCCAGCTACAAACCTTGCAGTCGCAAATCGCGGCATCCGGCACAGTCACGGCAGCCCAAGAAGCTCAGATAAACGCTTTGCGTGCGATCATTGAAACGCAACGGGCAGCTGTAAACGCAGCTATCGTCGCCCTGAACAACCTGATCAATACGGCCAATTCGTTAGGCGCTAATATCCCCGGTGCGCCGATTCAGCCCGTTCCATCAGGATCAGCAAGTATCCCATCCTAGAAGCTAATTGAATTGGGGTCCGGCAATGCTGGACCCCAATTTCTTCTGTTCGCTGTACTTCGTTTTGAAGCCTGAGCTATCCTGAATCTCCTTGTTCCTATGAAGATTTCCGCCAAAGACGAATATGCCTGTTCAGCCATTCTCGAGTTGGCATTGAATTATGAAAGCGATGCCCCTGTGCGTGTTCAGGACATCGCCGACAGACACGGCATTCCGATGAAGTTTCTGTTTCAGATCATGCAGATTCTTAAGCGGGTCAATATCGTTCGAAGCCGGCGCGGTACGGAAGGAGGCTTTGTGCTGGGGCGTCATCCGTCCCAAATCACCGTCGGCGACGTCATCCGAAGCGTCAGCGGACCATTAGTTCAACTGTCCTGCCTCGAGTCCGGTAATTTTACGGATATCTGCGACCGGGAAAGTACGTGCCACTTTAAACCGATCTGGTTCGAACTGGACCGTGCCATCGCATCTGTTCTGAACAGCGTCACCTTCGAAGACCTGGCAAAGCGTGCCCGGGCCAGCCAGCACCAGGTGATGTATCACATCTGATCGTGCGATCGATTCTCCACGTCGATATGGACGCGTTCTACGCTTCTGTCGAGCAACTCGACTTCCCCGCAGCTAAAGGCAAGCCCGTCATCGTAGGCGCAGATCCCAAAGGCGGTAACGGACGAGGTGTGGTTGCGGCCTGTTCTTACGAAGCGCGAAAGTTCGGTGTCCGCTCCGCTCTCCCGATCAGTCAAGCATGGAAGCTGTGCCCGGAAGGGGTGTATGTCCGGCCACGAATGTCACGGTACGTAGAAGTTTCACACGAAGTGATGGATGTCTTGCGTCAATTTACCGAACTCGTCGAACCACTTAGCATTGATGAAGCATTCCTGGACGTCACGGGCTCCAGCAGACTTCACGGATCACCCGAACAGATCGCGAAAACCATCAAGACCGACATTCTGAAAAAGACTCAACTCACTGCCTCGGTCGGAGTTGCCTGCAACAAGTTTCTCGCGAAGATCGCATCCGACCTGCGGAAGCCTGACGGGCTGGTGGTGGTTCCGGAAACCGGGACTGACGCATTCTTACGAGACCTCCCAATCTCACGGCTGTGGGGTGTCGGTCCGAAAACGGAAGAACGACTTAAGCCCCTGGGCATCCGTACGATTGGACAGATGGCGGCAATTCCGCGTGAAGCGCTGGTACGATCTCTCGGAAGTCTCGGCGATCATTTGCACCAGCTATCGCACGGGATAGACGATAGGCCCGTCGTACCCAACTGGGAGCCAAAATCCGTCAGCAACGAAACCACTTTCGAAATCGATACCAGAGATCGAGATCTTCTCATTCGCACAATCCATGAACTTGCCGATGAAGTCGGCCGGCGATTACGCCACGACAATACTCGAGCGCGACGAGTGACGTTGAAGCTTAGATACGAGGATTTCACTACTCACACCAAACAAACGTCGCTGGATAAGCCGACGCAATCCAATGAAGATATTGCGCGGATCGCTATCTCGTTATTCAATCACTTTCCTCTGGATCGGAGAATCCGGCTGATCGGTGTCGGCTCGGCCGATCTTGTGCGTGAACAAGGCACTGCGATGCAGCTCGACTTGTTCGAAGGGCCAAAGAAAGGCGAAGCTCTGGGACATACATTGGATGAGATTCGAGAGAAATTTGGACGCGGCTCAGTGATGCGAGGTTCGCAGTTGCTGGATAAAAAAGATGACATAGAATAATCCGGCCATGAACCTTCTTTTACCGCTCTTACTCCTATTGGTTCCTCAGGAAGACCCGATCACTTTGCAGGCAGTCTTCGACACGTCTGCCGGGCAATTTATCATGGAGTTTTATCCGGCGGAGGCTCCGAACCATGTACGGAAGTTCATCGAACTCGCGCGACAAGGTTTTTACAGTGGAACCTCGTTTCACAGCGTTGTGACACATGGGATCGTTCAGGGAGGCGATCCGGAAACAAAGAACGCGGCCGCGCGCGCGAAGTTCGGCACAGGCGGCTTCAATATGGGAATGAAGCCGGAGATCAGTAAGATTCCGTTCAAGCAAGGCACGATAGTGGCAACGATACTCCCGGGAGAACCGAACAGCGCGGGATCCCAGTTCTTTATCTGCGTAACGGACCAGCTACAGTTCACCGGTCAATTCACCGCATTTGGTCACATTGTGGAAGGAATCGAAGTCATCGACCGGATCTCCATGACGCCGGCTGACGAAAACCAGATTGCGAAAGAGCGAATCGAGATTCGAAGCATCACCGTCCGTAAGATTCCGCCGCCGCCTTCCCCGCCCTTCAGCACAGAATCGGTACAAGAGCTCGCACAAAACCGGGTTGTTATGGAGACCTCCAAAGGAAACATCGTGATCGAATTGCTTCCGGACAAGGCACCCGAGCATGTTCGACACTTCCTTCGTCTCACGTCGCTTGGAGTTTACGACCGGACGGCATTCCACCGGGTCTCACCGGGCTTCGTCATTCAGGCCGGCGATCTGAATACTCGAAAAGAACCGGCTTCGCCAGCGGCTCAAAAGTACATTGTGAACATCAAAGCCGAACTTAATGACGTAAAGCACACCGAGGGAATCCTATCGATGGCCCGAGGCGATGCCATCGACAGCGCGCTGACCTCGTTCTTCATCGTATTGGCCGACCAGCCTGCCCTTGACGGGACATACACGGTTTTCGGAAAGGTTGTTCAGGGTATGGATGTAGTCGAAAAGATTGCTGCGTCACCTCATGACAATGAGCGTCCGACTGAACGTATCGACATTCACTCCATGAAGGTGGAGCGCAAAAAGTAGTCGCGATCTTCAATCGAATCCGGGCCTCCCGCTACACCACGACGCCTTGATCGCGCCGATTGTTATGCTCAGATGTCTATGCTAAGATAACTGAGTATGTCACGTCAGGACGCCTTACAAGGATCATTACCACTGCTGGTCTTGAAGTTGTTGGAGCGCCGCGGTCCGCTGCACGGATACGCGCTGGCGACTCATATCGAAGCCATTTCGGACGAAGAGCTGCGCGTCGAAGAAGGATCGCTATATCCAGCGCTGCACCGCCTCGAAGAAGCGGGATGGATCAAAGCCCGATGGATGAAGACCGAAACTGGCCGCCGCGCTCGTGTCTACGACATCACGGCAACCGGACGCAAGCAGCTCGATTCGGAAGAGACGCGCTGGAAGACGATTACGGCAGCCGTGGGCAGGGTCTTAAAACAGGCATAACATCGCGGAGGTGTCGCATGTCGTGGTGGTCACGGCTGACGAACGTGTTTCAGTCCGAGAGACTGGCGCTCGATCTCGACGACGAAATCCAGTTTCACATTGAGGAGCGCATTCGAGAACGGATCGCCTCCGGAATGACACGCGAGGCGGCGGCATCGGAAGTGGCTCGACGCTTTGGCAATCCACTTCGATTACGAGAGACGAGCCGGGACGTCAAGCTGATGCCGTGGCTCGACTCACTGGTTCGCGACCTGAACCTTGGCCTGCGCATGCTGCGCAAGAATGCGATCGTCACGATTGCGGCGGTGGTCTCGTTGGGATTTGCGCTAGGTGCCTGCGTGGCCGCCTACTCTCTGGTCGACGCGTTGATTCTGAGGCCGCTGCCGGTTCGAGATCCGGATCGCCTGGTCTACCTTGCTTTCACTACCTTCAGGCCGGAGCAGCCCGAGGCCGAGACTTTCAACGATCCGTTGTTCGTCAGTCTCCGTGATGCCTCGCACGATCGAGTCGATCTGTTTGCGATGAGTACGCAGGTGATGCTGCCGGCGATCTTTGAAAGTAGCGGCGAGAAGGAGCGGGTCCGAACTCAGTACATTTCCGGAGACGCTTTCGATCTCCTTGGCGTCCAGGGAGCGATAGGTCGTTTGATCAAGCCCGAGGATGACGTGCCGGCGACATCCATTGCCGTGATAAGCCACGCATTCTGGATCAGTCGGTTCGGTGGAAGCCCTTCGGCCATCGGTCGCCGCTTCACCATCAACAATCGTGCGTATCAGATCGCGGGTGTGACCGATGCGCGATTCATTGGAGTCGAACCGGGTCGGCCAACCTCGCTGTGGCTTCCCTATGCTTCTTACAATCCCCGCGCCTTCGGGAACGCACAGTTCAATTGGTTTCGGATTCTGGGCCGGCTCAAAGATGATGTACGACCTGAAGTGGCGCAAAGTGCACTACAGACGGTCTTCACGTCATTTCGCCGGGAACGTCAGGGACTGTTCGATCCGGGAACATCGTCAACCGATCGCGAACGTCTGATCCATGCGCCGATATATGTCCGACCGGCAGCAAACGGTCCGTCACCGCTGCGTCATCAGTTCGGACGATCGTTATGGATACTGACGGTCATCGCAGGACTTGTGCTGCTGATTGCCGGCTCGAACGTCGGCAATCTCTTTCTGGCCCGCGCTGCGGCGCGCGAGCGTGAAATGGCGCTGCGACTGTCGATTGGGGCCGGCCGCGGCCGGCTGATACAGCAACTGCTGATCGAAAGCGCGATTGTTGCGGTCGCCGCCTGTGCGCTCGGATTGATGTTCGCAACGGTCGCCGCGCCGTCCGTGGTCGGCATGCTCACAGCACCGGGTGATCCTGTGCAGTTGGATTTGCAAATGGGCTGGAAACTCCTCGGATTCGCCGGCGGTCTGGCGCTGTTGACGACTCTTCTGTTCGGCATAACGCCGGCCCTGCGAGCCTCACGACTTGCTCCAATGACCACGCTCAACACCGGAGGCGGCCGCAGCCTGACACGTACCGGCATGTTTCGTCCCTTTGTGGCGTTGCAGCTCGCTTTCGGTATGGTCGTGCTTTTCGTCGGCGGTCTGCTGGCGCTTTCGTTTGCCAGGCTGTCGAATGTGGACCCGGGCTTTGCCACATCCAACGTACTGCTGCTGGACGTTGAAACCACACGTCGCATTGACGGGAGTCAGCAACGCACAGCGTTCTTCAACCTGCTCGATCGGCTGCGTCTTGTACCCGGCGTGCAGGATGTCGCCGCCGCGGAATATAACCCGTTGGGTCGTGCCTGGACGGCCTTTATCCGCCTACCGGGCAAGCCGAATGAAGCAATTGAAACAACAATGTCGCCCGTGAGCGCGAGGTTCTTCGAGACGATGAGGATGCCGCTGGTGCGAGGGCGAACATTCGAACCGAAGGACATGGAAGCGAACGCAGCGCCCAGCGTCGTCGTGAACGAGTCGTTTGCCCGGCGATACTTCGGCGAGCAGATGCCGGTCGGGCGTGGGTTCGAGGGTCGATTCAACATGAGCAACGACACCCCCACCCAGTACAACATTGTCGGCATTGTGGCCGATGCCCGCTATGACCTCCGCAAGCCCGCGGCGCCGACTATATTCATGCCGCTGCGGACGAGCGGTACGATCCACGTGAGAACGGCGGCCCTGCCGGCCGCTCTCGTGACCAGGCTGCGTGCAGAGATCTCCGGCACAGACTCGCAGTTTCGCGTGACCTCGATCACCACCCAATCGGCCGTCCTGGATCGGACCATGTTGCGCGAGCGCCTTTTGGCAAACCTCGCGACATTTTTTGCGTTCGTCGGATTGGTGCTGCTGGCCGTCGGTTTTTACGGTGTCCTGAGCTATTCCGTCGTTCACCGGACCCGCGAGATCGGCATTCGCCTCGCGCTTGGCGCGGGTCCGATGCGAGTCATCCGGACAGTGGTGATGGATTTTGGCAGTGTTGTCTTGATCGGTGTCCTATCCGGTCTCGCAGGCGGCGCGTACTTGTCACGCTTCGTCGAGGCACTCCTGTTCGACGTTCAGCCGCAGAATTTGTTGAGCTTCGCCTTGCCGCTCGGAACGCTCTTACTGATGGTGTTGCTGGCGGCTTTGTTGCCGGCCCTTCGTGCGGCGCGAGTCGATCCGGTAATCGCGCTGCGCTCCGAATAATGGAAGGAGTTTGAATTGATAAACACACTTTTGGCGGTGGCCTTTTATTTGATTGTCTTCAGTGCGGATCCGATCACGGGCACCTGGACTGGAGAACTAACGCCGGACGGATCGCCCGGGCGATCGGTGACATTTCAAATGATGTTTGATGGTAAGAGTGCGGTGACCGGAACGTTCACCGGCTTTGCAAGTCCGGGGGACGTAAAGAGTGGAACATTCGATCCAAAGACAGGGAAGCTGAAACTTCAGATCGGTGTGCAAGGCGAAAAGAATGCGCGACTCACTCTCGACGGTACGGTCTCCCAAGGCGTCGTCACCGGCCGATTCACGGGGGAGATGAGCGGCACCTTCAAGTTCACGAAGAAGTGATCCTTGTCGTGACTTTGCGGTCCAACCTCGACACAATCTGTCGCGGAGGACGCAGGTGAATGTACCAGCTGATTCTGACCATCGTTCTGGTCCTCACGGTCCCGCCCCAAGGAGGCCCGACATTTGACGTAGCCGTCGTTAAGCCGAACCCTCAACGACAGAACGCGAACAGAAGCGGCTGCCGAGGAATCGACACCAAGCTCACTCCAGCCGATCCGCGCAATTCAATTCCGATCGGGCGTTGTGTCTTCATTGGTGCGCGTCTCGACTCGGCGATCTCCTTCGCACACGAATTTCCAACCCAGTGGATGCGAGGCGGCCCGCAATGGATCCGCACCGACGGCTATGACATTGAAGCGACCGCGGAGAATCCAGCGTCGACATCGGAGAATCAACTGCGTCAGATGCTCAAGGCATTGTTAGAGGACCGCTTCAAGCTGAAATACCGCCGTGAGATTCAGGAAGTGCCGGGCTTCGCGCTGACGATCGACCGGGGCGGTCCGAAATTGCAGAAAGCCACTGGTGCTGAAGAACCCTTCGTCCTCACCACTGTTCTGCCGAACGCAACGCTGGTTGCCACGAGGACGTCCATGGCGACGTTCGCGAAGGAGATGCTCTCGAAAGCGAATCTTTGTCTCGGTGCGCCACTCTCACCTGTTGTCGACAGGACCGGCCTTGAAGGTGTATACGCGTTCAGAATGGCTTGGACCCTCTGCCGAGGCGAAGTCGTGCCAGGGTCTGACAACACGATCCCCTATGCGTTGAAAGATCTGGGTCTCAAGCTGGAAGCGGCAAAGGTTCCCCAGGAGATTCTATTCATCGATAACGTCGAAAGGCCGTGAGACTCGCTTTTCAATCAGTTCCAGTGAGTCAGCGCCGAGATCATTGATCAGACGGCTTTCCGGGGAAATGTCGGGCAGCTTCAGTGCCAGACTATCCGCGATCAATGGCCGCATCCGCTCAAAGATTTCCGCTTTATCCATTGCTATTCAATCCAGGTGACGATTTTTTCGGCCGGCTTTCTTTCGGGTGCCTGCGGCTGCTCCGCGGCGAAACCGATCGCGACCAAAGCTGCGACTTCACATGATGGTTGAACATCAAGTACCTGCCGGATGAGATCGTCCGCAACCAGCGGACCGGTCATTCCGGACGCACCCAATCCCGACTCGTGAGCCATCAACAGCAGATTGCGGCACGACCAGTCCTTACCAGATTCTTGCCATTCCTGGGACGTAATAGCCCTTTATGCGACATCCCACCCCAGAAATTCAGGATGGACTCGGCTCATCGTTGCGACCTGGCGTTTGAATTTGTCTCGAAAGCTGTCAAGGGTTAGCCGTGCATGTCAGGCTCGTAACCCAGTTTGTTTAGCTTCTGTAAGTGGTAACGG
>Ga0137423_1000450_pt1 | contig 12403 bp, 14 predicted proteins | sample EasRivERMZT600_2_FD_102326 | JGI IMG/M metagenome (GOLD analysis project Ga0137423, IMG submission 102326) | Soil microbial communities from meander-bound floodplain in the East River, Colorado, USA - East River MetaG ERMZT600_2 | ecosystem: Environmental > Terrestrial > Soil > Floodplain ...
CCTCTTTTTTAACCCCATTCTTAGATCGTTATGAAGAAACCTAGGCGCCCTCCCGTAACGTCCGTTGAGCAGACCATGAAGCTCATGGAGGACGTGGCGAAAGGTCCGCCAGATCCTCCGGCGCACGTAAAGCTCCGGCCGTGGGACATGCCGTTCTGGGACGGGATCATTGCCCAGCGGGCGCGGGATGACTGGACCGAAGTTGACTTGGTGGTAGCTGCCCAGTTAGCTAGGACTCAGGCGGACTTTGAAACCGAGTCGCTAGGACTTGAGCACGAGGGCACGACCACATCGAAAGGGCTTAATCCCCGGTTTCTAGTGGTTGAAAAGTTAGCTAACCGGGAGATGGCGTTGATCCGGACGCTGCGTCTTGCTGGACTCGGCAATGCGTCGGACGTGAAAGAACGGCGCCGCCTCGAGCGACAAGCCGAATCCCTGGCGGCGGAATCGGTCGATAGCGAGGACGATCGCCTGCTGGCATGAGTCCCACGCGGGCGGACGATGTCATCGCCTTCATCGAGAAATACTGCCTGATCCCGTCCGGCGATAAAGTCGGTAAGCCGTTGATTCTGGAGGAGTTCCAGAAGCGGTTCATTCGGGATGTTTACGACAATCCGTTCGTCACCCGCCGCGCCTACTTATCGCTTGCCAGAAAGAACGGAAAGACGGCGCTGATTGCCGCTTTGCTGCTAGCGCACATTGCGGGACCGGAGGCCAAGCAGAACACGCAGATCGTCAGCGGCGCACAGTCGCGGGATCAAGCCGGATTGCTGTTCGAGCTCGCCGAACAGATGGTCAACCTGTCGCCGATACTGAGCAAGAAGGTGCGGATTGTGCCGAGCGGTAAACGGTTGATCGGATTAAAGAAAAACGTTCATTACAAAGCGCTGTCCGCGGAAGGGAAAACGGCTTACGGCCTGTCGCCGGTACTGGCGATTCTGGACGAAGTAGGGCAAGTCGAAGGGCCGCGGGACAAGTTCATCTCCGCGATTACTACGGCGCAGGGCGCTTACGAGAATCCGCTCCTTATTGCAATTTCTACACAGGCCCCGACCGATCACGACCTTTTCTCGATCTGGCTGGATACGCAGGAAACCTCGCCGGATCCGCGCATTGTTTCTCATGTCTACATGGCGCCGGAGGATTGCGAGCTCGATGATCGCAAGGCATGGGCGGCGGCGAACCCAGCGATGGGAATCTTCAAGGCCATCTCGGACCTGGAAATGGAGTCCCGCAACGCCTTGACCATGCCAGCTAACGAGCCTGAGTTCCGGCAGTTAAGCCTCAATCAGCGGGTCGAGTCAGCTAACCCGTTTATGACAAAAGCGGTTTGGGAAAGAAACTCCGCCCCGCCGACTCCGATCGCTGGACGCAGGATTTATCTCGGTCTTGACCTGGCAATGGTCAACGACTTGACGGCATTGCTATCCGTTGACGCCGAAGATTTCAGCATCAATCCGACCTTCTGGCTACCGAAGGAAGGGCTTGCACAGAAGGCAAAGCACGATCACGTTCCTTGGGACTTGTGGGAGAAGGAAGGCTATCTACAAACCACTCCGGGGCGAGCGGTTCAATACGAGTTTGTAGCTGAATTCCTCCGAGGTGTTTTTGATGCCGCCGACGTTCAGGCGGTAGGGTTTGACCGTGCCTTGATGCGATTCCTACGGCCGTGGCTAGTGAAAGCGAACTTCAGCGACGCAGAGCTAGCGAAGTTCATCGAGTTTGGGCAGGGTACTTTGAGCATGACGCCAGCGCTGCGAGAGCTTGAAGTTAAGGCCGTTAACGGTGAACTGAAACACGGCAATCATCCGATTATGAATATGTGCTCCCGCAACGCGGTCGTTACCGGCCAATCTGGAGCGCGCAAGTTGGACAAAGAAAAAGCTAGAGGTCGAATCGACGGCATGACAGCGCTTGCGAACGCTTTCGGCGTAATGCCGAGCGCCGCAACAGCACCGCCCGACTTCTCATTGCATTTCGTGTAACGAGCTTTACTCCGCGTATGGAATTTTGGGCTGCCTTCGGGTGGCCCATTTTTTTGTGCGTCGGACGTGCGTAAGGCGCGACACAGCGCCGTCTACAGACATAACCAGCGCCACGGAGGCGCATTTCCTTACGGAGTTATATCAATGCAAAGCAAGCTAGCAAGAGGCTTCACGCTCATCGAATTGATGATCGTGGTTGCCATTATCGGCATTCTGGTTGCACTTGCCCTGCCCGCGTATCAGGACTACGTGATACGAGCGCGCGTAGCGGAAGGGCTATCCCTCGCCTCTGAGGCCAAGGTTACGGTCGCCGACAACGCCGCTAACGCCTCGCCGGATGCGAATGGCGGGTTTGCCGCGGGGATGCGTACCGGTGCCGCGACTACATGCGTGGCAGCCGGCACGTGCGTCAATCCGATTACCGGATCGATCAACGTGCAGGACATCAGCGTTGTGACGGCTACCGGCGAGATCACGGTTCAGTACACCGCGCGCGTTGCGGGTGCTGCAGTCGATCAGATCGTGCTCGTGCCGCAAGCCAACAGTGCGGCGCTAGTGGTCGGCACGCCGCCCACCGGTCCGATCACGTGGATCTGCTACGCGGCTGGCAAAACCGGCGCACCTGCTGGTGCCACGTTGCTCGGCAAGTTCGCGCCGGCCGAGTGCCGCGCGTAGTCGTTAGCTTGGGGCAGCTCGCGGTCGCTTTGGCTGCGGGCTGTTTTACCTGGGCGCAAATCTGGGCTCAGGTGCCGTTTTTCGTAGCGTTACCGATCGGACTCCTGATTGTTTCGATCTTCGCGAGTTCTGCCGATGTTCCGCGCCCACACTCCTCGTGGGTCTTGAGGCCGCCTAAATAGCCGAAGGCAAAAAATGAATCGTTCATGGTCAGTGCTGACCGTCAAATCTATTGACGAGGATCAGCGCGTTATCACGGGCATTGCCAGCACGCCTTCGACCGATCGCGTGGGCGACGTCGTGGAACCAAAGGGTGCGAAGTTCAATTTGCCGATTCCGTTCCTGATGGATCACGGCAAGAACGGCTCGGACGACTCGATCGGGCATGTGATCTCGGCCCAAGTAAAAGCCGATGGAATCCACATCAAAGCCAAGATCGAGCAAGACGCTGCGCTGCCGTACCTGGACGCGGCGTGGGCAAAGATCAAAAAGGGTCTAGTCCGAGGTCTATCGATCGGATTCAAAGGCATCGAAGTCGAGCGCATCAAGGATGCCGGCATTCGATTCAAACAATGGGAGTGGCTCGAGCTTTCAGCTGTCGTCATTCCCGCCAATGCAGAAGCGTCGATCCTGACTATCAAGTCAGCCGACGTATCGCATCAAAGCCCCGCGTCAGGGGCAGTAACAACCGTGGCGAGCCATAAATGGAACGCCGCCGATATGTCAAAAATAGTCGATGCACTGATTTCGTCCGGCGTCTCGGGCAACTCAACCTCTAAAGGATTACGAATGAAAACCTCAGTCGCCGAACAGATCGGCAACTACGAGGCCGAGCGCGCCTACAAAATGCAGCAGATTCAAGCCCTGCTGGACGCCTCAGCCGATGAAAGCCGCCCTCTTAACGAGACGGAACAGAAGCAATACGACGAAATCAGTGCTGAAGTCGAAGGCGTAGACAAGCACGTCTCGAATCTTCGCCGGCATGAAAAACTGCTTTTGACCGCCACTCCGGTCACGTCGGAAGCGGGCAACGATCCTGACATCGCATCCCGTGTCCGTCAGGATTCCGGACGTCCCGGATCAATCATTTTCTCCAAGAGCAACAGACTGCCGGGGACGGGCTTCACTCGCCTATGCATGGCCGTCATGGCCGGCAAAGGAAGCGAGTCGGATACCGAGCGCTACATTCAGCGCAATTTCCGCGATACGCCAGAAGTCGGTCTCGCCTACAAAGCCGCCGTCGCGGCTGGTACCACTACAGACGCGAACTGGGCCGCGCCGCTGGTCAATTACACAGACCTGGCGTCTGAGTTTATTGCTCTTCTGCGTCCACGGACGATTCTGGGCCGCATGCCTTCGCTGCGCCGCGTGCCGTTCAACGTTCGCATGGCGAAGCTGGCGAGCGGTGCAACCGGTGGATGGGTGGGAGAGGGATTGTCCAAGCCGGTGTCAGCACTTGACTTCGATACCGTGACGTTCCCGTTTTACAAGATGGCTTGCATCGTTGTCCTGACGCAAGAGTTGGTGAGATTCTCAAGTCCGCAAGCCGAAGCAACTACGCGCGACGAACTACTGTCGGCGATTGCTCAACTTGAGGATGTGAGTTTCATCGATCCCTCTATCGCGGGTACGGCAACGGTTCAACCGGCCTCGATCACGAACGGCCTGACTGCGATCGCCAATCCTGGTACGACGGTAGCCACCATCACCGCCGCCCTTTCGACCGCGTTGAGCAACGCCGCAACGGCGAACATCGACCTCTCAACCGGCGTATGGGTAATGCATCCGCGGTCTGCGGTTTATCTGTCGACCGTGCGCACGACTCAAGACATCCTCGGCTTCCCCGGAATGGGCCTGACGGGCGGAACATTGCTCGGCTTCCCGGTGATTGTTTCGGGCAACGTGCCGGCGGATACCGGCTCGAGCAGGTTCATCGCCTTCATCGTTCAGAACGAAGTGTTCCTGGCCGACGATGGAGTGACGCGCATCGATGCCAGCGATCAAGCTTCGCTCCAAATGGACAGCGCACCGTCCGCCGGAGCGCAGTCGTTAGTTTCCTTGTGGCAAAACAACATGGTCGGTCTGCGGGCTGAAAGGTTCGCGAACTGGGCACGGCGCCGCACGGAAGCAGTGCAGTTGATCGAAGACGTGAGCTTCTAAGCATGGGGACGGATCGCAAGGTCCGTCTCGTGGCTACCGAGTCTCAGTTCTACGGGACTCGGCAGCTGCGACCCGGCGATAAGTTTGAAGTGCCCGATAGCGACGCGGAAGACATCATGGCGCTCGGCATCGGACGCAAGGAAGAGGCGAAGCCTTTATCGGTCAAGCAAGCCAGCAAGCGGCCGGCTAAACCCGTGAAACCCAAACGTAAGTATGTGAAGTCCGGCAAGTACAAACGCCGCGACATGCGAGCCGAGGACTAATGCGTATTGGCAGATTCGAGATATCGCTGAAGGCACCCGTGCCGGCTTTGTCGATTCACAATTCCTCCGCTCTTGTCCCATATAGCGGCGGCGGTGGATGGCTGAGTACGATCCTTGAGCCGTTTAGCGGCGCATGGCAGAGGAACATTCATGCCTGTGACCCGAAGAATGTGCTCGCATTCTCAGCGGTCTATACGTGCATTTCTCTGATTGCAGGAGATATTTCCAAGCTGCGCATCAAGCTAGTTGAACAAGTCGGCGGCATCTGGCGCGAAGTCACCGAAGAGCGAGGCACGGCTTTTCGTCCAGTTCTAACGAAACCTAACGACTTTCAGACGCGCATCCAATTCCTATCGCAGTGGCTATCCTCAAAACTGACATACGGCAACGCCTACATCCTGAAACGCTACGACGGACGCGAGACAGTCAAGGCGATGTATGTCTTAGACCCGCGCTGTGTAACTCCGATAGTGACCGAAGAAGGCAACGTTTGGTACACGATCAAGCGCGATCCGCTCTCGACCGTCATAGAGGAGTCCTACGCGGTTCCTGCCAGCGAGATCATTCACGACACGATGGTCACGCTCTGGCATCCGCTGGTCGGGGTGAGTCCTATCTATGCGTGTGGCGCAGCTGCAATGCAGGGGCTACGGATTCAGTCAGACAGCGAGAAATTCTTCGCCAGCGCATCTAGGCCGAGCGGCATATTGAGCGTTCCAGGCGAACTTACTGATGCGCAACTAGAAGCGCACAGACAGCGCTGGAATGCCCAATACGGGCCGAATGGCGAAGGCGGGACTGCGGTGCTAAAAAATGGAATGAAGTGGGAGCCGATGCGGATGTCTGCCGTAGATGCTCAGTTGATCGAGCAATTGCGCTGGACTGTAGAAGACGTCGCCCGTTGTTTCCACGTTCCGCTTCACATGCTCGGCGTGCAAGGCTCGAACCCGAGCTACAACAACATTGGCGCTCTGAATCAACAGTACTACGCGCAGACGTTGCAAGTCCTGATTGAGTGCGTCGAACTATTGCTGGATGAAGGATTGGGGTTGCTCAATGCCGGATACGGCGCCGAACTCGATCTTGAATCCCTAGTTCGTATGGACCCGGCCGCACGGATCGAAACTGCGGCTCGAGCGGTAGGCGCTGGCATCTGGGCGCCGAACGAAGGACGGGCCAAAGAAGATATGCCGCCAGTTGCCGGTGGCGATACGCCATACCTGCAACAGCAGAACTTCAGTCTCGCGGCCCTTGACCGTCGCGACAAAGCAGAGACACCCACCAGCTTGACGCCCGCCGCTCTTCCGCCGCCCGACGAAGAAGAGGACGAAGAAGAGGACGAGGAAGAAGACGAAGAAACCCGCGAGCGCGCCGCGCATGATTTCCTGATGAAAGAACTCGCCGATGTCGAATATGCGTGATGGTCCGGTTCTGAAGGCGGTCGCGGAAGTCGTCAAGGATCAGATCGGGAAGGCGTTCGCATCGTTGCGCGGGAGAATCGATAGCATCGAAGAGAGATTGAATGACTTGCCCGCATGGTTCGGTAAAGACCTCGCCATCCCAAAAGGCGAAAAAGGTGACAAAGGCGATTCCGGCGAACCCGGTCCTATCGGACCCGTGGGACCAGCGGGTAAAGACGGAATTGGTCTTGTCGGCGAGTCCGGCCCGGCAGGACTAAATGGCAAGGATGGGGCGCCGGGGCGCGATGGAATTGATGGAGCGCCGGGCAATCCGGGTGAGAAAGGCCTTGATGGCGCGGCTGGCCGCGACGGCAAAGACGGAGCTCAAGGCGCAAAAGGTCTGGACGGCATTAATGGCAAGGATGGGAAAGACGGCATTAACGGAATCGACGGAAAAGACGCGCCAGCGATCGATATCAAGGCTTTGAGCGAAGCAATTACGGAAAAGGTACTTGGAGCCATCCCAAAGCCGAAAGACGGCCTAGACGGCAAGGATGGCGCTAGCGTCGATCCTGAATCAGTACGAATTCTGGTTGCCGCTGAAGTTACGAAAGCGGTTGCTGGGTTACCGCCGCCCAAAGCCGGACGTGATGGGCGTGACGGACGTGCAGGCGATGCCGGCATACCGGGACGTGACGCCCTAGACATTGACATCCTCGATGGCATTGACGAGTCAGCCTCTTACCAGCGTGGCACATACGCGCATCACAGAGGCGGGACGCTCAAGGCGTATCGGACGACCGATCCGATTCAAGGCAAAGACTTTCAAGCTGCTGGGTGGCAGGTGATCCAAGAGGGCATCGCTGACGCCGGGTCTGCGCTCGCTGCAGATGAGCAGACGGTTGTGCAATCGCTCGAATTGACGAGCGGGAAACTGCTGGTAAGCAAGTTTGAAATTCCGACACTGATCCATAAGGGAATCTGGAAAGCAGATCAAGAATACAAGCGCGGTCATTTCGTGACTACCGCTGGCTCCACTTGGCACTGCAACGAGTTGACAAAAGACCGACCTGGCGTGTCAAAGGCCTGGACGCTAGTCGTTAAGCGCGGCTCAGATGGCAAAGATGCCATTCTTAACGGAGCGCATCAATGAGCATCGAAACCAGAGTTGCTCAGCTTGGTGTTAATGCACAGGCCAAGACGATAGGCGAGCTATTGAACGGCGGCTTTTATGAGCTGATGACCGGAGATAGACCGGAGTCAGTAGACGAGATTATCTCAAGCGATTTTCGCTTGTCGCGTCATTCTTTCTCTGCAGTTGCATTCGGAGCGTCTGTAGATGGAGTGATTGAAGCCAATCCGATTGCCAAGGCCATAGCCACTAGAAACGGTGAGCCGACTTGGTGTAGATGCGTAACTAGAGACGGCAGGATCGTGATTGACGGCACGGTCGGCAAGTCTGATGCAAATGCTATTAGCACGGTTGACATGATCGTCGAAGGGCAAACCGTAATCGTTACAGAGTTCAGGCATGAAGTAAGTGCATTGGCATGCAACGTGGAGATTGAGCGTTAAAGGGCTGCATGACCATCCTCGCCAACGTCCCCTCGCAGCAGTACACGCCGCTATCGAGAAACGTCAACTTCTCTGTGGCGGCGGACGCCACGCAGATGCTGGTGACGTTCACGCATGCGAACACGCTGGCGGCGTGGCCGAGTGGGCCGTTGATCACGTTTGAGGTTCTCTGGAACGGCGTTCCGCAAGGGCTTGCGACAATCGGAGGAGGGATCAGAAACGACAAGGCGGGCGTACCGATCGCCGGCAACGTCCTCACCGCGTTCGGGACCAATAAGCCGACTGGGTTGACTTCCGGCTCGGTGCGGGTCACGGCATTGCAAACGCTGACAACGGCAATACTCGTGGAGTCGTTCTAGGGATGGCGATCACCTGGACCCGCTACTCGGCGACGGTCACCAGTTCGGAGGTGCAGGCGACGACGAGTCCATCGCTGACCCTGGCGACGGGCGACATCATCGCTGTCGCCTACGGCCACTCCGACAACGGGCCCGCCGGTGCGCTGTCGATTGCGAATAGCGGTTCAGCGCTGAGTTGGAACCTGTCGGCACAGACCAATACCGGGTCCAACACTAAGGTCTCGGTTTGGTGGGCGCTATGCCCAGACAACACCGCGCGCACCGTCACAGTGACATCGACCGCGGGGCAGACGAAACGGCTGCACTGCATCGTCCATACCGGGGCACATCAGACCGATCCGCTCCCGTCCGGCAAGGTCTACTCCGGGACCGGCGCGACCGACGTATCGCAGTTAATAACGCCGACCGCGACGGGCAGTGCGTTGTGGATGCTCGCGGGCGACTGGGCGGCGACCAATACGTTCGCGGCCGGCGCCAACTGTACGCTGGAAGACAGTTTCCACGATGCCGGGCAGATGTCGTTGGCGCTGGTCCGGCCGACGACGCAGCCGCGCACCGATGCCGCGGCCTTCACGATCAGCGAGACCGACACCGCCGGCACGATTGCCTGGATCGCGTTCGAAGTTCAGGCGGCGGCCGTTGCTGACGCCCCTAAGATGGGGCGACGCATCTACATCCTGCCGTAGGGAGAAATCCAAAAATGCTTTTTATAGGAACGCCACACACAAAGGGCGCGGGCTACTTCTGCAACGACAACACCGCGAGCGGAGGCATCAAGCAGGAGGGTGACGTTAGAACATGTCCCCACTGCCAAGCGGTCATCATCATGCAGGACTGGAAATCTCTTGATGCGGCCGGGAAGTTGGGCGGCGGCTTCTGCATGCGCTGCAATGCGCCTATCTGCGGATCATGTAATCACCGAATGATGACGCACGGCTGCGAGCCGTTCATCAAAAAGATCGACAAAGAGTTAGACGCAACCGTAAAGCTAGATCAATTTCGCAAGCTTGCTGGACTGGATACGCCGGAACCGCCACGAGCTTTCTTCCTTCCCGGCTCATCTCGGAGTTAACTTAAATGGCTCAATTCGTAGCAAGTCGGGGGGCGTTCACTCCGGTGGCACATGCAACCCAGGCGGACAACTTTGTTTTGACGCTTCTCACGGCAGGCAATACGGCCCGCGTCAAAATGTACTCATGGAGCGGACGCGGTCTGACGTCGACCGGGTTCCGTACTCGCTGGGGCCGCGTCAACAACACGCCTGCAACTCCCACGGCGCTAACAATTTCCTCGTCAAATCCAGGCGTCACGCCAGTCTCCTCATGCAACACCTATGGCACACAAGCGACGCTTGCGGCCGATCCTACGGCTTTGTTCGCGGTTGATTGGAACGTGCTTGGCGGCGGCGGTGCGATCGTGTTGCCGATTGGTGGTGAGTGGATTATCTCGGGCGGTTCGCTTGGCACGGCTTACAACCAGATCGCGTGCGGAAATATCGCGGGCGCAGAGGCAAGCACGAGCGCTTACACAATTCAGTGGGAAGAATAGATTGGGAAGAATGATGGACCGGTTAATCAAAGGGCTCAAATAAAGTGCTCTACACGCCGGTCAATCATTTCAATTGGACCGCAAATAACTTTTCGGACAGTTATGCAGGCGATTTATCGTCGCTGACCCTATTGACTGCCGGAGGTTCTGCACACACCAAGGGTTCGGACACGGCGTGCATGGTGGGCGTTGCCGAAGATGTTTATGGGATTACATTGAACTTTGGTGGTGGAGGCACCAACGTCACCATCCGTCGCCAGATGACTGATTTATTAATCGATCCTGCGGCTGGAGTTGGGAACCCCGGTAGTTCGTGGTCTGTCCTCATCAATAACCTGTATACGAACAGCCCGGCGATTTCCAGCGGGCTTATCGGGCACCAATTTTATTTCCCTTTGTACCTGAAAGCAGGAACCGCATTCGGAGCGAGGGTGCAGGATGTTGTTGCGTCTGCCACCTGTAGCCTGGGGATTCAGGTATTTGGCAAGCCGACGCACCCTGAATTGTGCAAAGTAGGAACCAAGGTCCGAACAATCGGCGCTACTACGGCAACTACTACGGGAGTGGCAGTCACTCCTGGCACCGATGCTTATGGTAGCTATTCAGTTTCGCTGGGCACACTGGGTGACGAAGCAGCATGGTGGTGGCAACTTGGCATCGGCAGTAACGACACCTCGATGACTGCAAATTCGTACTGGTTTGATATCGCCCATGACGCGACTGCCAAGTACGTGTGCGCGAGAGGGATTCAGTATGCAGTCGTGGGGACAACTGAAAACAGCTGTAAGGCGGCGTTTGGTCAAATTCCTCCTATCCATCTCGTGCCAGCGGGGGCTAGTGTGTACGTGCGCGGAGCGGCCGTCGCAGCTCCCGATAGCACCATGACAGCAGTGGTTTACGCAGTGAGCGAATAACATGGCGATCACAGAGGCGTTTGCTGGGACGGAAGCGGTTAGCACTACTGAACATTCGTTAACTACCGACACCGCGGGACCGGACACCGAAACATCGGACGGCGTATTCCAAGTCTTCCTCGATGTTTCCGATATGGTGACGGGAGACGACTTGCAGATTCGTGTCTATGAAAAGGTCCAATCCGGTGACACGCAGAGAATTGTCTATCAGTCCAATCTATTTGGGCCGCAGTCGCCACCCATATTCGTATTGCCCTCACTCGTGCTTATGCACGGATGGGATGTAACGCTGGACGCAATCGCAGGAACTATCACTGTAACTTGGAGCATTAGGAAGGTCGCGTAGATGAGCGGTTGGCTCTATCAACCGCTGCCACTGGCGCAAGGGGATGCTGCGGCGACTCCGGAGCCTCCACAGCGTCCCGCTCAATTTGTAAATGGTCAAGGTGCGGCGCAGGTAGGCAATCTGGTTGGATTTGCCGGTAGCGCGCTTTTTTGGGCATCTGCCGCGGCCCTGTTCGTTGCAAGTCCGCAGCCGCAGCTGCAGGCGGCAGAATTAACCTTCGGTCTGCATGCGGCGGCGATTGCGCAGGCCAATCAGTCGGCGCAGTTTTTCAAGAGTCCGCACGCAGTATTCGTGCAGGTGGCAGGAGGGCCACCGAATAGACCAGAGTACTTTGTAGCGCCGCAGGAAGAACTAGACCGGCCGTCGTTCTTCAATCGGCCTTATCCGGCGCCAGTTGCGGGTATTCCGCCCCGTAATCCGATCACAGTTGGATCGCAAGAGGCACAAGAGCAGGCGCAGCCGGCGTTCACTGGACAGACGCCACGTCCGGCACCGGCCTTTAAGCCTTGGACTGTTCCGCCACAGGAAAGCCCGGAACAGACAGCGCCGTTCCTGTTCGGACAACAGCCGCTGCCAAGCCCGGCCGGTAAGCCGATATGGACGGCGGGAGAACTGCAGCAAGGCAGTCAAGCCGCGACGATTTGGAACGCGAATGCGGACCTGTTTATCGCGGCGGCGCAGTTCAACGTACCGCCGAAGCCGTTCAGGGCCGCACCGCAGGAAAGCCCGGAGCAGGTTCAGCCGTTTGTCTTTGGACAGCAACCGTTACCGTCTCCGCCAAGTCAGCCGTTTCTTACCGCTAGAGACGAGGATCAGCCGAGCGAATCGGCGCAGTTCTGGGGCAGCGATGCGACGCGATTCATTGCGGCGACGCAGTTCGATGTACGGCCGCGTGCATTTAGCGCAGGACCGCAGGAAAGCCCAGAACAGACTCAACCGGTTGTCTTTGGACAGGAGCCGGCCAGTGCTGTCGCTGATGAGGTAACGGTCCGGCAATTCAGCGCTGGACCAGAAGAAAGCACGGAGCAAATCCAGCCGGTCATTTTTTGGCAGGCTCCGGCAAGCGCGCTCGCAGACGAGATAACCATCCGGCAATTTAGCGCCGGACCGCAGGAAAGCGAGGAACAGAGTCAACCGGGGTTCGATCGGGCGTTCTTTGCTCCCGTCCCGATCAGGAC
>Ga0137423_1000451_pt1 | contig 12399 bp, 12 predicted proteins | sample EasRivERMZT600_2_FD_102326 | JGI IMG/M metagenome (GOLD analysis project Ga0137423, IMG submission 102326) | Soil microbial communities from meander-bound floodplain in the East River, Colorado, USA - East River MetaG ERMZT600_2 | ecosystem: Environmental > Terrestrial > Soil > Floodplain ...
CTTCTGATCGTCGGAGCCGAGATAGATCGCGCCGTTGTGATCCACCGCGACCGCGATCGGGGGCTGGAATATTGGATTGGCGACCACGGGCGGCGGGATGAAATACTGCACGCGCCCGTCCTTGGCGCTGCCGATGCGGATGCCGCGCCGGCAGCCGGGATTGTAGTTGGCCATCGTCGGCGCGTCGGAGGATTGCGAGTCGGCGACATACAGCATGTCGTTCTTGTCGACATAGATGCCGCTCGGACGGCCGAACTGTTTCCACGCGGCGATGAAATTGCCGTCCTTGTCGAAGATCACGATGCGGCTGTTGCTTCGGTCGTCGACGAAGAGGCGATCCTGGGAATCGATCGCGATCGCGTGCGGCGAGCGCAACTGTCCATCGCCGGTGCCGCGTGTGGCGAACGTCTTGATGAAGCGGCCTTCCTTGGTGAACTTCATGATCCGCGAGTTGTTCTCGATCGCCTCGCCATGCCCTTCGGCGACGAAAATGTCGCCGTTGCTCGCGGCGACGACGCCCGTCGGCGCGTCGAACACGTCGAGCTCCTTCTTGCCCGCGCCTTCACCGGGCTTGCCGAGCTTCAGCAGCACGCGGCCATCCGGGCTCAGCTTCGTCACCTGGAAGCCTTTACCGGCCTTGGCTTGTGCATCCGCCACCCAGATATTGCCGTCGATGTCGATGGTGACGCTGTGCGGCTCGATGAAGAGACCGGCGCCGAAATTTTTCAGCGTGCGCCCCTGCGGCGAAAGTTGGAACACCGGAATGCAGGCATCGTCCGGGCAGCGGTCGACCACCCAGAGATTGTTGCTGGCATCGACCGTCATCGCATTGTTGGGGCCCCACGGCCGCGGAGTCTGCGCCCACCCGGTGACCATCCGATAGGGATTGGACAGATCGCGTGCGTCCGCGCAGGGGTAGCTCGATTGGGCATTCGCGCTGGATGCCGCAACCGCTGATATCATCAGCGCAATCGCAAGTTTTGTTCGCCGCATGGGTCCCCTCCATTACCGCCAGGCCGGGAAACTTAGCCCAGCCGGGTCGCCCGGTACATGCGCCGTCTCGGAAGACCGCCCTTGGGCCTCGAATCTTGCCATAAAAGCCCTTAGTTTTTAGTGGGTTAGACCATACACCGGTTGACGGCGCGCCATGCTTTTGGCACTTTGTCGAGGCTGGCCCGATGGTTGCGGGCGCGCTTGCCATCGGGGGGGCAATGGGAATGATCAAATCGGAATTGGTGGCGCGCCTTGCGGAGCGCTACCCGCATTTGTACCACCGCGATGTGGAGCGCATCGTCTCGACCGTGCTTGACGAAATTTCCGGCGCACTCGCGGCCGGCGACCGCGTCGAGCTGCGTGGCTTCGGCGCCTTCTCGGTCAAGGTGCGGCCCGCGCGTCAGGGGCGCAATCCGCGCACGGGTGCTGCGGTCGCGGTCGAAGAAAAGCGCGTGCCGTTCTTCCGCACCGGTAAGGAATTGCGCGAGCGTCTCAATTCCTCAGCTTCGCCCAACGGCGCAGAGTAGCGCCGCTTGATCTTGGTGCGGCCGCGGCACCTTGATCGAGGTGCCGGTATCGCGGGCTCGACCGCATGACAACCAACCCCGTCTTCGTTGCACTGGATACGCCCTCGCTCGATCGTGCGAGCGAGTTGGCACGGGCCTTAAAACCGTTCGTCGGCGGCGTGAAGCTCGGCCTCGAATTCTACGGCGCCAATGGACCCCAGGGCGTGCGCGCTGTTGTTGCGACGGGGACCCCGGTCTTTCTCGACCTCAAGCTGCACGACATTCCCAATACGGTTTCAGGCGCGATGAAGGCGCTCGCGCCGCTCGGCGCCGCGATCGTCAACGTGCACGCCTCGGGAGGTGCCGCGATGATGCGCGCCGCGGCCGAGGCGGCACGTTCGAGCGAGCGCCGGGCCAAGATCATCGCCGTCACCGTGCTCACCAGCCTCGAGGACCGCGACCTCGCCGAAATCGGCCTTTCCGGTACGGCACTCGCGCAAGCCATCCGGCTGGCAACGCTCGCCAAGCAGTCAGGTCTCGATGGTGTGGTGTGCAGTCCGCACGAGATCGCCGCGGTCCGTGCTGCGTGCGGCAGCGGGTTCCTGATCGTGACGCCCGGGGTGCGCCCCGCGGGCGGCGAGCTCGGCGATCAGAAGCGGGTGATGACTCCGCTTCAGGCGGTCGAGGCCGGAGCCGATATCCTGGTTATCGGCCGCCCCATCACGGCTGCGCCCGATCCGGTCCAGGCTGCCAGGCAAATTGCCGCCGAAATCGCCACATAATCCACCTTCCCCTTGTGGGGAGGTCGGTGCCGGCCATCGCGAAGCGGGATGGCACGCTGGGTGGGGGGCGGCCAGCTTGATTTGAAAACTCGCGACGGCGATAAGCCCCCCATGGGCGTGATGGTCAAAATCTGCGGGATCAACAGCCGGGACGCGGCGGACGCCGCGCTTCGGGCCGGCACCGACTTCGCTGGCCTGGTGTTCTTTGAGCGCAGCCCCCGCCATTTGTCCCTCGATCAGGCCGCCGTCCTCGCACGATTGTTGCGGGGTCGGGCTCGCGTGGTGGCCCTTCTTGTCGATCCGCCCGACGCCGCGGTCGATGAGGTGATGGCGGCGATTTCGCCCGATCTCATCCAGCTCCACGGCAACGAATCGCCTGCACGCACGGCCGCGATCGCGGCCCGCGCCGCCCGGCCCGTCATCAAGGTGCTCGCCGTCGCCGACGCCGCGGACGTCGTCCGCGCCCATGCCTACGAGGACGCGGCCGACTATCTTCTTTTCGATGCCAAGTCGGACGCCTCGGCCGCGCGCCCGGGTGGCTGGGGCGCCGCGTTCGACTGGCAGCTCGTCTCCGGCCGCACCTTCAAGCGGCCCTTTGGGCTTGCGGGCGGCTTGACCCCTGAGAATGTGGCGCGCGCCATTCAGGTCTCGGGCGCGAAATTTGTCGATGCATCATCCGGCGTCGAGGATGCGCCGGGGCGCAAGAGCCCGGAGAAAATCGTCGCCTTTGTCGCCGCCGCGCGCAACGCTCCGTACACGAACATTGCAGGCGCGGCATGACCGGCGCCCGGCCGAACAGCTTCACGCTCGGCCCCGATTCGGGCGGCCATTTCGGCGACTTCGGCGGCCGCTTCGTCGCCGAGACCCTGATGCCGCTGCTGCTGAAAGTGGAGCGGGCCTACAACGAGGTGAAGGACGACCCCGCGTTTCATGCGGAGCTCAACGGCCTGCTGAAGCACTATGTCGGGCGTCCCAATCCGCTCTATCTCGCCGAAAGGCTGACGCGGCATCTCGGCGGCGCGAAGATCTATTTCAAGCGCGAAGATCTCAATCACACCGGCGCGCACAAGATCAACAATTGCCTCGGTCAGATCCTTCTCGCCAAGCGCATGGGCAAGACCCGCATCATCGCCGAGACGGGGGCGGGCCAGCACGGCGTCGCCACGGCGACCGTCGCGGCGCTGTTCGGCCTCCCCTGCGTCATCTACATGGGCGAAGTCGATATCGAGCGGCAGAAGCCGAACGTGTTCCGCATGAACCTGCTGGGCGCGGACGTACGGCCCGTCAGCTCCGGCTCGCGCACGCTGAAAGATGCGATGAACGAAGCGCTGCGCGACTGGGTCGCGAACATCCACGACACGTTCTACATCATCGGCTCGGCTGCGGGACCGCATCCCTATCCGATGATGGTGCGCGATTTCCAGACCGTGATCGGCAAGGAAACCCGTGCCCAGCTCGTGGAGCTCGAAGGCCGGTTGCCCGATCTCCTGATCGCCTGCGTCGGCGGCGGTTCGAACGCGATCGGCTTGTTCCATCCCTTCCTCGATGAAACCTCCGTCGCGATCCACGGCGTGGAGGCGGCGGGCGAGGGACTGGCGACAGCGCATCACGCGGCCACGCTGTCGAAGGGCACGCCGGGCGTTCTCCACGGCGCGAGGTCCTACTTGCTTCAGGATGATGACGGACAGGTGCTCGAAGCCCATTCCATTTCCGCCGGTCTCGATTATCCGGGCGTCGGGCCCGAGCACTCCTGGCTCCGAGACTCGGGCCGCGTCACCTATGTCTCGGCCACCGACGCCGAAGCCCTCGACGCGTTTCAGCTCACCTGCCGGCTCGAGGGGATCATTCCCGCGCTAGAATCCTCGCACGCCGTGGCCCATGCGGTGCGCATCGCGCCGACATTGTCGAAGGACAAGATCATCGTCGTCGCGCTCTCCGGCCGCGGCGACAAGGACGTTTTCACCGTCGCCAACGCTCTGGGTAAAACGCTGTGACATCGGCGAGGATCGCCGCGCGCTTCGCCGAGCTCCGCGCCGCCAAGCGCGCAGGATTCATCCCCTTCATCACCGCGGGCGACCCGGATCGCGAGACCTCTTTCGCGATTCTCAAGCAATTGCCGCAAGCCGGCGCCGACATCATCGAGCTCGGCATGCCGTTCTCCGATCCGATGGCCGACGGTCCCGCGATTCAGGCCTCGTCGTTACGCGCTCTGAAGTCGGGCATGACCGTCAAGGCCACGCTTTCGCTCGTCGAACGCTTCCGCAAAGACGACGACAAGACGCCCGTCGTGCTGATGGGCTACTACAACCCGATCCACGCTTACGGCGTCGAGAGCTTCGTGCGCGATGCGAGCCGTGCAGGCGTCGATGGTCTCATTGTGGTCGACCTCGGTCCCGAAGAGGATGCGGTCCTGCGAATTCCGGCGGCAAGAGCCGGTCTGGCGATCGTGCGTCTCGCCACGCCGACGACCGATGATGAAAGATTGGGCACGGTGCTCGATGGCGCCTCCGGCTTTATCTATTACGTCTCGGTCGCGGGCGTCACCGGCACCAAAACCTTCACAGAGAGCGACGTGAAAACAGCGGTAACCCGCATCAAACGCGCATCCGATCTCCCTTGCGCCGTCGGTTTCGGCATCCGCACGCCCGAAGACGCGGCTTCGATTGCGCGCATCGCCGACGCCGCTGTGATGGGTTCCGCGATCGTGTCGCGCATCGCCGAGGGATTGCGTTCCGGCCAGCCTAACACTCGATTAATCGATGAGACGCTAAGCTTATGCCGGAGCTTGGGGGACGCGGTCCATGCCGCCCGCACTCGTTAGAATGGCGCGGATAAAACCTCAACCCGATCTGATCGCAACATGCTAGAGTTTGGTCCATGAATTGGATTTCCAATTTCGTCCGTCCACGCATAAAAAGCCTGATGGGGCGGTCCAGCTCGGACACCCTCTGGCGCAAATGCACCGGCTGTGGCGAGATGATCTTCCATCGCGACCTGGTCGCGGCGGACAGCGTGTGTCCGCAATGCGGCCATCACATGCGCGTCGGCGCGAGGGACCGTTTTGCGAAATTGTTCGACGGGGGTACGCATGAGCTTCTGCCGAACCCTGAGGTGTTGCAGGACCCCCTGCGCTTCCGCGACGACAAGCGCTATTCCGACCGCCTCAAGGAATACCGCACCCGGACCGCGCAAACCGATGCGCTGCTCGCGGCGCGCGGGTTGCTTGACGGCATGCCGGTCGTCATCGCGGTGCAGAGCTTCGAGTTCATGGGCGGCTCGCTGGGCTTGGCCACGGGCGCGGCGCTTGTCGCCGCCATGCAGACCGCGGTCGACGAGAAGCGTCCGTTCATCGTCATCGTCTCCTCCGGCGGCGCGCGCATGCAGGAAGGCATCCTCTCGCTGATGCAGATGCCGCGCACCACGGTCGGCGTGAACATGCTGAACGACGCCGGGCTTCCCTATATCGTCGTACTGACCGATCCGACCACCGGCGGCGTGTCGGCCTCCTACGCCATGCTCGGCGACGTCCAGATCGCCGAGCCGGGCGCGCTCATCGGTTTCTCCGGTCCGCGCGTGATCGAGCAGACCATCCGCGAGCGTCTGCCGGAAGGCTTCCAGCGCGCCGAATATCTGCTCGACCACGGCATGATCGACATGATCGTCCACCGCCATCATCTGAAGGAGACGTTGTCGCGCATCGTGCGATTGCTGACCAAGCGTCCCGCCCCAAACCGCGCCCATGGCAACGGTCAGGCGAACGGTCTCGATCACGACGCGAAATTCGCAGCCCCCTAGCATGAGCGACACGCACGCGCCGAGCGATGCCGTCCTCGAACGGCTGCTCGCGCTTCACCCCAAGCGCATCGACCTGGTGCTGGATCGCATCCAGCGTTTGCTGGCCGATCTCGGCCATCCCGAACGCAAAATGCCGCCGACCATCCATGTCGCCGGTACCAACGGCAAGGGCTCGGTCTGCGCCTATCTGCGCGCCATGCTGGAGGGCTCGGGCTATCGCGTCCATGTCTACACCTCGCCCCATCTGGTGCGCTTTCACGAGCGCATCCGCGTCGCGGGCCGCCTCATCCCCGATGACGATCTGACCGCGATCCTGGAAGAGTGCGAGCGTGCCAATCGCGATCAGCCGATCACCTTCTTCGAGATTACGACGGCAGCCGCGTTCCTCGCCTTCTCGCGCCACGAGGCCGACGTCCTCGTGCTCGAAGTGGGCCTGGGCGGACGCTTCGATGCGACCAACGTGATCGCCGACCCGGCCGCGGTCTGCATCGCGCCGGTCGCGCTCGATCATCAGGATTTCCTCGGCGACACGCTGGCGGCGATCGCCGCCGAGAAGGCGGGCATCATCAAGCCCGGCCGGCCCTGTATCGTCGGTCAGCAATCCGACGAAGCGAAAGAGGTGATCACGCGGCGCGCCGATCAATTGGGGGCGGGCCTCTATGTCCATGGCGAGGACTACGGCGCCCACGCCGAGCACGGCCGCATGGTTTATCAGGATACGGAGGGTTTGCTCGATCTGCCGATGCCCAAGCTCGTCGGCCGGCACCAGATCGCCAACGCCGCGCTCGCCATTGCGGCGCTACGGCGGATCGGCGGGCGCTGGGGCCGCGACCAGGGCATCGAATGGGGCTTGAAGAACGTCGAGTGGCCGGGCCGTTTGCAGCGCCTCGTGCGCGGTCCCCTGGTCGATGCAGCGCCGAAAGGTGCCGAGGTCTGGCTTGACGGCGGACACAACCCGCATGGCGGAGCCGCCGTGGCGCAAAGCATCGCCGACCTCGAGGACCGCGTCTCGCGCCCGCTCTATCTCATCTGCGGCATGCTCAGGACGAAGGACGCGGTGGGTTACTTCCTGCCGTTCCGCGGGTTGGCGCGTCATGTGACCACGGTCGCGATTCCGGGTGAGGCCGCGAGCCTCGGCGCCGGCACGCTCTACGATGCCGCACGCGCGGCGGGTCTCGAAGCCTCTCCGTCCGACGACCTCAACGACGCCATGCTTCAGGTCGCAGCCTGGGCGCGCGCGCGCGAAGACGACGGTCCGCCGCGAATCCTCATCTGCGGCTCGCTCTATCTCGCCGGCAAAGTGCTACGCGAAAACGGCTGAGAAGGTCTGCGCTTGCTCTGATGCAGCGGTTCTGTGAAAATTGCCCAAAGCGCGCACGGAAAGCGTCGGCAATGAACATCAAATTGGAAGACCTGTTCAAATTGAGCCCGGCGGAGCGTATTCAGCTCGCGGAGGATCTCTGGGACAGCGTCGCGGCGGACCCGCAATCCCTGCCGCCGCTCACCGAAGCGCAGGTCGCGGAAATCGAACGGCGCCTCTCTGAACATGCGCGCGACTCAACCACTGCCATCAGCTGGGATGACCTTCGCAAGCGGCTGGAAGGAGATCCTCATGTCGGCTGACCCGCAATCGTTGATCGAAAAAATCAAGGCGCTGCCGCCCGACCGAATCGTCGAAGTAGAGGACTTTGTGGACTTCATCGCCGCGCGCGAGCAAGAGCGCATGCTTACACGAGCCGCTGCGGCTGCCAGCGAGCCGGCCTTCGCCAAAGTTTGGGAAAACCCAGACGACGACGTATACGATGCCCTATGACTTCGGCGATGTAGTCCTGGTGCCCTTTCCGTTCACCAGTCAGACGACGTTAACGGGGCTTACAATCGCTCGCGGCCGGATATCGTGGTGATGGCCGTAACTTCCCAACTTCATCCCGTCACAAATGCCGGCGAGGTTTGGGTTAAGGATTGGACGCAAGCGGGCCTGCTCAAACCTTCTGCGGTTAAGCCGGTCTTCGCCACGCTCGAACAGAATCTCGTAATCCGAACGCTTGGAAGTTTCAGCGCCAGGGACCGCGAAGCGCTTAGGCTCGCTGTCCCGCAAATTCTGGGATAGGCAGCACTACGCGAACTTCCGATTTCCCTGTCAGATCGACGCGTCGATCCACTCTTTGATCTTCGTCTTGGGCAGCGCGCCGACCTTGGTCGCCGCAACTTGGCCGTTCTGGAAGATCATCAGGGTCGGAATGCCGCGCACGCCGTATTTGGTCGGTACTTGCGGATTCTCGTCGATATTGACCTTGGCCACCGTCAGCTTGCCCTCATACTCCGTGGCGAGCTCTTCCAGCGCTGGCGCGATCTGGCGGCAGGGCCCGCACCACTCCGCCCAGAAATCGACCATGACCGGCGTCTTCGAATCGAGCACGTCGGACTGGAAGCTTTGATCGGTGACTTTGACGGGGGCCATGAACATCCTCTTGGCGTGGTGCTGGGTCTAATATCTAGGAATGCCATCCCTTGCGGTCAAGCCGCGGTTTCCGGCCTAAATGTGGACATCCGGGCCGGGCCCGGCAATCGGGCCTATCGGCGTCCGATCTTTGCCAGCTCGGCATCCAGCAGAGCCGCCGGCAGCTTCATCAGCCGGGGCCCCACCGTCCAGATCAGGGCGCATTCGATCCGCTTGCCCGGATAGATCCGCGCCAACGCCGCGCGATAGAGCGCCATCTGCGCCAGATAGATCGTCGGCGTCTCAACCGCCGTCGCGGGTGGCGGCCGGTTGGTCTTGAAGTCGGCGATCAGCACCGCGTCGTCGGTCACCGCCAGGCGGTCGATCTGCCCGCTGACGCGCACACTCCCAAGCTCCGGCAGGAGCGCGGTAACGCCCACCTCGGCGCGGCTTTGCGGCGTGAACAGGGCGGCGAACTCCGCGTCGTGCAGAACGCCGAAGCACTCCGCGACGATCTCCTTCGCATCGGCGGCCGCGATGCCTTCGCGCCTCAGATAGGCCAGGGCACGGCTTTCGCGCTCGGTTTCGGCAACGCCCGGCAGATGCGCCAGCAGCGCATGGATCAACAGCCCACGCCGGAAGCGCGCGCCGTCCTCCTCGATAGGTGAAACCGGCGCCGGCTGATGCGCGCCCACGGCGTCGGACGGCCTGATGATGCGCGGCTCGGGCTCCGCCGCCGCCGTCCGCGAGAGAAACTCGGGCACTTGCCTTGCCTCGCTCTCAACCTCAGGCCCCCGCACGCCTGCGCCGGACAACGCCGCGCCGATCGTGAGCACGGTTTCCCCGTCGATCTCCTCCTCGCGCCAGGACGGCGCCCGCGCACCGCGGATCAGCTGATGCCAGGACTCCGGCCGCGGTCCGTTGCGCGTCTCGTAGCCGGTCAGGATCAGCCATTCGCGCGCGCGCGTCGTCGCCACGTAGAGCAGGCGGCGGTACTCGCGCATCTCGCGCCGCGCGGCTTCGGCCTTCGCCGCCTCGATCGCGGGCGTATTGAGCGAGTTGTTCACGCCGAAGAAGACGCAATCCTCCGTATAAAGAAGGCCCGCGCGCCGTTCCTGTTCGGCGATCTGCGCGGTATCGGGAAGGATCACGATGTTGGCCGCCAGCCCCTTGGCGCCGTGCACCTTCATCACGCGCACCGCGCCCGCGCCCTGCTCCATGTCGCGCTTGACCTCGGAGGCGCCCTTCTCGAACCAGTCGAGGAACCCCTCGAGAGAGGGCGGATGCGCGCTCTCATAGGCAAGCGCGAGCGAGAGGAATTCGTCGATCGCGTCGGCGGCCTCAGCGCCCAGCCGCGCCACCAATTGCCGCCGCAGCCCCTTCGACAATGCCCGCGAGTAAAACTCGAACGGCGCCACGAAATCCGCCTGCGCGCGCATGTCGGCCAGGAACGCGTAGGCTCGCGCGAACTCGGGCCGTTCGTCCCGCCGTGCCCAGAACGCATTCCACAGCCGGCCCTCGCGACCGGCGGCGAGACTGAGCAGCTCGTCTTCCGAAAGCCCCACCAGCGGCGATTTCAGCAGCGCCGCCAGCGTGAGATCGTCCTCCGGCAGCAGTACGAAGCGGCCCAGCGCGACCAGGTCCGCGATGGCGATCTGATCCATCAGCACCATGCGGTCGGCGCCGGCGACCGGCACGGCGTACTCCATCAGCTTGCGGATCATCTCGCGCGCGAATTCGTTGCGCCGGCGCACCAGGATCATGATGTCGCCCGGCCGGATCGGCTTTCCGCTCTCCGGCAAGGTCGCGCCGGCATTGAGCCAGCCCCGGATGCGCCTGGCGATTTTTGCCGCAAGCATCATCGGCGCGCTCTGCATCGACGGTTCATCGACCGGGCGCCACAGATCGCGCTCCGGCGTCTTGTCCGCTTTCACCGCCGGCCAGATCTCGACCCGGCCAAGCTCTTTGCGATACGGATCGTGCCGGATCTGGTCGCCCGATGACGTCAGCCCGTCGCGCGCGGCGTCCCTCGCGAACACGGTATCGACGAAATCGAGCACGCTCGTCGTGCTCCGCCGTGAGACCGTCGGCCTGAGATCGGCGAACGGCAGGTCTGCCTCCAGCGCGCGCGCCTTGAACAGCTTGAGGTGGCGTCCGAACCCTTCGGGATCGGCGCCCTGGAAGCTGAAGATCGATTGCTTCTCGTCGCCGACGGCGAACAGCGTGCGCGGCCGCGCGTGTTCGCGCGCGCCCTTCCCGGCGAAGAATTCCTCCGCCAGCTTGACGACGATGCTCCACTGCTGCGGGCTCGTGTCTTGCGCTTCGTCGACCAGGATATGGTCGAGCCCGCCGTCGAGTTTGTAGAGAACCCAGAGCGCGGCATCGCTCTTTTCCAGCAACGCGATGGTCGCGAGGATCAGATCGTCGTAGTCGAGCACCGCGCGCTCGCGCTTCATCCGCCCGTATTCGCCGAGCACGGCGAGCGCGACGGTGACCACCGACTCGGTCAGCGATGCCGTGATCGCCGCCCTCCGGCGCTGTTCCACCCGCTCCACCTTGGCGCACAGCTCTTGCAGCCGCGCCGCGAGTGCCGGGCTCGCGGTTGCGGTGCCCTTGGTCACCAGGCTCGCCCGCAACGCGTTCCCGTCGGTGTAGAACACCGCGCGCAGCTGCATGAAGCGCTCCGCCGACATGCCAGACTTGAGAAATTCGTCGAGCAGAGCACCTGCTTTCATGTCGTTCGTCGATCCGTTGAGCAGCCATTGCGCGATCCGCTCGCAGTCCGCGCGCTCGCCGCCGAGCTCGGCACAGAAGCGCGTCAGAACCGAGCTCTCGTCCTCGTTTGCACCGATGTCGAGAGTTCGGCGCAGATGCGCGAAGAACCGCTTCGTGTCGCTGCCGGTCAGCCGCCGCAGCCTGTCCGACTGCCCGATGGCGAGGTCGAGGATTTCGCCGAAGCGCCCGTCCGCCGCGCGCGCCGCCAGCACGGCAACGGCATCCTTGAGCGGCGGCTCGCCCGCGCCTGCGCGCTCCAGCACCGCGTGACGCGCCGCGCGCATCAGCTCGGCGGCGCTGCGCTCGTCCAGCACGGTGAAACGCGGCGACACCCCGGCTTCGACGGGAAAGCGCGACAGCACCATTTGGCAGAACGAGTGGATGGTCTGGATTTTGAGTCCGCCCGGCGTCTCGAGCGCTTGCGCGAACAGCCTCCGCGCCAGCCTCAGCGTATCGGCATCGGGTGCGCCCGCGCCGATCGCCGTCAGCTTCTCCCTCAGAGTATCGTCGGCAAGCAGAGCCCACTCACCGAGCCGCGCGAAAAGCCGCGAGGACATCTCGGCTGCCGCCGCCTTGGTGTAGGTGAGGCACAGGATGCGCGCAGGATACGCGCCGTCGAGCAGCAGCCGCGTCACGCGGTCGGTCAGGACATGCGTCTTGCCCGCGCCCGCGTTGGCCGACACCCAGGCCGAGACGCCTGGATCGGTGGCGAGCGCCGGCATCTCTCCCGCGCTCATTCGTCGTCCTCCACGCGCGACCATTCGGCCACCCGCGCCAGATGGTCGTAGTCGCCTTTGTCCGTGACCCGCTCCGGCATCTCGCGCGAGCGGTAGCCCCTCCGTTCGTCGTCGTAATGCGCGATAAGATTGATGAGCCGGGCCTGGGCCTCCGCCGCCTTCACAGTGGCGTCGGACTTGGCGGTGAACGCTTCGCCCGGCGGATCGCTGCCGGAGAGCTTGATATGCACGAACTCGCGCACGCGCGAAGCGCTCGCGCCTGCAAAGCCGCCGGCCATGAGCATCGCGGCCTCGAGCGGCAGTTGCGGCGCCAGCAGCGCATTGATCTGCTTGTCGGTCGGCACGCCTCCCGTCTTGTAGTCGATGATGGC
>Ga0137423_1000453_pt1 | contig 12397 bp, 9 predicted proteins | sample EasRivERMZT600_2_FD_102326 | JGI IMG/M metagenome (GOLD analysis project Ga0137423, IMG submission 102326) | Soil microbial communities from meander-bound floodplain in the East River, Colorado, USA - East River MetaG ERMZT600_2 | ecosystem: Environmental > Terrestrial > Soil > Floodplain ...
CCAGCAGCTCGCCGACGGGTTGGTGACGTTCCAGCATGACGGCTCGGAGACCACAACGGCCGCGTTCGGCGTGGCTGTGGAGGACGGCAACGAGGATGGTTCCGCACCGTTGTCGAGCACATTCAGTTTCGCTGTCACCCCTGTCAACGATGCGCCTGTGCTGTCCGGCGATCTTTCGGCGGATGTTGCAGAAGGCGGCCTCTATGTCGTCACAGCGGCCGATCTAGGGTTCAGCGATCCCGACGATGGCGCATCCGGTGTGACGTTCACCGTCTCGAATCCGATCAACGGCAGCGTGAAGGTGAACGGCGTCGCGGCAACGAGCTTCAGCGGCCAGCAGCTGCTCGATGGCGTGGTGGCATTCGCGCACGACGGCTCGGAAACGGCGGCCGCATCGTTCGCCGTGCGCGTCGAGGACGGCAACGAGGACGGTTCCGCACCGGTCGAAAGCACGTTCACCTTCGCGGTCAGCGCGGTCAACGATGCCCCGGTCCTCACCGGCGATCTCTCGGCCGATGTCGTCAAGAACGGCAGTCACAGAATCGTCGCGGCGGATCTCGGATTCAGCGATCCCGACGATTTGGCGGCGGACGTCACGTTCACGGTCTCGAACCAGGTGAACGGGACGGTGAAGGTGAACGGCGTTGCGGCGACGAGCTTCACCGGCCAGCAGCTTCTCGACGGCGTGGTGAAGTTCACGCATGACGGATCGAATACGGTCGCGGCTTCGTTCGACGTGCTCGTCGAGGACGGCGACGAGGACGGCTCCGCCCCGGTGGCGAGCACGTTCAGCTTGACCGTGAAGCCGGCCGACATTGACCTCACGATGCTCACGGCGTCACAGGGCTTTGTCATCCAAGGCGATGCCGCGGGCGACAACGCGGGTTTCAGCGTGTCGGCGGCCGGCGACGTGAACGGCGACGGCATTGACGATCTCATCGTGGGCGCGCCCTTGGGCAACGATGGCGGTTCCGATGCCGGCGAAGCCTATATCGTGTTCGGCAAAGATTCCGGGTTCGGCACGGTCGATCTCTCGACCCTCTCCATCGCGAGTGGGCTCATCATTCGCGGCGATACCGCCGGCGACCATGCCGGCTGGAGCGTATCGGCGGCCGGCGACGTCAACGGCGACGGCATCGCCGACGTCGTCGTCGGGGCCCCGCTCAACGACCACGGCGGAGGCAATGCCGGCGAGGCCTATGTGGTCTTCGGCAAGGAGTCGGGCTTCGGCACGTTGGTTGTCGATCTCACCGCGCTTCCGGCTTCGGCCGGGTTCATCATCCGGGGAGACGCGGACGACGATTGGGCCGGCTACAAGGTCTCCTCGGCCGGGGACGTGAACGGCGACGGCTTCGACGACCTCATCGTCGGGGCGCCAAACGGCGACGACGGAGCGACCTCTGCCGGCGAGGCCTATGTTGTTTTCGGCAAGGCGTCGGGTTTCGCCACCATCGATCTCGGCACTCTCGCCGCTTCAGACGGGTTCGTCATTCAAGGCGACGCCCAGTTGGACAAAGCCGGCTGGAGCGTCTCGGCCGCGGGTGACGTCAACGGCGACGGCTTCGACGACATGATCGTCGGCGCGATTTTCGGCGACAATGGCGGCACGGATGCGGGCGAGGCCTATGTCGTGTTCGGCAAGGGGACGGGTTTCGGCGTGCCGACAGGCGGCCGGCAGGTGCTCGACCTGTCCGTCCTCACGCCGTCGGACGGCTTCATCATTCAAGGCGATTCGGGGCTCGACCAAGCGGGTGCGAGCGTCTCGGCGGCCGGCGACGTCAACGGCGACGGCTTCGGCGATCTGATCGTGGGAGCGATCGAGGGCGACGAGGGCGGCGCCAATGCGGGCGAGGCCTATGTGGTGTTCGGCAAGGCCTCAGGCTTCGGCACGATCGACCTGACAACCCTGACGGCAGCGCAGGGGTTCCTCATCATCGGCGATGCCGGGAACGACCAGGCCGGCTTCAGCGTATCGGCGGCCGGCGACGTGAACGGCGACGGCTTCGACGACGTGCTCGTCGGTGCGCCGTTCGGCGACAATGGCGGCGTCGATGCGGGCGAGGCGTATCTCGTGTTCGGCAAGGAGTCGGGCTTCGGTACGGCCTCCGGCGGGAGACAGGTCATCGACCTTGCCACACTCTCGTTCCCCGACGGGTTCATCATTCAGGGCGATGCAGCAGGCGACCAATTCGGCCGGAGCGTCGCGGCAGCCGGCGATGTCAACAACGACGGCTTTGACGATCTTATCGTCGGCGCGCCCATGGGCGATGACGGGGGCAGCAACGCCGGCGAGGCCTATGTGATCTTCGGCAGCGCGTTCTGGATCGTGTGATCCCGTCTACGCGGCAGTCAATTCGCCCATCTGCGCGAGGAGCTTCCGTTCGTCGCTGATCGCTTCGTCCGTCGCCACTAAGGCGGCCTGAATGGCGACAATGCGCTCCGCGTAACCTTCATTGCGATCCGAGGCGCAATCGCGTTTCACCAACGCCCGGCGCTGCTCGACCAGTTTTGTGCGCGAGCGCATGAGGGCATTGATGTGCTCCTCTCTTTCGTTCTTTGTCGCCATGACCGTTCCGACTCCGCGCAATGTCGTTGTTTAAAGCAGACGCCATCAATGACGAGAAATGTTTAACATTCCGCTGACCGGGGCGATCTGCGTTTGCGTCTCGCGCCCGCGTTGCGCCAGTTCGTAGCGGGCACGGGCGACCGTCATGGCGAAAAGTGCAAGCGCGACGAGAGGCGGCAGCAGCAGCCGCGGCGTCATGTTCGTGGAGCCGGTGAAAAGAGTCGCGAGATAGATCGCCGCGAGCGCGGTTTTCTCCCAGGGCAGGAAGCCGTCTTTGCGCGCAGCGACGACGAGCCAGGCCATGGCGATGGCGCCGAGCACGAGGTCGTAAAAGAGAAACACCGGCACCGCCAGCGGTGTTGCCGCCAGAAGCGTTGCGGCCCGTACCGGCAGGCTGAGCCCACGCCGCCATACCAGCGCCACCCAGGCCATCGCTGCGGCCGCCGAGATGCCTTGCACGGCATAGGCGAGGGTCAGGCCGCCCCCCATCGTCATCACGGCGCCGAACGGCGTCGCAAGACCGATCGTGTCGATCGCGCCCCCGGCATACACGCTCTGCGAGCCTGCAGCGGCGGCAAGAAACGCCGACCACGTGCCCCAGCCGAAGGCGGCGATGGAGAGGATCCCCAAGCCGGCAACCGATGCGCCGGCGGCGATGAAGGCCCGCCAGTTCCCGTGAGCCGCGAGCGCGATCGGAATCAAAATGCCGAAATGGGGTTTGTAGGCCAGCGCGCCGAACAGGAGGCCGGCAGCGACCGGTCGGCGGTCGATAAGAAGCGTCGCCGCGCCGAACAAGGCCGCCGTGAGAAACGAATTCTGCCCAAGCATGATCGTCCAGAACACCGCCGGGAACGCGACAAGCGGCACAAGTACGCGCCAATCGGTCTCCTTCACGATGCGTCTTGCGACAAAGATGCAAACCAGCAAGGTCAGCGCTTCGAAGATGAAGTACGCAACCATGTAGGGGAGCCGCGCCAGGAGCGCGCAAAGCATCAGAAAGACCGGCGGGTAATAGAAGTAATTGTAGGATATTCCCGGTCCCTCGGCGCGCTGCTCGGCCGCATAGTGGGCCGCCTGATCGTAGGCGAGCGACGGCGTGCCTGCATTCGCAAGCTCGCCAGCGGCGTAGAAGCTGACAAAATCCATGCTGACCGGCTTGTGCGCCGTCACCAGTCCGTTCGACAGCGCAACGGCGTAGATCGCGAGCAGCATCTCATAGAAAAGGAGGATCGCGGCATAGCCCACGAGGCGCTCGCGGGTCAGCCAAGTGCCGCCGGAGAGTCCCTGCAATAGCTTCTGGGCCAGAGCCGACATCGGAAATCCGTCATTCGACGTCCGGACTCTAAAGCGAGGCGGATTAGAAAGGATTAAGCGCGGCCGCGCGGCCTCATTTCGCGCGCCAGACGAACATCGTGGACATAGAATAGTTCCACACGACGCCCATCAGGGCGCCGGCAAAACCCGCGAGCCACCATGTCGGCTGATAGGCATAGAGCCACGACGCGATGCCGACATTCGTGATCGCGCCGACCGAGCTGAAGGCATAGAAACCGACCAGGCCCCGCAGCAGGGCAAAGCCCGAAAGCCTGCTCTCGCGGAACGTCATGCTGTTGTTCAGGAAGAAATTCCCGGTCATCGCGATGGTCGTGGCAATCGCCTGCGCCAGCGCGAAATCGAAGCGCAAGAGCGCCGCGCTCAACGCGGCCAAGTGGACGAACACCCCGATCGCTCCAACCAGCGCGAAGGACAAAAATCTCGGAGACACCGCGCCGCGGGTGAGCTTCGCCAGCAGAAGGCCGAGGAAATCGAGGCCGACTTGGGCGTCGAGCTTGGACTCGCCGTGACTGCGCGATCCGAACACATAGGGCTCTTCGACGATGCGCAAGCGGCCCTTGGCGGTCAGCACGATGTCGAGAAGGATCTTGAACCCCTGCGTCGAAAGCAAGCGGGCCAGCGGGTCGAAGCGGTCACGCCGCATCATGAAGAAGCCGCTCATCGGATCGGTCAGCTCCACGCGCGTCAGCAGCCTGGCGAGCGACGCGGCAACGCGGCTGATGAGACCGCGGCTCGGAGAAAACGAGCTTGCGCTGCCTCCTTCGAGGTGACGACTGCCGACCACCATGTCGACTTTGGCCTCTCTCAGCCGAGCGAGCATGCGCGGCAGCACGGTCTCGTCATGCTGCAAATCGGCGTCCATGACGGCCACATAGGGCGCGCTGGAGGACAGGATCCCTTCGATACAGGCGCCGGCCAATCCGCGCCGGCCGACGCGGCGCAGACAGCGTATGCGAGCGTCCGCCGCGGCAATCCGTTTCACCACATCAGTGGTGCCGTCGGGCGAATCGTCGTCGACGAAAATGGCTTCCCACGCGATACCTTGCAGTGCGCCGTCCAGACGCTGAAGCAGAACGGGGATGTTGCCGCTCTCCTTGAACGTCGGAATGACAATGGAGAGCTCCGCGGCAACCGCGTCGCCGTGCGGCAGGACGGTCGGGCCGCTGTCGGGCCAGAGCAAGAGGGCGAGCTGTGCGATGGTCGTCGTCCCAGGTGATGGGCGTTGAGCGTCGACTATTGGATCTGCATCACGCTCATGACCGCGGGGCCCATGATCACGACAAAGAGACAGGGCAGGAAGAACAGGATCATCGGCACGGTCAGCTGGGCCGGCAGTGCCGCGGCCTTGCGTTCGGCTTCGGCCATCCGGGCTTCGCGGTTTTCAGCCGCCGCCACGCGGAGCGCCTGGCCCACGGGCGTACCGTATTTTTCCGACTGCACGAGCGCGGCGGCCACCGCCCTGACGCCGTTATGGCCGCAACGCTCCCCGAGATTCTGGAACGCGAGGCGGCGGTCGGGAAGATAGGACAATTCCGCCGTCGTAAGCCCGAGCTCCTCCGCCAGTTCCACCGATTGCGTTCCCACTTCCTGAGCCACGCGGTTGAACGCCGATTCGATGGACATGCCGGCCTCCACGCAGATCAGCAGAAGGTCGAGCGAGTCCGGGAACGCGCGCATGATGGACTTCTGCCGCTTCTGCGTGATGTTGCTCACAAAGAGATCGGGCAGGTAGAAACCGACGCCGGCGGCCGCAACGGCGATCAGGAACTTCACCGTGAAGGAATATTCAAGATTGGCGACGCCGAAGATGTAAACCAGCGCGCCGATGAAGACGATCGGCGGCATGATGAAGCGAAAGAACATGAAGGTCACGAGCGGACCCTGGCCGCGGAAACCGGCGCGGGCCAACTTCTCGCGCATGCCGGGCGATTCCAGGATCTTCTCCAGCTTCAGATTGTCCAGCGTCGCTTTCATGAAGCTGATCGGCGTGGAACGAAGCGCCCCGCGGCGGGAATTTTGCGCGAACGCGTCGCGCTGCTTTTGACGGAGCTCCTCGCGTCGCTCCGCCACGCCCTTCATGCGCGCCTCGAGCGCGTTGCCTTTGACGTAAGGCAGTCCGAGCGTCAGGATCGTCGCAAACGCGGCGATCGCCGTCAGCGCGCTGACCAGGAATTCCCGGTCGAGAAGCAGAGCCCAGTATCCAAGATTTGGCATGTTTGACCTGTCAGAACTTGAAGCTGATCATTTTTTTCATCACAGCGATGCCGGTCGCCATCCACACGCCGCAGCCGACCAGCATCAAGTTGCCCATGTCGGTTTGAAACATCGGCTCGATGTAGCTGGGCGACGTCACGTAGATCAGCCCGGCAACGCCGGGGGGAAGAGACCCGATGATCGCCGCGCTGGACTTGGCTTCCTGGGACATGGCGCGAATCTTCCCCTGCATCCGCTTGCGGTCGCGCAAGACGGTGGTCAGGTTCGTCAAGGCTTCGGAGAGATTGCCGCCGGTCCTTTGCTGGATCGTCATCACGATCCCGAAAAAGTTGACCTCAGGCGTCGGCATCCGTTCGAACATGCGCTTGAGGCCGTCGTCCATGGTCACGCCGACCTTCAGGCCCTCGACCAGAACCTTGAATTCCCCTCGCACGGGCTCGGGAATTTCCGTGGAAACAACTTTGAGCGCCTCGTTGACCGGCAGGCCGGATTTGACGCTCCTGACGATCGTATCGATGGCGGATGCAAATTCACGCGTGAATCTTTTCTCCCGACTATTTTTCAGAAATGAGAGCACCCAACGCGGGAGGCCGAAGGCGAAAGCGAACCCCGCCAAAGGCGCGACCCAAAGCAGATCCGTCATCAGTACCGTCACCACGGTGGCGACGGCGCCGGAGATCGAAGCGAATATCCAATAGGTTCTCGGCTCTATCGAGAGTCCTGCCTGCTCGATTCGGCGCCGTAGACTCGGCCGCTTCTTGGTCTGCGCCGATTGCTTTTCCAGCTCCTTCAACATCGTCTGGACGTTCTTGCGGCGCTGCTGGTCGCCTCCGGCCCCCTTCGCGACGCGGGCAGAGCCGGTCGGCTTGGTGATCGCAGCCATCCGCTTCTCGGCCGCGGCGCCGGGGCCGCCGAACGCGAAGACGAGACCGCCCAGGGCGGAGAACACCAAGACTGCCAACAGTATCGTCATGACCGTCATCAGCGGCTCCTCATGGCTGCGCGGCGTCCAGCGCGTCGGCCAGTTCGTGGTCGAGCCCGAAATAGCGCGCGCGGTCCCAAAATGCCGGGCGCGCGATTCCGGTGCCGACATGGCGCCCTTTTATGCGTCCGGTTTCGTCCTCGCCCTCGATCTGGAATACCAGGAGGTCCTGGGTGATGATGACGTCGCCCTCGCTGCCGATCACTTCGGTGATGTTCGTGATGCGGCGCGAGCCGTCGCGAAGGCGTTCCGCCTGGATGACGACGTCGACCGAGCCGACGATCATTTCGCGGATCGTCTTCGAGGGCAGGTTGTAGCCGCCCATGGTGATCAGCGACTCGACACGGGACAGACACTCGCGGGGCGTGTTGGCGTGCACCGTGCCCATCGATCCGTCGTGGCCCGTGTTCATGGCCTGCAACAAGTCGAACGCTTCGGGACCGCGCACTTCGCCCACGATGATGCGTTCCGGCCTCATACGCAGACAGTTGCGCACGAGGTCGCGCATCGTGATCTGGCCGTGTCCCTCAAGATTGGGCGGGCGCGTCTCGAGGCGCACCACATGGGGCTGCTGGAGCTGGAGTTCGGCCGCGTCCTCGCAGGTGACGATGCGTTCATCGACGTCGATATAGGCGGTGAGGCAGTTCAACAGCGTGGTTTTGCCCGAACCCGTACCGCCGGAGATGATGACGTTGCAGCGCGAGCGGCCGATCACGGCCAGCACGCGGGCGCCTTCCGGGGTTATCGAGTTGTAACGGACGAGATCTTCGAGTTTCAGCTTGTCCTTGCGGAACTTACGAATCGTCAGCGTGGGGCCGTCGAGCGACAGCGGCGGCGCAATGACGTTGACGCGCGAACCATCCGGCAGACGCGCGTCGCAGATCGGCGAGCTCTCATCCACGCGGCGCCCGATCTGGCTCACGATGCGCTGGCAGATGTTCATCAGCTGCGCGTTGTCGCGAAACCTGACATTGGTGAGCTGAACCTTGCCGCCGACTTCGATGAACACGCGCGAGGCGCCGTTGACCATGATGTCGGCGATGTCGTCGCGCGCGAGCAGCGGCTCCAGCGGACCATAGCCGAGGACGTCGTTGCAGATGTCGGTCAGGAGCTGTTCCTGCTCCGCAATCGACATCACCACGCTCTTGATGGTGATGATCTCGTTGACGATGTCGCGGATTTCCTCGCGCGCCGAATCGACATCGAGCTGGCCGAGCTGCGCGAGATCGATGGTGTCGATCAGCGCAGAAAAGATCATCGTCTTGACTTGGTAGTAGTGGTCGGAGCGATTGTCGACGACTACGGGGGCTGCGCTCGCGGGCGCCGCCGACCCCTTAGGAGCAGGAGGCCCGGGTTGCGACGCTGCCGCGGCCGGACTGGACGGCTTGGCCGCAGGAGACGCACTGGGCGTTCTGGCCGCCGATGGGGCTGCAGCCGGTGGGTTTTCCGCAATCCGCACAGCGGCCGCCGCGCCGCCGGCGCGTTCGGGCCGCTGGCGCACAACTTCCTCTGCAGCGCCGCGCTTGCCGAACATGCATTAACTCGCCTTGCGATTGGAAATGAACGGCAGAAAGCCCAGTGAGCCCTTCTTGGAGGCGCGCTTGATCTTGCGACCCGTAAGCGTCCCCGCCAGCTTTCTGATGGCTTCGGTCGCCACTGCGGCGGGCTGAACCTCAGCCAGCATCTGTCCGTTGTTGGCGGCCGCTCCGAACAATTGGGGATCGAACGGCAAGACCAATTCCGGCTCTTGGCCGACGGCGTTCGCGAACTCCTTCAGCGGAATCTCGGGACGCTTTGGCATCCCCGCCTGGTTGATGACGAGCCGCGGGGCTGCATCATGGAGCCGGCGAGCACGGATCACATCCAACATGCTTTTGGTGTTGCGCAACGACGCCAGATCGAGCGCGGTCACGATCACGATCTCATCCGCGGCAAGCAGGACCTGACGGGACCACGGCGCCCAGGCGTGCGGCAGATCCACGACGACGCACGGTATGGCATGGCGCACTTGATCGACGACGGCTTCGAATGCGCCGTCTTCGATCTCGTAGTCGCGATCGAGCAGGGCCGGCGCCGGAAACAGCGAAAGATGCGGGCCGTATTTGATCAGGAGCCGGTCGAGCAGCACGTCATCGAGCCGCTCCGGCGAGGCCAATGCGTCGGCGATGCCCTGCCCCGAATCCTCGTTGAAGTTCAGTCCCAGCGTGCCGAAGGAGAGGTCGAAGTCGATGATCGTGGTATCGATCTTCAATCCTTCGGCGATGAACCAGGCGGTGTTGTGGGCCAAGGTGGAGGAGCCGACGCCTCCGCGGGCGCCCGTGAAGACCGAGACTCGGCCGATCGGCGCCGCCTTGGGCCCGGAATAGAGTCCCGAGATGATCTCGATGAAATGGAGCGGGTCCAAAGGGGCGACCAGATATTCGGACACGCCGCGCCGCGTGAGCTCGCGATAGAGCTGCACATCATTGACGCGGCCGATGACGATGACCTTGGTGCTCTCGTCGCAGACGCTTGCCAGTTGCTCGAGCTCGGCGACGACGTCGTCGCCCTTGCTGTTCGTCTCGACGATCAGCAGATTGGGCGTCGGGTGCGACGTGAAATAGGACGCGGCCGCGGGGACGCCGCCCGGCTGAACATTGATATGCGCCTTGGACAGGCGCCGGTCGGTCGCCGCGCGTTCCAAAGCAGCCTGCGTGTCGGGAAATTCGCAGAACGCGTCGATTGAAATCCGCGGCACCGGCCGCTCGTGGGACGCGGCGCCGAAATTTTCGCCGGCAAGTGTGTTGTTGGGTGGGGCTTTGGACATGGTGACCTCGTTACATTCACTGACCGACGTTTGCGATGATGGCGGTTTGAGCATCCGTCGTCGTAGCCGGCGTCGGCTCACCTTTGCGATACTTGTCGAGGACCGTGATGCGCCTCTGCGCGTCGGCCTGCCCCGAATTATCGGGCGACAACAAATCGCGCGGATCGGCAATCATGGCGGCGACGTTCCGCTGGGTGGCGCAACCGAAATTGGCAGGCCGCGTATTGCTTGCGGTGTGTGTGAGAGACTCCGACCAGTCGCCGCACGCCGGGCTTTCTGCCACATAGCGAATAAAGGTGATCCGGATGTCGTCGCTCGGGCCGGGTGCGTTTGCCGCGCCCACCATGATCTGATTGCGCGACACACCCCCGTCGAGCAACTCGTTGACCACCAAGTCGGCGGCCGCCGCATTCCCGCTCGGGGGCGCAACCGCTATGGATCCGCTGCCGTAGGAGAGGTAATCGCGCGCGAAACGCGCGATCTGGCCGCTCGCATTCTCATCGAGAGAAGGCTGCCCGTTGTAGAGCAGACGCAGCGTCATCATCCGCGGCTGAACCGAGATCGGAAAGCGCTGGTCGCGGTCGTAAACCTGCTCCGCGCCATTGCTCACCGGCGTGGAGCACCCAGCCGCCGCAAAAGCCGCGACCGCAACGCAGGCACGCAGGATGTTGGAAAAATGGGTCATGATGATTTCTCCACTACTCGATGACATATCCGACGGTGTTTGGGGGAGCACCGGACAGCGAATTGGCGCGATCGCCGTAAACCGCGTTGAGCCGCCCGAACAGTATGGCCTCGATGTCGGTAGGAGCGACGAAGCCCGTATCGGGCCGAGCGAGTCGCGCTTCGGAGACCGGATCGACCAGATAAGCCGTCACCATCACCACGAGCTCCGTCTCGTTGTTCTGGAAATCGCGGCTGCGAAAGAGCGCACCGAGAATCGGCAGATCCTTGAGGCCCGGAAACCCGTCGATGTTTTGCTTGGTCGCCTGTTGGAGCAACCCACCGATCACCAGGGATCCGCCGGAAGGCAGTTCGACCGTGGTTTCCGCGCGGCGCACGGATAGACCGGGAATGGAGAGACCGCCCGAGTTCCCGAATCCCTCCAACACGAAGGCCCCATTATTGGTGAGCTCACTTATTTCAGTCGAGACCCGAAGCGAGATGTGTCCTTTGTCGAGAACGACGGGGGTGAACGCGAGAGCGACACCGAACGGCTTGAACGAGACCAGGACGTTGCCCTCGCGGTCCTTCGAAACCGGGACCGGGAACTCGCCGCCGACGAGAAACTTGGCGGCTTCGCCCGACACCGCCGTCAAGTTCGGTTCGGCGAGCGTATGGACGAGCCCGAGTCTCTCCATCGCCTGAACGACGCCTTGGGCGTTGTTGGGCGACCCATTGCAATCCGCGAGTATTCCAACAACGCTGCATGGGCCTATAGAGCCGACCCGCGCGCCGGAAATCGCCGAGAGCGCCCTGCCAAGAAGGCTGAACTGATTGCCCGTGGAGGCGAAGATCGGAACGCCGTCGCCGGTCTGCCCGATTGCCGCAGTGATATTGGCGCCGAACTGCTTGGCGATCGTGCGGCTCATTTCGGCAACACGCACCTGGATCATGACCTGCGAGGGCTGTTCGATTCTCAGCCCGTTCACGACCCTGGTGGCTTGACCCGCGACCCGGGTGGCCAGCGCCTGGGCCTCGCTCGCTTCCGCGGCGGAACCCACGGTGCCGTGCAGAACGATGCCGTCACTCAGTGCTTCGGCCTTCACGCGGGAACCCGGCATTGTCCGGGCGAGCTGGTCGTTCAACGCGACGACATCCGCGGCGACCGTGATTTCCAAGGTGCCAACCCGATCGCCATTGGAATCGAGAAGGATCAGGTTTGTCGTGCCGACCTTCAACGCCGTGACGAAGATCCGTCTCGGCGTGCGCACCGCGGCATCGGCAATATCCGGGCTCGCGACAAAGATATCCCGCACGTCGCGATCGAACTCGATCACCGCGCCCTTACCCATGGCGATTGACAATTTCTGCGGCCCCACGTTGGCCGCCGCCGAAAGCTTGAGGTACGTGGCATCGCCTGTCGCCGGCGGGGGCTCGCTCTGTGCAACCACCGAAGGCGAGATCGCCGCCATCGCGACGCTGAGGAACGCCGCGGCCGCGATGCGCGACAGCCCCACTTTTGCTCTCCGTGACATCATGCCCCTATCTCCCGGCAATTTCTTTGAGTTCGCTCGTGATGCCGTAACGGATCACTCGGCCGCCGCTCGCCGCCGACGGGCCTCCCAGCGGGGGGAGGTGCGCGACTGCCCGGCCCGTGCTGTCCCCGAGCGCGCGCAACGACAGGTACAAGACGCCGGTAGCGCGAGAGCGATGCAGAAGCTCGTCTTGCGAGACAGGAAGCTCGAGCGTCGCCACCTTGCCGACTTTGAACTGCGTATCCGAGACGCCCGAGCCCGCGTCGGGTCCGGCAGCGTCCTTGCTACTCGCGGAC
>Ga0137423_1000456_pt1 | contig 12355 bp, 20 predicted proteins | sample EasRivERMZT600_2_FD_102326 | JGI IMG/M metagenome (GOLD analysis project Ga0137423, IMG submission 102326) | Soil microbial communities from meander-bound floodplain in the East River, Colorado, USA - East River MetaG ERMZT600_2 | ecosystem: Environmental > Terrestrial > Soil > Floodplain ...
AGCCCGTCGTGTGGCGGCGAGAACATCACCAGGGTATTGCACAAGCACTCGGGACAGATTGGGTAGCGCTTCGTAGCCGGTAGCTCTGGCTGCTTGGCGTCCGCTGACGGCGGGCCGTCAATCGCGGGGTCGTAGTCTCTGCTCATTTCAACGCTCCCTTACCTCGTTTTTGCTTCGACTTTGCGAGCTGCCTCGTAGAGATCGGCGGCGAGTTCGCGCGCTTCGGCTGGCGTGAGGTGTGCCCACGCATCTTCATCGAAACAACCGACTGGTCGACAGCGCCCGACGGCAACACACACGGCGGGCCCGTCCTCGCAATTCAGGTCAGCCGACGCTCGCGCTTCCGTCTTCACGCTGCCTCTCCTTAGCTTTGTGCGTCGCGCCCAAACGGTCGCGGGCAATCTGCTGCATCTGGTCACAGATTTGCGCGAAGGCATTGGCGCTCGCGCTGTCAATCGTGAACGTCGAGACCTCGCTCCTTTTTCAGTGCAGCTCGCGCCCGCCGAGCAGACGTTGCGCGCGGTTGATGATGTCTTTGTGCGCAGGGTGATAGTCCTTGAGCCCATGGCTCACCATGTAGCTGCCGACATGAGCCGCAGCGAGAGCGACGCAACTTTGCAACGCTGCCTCAAGCTCCATAATGCGCTTGATGCCCGCCAGCATCGCGTCCTCTTCCTCGTTGGCTATGCCGACCGCGGCCTTCTGCATGCGCTCAATGACCGGCCTCGTTTCGTCCGCCATCTAGCGCTCCTTTTTATTTCCATTGCCAGAAACCTACGCGCCACCCCACGTCCGGGTGGCCATAGCGAGCGAAGTAGAGCGCGGCCGGCAACATCCAGCAGGTATGCCACGTCAAACGGAATCCCATTCGGTAGTCTTGCATGTGAGCCGCCATGGCTCGCCAGTAGCGCATGTTGGTTCGACGCTCCCTTCCGTTCAATCTGGGTCGCCGCGATACACGTCGTCGGCGCCGTCCTCGATTTCATCTGCGACCACGCGAAGCTCAGCAAGCGGCCACTTCTCCCCGGCCTTGGCGATGGCGTCCTCTTTGGTCTGACCGCGCTTCAGCGTGAAGAACGTCTCAGGCGTGTCCGCCCACTCACCCCAGAACAGATCGCCTTGCCAGAAGCCGTTCTCGTTCCATGATACCTGTGCGACCCACTCGGCCATATGTGGCTCCTATTCCGCTTTCTCAAACTTGGCGCACGCGTAGGTCTCGTCCATCACGTAGGCTTGCCACACCTTGCCGCCTGGAAGTCGGCGATCTGTGAGCTGCCGATCCGGCTTAAGGGCGCACGGCGCGAAGCGTGTGCCGCGTTCCTCGAACGCCTCACGTCGGTTCCAGTGCTGGCAGTCGCGGCACACCATGTGCCTCCTTTATGTGGTGGTCGGAAGCGGGCAGCGCTGCGCCTTCAGGAACACCTCGCATGCGCCCTCGATCACGGTGAGGGGCAGTCGCAATTCCGTGTCGTACGGATCCCACGGTGCAGTCAGCGTCACGGTCGAAAGCCTGCGCTCGGTAGCCAAGTGCACGCCCGACACGTTCCACACGTCACCCTCGTAGCGCACAACGTCGCCCGGGCTCAGCAGGTGAATGCCGCGTCGCTCATCCCAATTCGGCGGTTGTGGTCCGTCCATTTTGCTCTCCTCATGATTTAGGGCGCCACCGATCCAGCTTGCGCTTGGTGTAACGGCTGTAGACGATTTGGGGTGACTTGCCCCAGGTTTCCACGATCTGCCGCACGCTCTCGCCAGCCCTGAAGCGGCGTTCGAACTCCTTGGCCCGCTCTTTGGTAAAGAACAGCGGCGCTCCCAAGCGAATGCCGCGCGCCCGCGCCTCTGCCATCCCATCCCGCGTGCGCTCGGCTATCAGCCCGCGCTCGAACTCCGCCATCGCGCCCAGCATGTGAAAGAGGAACTTGCCGGCCGGAGTCGTGGTGTCGAAACCCTCTGTAATGCTGCGGAAGCCGACGCCCCGCGTCTCTAGATCGCTCACGATCTTGAGCAGCTCGACGAATGAGCGCCCGAGCCGGTCCAGCTTGTAGACGACCAGGGTGTCCCCGCGCCGGCAGTCGATCAGGGCCATATCGCGCTGGGGCCGCCTGGCTTTCACGCCGCTGACGACCTCGCTCCATATCTGGTCCTTGTGGACGCCGGCGCGCTCCAGTTGAGCGGTCTGCATCATCACGTCCTGGTCTGCGGTCGAGACGCGAGCGTAGCCAACCAGCCGGCCGGTGTACGCGGCTGGCGCCTTGGCGTTCTTCTTGTGGACAACCCGCATTCATGACCGCTGCGCAAATCGTTTTTCAAGGTAATTCTGGATACCATTCCTTGACACCATCGTCAAGCGGCGCTATATGATTTGCACAACAGGGAGAGACGCAGATGATCGGCACCTGGACCCAAGGCTACCGCGATGCCAACCTCCACATGCTGCTCGACGCGGCCGGCGAGGTTCTCGCCGGCTGTATGTACGTCGGCGGCAAGGACGGTTGGGTCGCGACCGACGCCGAGGGTCGCGTGCTCGGCTACGCCAAAAGTCTCGGCGATGCGAAGGACCTTGTGAAGTGAACAAGTACGAAAAAGCCTATATGGAGCACATCGCAGCGGGTTGTTCGCCGCTTGATGACGATCCTGGTGCTGCCGTCATGAACCACGACGACGCCCAGCGCCCGTTCCATGCACGCGCACGGCTAACGCGAGAACATCTCGATACGCTGATTGCGTGGCTGCAGAAGCGGGGCGATCTCAGCCATGTCGTAGCCGGGACCTATACCGTCGCGAACCTTATTGACGACCTCGCAGCCATCGGGGCTGGCGTCTACAACGAGCTGGTTGATTACGGGATCACAGGGGAGGATGTGGATTGCCCGATGGACCATCGCGGCCAGCCTATCAAATTCTAACGGAGACGCCCCCGCCATGCTGGTGATAGTCCCGAACGACTTGCGCGACGCGATCAACGTGAAGCTAGACGCCGCGCTAGCCGATATGCCGGATGCTGAGCGGGATCGCGACGCGCTCTATCAGCAGATCCTGGCTCACTTCAATGAGCGCGGGGTCATCCCCGATTTCTCCATCGTTCCGAAGGAAGACAGTGTCATTCTCGGGAAATTGAAATAGAGGCCCGACATGATCAACAACGCCAGCCCGCCCCCTGGACCTACCACAACGAGCCGTCGCGCCGATGGCATCGGCAACGGCCCGCCCGAATCACGCTCTTGTGATAGGTTGTCCCTTGACAACCTCGATACGGATCACTAGATTAGGACTATCAGCAACGGGCAACGCGCCCACCGAAAGGACCACTGATATGACCTCTTACACCTACGACCGCAAATTGGTTGCCCATCTTGGTGAGACTGGCGGTTTTGTGATCGTCCCCGATCAGATCTCCGACGCGCAAAAGGACCACGACAGGGCCGGCACCGTCTTCGCCGCCTACCCCTGCCGCTCCACGGGCGCTCGCGAAAGCGACGAGCCCTTGATGGTCCGCCTTGACGGGGAGGCTTACGGGCTCTGGACGCCCGGAACCGGCGACATGATTGTGCGTGAGGCATGACACCCGAACAACTCGCCCGAGCGCGCAAGCGTCTCGGGCTTACTCTTGAGCAGATGGCAATGGTGTTGGGGTACGAGGGCGCGCAGGCCAAGTCGCAGGCGCAGCACTTGGAGAATGGTCGCCGCACAATTCGCCCAGCCCAGCGCCGTCTAACCGAAGCATACCTGTCCGGCTACCGTCCCAAGGACTGGCCCGAGGTCGTGAGGTAAGGGCCGGCCATGCTCACCAAGGAACAGGGATGCTTCTTGACTTAGGGCCCGAAAAAGGCCTAAATATCGCCATCGTTGGAACATGCGCCCTTCCCCGGATCAAGTCCGGGGCGGGGCGTTTGCGTTTGGGGCAAGACCGAGGACAAGAATGTGTTGAGCAATGGACGAGCTGGAGCGTCGAATCATCTATCTGGAGGCCCAGCTCAGTACAGACCGGCAGCTCAATCAGCGCGACCTGGAAACGATCTACCACAGACTCGCCCTTCTCGAATCCTCCCCCATGCAGACCATGGGCGTGGTCGCGTGGCTCAAGATTATCCTCGCTATCTCCCTCCCCCTCTTGGTGCTGCTGGCAACGGGCGACCTCCGGGCCGCCCTCACAGCGCTCCGTCTCGGAGCTGGCTAGACGATCTGCTCTCCGGCCACACTTTCGCAGACAAGCTGCTGCTCTACTCGCTGATGCTGAGCTTGGCGCTGATCGGTGCAGCCTTCCCACGCTGACAGCCTCAAATTTTCTCTAGAGCCGCGTCAGGACTGACCTCAGCCGTGTGGACTTGTCCACACCCCCACAAATCAAGATGTCTGCTGGCGGTGCCACAGCGGGCCGTAGACGCACTCACAATCACAAAGCGCACCAGATCATGAAAGGACAATCTATGCGTGCCAAGCTGCTTGGCGCGGTCTTGGCCGCGCTTGTCATTCCCACAGCCCTTGCCGGCGATATCGGCAAGCAAGGCAAAATTTCAGCATCCGCCCCAGCTACCGCCGAAGAGCCCAAGTGGCACAAAGGCGGTGTCTATGTGGGCATATTGGCCGGCTACGATGTGCAGGTCCTCCAAACTGAGGGCGTAGATATCGCCAACGGCAAGCTCATGGCCGGCGGCTTCGTCGGCTACAACTGGCGCCTCGGCCAATTCATGCTTGGCGTCGAAGGCGATTGGATTTTCACCGGCATCAAAGGCAGCAGCGCCACCGAGGAACTCTCCATCAGCTCCAGCACCAACCATCTGATCAGCCTCAGAGCCCGCGCCGGCATTCCACTGGGACCAGCCCTGATCTATCTCACTGCCGGCCCCGCATGGCAAAGCATCAGAATCACCGCCAATGAAGCCTCAGAGCGCACCTGGCAAATCGGAGCCGCAATCGGCGGCGGTGCCGAAGTGGAGCTGTCCCGCAGCCTGGCCGTGAGGCTGGAAGCCATCCATTACATTTTTCCCAACGACGGCGCCCCGCTGTCTCAGCTCCTGGACAGCGAAAACCAGCACACGACAGTGCGTGTCGGCGTGGTCTTCAAGCTCAATTGAGCACCGTTTCCAGCAACCATCCCGGTTGCTGGCTTGACCCAGCCAATGGCTTCCCTCCGGGCCGGGTCAACTGCCTTGGGGGCACGGCGATCACCCCACGACCCTGGGGCTTCTCCTGATCGGCTTTCGCAAATACCGTGCCCCCATCTTTTCCCCAATTCTGACCGGAGCATGCCCATGCTATGGTGTTTCATAGCCCTTGCTGTGGCAGGACTCGCAGCCAGCTACATCCCAACAGCCGAGCAGGTCGACACCATAGGTGAGCTGTGGGAAGCTATGTGGAACCCAATAGAGCCGCTGCCCCCAAAGAACGAGCACCCATGGCCATGGGAAAAGAATAGTCGTAGCCAATACTAGCGTCAGCTTTCCGGTTGCAGTACAACCCTGGCAACACCCACCAGGAAAGCTAAATACCCCATGAATGCCGCCTTGGCTCTCGTCCCAAGCAATCCAAAACCAAAGTCAGACGAGCAACTCGTTCACGATGAACTCGGTCAAGACGCAGAATACGCCCTCGTTATCTGTGATCGCTTAGCCGCAGACGTCCAAGGCCTCGAGACTGTCGCAGAGCAAGTCACCAATACCAATGGACACGCAGCCGCTTGCAGGTTCTATAGGTGGCGTATTCGCTCCGCAGCACTTGCGAGGATCTACGCACGCGCCATGCAGAGCAGATCGCATGTAATAGCTAATAGACTGCTTGACGAGGTCAACAACGAGCCTGACCCTCACAAGGCTAGGGTCAAGATGGATGCTATGAAGTGGTTGGCTGCCAAGTTCAACCGCGCTGACTTTGGTGACGATCCTCATCAGTCAGGTGTTAATGTGGTAATCAACAACAACGATGGTGCATCTGCTCTTGATGAGATCAGATCAAGACTGGCCAGGAAACGTCAGGCACTTACAATCGACTCTCCAGGAATAAGCATGCTTTCTCAGACCGGGGGTAGGGTTGAGGAAGGGGTGGTGGTAGAGGGCGGGGAAGACACCCAACCTCCCGTCCGACTTCAGGCTTCTCGGGAAGCGCCTCGTAAGCGTCCATCCAAGCCCAGCAGCGGGGCTGGGTGGAAGGACTGGGTACGGGACTGAGGCGGGTAAGTGAGGGGCGCGGGTATTGAGGTTGCGCTGCAAGCATTATAGCGCTGCAAGCGCTGCTTGTGGACGCGAGAACACATTCGTGTCAATTGGGTTGTTCGATATGCGAACAAAGTCACGCAGATGTGAGAGGGGGAGGATTAAGTGGCTAATCTGCTGTGGGTAACGGAGTACAATTCTCCTGCTGATCATTCGGCTGTAAAGGAGCCTGCGATTCGGTCGCAGCGGATTGATTTTGCGGCGGGGTCTACGCAGAGTTTGGTATTTGGGGATGACACGCGGTGTGTGCGGTTGTGTGCGGACACGGCTTGCTGTGTTCTTTTTGGGCTTGATCCGACTGCGACGACTGCGCATCAGCGGGTGGCGGCGAACATACCGGAGTTGCGGCAGGTAAAGTCTGGCGACCGGCTGGCGGCGATACTGGCGGCGTGATGACACTTGCCAAGGACCTGGCTGGTTTGAGCGAGGCGGATCAGAACGAGGTTCTGTCTGGATTGACGGCGGAGCAGATTGAGGAATTGGCGTTCAGCTGGGGGGTGTGGGCAAGGCCCGAGCAATTGGCTCCCGAGGTTGGCAACGACGGCGCTCCATGGAACACGTGGATATATCTGGCTGGTAGAGGGACGGGCAAGACGCGATCTGGCGTCGAGTGGCTGAGGGGTGAGGTATGTGGGTCTACTCCGCTGGCTGTGGGAAAGCGCAAGCGCATTGCGATCATTGGGGAGACCAGCAAGGACGTTCGCGACGTATTGATTGAGGGCGAGTCTGGTCTTCTGGCGGTGCATCCCAAGGCCTACCGGCCGCATTACGAGCCTTCCAAGGCAAGGGTGACCTGGCCGAACGGTGCTGTGGCTACTCTTTATAATGGAACGGAGCCGGATCAGCTTCGGGGGCCCCAGTTCGATGGGGCTCTTGTGGATGAGCTAGCGAAGTACCGTTATGCGCAAGACACGTGGGACATGCTGCAGTTCGGGTTGCGGCTGGGGTCCCATCCCCGAGCGATGGTGACCACAACACCAAGGCCGATCGTTCTTCTCAAGCAGTTGATCCTTGACGGTAAGACGGCGGTAACGCGTGGGAAGACCTACGACAACGCGGAGAATCTGGCGGCATCGTTTCTGCTTGCGGTCAAGGCGCGGTATGCGGGCACTCGGCTGGGTCGGCAGGAGCTTGATGCGGAGCTGCTGGAGGACGTGCCGGGTGCCTTGTGGCGCCGAGCCTTGTTCGATGAGCACAGAAAGAAACCTGCCCAGCTTCCGGACATGCGCCGCGTGATTGTTGCGGTCGATCCGGCTGCCAAGGCGAAAGCTAACCAGCGCGGGGAGGATGGGGCGGAAACGGGCATTGTAGTATGCGGCCTTGGCGTTGACGGGCGCGGGTATGTTTTGGACGACGCGACTACGACGGAGGGGCCGGACAAGTGGGGGCGGCTGGCGATAGCGGCCTACGACAGGCATTCCGCGGATGCGGTTGTGGCTGAGATCAACAACGGCGGCGACATGGTGCCGTTCGTGATTCGCTCGGTACGGGAGAGCGTGAAAGTCGTCGTGGTGACGGCGTCGCGTGGCAAGGTTCCGCGTGCGGAGCCGGTTTCGGCGCTATATGAGCAAGGACGGATAAGTCACGTGGGCTCATTCGCGGCGTTAGAGGATCAAATGTGCGCCTTTACCAACACGGATGCTGAGGACAAGGCGTTGAAGGACCGGGTGGACGCTTTGGTGTGGGGGTTTACCGAGCTGTTTCCGGCGCTGGTGAAAGTGGTAAAGAAAAAGTGGACCGATAAATGGGTAGGGCGGGGCGGTGGCACTTGGATGCGGTCATGAGGTCATAGGCTGTGGCCTACGCTGCTGTTTCACGTGAAGCGCTGAGCGGCGCCGATGCTCTGGTCAAGGAAGCGGTCGAGGCTGCGGAAGCCAACTACAACTACGATCGTGAGAACCGTGTCGAGGGCATCCGCGATCTGCAATTTCTGGCCAACGACCAGTGGGACGCGCGCGACAAGCGCGACCGGGAGGTCGACGGGCGGCCGGTGCTGACGGTCAACCGGCTGATTCAGCCGGTGAAGCTGGTAGCTAATTCCATCCGCTTTGCTGTCCCTTCCGTCAAGACAACCCCAGTCGATCGGGAAGATGATGCCGGCAAGGCTTGGGTGCTGGGCGCGCTTATTCGCCAGATTCAACGCCAATCAATGGCGACATGGGTCTACTCGGTCGCGACCGGCCACGCAGCGGCGTGTGGGATTGGGCACTTCCGCATCCTGACCGACTACGTCGACGACGACGTTTTCGAGCAGGAGATCAAAATCAAGCTGATCCACCATCCCTTTGCGGTGCTGTGGGATGCGGGCGCAGAAGAGCCGGACCGTTCTGACGCCATGAACTGTCTGGTATTGGAGTTCGTGCCGCAAGCGGACTTCAAGCGGCGTTTTCCCGGTGCTGCGGTCAGCGATTTCCAGGCTTCGCAATCTTTCAACCCCGGCGGCAATTTTCAGTGGTTCCGGCCTGACTTCGTGGTGCTGGCCGAGTTCTGGAAAAAGGTGCCCTACGAGCGCAAGTTGGGGCAGCTCGCCGATGGCCGGGTCATCGACCTGACTAACATCAAGATGCTGCCGCATGGCCTGCAGATTGTGCGGGAGCGGACGGCAAAGAGCTACTGCGTGGAGCAGACGCTGCTGTCGGGACGGGAGGTCCTGATGGGTCCGCACAAGTGGGCTGGAAAGTACATTCCGATCGTGCCGGTGCTGGGCAACGAAATTCCACAAGAGAGCACCGTGGTGCGGCACGGGATAGTGCGTTTCGCACGTGATCCGCAGCGGATGTACAATTACTGGAGGTCGTCATCGGCGGAATGGATTGGCATGGGCGGCAAGGCGCCGTGGCTTGTGGACCTGGAGCAGATCGAGGACTTCAAGGAAATCTGGGATACGGCGAATACCACGCCGCGACCGTATCTTCCTTACAAGCGTATCGAGGGCCAGCCGGGATTGAAGCCGGAACGCATGCGTCCTCCGGAGCCGCCATCGGCGATCTGGCAGGAAGGCAATATTGCGTCGGACGAGATTAAGGCGACCACGGGCATGCAGGACGCGAGCTTGGGGGCGCAGGGCAACGAGGTCAGTGGCCGGGGCATCCAGGCACGGCAGCGGCAGGGCGAGCTGGGCAATTTCGAGTTCACCCACAATCTCGGAATCAGCCTGAACCACACTGGCCGCATCTTGCTCGACCTTGCGCCCAAGGTCTATGACACCAGCCGGACCGTGCGTGTGCTCGACGAATTCGAGAAAGAGCACTTTGTGCCGATCAATCAGGTGGCTTATCAGGAAGACGGGCAAGCGGTTCTGGTACACGATTTGACGACGGGCAAGTATGACGTGACGATCAAGCTCGGGCCCAGCTATCATACCAGGCGCGAGGAAAGCGCGGCACAGATGGTCGAGTTCCTGAAGCTCAATCCGGAGGCCTTCAGCGCGGTTGGCGATATCGTCGCGGAAGAGCAGGACTGGCCCGGCTCGGCGAAGATGGCCAAGCGCCTCAAGAAAATGGTGCCGTCGGAGATTATCGGCGACGACGCGGACGAGCCGCCTCCCCCGCCCGACCCGCTCATGGTCGAGGGCGCCAAGCAGGAGGTGCGCGAGAAGAAAGCGTCCGCCGACAAGAAAGGGGCTGAGGCCAGAGAGGCCGATGCCAATGCGCGGCTGGCAGAGGCAAATGCCAAGCTGGCAGTGTCGAAAGCGATGAGCGAGCTGAAGGATATGCACCACACGGGGAACGACCCGCGCGAAAGCGCCCGGTCAGAAGAAATGCATGCGGCCGATCTTGGCAAGCGGGCTGCGGAAACGGAATTGGTTAACACCAAAACCATGCGCGAGCGGGTGGGCACCCGTGTCGACGTGCACAAAGCGACGAAGCCAGATCCCAAGGGAAGTGGCCAATGAACAGACTGATGACGGGTGCTGCCTTGCGCGGCGCAGGAGGTCCAGGAGGACCGGCACCCCCTACCGGCCAACCCACAGGGCAAGACCTTATGGGTGGCGGTCCGCCACCCCCGGAAGGTGGTCCGGAAGGCGGGGGTGATGAGCTTGGCCAAGCGATTGGGGCTGTGATCGAAGCGGCACGAAGTGTCGGTTTCGAGTTGCCGCAGAACGTGCCGCCTGATCAGCTGCCGCAAGTTTACCAGCAGCTTCTGGGTGCCGCGGCCAAGAGCCAGTTCGGTTCGACCCCCATGGGGATGGCCGTGATTGGTCATCTGGCCCAGCAGCTTGGAGTTCCGTCTCCGCTCGGCGATCAGCAGCAGGAAGGGCAGGATATGCCGCCTGGACCGGATCAGATGCAGGGTGGCGGAATGCCTGGTGGAATGCCCCCGCCGGGCGGACCACAGTACTGATGGAGTAGACGTTGCTAGTAAATGCCCCCGCCGCGCCGGCCGACGCAATTGCCGGCACTCCGCAGCCTCCCAGCAATCCCGGTGCTGAAGGCGATGCGCCCATTCGTGATGGGGAAACGACGACACCGGAGCAGGACCCAGCTCTCAAGCCAAAGGATGGTGAAGGGAAAGAGGCTCCTGACGGCGAGTCCGCGGCCGAAACCGCGGAAAAGATTGAAGCGAAGCAGCCAAAGCCCAAATCGCGTCAGCAGCGGCGTGTCGAGACGCTGATCGACGAGAAGAAAAGCCTGGAACGGCAACTCGATCTTGCTCAACGCAAGCTGGAAAGGCAGGGCCAGCCCAGACGGCTCGACCCGCTGGCGTTCAACAGCGACGCCGACTACCAGCGTGCTCTTATTCGAGAAACAGCACGCGAGTCGTCGGCCGAGTTCGCCCGTTCGCAAGCTCAGTCTGCCGTCGAGCAGACTGAGGTTGTCGAGCAGCAAATCTGGGAAACGCGTGTGTCCGGCTACAAGGAGGCGGTGCCTGACTTCGAGGCCATCGCCTACTCGACTGGAGTGACCTACTCCAAGCACGGTCTGCAGATGGTCCGGCAGCACGACGAAGGCCCGCGCATTGCCTACTACCTTGGCAAGAACACGGCTGAAGCACTTCGCATCTCGCAACTCTCCCCTCTGGACACTGCTTTTGCGCTTGGAGGTCTGGCGGAACGCCTGACAGGTCCGCCAAAGAAAGTAGTATCCGGTGCCCCCAACCCCGTCCCGACAGTGCGAGGCCGAGCGGCTGCAACCGGCTTCAAGCCGGACAGCGACGATTCGGACGGCTATCGCAAGTGGCGGGATAGCTTGAGCGACTAGGAACCCTTGCAATGACGAACGCTTTCAACGTCAACTCGATCGTGGCGAATGAGGCCCTGTATTGGTTCGAGAACGAGCTGGTGCTGGGCAATTTGTGCTGGCGCGGCTTTGAGAGTGAGTGGCGCACAATCAACGGCCACAAGGTCGGAGACACAGTGTCGATCGAACGACCGGCCCGGCTGGTTTCGGTCGCCGGTCCGGATATCACTGGTCTGGTCCAGGACGTGGTCTACGGCAAGAAGGATATCAAGCTCAACGTTCAGCGAACGGTGCCCTTCAAATTCGACGCTCGTGGCCTCACCACGGAAGCCGATATTCGGCGAGTGGGAGAGGAGTCGATCAGGGCAGCGTCATCGCGGCTGGCACAGGATGTGGAATCGGCCATCTCCGGCATTTACTGGCAGTTTGCCAATATTTACGGAACGCCCGGCTCGCCGGCCACGACTACCAAGGTTCTCGGACAGGGCGGTGCCATACTCACCAATCTTGCGGTTGAAATGCCGGGCCGCAACGCGGTCATCGACCCCGACATGAAAGTAGAGTTCGCCGATCAGATCAAGAGCCTCTCCAACACCGGCAAGGAACGGGCGGCTTTGGAGCGGACCAAGATCGGTCCGCTGCACAACTTCGATACGTTCGAATCCGCCTCGCTCACGGTGCACGTTGCGGGTGACTGGGCGGGTACGGTGCTGGTCAATGGCGCTTCTCAGGCGACGACGTTTGCGGCCGTCAAGGCGACATGGGTGCAGAACCTCATTATCGACGGTCTCACCAACTCGGGCGCTGCACAGCTCAAGAAGGGCGACGTGTTTACGTTGGCTGGCTGTTTCGAGGTTAATCCCAGCACGATGCAGTCGACAGGCCGCTTGCGCCGGTTTGCACTGACGGCGGATGCAACTGTTACGGCTGGCGGGGCAACGGTCAGCATTACACCTCCGATCATTC
>Ga0137423_1000459_pt1 | contig 12340 bp, 14 predicted proteins | sample EasRivERMZT600_2_FD_102326 | JGI IMG/M metagenome (GOLD analysis project Ga0137423, IMG submission 102326) | Soil microbial communities from meander-bound floodplain in the East River, Colorado, USA - East River MetaG ERMZT600_2 | ecosystem: Environmental > Terrestrial > Soil > Floodplain ...
CGATTCCCGGTATTTGTGCGATCGAACCGATGGCCACAAAGACCATAACCAAAGTTGCCGCAGCTATCGAGAACTGGAAGTGCATTCCGAGCATCATGAACCAGAACTGCAAGGCGATGAGAATCCAGATCATGAGCGTGTGCACGAGCACCGTGCCAAAGCTGCCGGCATTTCCAAGAAACGCCAATCCCTGCGCAAAATTGTGAAGAAGTGAGGCCAGCCTCTTGAAGGGCACAAACGCCGTAATACGATCAATCTGCGAGCGAAAAAAGAACAGGGCGACGATAGCACCGGCGGATCCAGCCAACATCATCCACGCAGTGGTTTTCATCAATCCCATGGGGCCACCCGCTTGAGCGGAAACTGGTAACTCGATCACAATCAAAGTCAAACCGAACAACAGCACCAGGACCATAAAGTCCAGCAGCCTCTCCACAATAATCACGGAAATGGAGGCTCCGAAAGGCACCCGCTCCCGACGGGAAACCCAGGCCGGTCGCACCAACTCGGCGGGACGGCCCAGCAAATAGATCGCCGAGAAGCCGAGGAGCGTCGCGCTGAACAGTTCTTCCAAATGGATTTCTTTGAGTGGCTTCAGAAGGACCTGCCAGCGAACGGCGCGCAGGGCGTAAGTCGCAAATGTCGTTATGATTGAAGCAATTAACCAGCCTACGTGAACGTTCTTAAAGCTTGATAAAAACAAGGTTCGATCAAATTCCCAGCGTTGGGACTGATAGGCTACAATCAGGGCGATCACTAATAAGGCTAGGATTACCAACAACTTCCGGTTCATGTCAGCGCGATTATCTCAGAAAGGTTTGAGATTCTTGAAACTTTTCTTCGCTGGAATCCGTTTATCTACAACGAGTAGCGGCGAGTGACTACTGACGTCGACTTGGTGAAAGGCTGCATGGCAGGCGACCATGCAGCCTGGGAAACCATAGTTCGCCAGCATCATCAGAGGGTTTATAACCTTGCTTACCGCTACACCGGTAAGTTTGATGAGGCCGAGGACCTGACACAGGAAGTCTTCCTGAAAGTCTATCGGACACTCTCATCTTACCGGCCCGAGTCGGGAACGTTGATCACTTGGATGATCCGAGTAGGTCGAAATCACATGATCGATCATTATCGGAAATTCAAGACGGAACGAGCGCAAACCGACTCACTTGAGGTGGAATATGAGAAAGCCGAAGAAAATCCGGACCGCTTCACAAGTCCGGCTGAAGCACTCGAAAAAAGTGAGCTATCCGAACGAGTTCACCGGGCGCTGCTTCGACTTTCCGAGGAGCTTCGCGAAGCCGTGGTTCTGAGAGATCTCGAAGAGTTTTCCTATGAGGAGATCGCCGACATGTTGAAAATACCGGTCGGGACTGTGAAGTCCAGAATCAATCGCGGCCGTGCCGAATTGGCGCGACTGCTGAAAGCAATAAAGGGACAGCTATGACGACCTGGAATTGCGCTCTTTGCGAAGAACGAATGTCGGATTATCTGGAAAACACGCTCGGACTGTCCGAGCAGGCTGTTATGGAGCTGCACTTGAAGTCATGCGCGGCATGCGCCGAGTTGATGGTCGGCATGAGCGAAGTGCTTGAGTGGGGAAAGAGCTTTCCCCTCTTTGAAGCTCCTGGATGGCTGCCCACGCGGATTTTGGCCAACACGCCGCATGTGGCTCGTGAGACCTGGCTGGATACTCTGGCGGCGGTCGGCCGATGGTTCATCGAGCCCCGAACCGCGATGGGTCTCCTGACGACAGTCATCATGATTGGCTGGATCGGTTCTTTAACGGGAATCTCTCCTGACGTGGTTTCAATCGTTCGGAATCCGACTGCTGCTTATTACCGAGCTTACGATCAGGCTGTTCGAAGTTTCTACCGTGCGCCAGTGGTCACGGAGATTCGATCCCAGATCGAGCGTTTTAGGGAGATCTCTTAATGAATTGTGTCAATCATGCAGATCTACAGGCCGCTGCGTTCTGCATCCGGTGCGGCAGGGCACTTTGCAGTGAGTGTGTACATCACGTCAAGGGTGCGGTTTATTGCGAGCCTTGCCTCGCGGAGTTCGTCCAGGGCAATCCGGCTCCAGGTTTCAATGCAAGTGGTACGCAGTCGCAAAAACATGAAATCGCCGGCACCAATCCCGGAGTGGCTTTCGCTCTCGGTTTGATTCCAGGTGTCGGTGCTATCTATAACGGCGAATTTTTGAAAGCAGCCGTGCACGTCCTGATCTTTGGTGTTCTGACGAGTCTTCACAATTTTCCCGGGAATCGCGCAGCGGAGCCCTTATTCGGAATGGCAACAGCGGCCTTCTTCTTCTACATGGCGTTTGAAGCGTATTACACCGCCAAGAAGCGCAAGTTGGCTGCAGAAGGCGTCGTGTTGGAAACTCCGATCGATCGTTTGCATCAGCAATTCGAAGACTTGAAGAACAAGGAATTGTGGGGCGGGCTCGCTCTGGTGGTGGTCGGCGGTTTATTTCTTGCCGACAACTTCGATCTTGTTCGGTTCGAGCGGATCAATCAGTTGGTGTGGCCAGGCATTCTGATTGGCCTCGGGGTTTGGATGCTAAAACGACATCAGGGAGGATCGAGGTAAATGCTCGGACCAGTTTTATTGATCGTCATCGGCGTCTTGTTTCTGCTGAACAACTTATTCCCCGGTGAATTCCGGTTCGGCAGGATGTGGCCGGTCATTCTGATTGTCATCGGTTTTGTGAAGGTTCTTGAGTACTTCCGCGGTACCAACAAATCGTTACCCGGAAAGGAGGACGTGTGAGTCGACGTCGAACAAGTGTCGGATCGATTTTCTGGGGACTCACTCTGGTTGCTGTTGGCGGTTTATTGCTTGCCAGAAACCTCGGTTATTCATTGCCCATCTGGGGCGCTATCGCGAAGTACTGGCCGGTTCTGATCATCCTTTGGGGATTGCTTAAACTCATCGACTATTTCCGCCTGAGGGGCGATCTCGAGAAACGCCCGCTCTTTTCCGGCGGCGAAGTCGCAATACTCATCTGTGTTCTGTTCGTGGGCAGCGCCATCACGGCAGCCGCGAACATCAGCCCCGGAATTGGCGAGTTCTTTAACTTTCCAACGGACTTCGATTTCTGGGACATCACCGGAAACAACTATCAGTACGCCGAGCACCAGGAGCTCCAGGCCACTTCCGGCGCCACCATTCGGATTTTCAATCTTTATGGATTCGTGGACGTGAAACCCTCCGACGGCGACCGTATCGTTCTTGACGTCGAGAAAGTTGTGCGCGCAGCGACCAAGGAAGAAGCGGATCGTCTGGCTCAGGAGTTCACGTTTTCGATCCGCAACGAGGGAAGCAACTATCGCGTTGCATCGAGCCGCGATGAGAACACCGTTAACGTGGGCATTCGTATCGGCAATGAACGCCAGCGCTTCAAGAGCAGCATGACGATTAGAGTTCCCCGGAAATCACTTCTGGAAGTGACCAATAAATACGGCACCGTGAGCGTGGAGGGACTTGAAGGGAACCAGACGATCTCAAACAAATATGGGTCCACTTCGATACAGGACATCACCGGCGGACTTACTGTCACGACTGGCTATGGCAGCGCTGTAATCGGCAATGTATCCGGTGATGTAAACGTGACGAACGCGTATGCGAGCACAACTCTTCGCACGATGGGAGCGAAGGTGACGGTTGAGAACAAATACGGCTCAGTTGACGTACAGGATGTGAAGGGTGACGCTTCGATCGACAACCGCTACTCCGTAATCAATGCGCAGCGCATTGCCGGTAGCCTGACGATACGGGGTCGAAACAATTCGGTCGATGTCGATGACGTCAACGGAGCAGTGGATGTCGAGACATCTTATAAGAATCTCAGCGTACGTAATACAAAGGGAGAAATCACTCTCGCAAACCGGCATGGCAGTATCGATCTCGAGCTGGATGACCCAGTCCTTCGCAAGGAGATCAGAATCAATGCAACGTACAGTGACGTCTCCATCGAATTACCTGCGACTGCATCCTTCAGTTTCGAAGGCCGAACACGGTACGGCGACATTGATTCGGAGTTCGACGGTTTTACCGTGAATTCGTCCGGACGCGAACGATCCATTCGAGGACAACAGGGTGGCGGCGATACGCGCATCACCGTCGAGACAACACACGGAAGCATTCGTTTGGAGAAGCGCGGGTAACCAGGAGGAGAACATGTATTGCTATCAGTGCGGAACAGAAGTATCAGAACAGGCGAAGTTTTGTAGCGGTTGCGGCAGATCAACGGAAACTGCACAGCCGGCATTGCAGCCGAAGCGTGATATGTCGACGCATGTGAATATTGTCGGCTGGCTGTTTGTCGGGAGTGCCGTGCTTACAGCGATGTTCGGATTCGCATTGTTGATCGCGCCGAGGATTCTTCAGAATCTGCCTTTCCCCATACCTCCGGACGTGCCATTCGACGTCGTCCAGTTTGTATCGTCGATTGCAGGGATTCTCGGCGCAACCATTCTCATCGTCGCCGCCGGAACGGCCGCGGCAGGAATCGGCTTACTTCAGTATCAAAGCTGGGGCCGTGTGCTGGCTCTGGTTATGGCCGCCGTTATGATCCTTAAAATCCCGTTCGGCACCGCCCTCGGTATCTATACATTCTGGGTTCTCTTGTCTCAACGCGGTCGAGAGCACTATGAACGCCAATCCGCCATCGTGGAAGGCCGCGGCTAAGGATTGCGAACCGCGGGCTGAAGCCCCCGGATATGGAAATCATAGGTTTAGACGACGCCTTGTAGCCCGCGGGCTTCAGCCCGCGGTTCCTTTCAATCTGCCTGAAAGTATCCTGCGCCAGCCTTGTCAATCGTGTGAAAATGGATGCTAGACGACGATGTTCGTCGCAGAAGAGCTTTTGGGGGTTACTCAAAAACTATGAACATCCTCCTTTCGTTGTTTGTACTTTTGGTGTCTATTAAACCTGAGGTCGGGCGACTAACGATTTACCAGAACGGGAAAGCGATCGGTACGGAGGAATTCAAGATTACTCCTAAACCAGGCGGCTACTTTGTTGAAGGCCAAACCATCCTGACTATGCCCCAGAAGGTTGCTCTAAAGAGCAAGATGGAGCTGAACGAAGCGCTCATCCCGACGTCTTATGAATTCGAGTCTGGCGGAAGTTCGATCAAGATGAAGGTGGAATCGCCTGTCAGCGAACTGGAGTACTCGGTTAACGGACAGAAGGAAGGCAGCGATGTCCGATTTCCGAAAGACGGCGCCATCATCGACTCGAACTTCTTTCATCACTACGCCTTGCTTTTGTATCGGATCTCCGGTGTCAAAGGATCAACAACGTTGTCCGCCTTTGTTCCGCAGCAACTTGAACTGGGTCCAATTACGGTTAAGAGCCTGGGCGATAATACATTCGAATTCGATACAGGCAATGTGAAGGTCAAGGCCAGGACGGATAACGAAGGCCGACTTATCCGGCTCGAAGTCCCAGATGCCAAAGTCGTCGTTGAACGCTGACCGGACGGCAGGTAGACTAGCCGTCTAATATTTATGACTGACGTGAGCGTTCTTTATACCTTTTTTGCCGGTATCATCTCTTTCTTGTCTCCCTGCGTGCTTCCCCTGGTTCCCGGCTATATTTCCATTGTGTCGGGCTTTTCGCTCGATCAGTTGAAGTCCGAAACACAGGCATCGTCACTCAGGCGCACGGTTGTCCTGAACTCCCTGATGTTCATTATCGGATTCTCGATAACATTCATCATTTTGGGAGCCTCAGCGACCTCGCTTGGTCAACTCCTGGCTTCAAAGAAACGGATCTTCGAGTATCTCGCCGGTGTCCTTTTGATCGTCTTCGGTATTCACCTGACCGGCCTTTACAAGATCAACTTCTTGTATCAGGACAAACGGTTCAACTCAGTTCAAAAGCCTCGAGGCCTGTTTGGAGCGTTGGTCCTTGGACTGGCCTTCGCTTTTGGTTGGAGTCCCTGCATCGGCCCGATTCTGGCGACCGTTCTTACTGTAGCCAGCACGAAGGAGACTGTCGGCCAGGGAGTGTTTCTATTGACGGTATACTCGGCCGGACTGGGCCTTCCTTTTCTCTTAACCAGTCTGGGTTTGAACCGTTTCCTTGCCTTCTACTCACGGTTTAAACGTCACTTCCAGACATTGGAGGTCGTCAGCGGTGTACTGGTCATTACGATTGGCATTCTGATTCTTACCGGCAGGCTGACCCAACTCAATGCCTGGTTCAGCTTCCTGAATCGTTTCGAGCAATTCATGTAATGGAAAGCATCCAGGGATTCCTGCGAAGCACGATCGGTTTTTTGTGCGGCGGGGAAGACTTCGGCAATTTTCAGATGTGTAATTTGATGAATTCCTGATATAGCTGGAATCCTAAATTAAGCGTTGGGGAACGCTGGGCGTGGGATCTGAGTCGATTGTTCGTGTGGCTAGGCAGCCCATCTGCGACCGGAATCAAAGAACCTTCGGGTATGAACTCCTGTTCCGTAATTCAGCGACAAATGCGGCGTTGATCGGAAATCCAGAGAGTGCGACCGCGGATGTGATCGTGAATTCGCTGATGGAGATCGGTTTGGATCGGCTCGTCGGATCTTCCGTTGGCTTCATCAACGTGACGCGTGATTTCATTGTAGGCGGCTACTGTCATGCGTTGCCGCGGGATCGCGTCATTCTCGAAATCCTCGAGGACGTTTCACCGGACCAGGAATTAATAACCGAGGTGCAAAAACTTCGAAAACTAGGTTACCGCTTCGCCTTGGACGACTTCACATTTCAGGAAAAAGCCAAACTCCTTCTTCCATTGGGAGACATTGTAAAGGTGGACTTACGTCAGTCCAGCCGGGAAACGATCCAAACGGAACGTGTGGAGTTACAACGAACCAATAAAATAATGCTCGCCGAGAAGGTCGAAACGCGTGAGGAATTCGAATTCAGCAAAGAATGCGGTTTCGTCTACTTTCAAGGTTACTTTTTTTGCCGACCGGATCTGTTTTCCAAGGTCGCCATTCCCGTCAACCGCGTCCAATTATTTCGACTTCTTGCGGAACTGAACAAGCCGGACATCACGCCGAGCCACCTTGCGAAAACGATAGGTGAGGATCTGTCGCTCAGTTACAAGCTTCTTCGATACATCAACTCAGCGTTCCTCAGCTTGCCACATCAGATCGAGTCGATCGGTCACGCTGTTCAGATGGTGGGACTCCACCACATTCGGATGCTGGCGAGCCTTGTGCTGCTGAGTACGATCGATGAAAAGCCGAAAGAACTCATTACCGTTAGTCTGATACGCGCCAAGATGTGCGAGTTACTGGCGGTTCGATTCAAATATGAGCCGGGCGAATCGTTCTTTACGGTCGGCCTGTTCTCCTCACTTGATGCTTTTTTGGATAAACCAATCGAGACGGCGCTGGAATCTCTGCCGTTGTCCGATCGCATTCGGGATGCCCTGATTGGGTACTCCGGTGATTTGGGTCGCGTTCTGAAAATGGTGGTTGATTACGAACAGACATGTTTGGATCGCGATTCCGCAGACTTTCAAGTGCTCGAAGATGTCTACTGGCGTGCCGTGGATTGGCAAAGCGAACTTATCAAAGGGTTCGGGTCACTGAAGTGACTTGACCGCTTCGGTTTCATCGTTGTATGACTCGAAGACGGTCAACAATTTCGTGATCTGGAGCAGATCCTGAACCCGTTTGGTCAGGTTCAGCAATTTCAGCTCGCCGCCGGCACCTCGAACTGTTGTAAAGGCAGTCACCAACTCGCCAAGCCCCGAGCTATCAATGTAGTCGCAATCGGACAGGTTCAGAATGAACTTGCGATCACCCGCTTCCAGCAGCTTCTTTATATGGTCGCGAAGAATCAGAGTTCCTTCGCCGATAGTGATCCGTCCGCTGAGATCCATGATGACGACGTCGTCAAGTCGTCGTGATTTCAGTAACATGCTCACGACGGATCTACCTTCGGTATCCGCTTTAGCATTCGGAGCCGGCTACCGCCCCCTTCGCGCTTCGAGAGGTCGACCTCATCCATAAATGACCGGATGATGAGGATGCCCCTGCCGCTGGGTTTGAGAAGATTCTCCACGTTTGTCGGATCGGCAATATCGTCCAGTTTGAATCCTTTGCCCTGGTCTTCAACGATCACCTCGATGGCATCGCCGTCGGATGAAATCTTCAGGGTGGCTTGCTTGTCGGGATCCAGTTTATTTCCGTGCTGAATCGCGTTGATCATCGACTCACTGATGGTCAATTCGATCCAATGGGCAAGATCTTCGGTGAGTTTGAACTCTCTGATGGCTTCTTCGACCAGTGCATGTACTGACGCCATTTCTTCAAGCCGACTCTGTACAGTCAGCTCAAAGCTCTTCGGCTCCTTGAGCGGCATGAACTCTAGTAACATGAGGCTTTTTATAAAGTCAATGCAGCATGCTAATCTGGGCCAAATGAATCAACGATCGCCGGACTCCGTGGAGGTCCGGCCCGCCTCACGAATCGACGGCGACATCGTGATGCCGGGCGATAAGTCCATCAGCCACCGGTTCGCCATGATCGGCAGCCTCGCCACCGGTGAAACGACGATTCGCAACTTTGCGTCCAGCGGTGATTCTCATTCCACCCTCGATTGTCTTTCGAAACTCGGTGTCCGATTTCGGGAAGTTGGAAGCAATATTTCGATAGAAGGGCAAGGAGTGGAGGGATTTATCTGTCCGACGTTGTCGTTGAATGCCGGGAACTCCGGAACGACCGTACGGATCCTGTCAGGCATACTGGCCGCGTGTCCTTGGCAAGCAACATTCATTGGAGATGAGTCGCTTTCTCGACGGCCAATGAAGCGGGTGATTGAACCGCTTCGAGCTTTCGGCGCCAAAGTGGCAGCGCGGGACGATAATTTTCTACCCCTGACTGTTCGCGGTGGCCCTTTGCAAGCAATTGAGTACAGGTTGCCGGTCCCCAGCGCTCAGGTTAAGTCGGCTGTGCTTCTTGCGGGATTGCACGCGCGAGGGAAGACTCGAGTGATCGAGCCGATTCCCAGCCGGAATCACACCGAGATCGCATTGCGTCGATTCGGGGCAAAGGTGGAGACCGATGGAGAAACCATCGAGATCGAAGGGGGACAGTTGATCCGTGCGCAAACGCTGACTGTTCCAGGAGACGTGTCCTCCGCCGCGTTTCTAGTTGCCGCATCCCTGGGCGTCCTCCGCAGCAGTTTGCGCGTCAGAGATGTGGGTTTGAATCCAACCCGGACCGGATTTCTGGCTCTCCTGCAGGATTGCGGCGCCAAAATCTCGGTCGAAGCGCAGCGGATGGATGGCGAGGAACCGGTAGGCGACTTGATCGTCCAAAACTCGGATCTGAGCGCGATGGAAGTTAACGGCCGTTGGGTCGGGAATGTGATCGATGAGATCCCCATCCTGGCCGTCCTGGGAACCCGTATGACTGGTGGGATTCGGATCCGAGACGCTGCAGAGCTCCGCGCCAAAGAGTCGGACCGTATTCGGTCGATTGTGGATAATCTGCGCGCACTGGCCGTGGAAGTCGAAGAGTTCGAGGACGGCCTGTTTGTCCCTGGCGTCCAACGCATTCGCGGTGGACGGGTCGATTCCTTCAAAGATCATCGCATCGCGATGGCATTCGCTGTCGCAGGCTTATTTGCGGAGGAACCGGTCACGATTGAGAACACATCGTGTGTGAACATCTCGTTTCCGGGGTTCTTTGATCTGCTTCGAACTGTTGTTCTATAAGCAGGAGCTAGGCGCGCTTGCGGGGTTCCACGGCAACTTCTTCCGATACCGCTTTGACCAGGCGAACTCGCATGATGCGCCGGCCGATCATTTGTTCGACGCGGAAGACGTTTCCCTCGAATTCAACCTCTTCACCCTCGCGTAAGAGTCTTCCGGACCGGGCCAGAAGAAAACCGGCTACTGTTACATACTGACCGGCTTCAGGAACACTCATTCCGACCCGTTCGTTGAACTCACGAACGGACAGGCTTGCGTCAATCAGGACGCTTCCGTCGGCATTAGCCACAACCGAATCGACCTCGACATCGTGCTCATCCTGGATCTCGCCGACAATCTGCTCGATCAGGTCTTCGATCGTGACAATTCCTTCCATTCCGCCGTGCTCGTCCACGACGATACCCAGGTGTGTTTGCGCGTTCTGAAGCATTCGAATGGAATTGTTCAATCTTGCAGTATCCGGAATGAATACGGGCTTCCTTAGCAACTGCGAGAGTCGAAACGTTTTGGGGTAGTGCAGATACGGCATCAAATCCTTGCCGTGAAGAATACCGACGACGTTATCCAGGACTCCCTGGTAAACCGGAAACCTTGAGTAACGGGTGCTTTCGACGACCCGCAGGATCTCCTCGAAGGGCGTCGTTATGTCGAGGACGGTCACCTCGATTCGAGGAACCATAACGTCCTTCACCTGCCGCTCCGAAAACTCCAGCACCCTTTCCAGCATTTTGGCGCTTTCCTGACTGTTGCCGCTGATCAGGGCTCGCAGTTCCACATCGCTGGCAGGTTGAGTAGATTGCGGATCTTCGCTCTCGGATTTAACGCTTCTGAAGAACAGCGCCGCGAACCGAACTCCATGTTTGGTGACCGGATAGAACAACTTCATGCAGATCTCGACCGGAATCACCAGGCCGAGACTCACCTTTTCCGGATGCTTGGCGGCAAGTGCCTTCGGGCCGAGTTCGCAGAAAAGCAGGATCACCAATGTCAGCACTACCGTCTCGGCAGCGAGGGCGATATCGAGGTACTCCTGAAGGACCCAGCGCGATATCAGCGCCGCGGAAACGGTGGCTGCACCGATGTTAGCGAAGTTGTTTCCCAGGAGCAGAGTCGCCAGCAGCTTCTCAGGTGTTTCCAGCCAGGTTGAAAGTTGCTGCGCTCGACGGTTACCTTGGGCAGCAAGGTGCTTAATTTTGTATCGGTTGCTGGCAAGAATGGCCGTCTCCGCTGCGGAGAAAAAGGCCGACAGCAGGAAGAAAAGAAGCAGAGGCAAAAATAATATGAAACTGGACATTTAGGTCGGGTTCTAGGCCACCGGTACTTTACCGCCACACGCTTTGGTAACTGCCTTCTCGATACGCTCTTCCACTTCCAACTCCTTCAAATTCATGACGGTCGAAAGCTCAGAAATGAGCAGGAACCGAGCGCGGTCTAACATGCGCTTTTCGCGGAAAGACAATGGCTTAACCCGGCTGAGATAAACGAGATTCTTGAAAACTTCAGCAACGTGGAAAATCGATCCGGAGCGCATTTTTTCGGAGTTTTCCTTGAATCGATCCTTCCAATCGCGCTGCGTAAAAAACTGGTTGCTTCCGAGGAATGAGACGAGCTGATCGACGTCCTTCTTCTCTATGATTCTTCGAAGGCCGACGTCTCCGGCATTTGCCGTGGGAACCATTACCAGGATGTCATTGGAACAGATTCGTAAGAGATAAAATCGTTCGAATTTACCTTGAACCAACCGATTTGAAATCTTTTCTATAATTCCAACCCCATGGTTGGGGTAAACAACCTTATCGCCTATTTCGAATTGATCCATAGCCTATCCGGAGAAAACTGGGTCATATTGTACGGGGGGCAGCCGCATTAAATCAAGGGCGTACTCGTCTGGAGCCGCGCCGATCGTGGATTTCATGCATGTGTGGCGCTTTTGTGTTGAAGATATTGATTATTCGTGCCTGTGCGATCGGGGACTTTGTAGTCAATTTGCCGACACTCCAGGCGCTGAGCGGGCTAGCCCCGGACGTCCGATTCACCTTGGTCGGATATCCTCAATACCTGGAGCTTGCCAAGGATTTTGTGCATGTTGCGGCCATTCATTCAATCGAAGTGGAGCCCTGGCGCCGCCTTTTCCAAGGCACTTTGAACGGGCTGGAGTTCGACCGCGCCATCGTCTGGATGAAAGAACCGGTAGTTGCCGAGAATCTCCGGCTGTCCGGAATTGGAAATGTGTTGTGGGCACCACCGTTTCCGGATCGCGGCCACGCCGCACATCATCTCTTGAATACAGTCGGCCTGCCGCCACCCGAATTGCCGGATCGGTGGCATCCGGAATCGGACCGCATCATCCTCCATCCCGGGAGCGGCAGTCCGAAAAAATGTTGGCCGCACTTCATGGAGTTGGCTCTCCGACTCCAGTCCGTGGCCTTTTTGATTGGTCCTGCGGAGTCAGTTTTTGATACAGGACCGTATCCTCGAATCGAGAATCTTGCACTTCGCGAGGTCGGAAGCGTCTTGTCGAGATCCCGCGCATTTGTCGGCAACGATTCCGGAATTACTCATCTTGCTGCCTACCTGGGCTGTCCCACGGTGGCGCTCTTTGGCCCAACCGATC
>Ga0137423_1000465_pt1 | contig 12291 bp, 10 predicted proteins | sample EasRivERMZT600_2_FD_102326 | JGI IMG/M metagenome (GOLD analysis project Ga0137423, IMG submission 102326) | Soil microbial communities from meander-bound floodplain in the East River, Colorado, USA - East River MetaG ERMZT600_2 | ecosystem: Environmental > Terrestrial > Soil > Floodplain ...
CGCAAAATTGAGGACATCCAAAAGCGCGAGCGCGCTGTTATTAGATAAACATGGCACTTCCAAAACGGATTTCTCTTTTGTTCTTCATCGGGGTGTTTGCAGCGGGATCGACCGCCCTTGGTTATTATTATTATTTCGTTTACGAGCCTCCACTTGCTGCCGCGAAACGGTTCATGAACGATATGGAATCCAAAAACGTCAACGGCCTTCGCAGTAACGTCGTAGTGAGTACCGGAATGGACGGAGGCGGGCTTCGCGCGGCCAACGAACACGAGATTAACGAACTCGTCTCGGATCCCTTTCAAAGGGGACGAATACTCGACGTACGAACGCGCGAGGGACGAACCCGGGATTATTACTATCTTGTTTATCGTGAACCAGATGGACGCGTTTATGCGCTGGTCGTCACGCTTGAAGAGGGACGCTTTCGAGTGGTGCTCCCGGAACCGCAAATGAGGAGTAAACGACACCGGTACCTTTGGGATTATGCGTGGACGAACTGACTACCGTCTTGTATACTGACCGAGGCTTCCAGTCCCAGGAGGATTCATATGTTTAGGTTAGGCCCAATGGAACTCGCACTGATTTTGCTTATCGTCTTTTTCCTGTTCGGAGCAAAAAGGTTGCCTGAAATGGGTAGGGGTATCGGCGAGGCAATCAAGGGTTTCAAGAGCTCAATGAAGGACGACGACAAGAAATAAAGGGCCGCTAACGGAATTAATTGAGAGGGCACAGGAAGAAAATCCTGTGCCCTTTGTGCTTTTGGGATATTTCACAGTATCAAGCGGTCTTCACCTACCCGGCGGGTAATCCGCTGGCGATCCAGGTACTCCAATAACGGAATCGCATACTTTCGGCTAACACCCGTTAGATCTTTAAAGTCACCCACGCCCAGTTTTGGATTCTTCTCCTTCCGATTTTTGACATCCTCAATGAGCTTTTTCAACGTGATGTGGTGAACAACCATTTCATCGCTGATCTTCACCAGAACGTTTTCTTTCAGCAGCAACTGAATGATCTTTCGAGCCGTGGTTCGTTCAAGTTTCAGCCCATCGATCAGTTCATCTGGCGACGGTACGGCCAGACCTTGAGACTGGAAGCGTTCCGTGATCTGATTTCGCATCTGCTCCTCATCAGCTTTTAACGTCACCTTACGTCCATACTCATGAATGGCATCCTGCGATACTGCCAGCTTCTTGTCTGCAATCAGCCGATCCAAAACCGCCTGCAGAACGAAGTTCGGAACATCACCCAGCGCTCGATTCTTCAGCTCTTCGCGCGAAATCCCTTGAACCAGCGGATTCGTCTGATGAAATCGTTTAACCTCGACCGCGCTTCGCGCCTGCGCGTCCTTAAAGGCTGACTCGCTAACGACGATCGGGGGGTTTTCGGAGATGACCCGGATTCGGCCGGACCTGGCCAGCGCGCTTAACGTTTCACGCGCTTTCGACGCAGCCACGCCGCTATGCCCAACCAATCGCGCGAGATCGATCGAAGATAAGGCCGCCTCATCGATTACAACCATCAGGCGATCTTCAAGCGAACCATCTCGTAGAGCATGTAGCTTTTCGACAATGCCCTTCTCCGCCCGACGATGCTTTTGCGGATAGGCATCGAGGATCTGCCCGCCGCCAATGGTCACCATTGGAGAGTACTGGCGGATGATGAACCGATCACCCGGCAATGCAAAAGTCGGTTCCTCAAGTCGTATTTGGACAAATGACGATTGACCAGGCTCCAGCCGATCCTTGCCGATAAGCACAACGTACCCCATCAACTCGGCCGTGCCGACGTGAAACCGAATGCGCTTGCGCATCACTATGGCGTTTGGTGCGGATCGAAGCAGCTCGAGATGACAATCGAACATTGAGGTTGGCGTGAAAGTCGATGAGACGGTCAATACCATTCCGCGTTGAATTTCGGCAACCTCAATTCCCTGCAGATTTAGAGCGGTCCGTTGTCCGGCTTTTGCTTCATTCGATGTCCGCCCGTGAACCTGAATCCCCCGAACTTTGGTAATACGTTGCGAGGGGAAGATCTCCACCTCGTCATCTCTTTGAATTTGCCCGGCGATCAGTGTACCGGTGATGACGGTGCCAAATCCTTTCATCGTGAAACAACGGTCGATCGGCAACCGGAAGATCTGCTGGGCATCTTTGGGTTGAGCCCTTTTGGCATAGCCACGAAGCGTTTCGATGAGTTCGGGCACTCCCTGTCGCGTGTAAGAACTGACGCGAAGGATCGGCGAATTCTCAAGAAAAGAGCCTTTGAGAAAGTCGCGAACCTCTTCCTCGACAAGATCGACCATTTCGGGTTCGGCCTTATCGACCTTTGTCAAAACCGTGAATCCTTGTTTGATTCGAAGCAGCGAACAAATGTCGAGGTGCTCACGCGTTTGAGGCATCACGGATTCGTCAGCCGCAATGATCAGCATCACCACATCGATGCCTCCGACGCCGGCCAGCATGTTTTTGATAAACCGCTCGTGCCCAGGTACATCGACAAAGCCGATTATGGTGTCGGCGTCCAGCGACAAGTTCGCGAAACCAATGTCGATCGTGATGCCCCGTTCCTTCTCTTCCTTGAGCCGATCGGCGTCAATGCCGGTCAGGGCTTTGACCAGAGCGGTCTTACCGTGATCGATGTGTCCCGCGGTTCCTACAATAATGTGCGGCATATCAGTTGGTGCACAAGCGGTAAAGGCAGCCCCATAACGTTAAAGTAATTGCCTTCAATTTTCGGGATATACACGCCTGCATAACCCTGGATGGCATAGGCGCCTGCCTTGTCCGTAACATCTTCGCGGCGAAGGTAGTCGTGGATCTGTTCGTCGGTTAGTGTGTCGAACCAAACCTCGGTTCGATCCACACCCTCGAGGATTTCGTTCTTCGGCTGGCTGATCACGCAGACCGCCGTCATCACCGAGTGACTCCGGCCGGAGAGCTTTCGCAACATTCGGAACGCGTCTTTGTTGTCCAAGGGCTTTCCCAGGATTTCGCCATCAATCGTGACCTCCGTGTCCGCGGAAAGGATCGTCGACTGCGATACCCTCGATGCCACCTCAGCTCCTTTCTCACGTGCGACCCTGCGAACAAATGCTTCCGGGTTTTCGCCTGCGCGCGGAATCTCATCGATTGCCGAAGGAATGACCGTGAATGGAAAACCGAGAACTCCAAGCAGTTCTTTCCGTCTTGGAGACTGCGACGCCAGTATCAGATTCATCGGTTTCCTAACTCAGCAAAGAAAATGTTTCCGGAGGTCTCGGTATACGCCAGTCGCAGACCCGATCGATCGAAGGTCAGATCTCTCGGAAGGGTGGAGCCGAGCGCCAACACCTCGACGGGTTTACCTTCACGCAACGGCTGTCGCCACACACTAAACCCAGCGGAAGACGGGCTCACATAGTAAAGGTGGCGGCCATTTCTTGAATAGGCAGGATAGGAGCGAACTGTCTTGTCGTCGAAGAGTCTCGCCTGAGAGCCATCGTTCAGCCGCACGGACCATACCGTCTCCTCTCCATAACCCGTATTCACGAACAATATCGATGCGCCATCCGGGTGCCAGCGCGGAGAACTATGTGCGCCTGTGGGGTTGTTTATGCGAGTGAGCGGACGGGGCAATCCCCCCTGCGTCGAAACAACCCATATATTGGTGGGCGTACTTAATTCGTCGGAACGAAAGACGATTTGCGAACCGTCGGGTGACCATGCAGGCTGTGAACCGAAGTCGGTCAGCCGCCGGGGTGATCCTTCGAGTGGGTGAACGACGAATATGCCCTTACGCCCGTGCGACGTGTACACGATGAACTGGCCGTTCGGCGACCATGACGGTTCAAGATTCTGCTGGCCATCGGAAGTGATCTGCACAGCGGCTCCCCCGCTCGCGACAGGGTGGAAATAGATTTCAAAACCGCCGCTCCTGTCCGACGCGTAGGCAATGGTGGAGCCGTCGGGAGAAAATGACGGTTGGATATCGAGTTCGATGGAAGCCGTGAATTGAACAATATTGGGCGAGTTGCTTCTCGCTCGTTCCAAAAACCACCATTTGCCAGACCACAACAGGATTGCGAAGACTAATGCGGGGATGCCCAGGACTAGCAGTCCGGCATTCTTTCCAAATCGATAATCCACCGGCCTACTGACCTGCCCCCAGATTTCTGAGTTTTTGAACGACTTCGTCGTATGACACTCTTTCCTTGAGACTGGCGTAAGAGCCGGGGAAATAAACGAATGTCAAATCGGCCCCGTCCTCGTTGAATTGATTCAGCACGACCGCCGCGCGCTGATCGTTGGAAAGCCTCGTGTTGTCGATCATGGGAAAGTCGTAATAGACGACGTGAAACTTGCGCCTCTGCATACCCGCAGGGTCGTTGGACGTTCGAACGCCGAGTTCCATGGTTAGCTCTCGCCGCAGCGGATTGACTTCGAGAACGGAAAGCGTGAACTCTCGCTCCGTATCGTGGAGTGTGAGTTTCTCAGGATCCAGTTCCAGACCTCCAGGACTGGCCTTGAATTTTTCGAAGTCGACTGTCCTGCTGAACTTTTTGCCGACTTGCTCGAGCAGCACCATTTGTCGTGTTGTGATTTCTCCTGCCACCTGGTTGAGTCTGGTCCGATAGCCCGCCCTTATCGCATCCGTCGTCCCTTCGATGGCACGGTCCATGTGCGCAAAGAGGGGCTTGAGATTCAACGATTCATGGAAGTTGTAAGCGAGCATCTCGAGATTCAGCATTCTCGCTTCAAGTGAAACGTTTTCCGGACGCTGAAACGTCTGAATGATCGACAGGAACATGTCCTTGCGGAGACCGCTCTCGGCCTGCTCGCGGCTGCTCATCAATTCCGTGTAAACGCGTTCGTTGGTTTCACGGGTCTCACGTTGTCTGAGCACGCTCGACGTGTAATAGCCGAGCAATGCGACAGTAAGAGCCGTAAGCAGTCCGTTGATCGGCCGGAAAACGATGTCGACTTTGTCCCATTTGTCTTTGACTTCGTTTGCCATGCTTACTTTCTTTTCAGCGCGTATTGATTGCCCTGTTTTTCCAAAATCAAGTCGTACTGCACCGACCCGTCGTAGGAATTGATTTCAATCGAAGGAGTCTGTCCCTGGTATGTCACCTTCAGAGTGCATTTGCCTTTATCCGGCACAAAGAGTTTGAAAGAACCGTTGGCATCTGTTTGTGAGGGGTGGTTGTTCGCGCCGCACGTTATGTCGATCTTGACGCCTTGCGCCACCGGCTTGCCGGTGTCCGTAATGCTACCGTAGATATTTCCCGCCACAGCCTGCGCCGCAAAGCTAAGCATGAGCAGCAAAAGTATGGATATGCGTTTCATGATTGATGCCTCCGCCTCCTATCTTAGCGGAAGTTGACTTAGGCGGGCGCATCAAGTCATCATTCGCGGCAACGCCCTCTCCAAAAGGAGCCAAACCATGATGAAGCGAGCCTGTTTCGGTGTGTTTATGTTGGCGCTGGTTCTGCCGATGACTGCGGCGGCGCAAACGGCAGCAAACCGGCTGACGATGGAAAACTATCTGGACCTGGAAAGCGTGTCCAATCCCCAGCTTTCGCCAAATGGCACGCAAATCATATATACGCGGCAGTGGGTCGATAAGGTCAACGACAAGCGGGAGTCGTCCCTGTGGATCATGAACGTGGACGGCAGCAGAAACCGATTCCTGGTGGAAGGATCCAACGCTGTCTGGTCCCCGAATGGCGACCGGATCGCTTATACGGCGCAAGGAAAGCCCAAGGGATCGCAAGTCTTCGTGCGCTGGATGGACGCCGAGGGCGCGACGACGCAGGTAACGCACGTCGATCAATCGCCCGGTGCGCCGCAGTGGTCGCCGGACGGGAAGACTATCGGATTTGCAATGAACGTGGAGGATAGAAACTCCTGGCCGATCAAATTGCCTAAAGCGCCGGAAGGATCCAAGTGGATCGAGGCTCCCAAGATTGTCGAACGCTTGAACTATCGAAGCGATGGCAGCGGATTCACCGATATGGCCTATCGCCACATTTTCGTCGTACCGGCAGAGGGCGGTACGCCTCGCCAGCTCACATCCGGTAACAACAATACCAACGGCGTCGAATGGACGCCCGACGGCAAAAGCATCCTCTTCAGCGGAAACCGCGCGACCGATGCCGAGTACCAATGGCGTGAATCGGAGATCTATGCAGTCGATGTCGCCACCGCCAGCGTGCGTCAGCTAACACAGCACAAAGGACCCGATCAGAATCCGACCGTGTCACCGGACGGCAAGCAGGTCGCATATACCGGCTACGACTGGACGAGGGACACGTGGGTGGACAGCAAGCTTTATGTCGTGAACATTGACGGTTCCAACCCTCGACTGGTTTCCGGCACATGGGATCGGTCACCGAGTAATCTGAAATGGACAGCCGACAACACCGGCATTTATTTTACTGCCCAAAGCGAAGGTCATCAGAATCTGTATCTCCTGCCTATGACCGGTCCGAACGCCGGGAAAGTGCAGCCGGTAACCGAAGGCGTCCACATGCTGACCACCACCGATATCAGCCAAAACGGAAAAGCCGTCGGTGTGTTGACCAGCTTTTACAAGCCGAACGATGTCGTGGTCTTCGACGTCAAAGCGCCTGCTCAAATGAAGCAACTCACGAACGTCAATGAAGACATCCTCTCGGACAAGAAGCTCGGCAAGGTTGAAGAGCTATGGTACACGTCAAAGGATGGCCTTCGAGTTCAAGGCTGGTACATCACTCCACCCGACTTCAATCCGAGCCGAAAGTACCCCATGCAATTGCACATTCATGGCGGGCCGCACAGCATGTACGGCACGGGATTTAATTTCAGCTGGCAAGAGATGGCCGCAAACGACTACGTGATCCTTTACACCAACCCGCGAGGCAGCACCGGATACGGCAGCAAGTTTGGTAATGAGATCATGCGCTCCTATCCAGGCAAGGACTACGACGACTTAATGGCCGGCGTAGACGGCCTCCTGGCGAAGGGCTTCGTCGATCCGCAGAATATGTTCGTTACCGGCTGTAGTGGCGGTGGAGTGTTGACGGCATGGGTTGTCGGCCATACCGACAGGTTTGCCGCGGCCTCTTCGAACTGCCCTGTCATCGATTGGGTCAGCTTCGTCGGTACAACTGACGGCGCAAGCTGGTACTACAACTTCGATAAACTGCCGTGGGAAGACCCGACCGAGCACATTCGACGCTCACCGTTGACATACGTGGGTAACGTCAAAACGCCCACCATGCTGATGACCGGCGTTCAGGATCTTCGCACTCCGATGCCGCAGACTGAGCAGTTCTACAGTGCTCTGAAGTTCCGGAAGGTCCCGACTGCGATGCTCCGGTTCAACAACGAGTGGCACGGCACCACATCCACGCCGTCGAATTTTCTCAGGACCCAGCTTTACCTGCGGTACTGGTTCGACAAACACAAACGGACATCTTCGTCGAACTGAAATGACAGTTGAACGGAATTCGGGGTCTGGCACTTGCTTTATCAGTTTCACGTGCCTGACCCCGAATTCCGTTCAATTGTCATTTACTCCTCCGTTCTCGGGTCGTAGGCCCAGTGAAACTCCAACTCGTAGGCGAGAGATCGGGCAAGGCCGTCGAGGTCCGGGAACAGTGACGCTGAAGTAATATTCATGCGGTAAAGCTCACGCATACCTTTATCGCGGACCTTCTTAACCGGAAGCAGGAACTTGATCAGTGTGTTCTTCGGGTTTGGATAGTTCTGAAGAATGTCCTCGATCGGCCGATCCAGCACACCCGGCACAATGAATGTTCCGGACTGCGCTATTAAGCGGCGATTCATCGCATAGGGCTCCCCGATCCAGACAAACGGAATCTTGCCGGACAGGAAGTGTTTTCGATAGTTCCCCGGCTTCTCTGGATCCATCTTCGCAGGTACGATTGTCCGCGTTCCGATTCTCACTCGCTTCGCCTGGATCTCAAATGGATTGAATGCCCAGATGGCTGCCTCGGCGGTCGCGTTATGGAGCGCAAAGAAGGCTGCAACGTAAGGCGACCATGTGAAATCCAATAAACGCGTGGGGGCGCCATGATCCTGCATAAGGGCCAACCACTGGAAGTCGTCCTCGACGTCCGGGGCGTGCGAAAGGAAATGGACCGCTTTGCGTTTGAAAATTCGCAGAATACGTTCTTCCTGATTCGCCCACGCGCCTGGCGCGATCCGGTGCGCGATCAGGTAGCGCGAAAGCGCGCTGTAAAGGGGGAGGGAAGCGTCCCGTTGCCCACGGAATGCCCAATTCCGATAGGGCGCGTCGGTTATCAAATTCAAATACTCTTCCCAGGATTGAAGTCGGTGGACTTGGGAAAGTCTTTCCATGATTATCCGGCTGTGCTCTTCTTCTCAGGTATCAAGAACAATGAAAGGAAGGTCAGAAAGTAGAATGCAGCCGTCAGATAAAAGGCCGCAGTGAACCCATACATATCGACCATCTTCCCGACAGTATACGGAGCGACTGCACTGATTCCGCGCCCGATGTTGTAGCAGAACCCTTGCGCTGTCGCTCGAATTGCCGTTGGGAACAGTTCCGCCGTAAGCACCCCATAACCTGCAAAGTGCCCGGCACCAAAGAATCCGACGAAGGGCCCGATAAGGAACAACGCGGTCGCGTTTCGCGTTCCCGCATAAATGATGACGAGCACCGTCGCCATCGCCACATACGTCAGGTAGATCTTCTTTCGACTAAACCGATCGGCCAGCGCCCCAAAGGCGAGATAACCCGCAAAACTGCCGGAGTGCATCACGAACAGAAATAGCGGAAACTGTCCCGCGCCAAGACCAGCGCCACCGCTTTCAACGGGACGGGAGAGAAGCGTGGGAATCCAAAGGAACAATCCCCAACTCGCGAACATCGCGCAAACGCTCAAAACGGACGACACCAATACCGATCGGCGGATGTCGTTCTGAAAAAGGCGGCCCAGCCCGGGGCCCGGCTTCTTTGTTCGCACCGCCTCGGCCCGGCTCTTTATCCACACTTCCGGTTCCTGAACATTTCGCCTTATCCAAAAAGTGAACAACGCCGGAAGCACACCGACGAAAAACACCCCACGCCATCCCCATAGTGGAAGAACCACTGCGGCGACCAACGCCGCCAACGCGTATCCAACCGCGAAGCCGCTCTGCATGATGCCAAACGCTTTCCCACGATGTTTCGCAGGCCACGTTTCCGTGATCAGAGCCGCGCCCGTACTCCACTCGCCACCGATGCCGAGTCCCAGCATCAATCGGAAAACCGCGAGTTGAGTGATGGTCTGGGAGAATCCGCAAAGCGCCGTAAAGATCGAATAGACGAGGATGCTCGCCATCATCGACCAGGTTCGTCCATAGCGGTCCGCGAGAAGGCCAAAGGCGACGCCTCCAACTGCAGACGACATGAGCGTCAGCGAGTTGAGGAAGCCCCCAGTGGCTGCAGAAATCCCGAAGTGCTTAATGATCTCACCAAGCACGATCGCGTACATCAGGACGTCCATATTGTCGAGGACCCATCCCAGCGTCGCGGCAATGAGTGCACGCCTCTGCGGAGGTGAAATCTCGGACCACCACGATGTCTGAACTTTTGTCATTCGCTCAGTCGGCAAAACCATACGTATCGGCATAGTGATCGAGGCCGGCGTTGCACGACTCCCGGCTTAACCCACTTTGTTTCACGCCAGGAAACTCGAGGTGCAGATCCCGAAAAATACCGTGGTTATTATAGAAGACAGCTCCGGCCTCCAGACGGTCTGCGATTGTAGCCGCTACTTCCCGACCAGAGGTCCAGACGGATGCCCGCAATCCAAACTCACTTCGATTTGCTTGTTCGATGGCTTCATCTTCGTTCCGGAACTTGAGAATAGGAACAACCGGACCGAACTGTTCAGTGATGACAATCTCGTCCTCGGCTGAAGCTCCCAGAACGATTGTGGGCAGAAGAAAATAGCCACCGTCCCAATCAGCCGGATCGAGCTTGCGACCTTCGGTCATGACGTTCAGTCCTTTGTCGCGACAGCGATCGATCAATCCGCGCACGAAATCGAACTGTGTTTTGTTGTTTAGCGGACCCATCGTCGTTTCCGGACGCAGCCCGTCGCCAACAACTACTGCGTGAAATGACGCGGCCAGCTTTTCCACCAATTCGTCGTAGCGAGACTCGTGCACGTAGATGCGTTTGATGGCTACGCATACCTGCCCGGCCGCACGGAGTATGGCATTTGTCATTCGCTCGACGGCTTGCCAATCGAGCACGCAGTCGCTCAACACGATGGCCGGGTCATTACCGCCAAGTTCAAGCAGTACTTTTTTCACTGTGCGGGAAGCCAGTTCCATGATGCGCCGGCCGGTTTCCGTACTTCCTGTGAAGGCAACCGTTCGAACCCGTGGATCACTGGCGAGCCTCTCCCCCGCCATCGCGCCAGTGCCGGTAACTACATTGATCACGTCGTGAGGAAAGTGTTTCGAGGCGATCCTTACGCACTCCATGACCGTCAGTGGGCATTGCGTGGCCGGCTTGATGACGACTGTGTTTCCGGCAGCTATTGCCGGGATGAAGCGTTTGAAGCTCAGAAGGACCGGAGAATTCCATGGCGAAATGACGGCTGTAACACCTCTGGGCCGACGGCGCGCCCATACCGGTTGCTGGGAATCGAAGACTTCCGGCTTCCACCAATGCGGCAGATCGCCGGCGATCAGTTCCATGAGTTCGATGGATCGCCGGATGTCGCGCTCCGCCTCACGTATTGGCTTCCCGTTCTCTCTAACAAATAGAGTAGTGAGTTGCGGTACTGCGCTCGTCAGGTCGCTCGCTGCAGCTCTTAAACGTTCGGCTCGCTCTTCAACCCTCGTTGCAGACCAGTTGGAGTAAGCAGCGTGTGCCCTTCCGATCGTCTGATCGACTTCGTCCTGGGAGGCCAACTCGACCTGCCCCACGACCTCAGTGATTCGTGCCGGATTCGTGACGATGTGCATCGGTATAATCGGTTAATGCGGCTTGTACAATTGTGCGCCGCCGTCCGGACCGGAAAAAATTTTCTTCATCGGTCCTATAGCGTCGGAATCGATGACGACCATCCAAGGCTCACGCGAAGCAACAGCCTCTGCGAATACTTTGCGGAATTCCTCGACCGACTTCACACGACGCGATCCGAAGCCAAACGCTTTCGCGATGGAAACGAAATCGGGACTGGCCATGTCGACACCGATTGTTCGGCCATCGAAGTGCGCATTTTGAATGTTCCGAAGCACGCCGTAACCGCCGTCGTCGAAAAGCACAATCACGACAGGAGCGTTCTCGTGCCGCGCGACTGCCATTTCCCCGATATTCAGCAATAACCCGCCGTCGCCAACCATCAGAGCAACCGTTTTTGAAGGGGACGCGATTTGCCCGCCAATCGCCATCGGCAACCCCTGACCGATTCCACCCGCGGACGCATGAAGCGTCGTTCGAGGCTGATGTCTTTCGATAAGTCGCGCACCCCAGACGGTCGCCGGCACTGTAACGTCGCGCACCAGGATTCCATCCGTCGGCATGATTTCGCGAATAGCGTCGAGAATTCCCTCCCAGGGCCCCAGAGTATCCCGAAGTTGGCTGCGAAGACTTCCTCGAAGCTTCCCGATTTCTTCCCGGTAGTCCGGCTTCGGTCGAAGACCCTTCGCGCGCAACAGACTCAGAAGTTCGCGTAACGTTGCTTTCGCTTCTCCGACCAGGCCCAAACTGTGCGGAAAGTTACGATTGATCGCAGTGTGATCAATGTCGATGCCGATGTGCTCCACCGGCGTCTTCAAGCTCCAGGTCGAAGTCTCGTTGCCACGAAATCGGACGCCGACACTCAGCAGCAGATCTCCGGTGCTCACCCACTCTTTCAGAGCCGGGTAGGTCGCGAAATGCCCGAGGCAGCGAGAATCCGTTTCCGGAACGACGCCACGCGCGGATTGCGAGGTGATCACAGCCGCATCGAGCAGTCCCATCAATTGGCAGATCTCCGGACTGGAATCCGAAAGCAAGGCGCCTCCGCCCACCCAGAGTATCGGTCGTCTCGCTGCAGCGATTTTTGCAGCGGCCACTGCCAGATCATCGGACGAAGGTATTAACGGCGGTCCTTGTATGGAGGCAATAGATGGAACGTCGATTAGAGCGGCTTGAAAGTCGATCGGAATCTCGACGCTTACCGGACCGGTCGGTGCGCTGGTCGCGTCTGTGATGGCCTGCCGGAATATCGCCGGCGCCTGCTCGGCTCTGCGAACGCGATATGCCCGTTTGCTGATTCCCTCCAACATTGCGAATTGA
>Ga0137423_1000467_pt1 | contig 12254 bp, 8 predicted proteins | sample EasRivERMZT600_2_FD_102326 | JGI IMG/M metagenome (GOLD analysis project Ga0137423, IMG submission 102326) | Soil microbial communities from meander-bound floodplain in the East River, Colorado, USA - East River MetaG ERMZT600_2 | ecosystem: Environmental > Terrestrial > Soil > Floodplain ...
GAATGGCACTATGCCCGTCAGGGATTCGTAAGCCACAACGCCAAGTGCCCACAGATCCCAGGACACATCCGGACTTCCGCCGTTGAGCTGCTCCGGTGACATGTAGGCCGGCGTTCCGATGAGAACTCCGGCGTGAGTTGTCATCGAAATTCCCGTGACGGCGTCATTGCTGGAGGGGCCGAGGAACTTGGCGATGCCGAAGTCGAGCACCTTGACGACGTCCAGTGTTTGATCACGGCCGCGACTGAGAAAGATATTCTCCGGCTTCAGATCGCGATGGATGAGCTGTCGATCGTGAGCGGCCTCCACAGCGGCACACACGCCCCGCAGGATCGAAATCGTTCGACTGGGATCGAGCCTCTTATGAAGTTCGAGTTCTTCCCGGAGACTGCGCCCTTCAAGCAACTCCATTACGAGAAAGCCGCGGGTATCGGCCTCAACTCCAAAGTCGTGGACCGTCACCACGTTGGGGTGGGAGAAACCCGCTGCCGCTCGTGCTTCGCGCCTGAAGCGCTGTGCCGCCTCGACATTGCCGATCCAATCATCGCGAATGACCTTCACGGCAACGCGGCGTTCCAGCGCGCCATCCGACGCCTCATAGACAGTTCCCATCCCGCCGCGGCCTCGACGTTTTTCCAGTCGATACCGGCCAACGAGAATTCTCGGAAGGCGAGTAGATGTGAGAACTGCGGCGTCGGCATTGCATTTTGCCGTATTGAAGTCATAGCAGAGGCCGCACTTCGGGCATTCTTCGAACGTCTCGGCCGGTGCTTTGCTGCCGTCGGCCGTCTGATCGAGAAGCAGGCCAAGGTTCGAAGCGATGACTTCCAACATTTCCTGATCCTCGCGCGTATACGGCTCTTCCGATCGCTTGATCCCCAATGCCAACAGAGCTTCTTTGCGACCAGTGCCAATCACGACTGGGACCAGCAGATCGATGCGGGTCCGGCGAACCCACTTGATCTCATCGCGTGGCAAACGTTGTTCAAACCAGCTGGAATTGGTGAGGAGACCTTCCACAGGCTTTTCCAGCGCCCGCATGAGTGCCACAAGCTTGCCGTCGGCGGGCAATGAAAGAGTCACCTTACCCGAAGGAAAAGAAGCCAGAGGGCGATAGTGTGGCTCGTCCGGTTGGCGCACCATTAAGGAAACGAATTCAGGATGTAGAGCCGTTTCGATTCGTGCCACAACGCGGGGCGAAACGCGCTCAAAGCTCCGTGCGTCTCGAATCTCTTCAACGACGTCGCGAAGCACCCGTTGCGCGTTGTACCGCTCTCGGAAGAACCTCCGGTCCAGCGCTTCGAGCCACGGCTTTCGCTGCAGGTATGTGATGAGAGCCAGCACGCTCAGACTGGCATAAATCCAGCCGCGGCTTTGCATGATTGTTGCGAGCGGCTCCTGACTGTTGAGGACGAGATCCAAAATCAATATGAGACCGAGCACCGGCACAATGCCGATCACGGAGCCGCGAGCCAGCGCATACTGCAGGCCTTGACGGATGATGACCTGAATATCAAAGACTCGGTGGCGCAGGATCGCGTAGGCGAAGGCCAGAGGGCAGGCGACGATTAGTGGATGAAAGAACGCGACGACCAGGATCGCACCGGCCTCGGACTCATTACTGAAGTTGCCGAGTGCAATCATCGTCATCGCTGCTGCCAGACCTATCGCCGTTCCTGAGGTCATGACCCGTACCCGACGTTTCTCGTTTGGGTCGAGGAGTCGCCGGTAGCCGAGAATCACGACGACGATTCCGGCGGCCAGGTAAACAATCGTGCGAAGGAAGATGACCTGATTGACCCATGCCGGTCCGGTCAATGATTCAACCGGACCAAATATCACCGCGTGAAACTGCAAAACCCGCCACGGAAGCGTCACGATCACGGGCAGCCATATAACAATCCACGGCCAGTGCGCCCGGAACAACCGACGGGGGAAGATGACGAACAAGGACAGAAATATGCCTTCAAGAACGAAACGGCTGATCTCCGGAATCCAGAAGAAGGCCCGTACGACTTCTGGGATCTCACGCCATGTGACTGCCCAGCCGTTGGGCAATCCGAAAGCGATCGAAGCCGTCGCGATGAACCACGCCCCGACTCTGGCGACTGGATCATATGGCCGCCGGAAAGCAATGAAGAGACCGACCGCGAAGCTGATGACGGTCAAACCCGTGTACGAAACATAGCCGTTAGCCAGCCGATTTCGCCATGTTCCCCGGACAGGTGTGACGTCCAATTCCAACCGGTCTGATTCGCGAAGAATTTGCCAACGCTGGATTCTTCCAACCTCTAGATTATTCTGAAAGGCCGTCCACTCGCGTACGTTGCGTATCGGCATGCCATCGACCGCCAAAATCCGGTCGCCCGACTGCAATCCCGACACGCCCAGCAGCGAGTTTCGATCGACGGAACGCAGAACCATGCCAGCATCTTCGAAGACGATTGTTACACCCAGAAGGTCGGCGGGTCCCCAGATCACCAGGTAAGGAATAAGCGCAAGCAACGCAACATAAGAGGCAGCGATGACATACATCCACCAGGGCGCGCGACGGGAACCGGTGGGAGGCAAGATGATGCTTTGCGAAGTTACCGATCCTGTTTCGTCCGGCGGAGCAAAAGCCGGCGCGTCCCCAAAACTGCCCGCCCCATGATGGGCCTCCAACAACGCATCGACTTCTTCCCGCAACTCCCGGTCGGAGCCGCACGCTTTTTCAAGAAACGCGTCGCGCGATGACGAGTTGCGCTCCAGAGCCGCGTGAAACACGTTCGTGATCTGTTGCCACCGTTCAGGCGTCATTTCAGGAAGTCATGAGCAAAATTTCCGAAAATTCTCGCGTCAGTCTACAGGAGGCACTTATGAGACACAACGTGATCGGGTTCCGGTTAATTCGTAACGAACCATGGAAGGAACACGCGAGCCCCCTCGCTACCGCTCGGGTACTCTTGCCTCGCGCGGCCCACAACAGTACCCGAGCGGTAGCGAGGGGCCCGTAGTGGATTCCGTTTGGAATCGAGTCCTTAGAAATGGCGATTGAGTGACGGCTGATGTTAACCTAACCCACCATTTAGACCATTCGAACATCGGTCCATTCGAAATGGGAGGTCAATATGCGAAGGTACTCCTTCGGAGCGCTGGTTTTGTGTCTGCTTCTATCAGGAATCCTGCTCGCCCAAACCAGCAATGCCACGTTGAGCGGACGGGTTTCCGACACGTCGAGTGCTGGGATTACCGGGGCTTTTGTGACCATAACGAACACGTGGACCGGCATCAGTTTTACCGCGCAAACCAATGAAAGCGGCGTCTTTGTGTTCTCCGGTCTGCAACCCGGGAAATACGTGGCGGGTGCGATCGTAGCTGGTTTTCGACCTCAAACATTCAACGAAGTAATCCTCGGTCTTTCCGAACAGGTTCGCCTGGAGTTCAAGCTGACTCCGGGGTCAGTGGATCAGCCGCTTGAGATGACCGCGGCTGCGGGGAACGGCCTGTCGGCGTCGCCATCGGTCGGGTCGGTGCTGGCTGAATTCAATTTGCGCTACCTCCCGTCCGGGGGTGGAAATGTGCTCGACATGGTCGGAGCTATTGCCGGGATTCAGGGGAGCAATTTTGCGGGCGCCCGGGCCACCCAGGTGAATACGACGCGAGACGGAATCAGCGTCAGCGATGGCAGGTATGAAAGCGGGGTGTTTTCCCAAACGTACATGAGCACTGATCTTGTCGATGAAGTCCGCATCATCGTGGCGCCTGCGGATGCCGAGACGGGGCGCGGTTCCGGACAGGTACGCCTGTCCACCCGCTCGGGGACAAATGAGTTTCACGGCAGTGCCTTTTGGGCCAACCGCAATTCCGTGCTCGATGCCAATAACTGGTTCAACAATTTTAACGGCATCAACAAGGATTACCTGAACCGCAATCAGTTTGGCCTGCGCATCGGCGGTCCGCTTATTCCTCGCAAGACCTTCTTTTTCGCGCTGTATGAGGGAATGCGAACGGTACAGAAGTCGGTGGTTGTGGCCAACGTCCTCACCGAACAGGCACGGCGAGGTATCTGGCGGTATTACCCGGGGGTACCCAGCGGGAACGCTATTTCCAGCGTGCCGACAGTCGACTTGCAGGGAAATCCAATCCGCCCGGTAGCTGCAACGGGTCCTCTGAGTTCATTCGATGTGTTCTCGCGAGATCCTCAACGGCCAGGCATGGATCCCAGCGGACAAGTCCAACGCATCCTCGACAAGATGCCGCTGCCTAACGACTTCACGGTTGGAGACGGACTGAACCGCGCCGGCTATCGCTGGATTCGGCGAACCGTAGGTACCGAAGATTTCTTCGGTAACGGCGTCGATATCAATCGTGACGTGCTGAATCTGCGACTGGATCACCATTTCAACGCAAATCACAGGGTCAGTCTGAACATGAGTCGTGAGCATGCGTGGGCGGACAGCGAAATATCGAACTGGCCGGGAGGTTATCACGGCAAGTCGATCCGGCATCCCAAGGTGTACACGGGATCACTGGTGTCCATTTTGTCGAAGACGCTCGTGAATGAGTTTCGTTTGGGTCTGCGCCGAGGCAGAACGGAGAATCCGCAGGCATATGACGTTCCGGGAGAAAGCGGAGAAGAAGCACGAAAGCTGCTTGGTCAGAACAACGGAATTCCTTACCTCATCACGTTTGAGAGTTTCCTTTTTAACCACCTGATCAATAACACGAAGGGCAGTAGCGGTAATACCGTTCCGCTGTACACATTCGCGGATACGCTGAGCTGGTCCAGAGGCAAGCATGCGCTCAAAAGCGGTGTCGAGTTCCGGTTTGGATCCAACAACGCGTGGAATTCAAACGACATCATTCCGCGGGTGATGCTGGGCGCAGGAGTGCCGATATCCGGAATCGATGGTAACGCCGTCCCCGGTCTCACAGGCAGCGACCAAACCTTTTCGCGTATCCTGCTGGCCGACCTTTCCGGCTCCGTGTTACAGATCAATCAGGCCTTCAGTCTGGCGCCCGATCCGAAGAATATTGCCTTCAAAGATTACCGCGACCTTTACAAGAAGTATCGGGACATCCGCCAGAACGAATGGAGCGCATTCTTTAAAGACGATTGGCTCGTCAGCCCGAATCTCAGCCTGAGTGCGGGGTTGCGGTACGAGTACTATGGAGTGCCTTATGAAGGTCACGGTCTCTCGGCGGCTCCAATCGGTGGCGGTGCCACCATATTGAACGGCTCCATTGCAATAAAGCCGGAGTTTGTGGGAAAGCACTCTCCGCAACCGGACAAACAACTGTACCAGGATGATTGGAACAACTTTGCGCCTTCGCTGGGGCTGAGCTGGTCCATTCCTTACTTCGGTTACAACAAGACTGTCCTGCGCGCCGGTTATGGCATCAGCTATCAAGGCGGCGGCCGCGGCTTGAGCCACGATGTTTCCATTGGCTTATTTCCCGGAGTCAATCAGTTCGCAGTCCACCCGGCATCGACTTTTACGAACCTGACCAACATCAGCCTGCCGATACCGGAAAAAGCACCGGATGGCGCCCTCCTCGTTGTGCCGTTGACCGCGAGGAACGACACCATCTATGCGTGGGATCCCAATATGGTGACCCCGTACGTTCAGAATTGGACGTTGGAGATTCAGCGAGAAACCCCAGGGGATTCGACTGTTCAGGTCCGATATATCGGCAGCAAGGGAACGAAGCTCTTCGCGGCAATTCCTCAAAACGCTCCCGATGTCTATTCGACGGGCATTCTCGACGCATACAACATCACGCGCGAGGGCGGTAACGCTCCATTGTTCGATCGGATGCTGATGGGTTTGAATGTTCCGGGTTTTGGCGTCGTGAACGGCACTACGCTCAGGGGCTCCGCCGCTCTCCGCACCATGGCCAATACAAGACAGCAGCTCGCCAATAGCAATAACGGGGTAAGAGGTCTTGCATTGTTCCTGAGTAACACGGCTCAGCTCACGAATGTTCCGGGCGGTATTTTGCGCAATGCCGGACTGCCCGAGGATTTCATCGTCAAGAACCCGCAGTTCCTCGAAGCCTACCTTCATTCGAATCCAGGCAACTCTACTTACCATTCACTTCAACTCGGCTGGACGAAACGCTGGTCGCACGGCTTCAGCTACGACAGCACGTATACGTGGAGTCGCGCATTGGGGGAATCCGACAATGATTGGGTGAAAATCTATGCGGATCCTTACAACCGTTCGCGCGACAAGGCCCTTTTGAGTTACCACCGCACCCACGATCTCAAAAGCAATGGCACCATTGAACTGCCATTCGGACGCGGCCGTCCATGGCTGGGCAACGCTCCGATGCTCGTATCCCGGCTAGTCGAGAATTGGCAACTCGGGGCAATGTTCGGCATCACTTCGGGCCAGCCTTTAGGCTTGGCCGCCGGCAGCACTGTCTCCAACATCATGAATTACCCGGACATGCTTACGCATGTTCCAAAGAGTTTCGGTGAAGTGAAGCGCGTCAGTAACGGCGTTGTGTATTTCGACGGCCTGCAGCAGATAGTGGATCCCATAGGAGACCGCCTGACGTCACAGCAATCGTTGAATACTCAGTTCAATCTCCGGGCTCTAACAGATTCGAGCGGGAAGGTTGTTTTCCAGAATCCCGCTCCAGGAATGATTGGCACGCTTGGCCGCCAATACTTCGAGGGGCCAGGCCGACTAGGATTCGATTTGAATTTGCTCAAGACGGTGATGATCTCGGAGACCAAGAACCTTGTCATTCGTATGGATGCTCTCAACGTGCTGAATCATCCACAGTTCGGTAATCCCAGTGTCGCAACCAACAACACGAACTTCGGCCGCATCATTACTGCAGGTCCTGGTCGGCAGTTCACGCTCAACGCACGTTTTAATTTTTAACAGCAACGACGTTCGGCCGTCGGCGGGATATTAGGTCAGAGATCGGGTCAACGGCCATTGCCGTTGTGGCGCAGGCTGTTAATGAGGGCTTTCAGTTTCCGGTCCGTCTCCTTCTGAGATGCGACCAGTTCTTTCTGAGATGCGGCCAGCTCTTTCTGAGATGCGGCCAGTTCTTTCTGAGATGCGGCCAACTCGGCAAGTCTCGTTTCGGTTCTGACGAGCATTCGCATGCCCTGCTGGAGAATCCCGGCAATGCCGTTCAGCCTTTTGTCAAACCGTTTCTCCATCGAATCCAGGCGCAACTCGGTCTTCTGCATTCGAACTTCAGCCTTCGCTTGACTCTCCAGAATGAACTGAATCGTACGTTCGATATCCACGGCGCCAGCATACCACGTGCGGCGGTCATCGACCGCCGCAACAGTTATTTAGTCGCTCCCATGCTGAGTTGAGATGTGCACTGCGAGCACTTGGAGGCCTTCAGCGGAATGGTGGAAAGGCAGAACGGGCAGTCCTTTGTTGTCGGTGCGGCCGGCGCCGTTTCGGGTTTCTTGTCGAAGCGATTCACCTGACGAACGAGAAGGAATACGGCGAAAGCGACAATTAGAAAGTCGATGATGTTGTTAATGAACAACCCATAGTTCAGTGTAGCGGCGCCGGCGGCCTTGGCGGCGGCTATTGAAGCGTGACCCTGACGCGAAAGATCGACAAAAAGATTGGAGAAGTCCACCTTGCCGACCAGTAGTCCGATCGGCGGCATGAGTACATCGCTGACAAACGACGTCACGATCTTGCCGAAAGCCGCTCCAATGATGACGCCTACGGCCAGATCCAGCACGTTGCCGCGCATCGCAAAAGCTTTGAATTCCTTGAACATGTGTCCTCCCTAATTAAGCGCCAGCCAGCCGGCGATCGTCATAGACCACTTTCCCTTCCACGATCGTGGCGACGGCCTTTCCCGTCATGGCACAACCGTCAAAAGGTGAATTCCGACTCTTCGACCGTGACTGTTTGAGATCAAAAGACCATTTCCTTGATGGGTCGAGAAGCGTCAAGTCCGCAGCGCTTCCCTCGAATAAACCCCAGGGAGTGATCTTCATGATTCTCTGTGGATTGAGGGAGAACATATCAACGATTCGGCCAATCGGCAACCGGAGCTTAGTGAAAGCCAGACCCACGGCGGTTTCCAGGCCGGTTATCCCAAAGGGGGCTCGATCGAACTCCAGCATTTTCAAGTTAATGTGGTGTGGGGCGTGATCGCTGGCGATTGCATCGATCGTGCCATCATGAATTCCTTCGATCACGGCAGCCACGTCGTCGTCGGACCTGAGCGGCGGATTCATTTTGGCATTGGTGTCGTACTCGGCCACGGCGGCGTCGGTCAACGAGAAATGATGCGGCGTCACCTCAGCGGTGACGCGTACGCCGCTGGCCTTGGCCTGACGCACCATCTCAACGGACTTGCGCGAACTGAGATGCGCGACGTGGTACTTTCCGCGCGTCAGTTCGGCAAGAATGACATCGCGTGAAATCATCGTGGATTCGGCGGCAGCGGGAATGCCCTTGAGGCCCAGTCGTGTGGAAAAGGCGCCTTCGTGCATGACGCCGCCCCTGGACAGGTGAAGGTCCTCGCAGTGTTGTATCACCGGCAAGTCAAACATTTGCGCGTATTCCAGAGCGCGGCGGAATAGCAGGCCATCCATTACCGGTTTACCATCGTCCGAGATTCCCACAATGCCGGCTTCAAACATCTCGCCGATTTCCGCCAGCGTCTCTCCTTTTTGTTCTTTCGTGACCGCGCCGATCGGGAAAACGCGCGCAGGTGACGATCGTCGCGCTTCCGAGATGATGTAATGTGTAATCGATGGATTGTCGTTCGGCGGTTTCGTGTTCGGCATGGCTGCAACTGCCGTGAAACCGCCGGCCGCTGCTGCCTGCCCCCCGGTCTGAATGGTTTCGGCCTCTTCCGTGCCGGGCTCTCGGAGATGAACGTGGATATCAAAGAACCCAGGCGCAACAATGAGACCGGATGCGTCGAAGACGGGAATGTCCGAAATGTCGGTCCTGCCGATACTCCGGATCTTTCCGCCACGAACAAGTATGTCGGCGATAGTGTCCAGTTTGCGGAGCGAATCGACCAGTCGACCGTTCTTAATCAGAAGATCCATGAGCCCCCAGCAGCAGGTAAAGTATGGCCATTCGAACGGCGACGCCTGACGACACCTGATCAAGGATGACGGAGTACGGTCCGTCCGCGACGTCGCTCGCGATCTCGACGCCGCGATTCATCGGTCCGGGATGCATGATGATGACATCCGGTTTTGCGGTTTCGACGCGTTGCCGCGTGAGGCCGTAGTAGCGAAAATATTCGCGAACCGAAGGAAAGAACGATTCACTCATTCGCTCAAACTGAACCCGCAACATCATGATCACATCAGCATTCGCGACGGCCTCGGCCATCGAATGCGTCAGGTGCAGATAAGAACCGTTGTCGCGAACCATGCCGGCTATCTCGACGGGCATCAGTGTCGGCGCCGAACAAAGCCACACGTGAGATTTGAACTTGGTCAAGAGATGCAGATTTGAGCGCGCGACACGACTGTGCGTGATGTCTCCAATGATCGCGATTTTCAGATTGTCGAGCCGTCCTTTGCGTTGCCGGATCGTATACGCATCCAACAATGCTTGAGTGGGGTGTTCATGCGCGCCGTCTCCGGCATTCACAATCGAAGCTTTGGTGAGTTTTGAAAGCGTAAGAGGAGCGCCAGACGCCGCATGCCGGACAACGACGCAGTCGGCGGCCATCGCGTCGAGCGTCTTCGCCGTGTCTATCAGTGTTTCGCCCTTCGATACGCTGCTTGTCGCTGAAGAAATATTCACAACGTCGGCGGAGAGGCGTTTGCCGGCGATTTCGAATGAGGTTCGAGTTCGGGTGGACGCTTCGAAGAAAAGGTTAATGACGGTCTTGCCGCGCAGCGCTGGAACCTTTTTGATCGGTCTGGAAGACACTTCCTGAAAAGATTCGGCTGTCGTGAGAATCTCCAGAATCTCGTCGCAAGTAAGATTCTCGATACCGAGCAAATCTTTGTGCTTCAGCATGCAATGCCGCTTAATCCGACTTTTCCATCACGTAAATTGCATCTTCTCCGTCGATCTCTCTGAGCTTCACCTCAACCACCTCGGTATCCTTCGTTGAGATTCGTTTGCCTATGAAGTTCGCTTCGATGGGAAGCTCACGATGCCCTCGATCGATCATGACCGCAAGTTGGATGGAACGCATCCTGCCGAAATCGCAAAGCGCGTCGAGGGCTGCGCGAATGGTCCGGCCCGTGTAGAGAACGTCGTCGATCAGGATGACATCGTGATCGTCGATGTTGGGTGGTACGTCCGTACGTCGCACGACCGGTTGAAAAGCCACTCGCGTCAGATCGTCTCGATAGAGGTTGATATCGAGAACTCCGATTTGAGGTTCCTTTTGCGTCGTTGCCGCGATCGCCGATGCCATGCGTTGTGCCATGGGAACGCCACGTCGATGAATACCAACCAAAACGACCGACCGTCCTGAGTTAGCCTTCAAGACATCCTGTGCAATCCTGTCCAGCGTGCTGCGGACCTCTTCAGCTTTCATCAACTGATAGTTGAGCTTCAATGCCATGGCGGCGAAAATTATATGCTCAATTCGCTCTCAAATTTCAGAGTTTGAGAGAGAATTAGATGCTAAATTCAGTTGTGCATGGCCCAACTTCCCGACCTCTCGGTTGAACTCGCGGGAGTTTCTCTTCGAAATCCAGTGATTGCGGCGAGTGGGACGTTTGGTTACGGTGAGGAATTCGCGCGATTCATTGATTTACAGGAAATCGGCGGGATCTCCGTGAAAGGCACTTCAGCCCGACCTATCGAAGGCAACAATCCACCGAGGCTTTTTCCTACTGCGTCCGGAATGCTGAACTCCATTGGTTTAGAGAACGTTGGCGTCGATGCATTCATTCGCGACAAGATGCCGTTCCTTCGCGAAACAAACTGCTCCGTGTTCGTCAATGTCTTCGGCTTTACGGAAGACGATTACGTCGAGGTCGTGGAGAAGCTCAATCGATGCGAAGGAATTGTTGCGTACGAATTGAACATCTCATGCCCGAACACCGAGCGCGGCGGAATGGTCTTCGGTACGAATCCGTCTTCGACGTCGCGACTCGTGCGTCGTGTGAAGGATCGGGCGCAACGGCCAATCATCGTAAAACTCTCGCCAAATGTAACAGACATTGTGGAATTGGCGCGTGCTGCCCAGGAAAGCGGTGCGGATGCGTTATCGGTTGCAAATACCTATTTGGGCATGGCCATCGATCCGGAAACATTTAAGCCGAGAATCCACACAATCACCGCTGGCTTGTCGGGGCCGGCAATCAAACCGATCACTCTCAGAATGGTGTATCAGATCACGAAAGCGTTAAGCATTCCGGTGATCGGACTCGGCGGAATCGCAAGTGGAGCCGACGCCGTCGAATACTTCCTCGCCGGCGCTACCGCCGTGCAAGTGGGCACGGCTAACTTCCGTGATCCAAGAGCACCGCTTCACGTGTTGAGACAGCTGCAACAGTTTCTTCAGAAAAAAGGAATACCTTCGGTGCGAAGTCTCATTGGAAAGATGCAACAGTGAAGGACAAAGTTATCATCGTTCTGGACGTCAGTTCACGAGAAAAGGCCCTGCACTATGTCCGCGAACTGCACGACCTTTGTGGGATGTTTAAAGTGGGCAGTCAACTTTACATGGCTGCGGGCCCGCAGATCATCAGCGAGATCATCGATATGGGCGGTCCGGTCTTCCTGGATTTGAAGTTTCACGACATCCCGAACACAGTGGTGCGGGCGGCAGTTGAGGCTGCATAGCTTGGCGTGTCGATGCTGACGGTTCACGCTTCAGGAGGACGCGCCATGATGCAATCGGTCGCGCGGGAGTTAAGCGAGCGTTTCCCTAATACACGCCCGTTGGTTGTGGCCGTTACCGTACTGACGAGCCTGGATACTGCTGCGCTATTCGAGCTCGGTATCGAAGTTCCGGCGGAACAACACGTCCGACGGTTGGCCTTGCTGGCGGAAGCTTCAGGTATGGACGGAGTCGTGTGCTCGCCTCGTGAACTCCAGGTTTTGCGCGGAATTGTCCCTCCCGGCTTCAAGCTCGTAACCCCCGGCATCCGCATGCCCGATCAGTCCGCGCATGACCAACTCCGCGTTGCCACTCCGTCAGAGGCCCTGGCTTCAGGCGCGGATTTCATCGTCGTTGGCCGAGCAGTTACCGACGAACCCGACCCTCGAGTTTCCCTGCAGAACCTGCTGGACTCTCTATAAACGTTGAAACATGCGGATCGCGGCAAAACCGGCCGC
>Ga0137423_1000469_pt1 | contig 12239 bp, 19 predicted proteins | sample EasRivERMZT600_2_FD_102326 | JGI IMG/M metagenome (GOLD analysis project Ga0137423, IMG submission 102326) | Soil microbial communities from meander-bound floodplain in the East River, Colorado, USA - East River MetaG ERMZT600_2 | ecosystem: Environmental > Terrestrial > Soil > Floodplain ...
AGTCCTACACCCGCTCTCCATCTATTTGGTGCTATCTTTGTTGGGCCAAATTCACCAACACCTCTTGCACTTAATTCACCTTCGTCGTATGGAATGATAAATGAAAGTGTATCAGTTAACTTGTCTTTTATCTCTCCTAATGTACTTTTAATTAATGCGTCGATTACTAATCCATTTATCTGGAAATCTAAATTCGGAATCGTTGCAAATATACTATCACTTCCTATACGTCTTAATCTGGCCATTATCTGTCTACAAGCACCATAGCCTCTCCATATTCTTCAAAAATTATTCTATGAGCGACTTCATCTGGCATCCATGTAATATGTGGGTAAAATAATCCCCAAGAATTCAAGAATGGCAATGCTCCAAGTTTGTCAGCTACGGGATTCTTAAGTGCTTTATGGATATCGTCAATTGATTCTGCCCATCTATATGCAGTGATTCCTCTAGTAAAGTCAGGGAATTGAATAATAGAATGGCCATCTTTGATTACAACTCTTTTGTGTCCCATTGTTTTTAAAATTTGACATCCAGCATTAACAGACGTTCCTTCTTTTGGTGGCGTCTCTTCCCATTCATCAATAAATTGAGCTTCTTGGTAAAGCCAAAAACCATCATAAGTTTCAACATTCATCATCGACATAGCTCTAGACAGAGCAAATCCGACGCAAGAACCTTCGTTTCCTTGGTCATAGAATTTCCACCATCTAGTCTTGTCGTTCAAATTATACGGTTTTAGACAGATTGCATGTCCGCCTCTCATGAAACCTATATTTTTCTTGCGTCCAATCCACCAACGACCCGTCAGCAAGTCTCTTTCTGGTGAATCAAATGTTGAATACCAAGGAATACCAAGAACAACAGGGGTTTCTGTCGATGGCATCGTTGCTGCTGTAAGACGATACTTTTGTAGATACGGACGCTCATCAGGAAACTTAGCTCCCAACGGCTTCTCGTGACCATGTTTCTTATATGATAAAAAATCAAACATAAGTTAATAATAGCTAGCCTTTTTTAAGGGCTAGCTACTATTAGATTCAGATTAAACCTGATCCCAAATTAACTGTGTTCTTTCGTACACATCAACGATAGATGTGTCTGCAAGAGCACGGAACCGGACAGGAATAGTTTGCTGTTCACCAGTCTTGTTGAATGCAAGCGCAGACTCTTGTGGAGCCTTTGTTACAATTCTGAATGCGTGAACTCTCAATTTATCATTAGCTTTCTTGAAGAGAACTGCGAGTCTTCGCTTAATGTAGATTGGTGGTTCACCAACTCCCATCTTCTTGAAACCTGAAGCTGTAGTAATTGGCCCACCTTCCCACGCTAGCTGCAAGTGCTCGACATCTGCTTGAGCAAGTGCTGTGGTAACAGACTGCTCATAACCAACAGGCCGAGTGTCAATAGCAGTAAGGATCTGATCTACATCAAACTCTTCCTCAGTGTTATTGTGCGTAATCGTAATGCCTGTCTTAGTCGCACCCATGTCATTCCAGCCTGTCTGTGCATCATAAGATGACAAGTTGATAATGGTTGATGGATCTGTTGGGAAAGTAATTGTAATACCTGCCCACATGATACGCGCAGCGCCTCTAATAAAGTTGTCGTCACTAATGACTACTCTATGAAATTCAGCCATTCTTGAATACCTCCCTTCGGCCTTCTATGTCAAATAACAGAATACCTATTATAATTGCATTATTGTTAATATTTATAGCATGATTTGTCATTTAGTACACAACCATTTTATTTACGATATAATGTAATGCTCCACCTTGCCAATACCAATCTTCTCCTGTTCCGTCAGTCTTCTTTCGTCTGATCTGAACATCTCCAATCGTAATGTCAGGTGGGGTGGAAATTTCAGGAACGGTGTTGTTCAAGGTTCTGTTCTCCCACAGAACAAGGTGTGCTGCATCTAGCGTCTTTTGGATGCGCGAGTTTACTTCTTCTTCTGATTCTTCAGACTTAACTGTTATCTCTATAGCGAGTCTGTCGCTATAAAACTCCCCTTGATCGTTATTGTCGTCATTTGGAGAGAATCCTTGGTAACAAATAGTACAGATATTTGGAAATCTTTCAATTGGCCACTTCATTAATCCTTTAGAAGTTCCTGGATGAAAATTCTCTGGTAACACTTGTTCTACAGTCCAATCAGGATTGCTTCTCCCCAATGCGGCATATAACTGATCATCTTCTGCTGTCCAAGTGGGTTGCATAGACGTAATTTGAGTATTTAGTCCCAAACTCATATTTGCGAGAATAATAAGTGCTTCTCTTTGTATTTTCTCTAATCCAAGACGACTTGTTAATTCCAAGGTGTGCTCCAAGGTATAGCATCTCTAATTGACGCATTATCAAACTCTGGCCCCCAATCAAGAGGATCGGGAGTGAGAAGAATTCCTCTTCCATTGTCTCCATATGAAATCTTGGGAACAACTCCTTTAACTCCAAGAACTCCTACTCCAAGCTCGTTTCCTAGAGCAGCAGCTTCAGCAACTAGCTTTTCAAAAATATTCCACAATTCTCTTCGAGGATCTCGATATGACTTGTTTTCTGATGGATCATCAAGTGATTCAGAATTAAGTTGCGCTACACCCCAGTAATCAACGGCAGGCGGAATAAACTGAAGTGTAGTCAGTATTCCAAGTAACTGAATCTGTTTTAAATCATAAATAGATGATTCTGCTGAAGCGGCGACAGTTGTTGAAAAGATTCTAAACTTTACATAATCTGCAAGAGCTTGAAGTTCTGTGACGCCACCAAAATAACTATTGGAAACGCTAGCTAACTCCTTATAAGAAGCGGGAACGTATCTTCGAACTACATCAGTAACAGATCCCACAACTTCAAGCTCTCCTTATGATTAAGTTTCTTTTGGCGTCACGATTTCAGTAATCATGTCGCTTTCAACACCAATTGTCTGTCCTACTAAAGCTCTGACTTTAGCTGCTTCTTCGTTGAGTGTTTTTGCTTCTTCAACAGAAACAATTCTTCCGCCAGGAACTTTGCCATCTTTGAGACTTTTCACAAGATATGGAGGAAGTCGATTAAGAGGGAGAGTGTCGCCAGGAGCTAGAACTACGCCCTTAACATCCCACAATTCTTCTTTAGTGATCGGATCTGTAAAAGTAGACTTCTCAGCCATCTTTACGTGGACTGACAAACCTAAGTCCGCAAAAAGAACACCTTCTTCTTTTTGTGGTTCATCATCGACTTTTACTTCTTCAACAACTTCTTCCTCGGTAACTGTTTCTGAATCAAGTTGAGACTCCTCTGCGTTTAACGGCATTGGAGTCTCATCTGATGCTTCAACAACTACAACTTTTCTTGGTCTTGTCATTTCTTTACGCCTCCTTTAGATTGCGAATTTTATTGCGTTAATTATGATACTGTTGCCCACAAGAATGCTTCAGGAATAAGAATTCTAGGAATTCTTGCTGATGCATAGCGCAAGAAGTGCTGCTTAGCTAGATGCTCAAGCATAACTTCCGCCTGCTCACCTTGTCTGATGGCTACTGAGTTATATCCATTAGAAACAGATACTTGTCCGTCTAGAGTGTCCGCGATATTAACACCGTCTACACTGTAGTTCGTAGTCATCATAACCTTACCATTTGGTAGGTACTTAGTGATTGAGCCGACACCAATTGAAGTTGCACCAACTTCACGATAACCGTTATCGTAGATTACGATATCGACGTTAGTTGCGAAAGAAGTGAACAAATTGAGAAGGTCTTCGCGGCGAGGTCGGAAGATTACATTTGCACTTGGAGCGTAGTAGTTGATTGCGTTCTTAACCTTTGCGTTACGAATCAAGAAATCGTATGTAACTGAGTTCATGTGAACTCTGTTGCCATAGAAACCTGAGTCAGCAGCGATCAATTCAGACCACGCCTGAATATCTGCTACAGGGTCAGCGTTTGTAGTATCTGACCATAGAGTTGATACAGTTGGCTTATGTGATGCAGTTAAACCGTAATCTACAAGCAAAGTAGAGCCAGTTGGGTAAACAACTGTTACTTGACCTGAAAATGCTTGCCATCGAAGCTTCTCTGTAGCTCTCTGGTTACGAAGCTGTAGAATTCTGCCTCTATCGACAAGCGAAGCACCCGCACTTAAGCGGAGTTGCTCGTCTGCTGAGTGAAGCTTCATCCAGTCTTCTTCCTGAATTCGTTCCATTTCATCAATGAGAACTAGCTCCAAAACGACTTCACGCCAAGCTACTGCTGGCTTGAAGAGTGGTGGAGTTGCATCAGGCGCTCTGAACTGACCAGTACCGAACGGCTTAAGCTCAGAAACGCGAACTCTTGCGTTTCTACCAGGCAAAGTAGTAAACGGTGCAAGTGCTTCACCAAGGAATGGTGCATCCTCGGCTGCTCCTGGCGCTCTACCTGCTGGTGGTCTTTGAATGACTGTGGTTAAAAGTGCTTGATCCCACACGTCAAATGTTGAAAATGCCACGTTTTGTCACCTCCTTCTATTTCTTATTCGAATGCGTTTGCGTAAGGAGCCTTACTCAAGTCTGCAACGAGTGCAGATGCGTACTGAGTAAAGCCTACGATTGCTAGTGTTGAGAACACACAATCCTTGAAATACATTGGTGCAGGCTCGCGTGATGCTGTTGCGTTTGTAAGCATGTCAATTGGGCGACCAAGAATGCCTGCAATTGTGCCTGTTCCGTTGTACTTAACATATAGCTTGTGTGTTGAGTTAGTTGCAGATAGAGCTAGAATTGTTCCTGCTGGTACGACTACTCTTACTGCACCAGGAGTTGAAGAATAACCGAACCCTGAATCTGTAGCGTCCAACACGACTGACTTAATTGCGTTGATACCTACAGGGAATTTCAGAATCTCTTTATCTGTCCACTCTGCTGACTGTTCAATATTAAACGGCATTTACTGTCACCTCCTTACTTACTTTCACGCTTCGCAAGAACTTCTGCGAGAGCCAATGATTCAACTTTTCCTTCATCAAGCATCAAAGCAACTACTTCCGCCTTTTCGTCTTGTGAAAGCTTAGCTTTGTTGTTTTCGTCGTCTACTGTGTCTGCTGGCTTATCTTTAGACAGATCCTTGTTAGTAACCTTGTCTTCACCAAGCTTTACGCCAGGTACTGCTGAGACAATTCTCTCAACTACATCTGAAAGGCTTAAGCTCTTATCAGAACCATTTTCAGACAAACTTAGCTCGTAAGAACCGTCATCTGCCATGAGAATCTTCTCTGCTTCAGTCAAAACAGAAGGAGCTACGCCTTCTGACTGCCAAGCTGTAATCTTCTCTTTAATAGTTCGTTCACGATCTTTCTTCTTAAGTGTCTCTAGCTCAGCAAGCTGTGCTGTGACAGTCTCTTCAGAAAGACCGATCTTCTCTAAAAAGGTAGGAGTCTTATCGACTACTTCATCCTTCTTATCTTTATCTTCAGCCACGATTAGTTCACCTCCTGTTTCCAATTCCTCGGAAAATGCAATAATTGTTACGTTTTCACCACTCATGCCAAATGGTTCCATTCCATTGAGCCAAGGATTTGGAGTAAGCGCTACATGATCTAGAACCGCTCCATATTTGTCTCCCTTTTCTTTGTGGATATAGTCAAAGACTACGCCTCCACTAGTGCCAGGAATGCTTCCTCTTTCGGCTTTTCCTTTTACATCTAGTTCAGTGAAATCAAATCCACCTTTAAGAACCGTTCTGCCTTTTTCGTCTACATCGAACTTCAATTTCTTAATGTAGCCAGTATTCTCGTGTGGTCTGTTTTCATGGTTAAGTGGAACAGTTACCGTATCTTTTGCTCCATTCTCGAAATTTTCCTTGATCTCAGTCATCGAGATAACAAGGTTCTCTCTGCTTGAAGCACCTTCTTTAATTACTGTGAGAGGCTTTTCGATTGGCTTCTGTCCAGGGCCGGGACTATACTTCCATGTCCCTTCTCTGAAGATGGTCTTATAAATCAATCCATCTTCTTCAATAGCTGTATCTGATGCAAAGAACAGTTCTGCGAGAACTTGCTCTCTCTCTTCAGACAAATCTACTGTTTCACTCATAATCTTTGTTATATCCTCCTCGGAAAGCTCTTCGAGATAATGATAGAAAGTGTCGCTAGCATTTACTTCAAATAGTTCTTTCATAGTGTCTTCAGAGAGATTCTTCTTTCTTTCCTCTCCGCGCCACTTAGTTGTCCCTTTAATAAGATCCTTCAGAACTGTGCCTACTCTTTCCGCACCTTCTTTACCAAATCTCTTTGTGTTGTCTTGAACGCATTGAGTAAATGGCTTTTCTATTTTTCCATAATGAACGATAAGTCCTTTTAATTTCTTCTTTTCTACAGACGTAGTTGTTTGATAGTTCTTCAAAGCAAGACGAAGATATTCATCTAGTTCTATATCAGTAAGCTCTAATATTCTCATGTCGCTCAAAGTCTTACCACCTCTGGATTTCTAGCTTGTTCGAGTTCTTTGCGTAAAGCAGCCATTTCTTCAAGTAATTCCATCATGACAAACGGAAGTGATGGATCTCCTGGCGAAAATATCCACTTACATAAGCTGCACTTATATATTGGATTCGTTTCTGACTCAAATTCTGGCGATTCCAACATTCTCATGTAGGATTCTAGTGGCTGCAATTTCTTGCATCTTGGGCAAGTAAGCTTTCCACCTATTACAAGTCTCTTTGAGTCCTTATTCATTTGACTTAATACTATCTGAATTTTTGTGCAATTACTACCCCGATTATTAGTATAATTACAACAAGAATTATTTATCTTGATATGGACTTGACAACATAAGCTATATGTGCTAGTCTTTCTTCATGACACAAATCGAGAAGATCCTTTTCATTCCCGACTTGCATTGTCCTTATCATGACGAGCGAGCGTGGAAGCTAATGATGAAGGCAGCAAAAGTGTTTAAACCTCAGATCATAGTGATTTTGGGTGACTTCATCGACTGTTTCGCGATATCAACTTATTCAAAAGATCCAAGCAGAGCATTGGGTCTAACTAAAGAAGTTTCTATTACTCTAAAAAAATTAGACGAGTTGAACTCTCTTGGAGCGAAACAAAAAATATACATCGAAGGTAATCATGAAGACAGACTCAAGAGATATCTACAAGACAAAGCTCCTGAGCTATTCGACTTTGTTGATTTAAATAAGATCCTTAAGTTAGACGAAAACAAATGGGAACATGTTCCATACAGACAAGCAATTCAACTTGGAAAACTATGGATTACTCACGACACTGGAAACACTGGTCGTTATACGACTTATAGAGCATTAGACACATTCCAACATCCTATCGTTATTGCTCACTCGCATAGAATTTCTTATGCTGTTGAAGGTAACGCAACTGGCGAAGCTATTGTCGGTGCTCAATTTGGTTGGCTTGGCGACGTAGAGCAAGTTGATTACATGCACAGAATTAAAGCTTTGAGAGAATGGACGCTTGGTTTTGGTATTGGATATCTACAAAGATCAAAAGGGTATGTGACTCTCGTTCCTGTCCCACTTATCAATTACAACGTTGTCGTAGAAGGCAAATTATATACATCATGACCACGGAACGCAAACCACAGAACAGTCTTCCTGATGGTCTGCATGGCTACACACCCGCCGAGGCGTTCGAGGTGCGAGTGAAGGCCGCGTCGGAGGCTTTGTGCTCCTTCGATTCTGACGCTGCCGCGTACTACCAGCGCACGGAGGCTTGGGTGCGCGTCGTACTCGCCGCTGACGACCAACGCGAGCGCGAATTGAATCCACAGTACCCGGAGCGGACATGAGCGAACGATCACCACATTCGGAGCTGATGGAGTTCGACCTCAGCGCCGAACTTCGCATCGGAGCTTCGGTACTGCCCCCACAGGGTGATGCCAAAGGTCAGATGGAGCGATGGGCTGATCGCGCCCAGAGGCTAGAAGAGCAGCAAGAGGTTCTAGTCCGCGTGGCTAACGCAGCCGTCGCCTATTGCTCCGACCTCAACAACAGGGGCGAGGGTAACACGGACGATCTAGAGGCCGCAATTGCGGAGCTATATCCAGCAGGCGGTCTGATCGAGATGTCCGAGGACGAGAAGCGCATCCGCGAGCAACTCGAAGCCGAGAACGCGGAGAGTCGTAGGCGCGTTCGGGAAGCACTCGATCCAGCTTCGAGGCGAGACGGATGAAACTAAGACGTAGACAACTTCCGGAAGAAGTGATTCGACTACAACGTGAAGGAAATCGTTGTAAGAGTAGAAATCCTCTTTGGCATTGTGTTAGATGTGAACTAGAAGATTATGATCATTTGGCGCATACTGCTGATGGTGATAGATTTGTATGGTTAGATCAAAGAAGGAAGTGGGCATTGTGAGATTGAAAGATTGGTTTGTAAAACCTAAAGAAGAGACATTTAATGTTGATGACATTTTGATTCCTGTTGGTGACTCCAAAAGGTTTGCGGAAAAAAGAGATAAGTCTTTTAAAGAAGTAGACCTAGACACATGGAAACATAGATTGGAAGTGAAGATCGAATCTCTTGAGAGAGAGAACAAAAGATTGAAGAAGTACGAAACTCTTGTTGATGCTTTGTTTGAGCGACTTTCTCATGACGATGAATTTATGAGAAAATTCAAGAGATATGTTGAAACTTCTTCGCCAGACATGAAAGTTCGAAGAATTGAATTCAAGAAGAAGTAATGAGTTTTGATGTAGACAATCTGGAACTTGCAATGATGTTTGAAGAAGAAGGTATGAGTTACGTTCTTCTTCACAAAATTGATCTTAAATATATTGCAGATCCAACTGTAAGAGAAATAGCAATTACCGCCAGAAATAGTTTATGGAATCTTCAAGAGACTCTAGGAGATAAGGTTTCAGAAGAGCAAAAAGAAGAGTATAGAGAGGAATGGGGTTAAAATTTTAATTGGGGTCAATGGTAATAAAGGTGCTGGTAAAGATACTGTTGGTCAATATCTTGTCGATAATTACAACTTCGAAAGATTAAGCTTTGCTGACAAATTGAAGCAATCAGCAGCGAAACTTTTTGGGATTAAACCAGAGCTTTGGGATGAAATTAAAAATGAACCAAATGCTAAAATTACATTAAGTTGGCCAATAGGAGAAGATGGAAGCTTCGCTCATCATCCAGTAACAGCAAGACACTTCTTGCAATTGTATGGAACGGAAGCACACAGAAACATCTTTGGTGACGATTTCTGGACTAATGCTCTATTTAAAAACTTTGATCCTTGGGATGGTAAGAACTATGTCATCACTGATGCTCGCTTTGGAAACGAACTAGCCGAGATTAAAGAAAAAGGTGGATACACGCTGAGAGTGATTAGAGGTAACTCTCTAGAGGATTTGCACGTTTCGGAAGTTCTTCCTCCTCTGATTTACATTGATGATATTCTAGACAACAATGGATCATACAAAGATTTGTATGATCAGGTAGATAACTTCATGGCGACGTTTATCAATGCCACCACAGTATAAACGAGAAATCACATATGAAGAGAGAAAGTTGTTAAAGAAGCTAGTATCTCAAAAAAAGAAAGAACGATATCTTCGAGATAAGAGATTAAAACTTCCTAACTTATGGAATAAGTAAGCAAACAGTTGAGTCAGAGCCTGTGGGAAAACTGATAAATCCTAATCCTTGAGCTTTGACTACTGCTTGAGCTAGATTTCTAGCTTTAAGTCTCTTCTTTGCTTCTCCGACTGCTTGAGTTGCAGTTGAATATGACACATAGCGTTCTTGTGCCATTTCTTTCAATTGCTTTCCGTTACCGTACCCCACTAGCAATTGCTGCATTAGAGGACTGAGAAGTGGTCTGTTTTTTGCCATTTAAAACCTCCTCTCGAAATAATCTAGCCCATTGAGTTGCAATGGATTCCCAATTTCTACTTGCGGCTAGTTCATAGCCCTTCTTTTGCATGTCTGCGTATTCTTCTTCATCGTGCATCACTACATCAATTGCATGAACAAATCTGTCTACATCAAACGGTAGAGATTCTATCCATGCACAATTTCCAAATTCTTCTTCCATGCAATCTGCGTCTGTAGTGATTAAAGGATTACCTGCCGCTGCGTTCTCTATTGCTGTAATACACCCAGTCTCTGTACTCTGAATTGGATCGAAGGGATAGAGCCATGCATCTGCTTCAATTTGCCATTGAGACAATTGACTTTGACCTATCTTTCCATAATCTTTCACTCCTGGTTGATTAAGTAGTTCTTCGATACCAATCGCCATCTCTGCAACGCGACCATGAGAGTATTTAACTTGTTCAATCCAATTTTGAGTACCGTAACATACTTTTAGTTCTGCTTTTGGATTCATCTTTCTAATATCTGGCCAACATTGAAGTAGATACCACAAACCTCTGTCTGGACTTGAAGAATAGACAAACTTCCAATTTTTCTTTGGCTTTGTCTTTTTATTCTTCCAGTCTCCATATGTGTCTGTTTTATATCTATCGAGTTGAATGCCATTGGGAAGCGTGACGATTTTGTCACGAGGCAATTCTAACCCTTGATGAATCAAGAACTCGCAATGCCAATCTGAAAGTCCAGCAACATAGTCAAGATATTGATTAGCTGATCTTAATTCTGCTGTCTGAAAATGAGCTACTTGCATTTCACATATTTTCAGTTTTGCATTCTCTCTAATGATTGGATCTTTAAATACTGATGGACACTCCCAAGCAATCACAACATCCCAAGGAAAGTTTTGCAACATTCCTTTTGTCATGTTCAGAGGAACATATTCATGAAATCCGGTTCTATACTCTAAATGACCATTTAATCTTCCACCAGGGAAAAATGAGAAAGGGCCACCTGTCTCTTCAAATCTCTTACTTTTTTCACAAGCTACGAAGCTTGTTACTTCATATCCTTGTTTTGCCCATTCACGAGAAAGATAAATCATTGAACCTTCTCTACCACCAATACCTGTTTCTAGAGAATCTAGACCAACATCTCCCCAAACGTTGCTAATCAAAACATTAGCTATGCGCAATTTACAACCACCTTTTGTTCTTGTCGCGTTTGACGCCTTCAAGAATTTCTCGTTCTCTTTTGCGTTTTCGGATTTTTTTATCTCGCTCATTCTGTTGATAGTCAGTCAAGCGATCTCTTAACTTTTTAGTATTTCTTTTCTTTCCCATTATGGTTGCACTTCAGCTACGAGCTTATCTCTCCTTATCACTTCTAGACGTTTTAATATCTTATTCCTCTGAGAACCAGTAGTTGCATTGTGTAGAAGTTTAAGATACTTCTTCTCTTTCTTGTCGAGGTCTAAAAATTTTTGTGTAGTCAACTTAACGAACTTAGAAAGTTTACATTTTGGGCAATCTAAGCGCAATTCAACCATATTTGTATTTTCTATATCATGCACTCTCAGTTGAGCAATAGCGTTACAACGAGGACAATTTTTCTCCCCGTAAATAATCTTCTTAAAAGCCATAATGCAATTATACCTTATTTAACCTCGTTCGTGACAATTTCTACATCGAGCTTCGTAACTATCTTTAGCTCCTACTAGAATTGTATCACCATCATATGGAGCAGGTTCACCATTAACGAGTCTCTGTGTCGTTGTAGCGTCTTGTCCGCATTTAACACATACTGCTCGTAATTTTACAATAAAATCTGCGAGAGCGAGAAGCTCAGGCATGAATCCAAATGGTTCTTGTCTGTATGTCTGGTCTAAGCCAGTGACGATTACTCTGTGGCCGTCATTTGCAAGTCTCTGAATGACACTAACAATATCGTAATTAGCGAAAAACTGAGCTTCTTCTATACAGATAATCTCGTTTCCTTTTATCTTATTAAAAATTTCATTTGGATATTCAATTGCAAATACAGGAGAATAGCTTCCAATCCCTGAATGAGTGAATACACCTTTCGATCTGTTTTCGATAAAAGGTTTGAAGACGAGGACAGGAACGTTAGCTATCTCTGCACGTCTAATGCGTCTGAGTAATTCTTCGCTCTTCCCGCTGAACATCGGGCCTGTGATGCATTCAAGATGACCTTTCATTTAACCTCCGTTCAACACATCTATCACATACAGGAGTTATTGGGAAAAAGAGCCAACGCCTACAACTAATACATCTTTTAATCACGTCAGCAACACGACCCCACGTACCACGATAAGTATTGACAACACAAACCAGCTAGCAATCATGAGCCTTCGCCACAAGCAATCGCTCATTTTGGCGGCACCATATGTCTAGATGGGCCACACCAACACTTTTC
>Ga0137423_1000474_pt1 | contig 12193 bp, 8 predicted proteins | sample EasRivERMZT600_2_FD_102326 | JGI IMG/M metagenome (GOLD analysis project Ga0137423, IMG submission 102326) | Soil microbial communities from meander-bound floodplain in the East River, Colorado, USA - East River MetaG ERMZT600_2 | ecosystem: Environmental > Terrestrial > Soil > Floodplain ...
CGAGCGTGTCGCGGTCCACACGGCGGTAGCGTTCTTCGAACCTGGCATCTTCGCTGACGGGATTGCCGAAGTGATCGAGCCAGGTTCGCTCATCGAACCCGAGCGAGTTGACGACGAACGTGTCTCCTTCCCACCGTCCGACCGAATATCCCATCCAGCGCGGCTCCGGGTCTTTCGGGAGCGCTCTGCCGTCGGTCCAGATTTCGCGCCATGCGTGTGCCCATTCAAATAACTGAAAAGTGCGTTTCGGCGTCTGCACGATTTCCATCGGGTAGATCGATACTTCGAGAAAGAGGTTTCGCGGCATTCCGAGCGGATCGCAAGTCATCACCGGATCATTGCCCAGACCACCGGGAACGGCTCGAGGACCATAAACGGGTTTCGCCGCATCGAACTTCGCCTTGCCCCATGGCGTCATCGGAGGTGCTTCGTTGCTCATGGCGAGAACACGGCTTTGTCTTGCCCATACGCCGCTCAAGTCGCGAGGGTCGTGCTGCTGCGCGAACACGGCCCCGGTGAACGACAAAATCGAGATCAGCGCGAACAGCGTCGTTGATCGAATTCGCATTTCAAACTCCGTTCAGTCGATAGGATTGGCCGTTCCGTCGGCTTTGAGCACTTCCTTGCCATTGACGATAACGGGTCTTTGCCTGTTGATGAGACCTACGGGTGTACCCGCTTTCGCCGGACGAACGGTTATGGTGATCTGATCGCCCGCCTTGAACATTCGCCTGGTCCATCCTGCTCGTGCAAGAACTCCGGGACTGTTCATTTCGATTGCCCAGTTCACAATCTTGCCGTTCGCGTCTTTCACGTCGAAGAAAAGCGCCGCATGCGGATTCGTGAATGCGAACTCCGTGACAGTTCCGGAGAGCGTCACAGACTTCGTGGAGTCATACGTTCCCGTGCCGTGATGCAGCAGCATCAGGGCCAGCAGTAGGCTTGTCATGGGTTGTGCTCCTTGTTTGAAGCCAAAATAATCCAAAATCACGCTCGCGTCTTCTCATTTGGTGTTCGCAAGCGCAGCCCTGAACGCGACCGGCTCGATCGGCGCCAGTACTCCGGCCTCCCACTCGGTGTACAAACGCCGCAATCGCTCGACGACGTCGGGATAGGCGGACGCGAGGTTTTCGCGTTCCTGTGGATCGTGGCTGAGGTCGAAAAGCAGTTCTCCGGTTTCGGTTCGTTTCGATCGGGCTTGTGGTTTATCGAGCCGTAAATATTTCCAGTTGCCTTCCCGGACGGCGTGCTGCAGGCCCCATCGGGTGCTCCGCCAGAAGACAGTCCGCTCGGTCGTTCCAGTTTCGCCGCGCAAATGGGGCAGGACGTTCATGCCGTCGATTTCGGATCCCGTCGCGACACCTGCCGCAGCGAGCATCGTCGCCGTCCAGTCGAGCGTTGTGACGACCTGATCGGAAGTGCGTCCCGCCGGCACGGTGTTTGGCCAGCGAACAAACGCGGGAACGCGAATTCCGCCTTCCCATAACTGCAGCTTCATTCCTTCGAGTCCGCCCATTTCCGAGAAAATCTCGCCGCCGTTGTCCGACGTGAAGATAACGATCGTGTTATCGGCGTAGCCTTTCTCCTTCAGAACGGCGAGCACCTGGGCGACACCTTCATCGAGAGCCTTCATCATGCCCGCGAAGATTTCCGGAGAGCCGCCGTGTGTCGATGGATTCTTATCGTCCGGATAGGGCGCATCGCCACGCTGTTGCCATGGCCAATGCGGTGCGCTGTATTCGAGATTGAGAAAGAACGGCTCCCGCGCGGATCGCAGAAACGATTCGGCCTGACTGGTAAACAGGTCGGTGAGGTAGCCATCGGTGTGAACCTCTTTGCCGTCCTGATAAAGATCGTGCGGCCCGGCCGGGCTTTCGGGGCCGGTCGAACGATGCAGCACATAGTCTGCGCCGCCGCTCAGAATCGAAAACCACTGATCGAAGCCGTGTTCGGCGGGCCAGAATTTCGGTTCACGACCGAGATGCCATTTGCCGACGAGGCCGGTGTGGTAACCCGCATCACGAAGCCGCCGTGCAAGCGTGGGCATCGAGGGATCGAGACCTTCACCCGGCTGTTCTCGAAGCGGTTCCCACAAACCAGTACGATGCCGCGCCGGATACTGGCCCGTCATCAAGCCCACTCGCGTTGGCGTACATACCGGCGCGATGGCATACGCCTGGGAGAACCGGGTTCCTTCCGATGCCAGCTTGTCCAATGCCGGCGTCGAATAACTCTTGCGTCCGTATCCACTCAAGTCGCCGTACCCGAGGTCATCGGCCATGATGTAGATGATGTTGGGACGGCGGGATTGCGGCTCCTGCGGTTTCTCCGCGCTGCAGGCGGAGGACATCAGGATCAAAATGACGGCAACCGATAAGCGCATGGTTGACAAGGATACGGCGATGAACGTGCCTGATTCCAGGTATGAATCTCCGTACCGTTTTGCTGGCAGTCATTGTGCTCGGGGCATGTTCAACCCATAAGGACAAGCTGCAAAGAGCCAAAGACGAAGCGAACTCAGCCGGCAGGGTCCTCATGGTGGAGTTCGGCGCGGACTGGTGCAGTGACTGTCGCGTTCTCTCAGCGGAACTGGAGAAGGACTCTCTCCGGCAGCGGCTTTCCACCACATTTGTTCGCTACAGAGTCGATGTCGGCGAGTTCGACCGGAATCTCGATGTAGCGAAGTCTGTCGGGCTGAACCTCTCCCAGATTCCGACCGCGGTCTTCTTCACTCCCGCCGGCGACCGTGTCGAACGATCCGGGACATCCGAGATTCTCGATTTCGTGAAGACTCTCAAGACTCCGCAAGCCTCGGGCTAAAAGCCGGATTTGCGACTCGAACCTAACGGATACTTGCCGTTTGAAAGGATCGAAAGAGTTCTGTTTGGTCCGGCTGCAGCGCAACAACGCCAATTCGCCTGCCGCTCATGGCAACAATGGGATAAGAGGCTGCATTGCGGGTTCCCAAAATTCGCATGGATTTCGTCGTCGAGTCGAAAACGCCCCATCTGACAAGCGATTTTCCGTTCAAATCATCCCAGGCAATAAGCACCTGGTTCTCCGAGATCGCTACAGCGTGAGCGTGCTTAGCGAGTTTTTGAGTTGGATCGAAGACAGTGGGAACGCTGAAAGACGTCCCACGATCCGTCGAAGACGCGATAAAGAGTCTCGGCGTTTCTCCGATTTGAGTGAACCAGACCACGTGAACACGACCATCGGTCGTCACCGTCATCGTCGCGCCAGCGATCGGACACCCGTTCAATTCCCAGCGATCCCGGCTGACGGTCGTCGAATTGAAGGCCTTTCCGCCATCATCGGACCGTGCGACCGCAATGTCGCGAAACATCGGGCCGGCCGGCGGCACGCGTCGATAGCTGAGATAGATTCTGCCGCTTGAATCGAAACCGAGGGCGGTTCGGCAGCATTCGCATACATCCGACAGAATCTTTCGATTGCCCGAAAAACTCTTTCCTCCGTCCTCGGACGTCGCCATCCAGATCTCGGCCCCTCGATCTTTTGATGTTTTGTTTCGTTCGTCGATCCATGCAACAAAGATGCGGCCTTTTGCGTCTACGGCAATGGATTGGAAGGCGCGACTGATGGGTTGCTGAGAGGCATCCGAGTTCAGATCGATAGCCTGTTCGAACGTTTTTCCACCATTCAACGATCGCGCGAAACGGATGTTTCCTTTCCAGCGCTCTCGCTCGCTGGCCCAGACGACATAGACTTCATTGTTCGTCCCGACTGCGATCTTCGGCGGATTCTCGTTACGGACTGCACCATCACCCGGACGATTGTTGACCTGAACAGCGGCCGAGAGAGCTCCGCCCGGGAGGGAATGCTGCAACATCACGTTGCTGGCGCCATTCTTCCGTTGGATGTAGGCCAGGTAGAAACCGCCGCGGTTGTCGGAAACCACGTAGGGATTGAACTCGCCGTCGGTGGCCGCCATCGCTGAATGGTCGTGTGTTTGCGCGCCTGATGGAATTCCCAACACGAGCCAGGACAGAGCCAGCATGGTCAGAAAGCGAAGCCGAAGTCGATTGATCATGTCAAAAGGATAGCCGCAAACCCAGTTGCAAGGTTCGCGGATCTGCCACTGACGTGATCTGCTTGAAAGTCGGCAACGGGTTCGTTGGATAAGTGCCGGTTCCAAACGAACCGTTCAGACCCACACCGTTCACGTGATTGAACAGGTTAAACGCTTCGAGCATTGCCTCCACGCGGAGCCGGTCAGTTGCCTGAAACGTCCGGCTTAGCCGCGCATTGACGTTGAAAAAATCGAAACCGCTTCCGGCATTACGGCTGATGAACGTCCCATTGACTGTCGGCCGCGCCGTCGTTCCCTGAATCGTGGTGGTTCCGGCAGTGATGTTGAATGGTAATGACGAATAGTACTGGACCATAGTCCCCAACTGGAATCCGTGACTGATCCGTTCCCACAGGTTATCGGCGTTCCCCATCGGTGACCGGATAGCGCCATCGAAAACGAACCGGTGCCGTTGATCGTCATCGGAGCGGCCATAGTCCTGCCAGATATCGAAAGGATTGATGGGTGAGCTGAAAAAGAATTCGCCCACGTTGTTGAGCGCCTTCGAATAAGTGTACGAAACGCGGTAGTGTCCCCGCCGCGAAGGCCGCTGCACGAATGAAACGTGCAGGCCATCGTAGTAAGAGTCTGCCAGAGGGGAATATTGGCTGTTGTTGGCGTAGTTCGGATTCGGACGGCAGCCATTATTGTTCCCGGATGCTGCGCAAGCCGGCACATTCTGATTGACCGAAATAATCAAGTGCAACCCTCGGACATGCTGATAACCGATGCTGACAGTGTTATTGCGGCCGAGCTGCCGTTCAATTTCGAGATTCGCCTGTTGCGAGTAGGCGTTCTGCATGTGTCGGTTCATGGTGGTGAAGTTGAACAGGATGCCGGGGGGCAACGTCAAGTCACTCAGGATGTTCGGAAACACCGGTGGACCCGTCTGGGTGGGCGAAAGACTGATGCTGATCTGGCTGAGATTAGTCACCTCGGTCGTGTTCCCGGCTGATAGGAGCGCGTTCGCTAATGCCCGCAGGGGAACCCTGTCGTAAAAGAGACCGTAGCTGCCTCTCACGACCGTCTCTCGCGATTCAAACGGCATCCACGCAAAGCCGGCACGCGGCGACACATTATTTCTATCGGTCTCGATTGTTTTCAGGAACTGCAGGTCATATCGAACGCCGAAGTTCAAAGTCAAGCGCCGGCTTACCTTCCATTCGTCTTGCGCGTACATCCCGATATTCGCGTTTGTCTGAGCAATCACCGAATTGGCGAAAGTCTGAGTGAAGCCGGAGTTGTTATACGTTCCGCTCAGGAAATTGGGGAGCGACGAGAAGGAATAACTGCCGCGAGCCGAGCGAGGGTAAGTGATGGTGCCATCGTTGTACAGGAAGTCGGCTCCAACACGAATGGCATGAGCACCGGTTTGATAGGAAAGGTTGTCCGTGACCTGGTAGAGCATGTTCACGCGTCCCGTTGGCGAGCCCGACGATGTACCAAAAGCGGCGACTCCGGAAATGTTGACAGCCGGCCCGGCGAGATCCGATGGCGGCGCCTGGAGATTGCTGCGGGTGATCTGTCCGCGCGTTTCAGTGACGAGACGCGGCGACAACGTCGCGATGTTGCCGATGGCAATGGTGTGATCCATATTATCCAGAGCGGCAGAAGCGCTTGCGGCATTCAGGCCGCCCGCGCCGCGTGAATTCCTGCTGTGGACGTCGTAGACACTGTATCGAACGCTGAACTGATCCCTCGGGGTGAACTGATGGTCGAGTTTGGCAAGAGCCGTACTCGCATGAACCGGATTGGGATAGATTCCGGTCGAAATCAGCGGCCCCTGATAGCCAACGGCCGAAAGCCTGGAGTTGATGGCGGCTACATTTGCCGGCGTAATCGTGGTCAGGCCGGATTGATTCAAGTTGCGCTGCTCGAAATTTCCAAAATAGAAAGTGCGATCACGGATAACCGGTCCGCCAAGGGTCACGCCGAATTGCGCTTGCGTGACGGGCATCTTCCTCTGCGCCAGGGCATTTGCCGCATTGAACCGTTGATTGCGAAAGTAGCCATAGACGTCGCCGTGAAGCGTGTTGGTGCCGCTCTTTGTAACCACATTCATGTAACCGCCCAATGCGCGTCCGAATTCCGCCTGCCCGCCCGAAGTCACGACTTGAAATTCACTCACGACATCGAAGCCGTAGAAGATGCCGCTCAAACCGGCGGCATCATCGTTGGCGGACAATCCATCCACAATGAAACTGTTTGAAAAGTTCCGCTGGCTATTCACCGATATGCCCTGGCCCGGCACAGCGGAGGTTTCGGCAAAGAGCTGAGTACTGGCAGTATTGGTGGGAGACACACCCGGCACCAACAGCGCTATGTCGAGAAAATTGCGGCCGTTGACCGGAAGGTTTCTAACTTCGGTTTGCGACACCGTCCCCGAGATCTGCGTGCGTGCAGTTTCCACAATCTCCTGCGCTTCGCTGACACGAACAGCCGTTTCCACAGCGGCAACGGCGAGTGGAAAGGTCCATTCAAAAGCTGCGCCCACTGTCACTGTGACAATGCGTTTCGTCTCCGCGAAGCCTGCCGCCAGGACGCTGATTTCGTATGGTCCCGGTCGGAGATATGGGAATCGAAAGCGTCCATCTTGATCTGTCGTGGCCATGCTGCTGAGGTTCGTCTCCACATGACGAGCCGTAACCTCTGCGCCAGGGACGACAGCAGCCGTCGGGTCCGTAACGCGGCCGCCGGCGCTGGCGTAGTTGATCGTCTGTTGCGCGAGAACCTTTTGAAGGGCGCCGGCTTGAACGACGAGCAGGATTGACAGGCCAAAGTTGAGGGCGAGTCTCTTTCGATGCATGAAGTCTCCACCGGTCGTTTGATACTCGTTAGTCGCTGCGTCGAGCGCCTGAGACTGAAGCTCAGAATTGAAATGCTATGAAGCAGGGAGCGGCTTGGCAATGCGGCGAATTGTCGCAGGGCCGGACTTCAATGAACCGGCGGATACTTGGAAAGTTTTCGCTGCAGCGACCGGCGGTGGATGCCGAGAAGCTTTGCCGCCTGCGAGATGTTGCCGTCGCAATCGGAAAGAACGCGTTGGATGTGTTCCCATTCGACTCTCGCGAGCGACGGGACGGTTGTCGGGGCGTGCGTCTCGACTGAATCGTGAAAGAGTTGCGCGTAGGTCCCAAGGATCTGTTCGGCGTCGGCAGGCTTGGCCAGATAATGATCGGCTCCAAGTTTCAGAGCCTGCGTGGCGGTGGGAATGCTTCCATATCCCGTCAGTATGATGATGGCGATTGTCGAATCGACTTTCTTGATGTCCTGTATCAAATCCAGTCCGTTCAGACCGGGCATCTTAAGGTCGAGCAACACCAGATCCGGGCTTGTTGTGCGCACAAGCCGGAGAGTCTGATCTTTCGTGGCGGCCTCGTGAGCTTCGCAGTCTCGATCGCGAAACGCGCGGCAAAGCCGGTTGCGAAAAATCTGGTCGTCATCGACGACGACGATAACGAGCCGATCGGTTGTCGTCTGTTTATGAGGTGACATGTTTCGTGTTCGGCAGGTCGAGCATCGCGGAACACCCGCACCCGGGCTTTGATTCGAATGACAATTGTCCGCCGAGGGTTTGAGCGAACAGGTGCGCGAGGAAAGCTCCCAGCCCCATGCCTTGCCCGGCTGCTTTGGTCGTGAAGAAAGGCTCGGCTACACGCTCGAGTACCTCGGGACTCATGCCCGTCCCTTCGTCCCTGACGATAAAGCGGACTCGGTCCGAGCTCGATTCGACAGCCTGCAGGAGAACCGGGCTGCCCTCGGGACTCGCATCCAGGGCGTTTTTCGCGAGCGCTGCCAGGGCTTCGACGGCGGCGCGTACCGGAACCACGCACGTCGGCACGTCGGCATTTCGAACCTCGACGTGAATTCTCTCCGCGTCATTTGCGAATCTTTCCTTCACCTGCATTAACAAGTCGCGGAGATGAATCGCCTTTGGCGTCTCTCCAAACGGGTCGGCGCCCCGGGCGCCCATACGCTCTAAAATGACGCGGCATCGTTCGACTTCGTCCCGGATCAGTTGTGCGTCTTCCTCGATGCGTTTGTCACCGAGGCGAGAGGCGGCCTCACGCTCCATCTCTTTAGCCGTCACTGCGATCGTCGCCAAGGGTGTCGCAATTTCGTGCGCTGCACCTGCAGAGAGCGTCACGAGTGACGCCAGCCGGTCATTTCGTGCAAGACGCTTCTGCATCAGCAGAATTTCGCGTTCTTTCAGTCGGGATTCGGAGGATAGCTTTCCGACGAAGAAGCTGATCAGCAGCGCTGCGGTTGCAAAGGCGAGCCACATACCCAAAAGGTGGAGGGAAAACTCTCCAGCCTCGGAATGTTGCTGGAAGGCGGGGACATCCCGAGAGATCCAGAAGAGCATTCCAAAGAAAACCGTGGAAATAACACCAAGAGCCCAGGTCCACAACTTCCTTAAAGCAATGGCGGAGAATGTGATCTGGACGAGATACAGGAGGCTGAATGGGTTTGCGGGCCCGCCACTCAACGCCAGGATCAGGGTCAGGCAAACGGCATCGAGAGCAAATAGTGCGCCGACCAAATGCTCGGCGCGTTCTCCGAGTCTTTTTTTTCTGGCGGCAAGCATCCAATTACTGAAGCACTGAATGGCAATCGCGGGTACAAGAACGATTGGCGGGAACGCGATATCGAGACCCCAAAAAAGCGCTCCAACGATCGCAATTTCACCCGCGATGAATCCGTAGCGCAGACGAACAACCCAACGCAAAGCCAGATGCCGCGCCATCTCACCCGCGAGCCGGACATCTCTTTCGGAGTCGGATCTCCAGAAACCTGCTTCGGAACGTTTAGATTGGAGCTGATCGATAATCACGGGCTCCATTTTACAGTGCGCTATTCGTCCGGCGGCTCTTTTCAGAAAAGGGCCTCCTCCGATGATGCCTGCGTCAGAACCATTGATTGGACCAACCCAGCCATTTGTTGGTAACCGCTTGACCGCTAAAACGCGACTAATAGACTCCTTCGAGTTCGCGCGTGAATCCAATGGAGACCAACCTTATGAAATGGACCACTATGTTGATCCTCACGTTTTCTATCCTTCTCGCCCCTGAAGCGTTTCCCCAGGGCTTGGGAAATGTCCGTGGCAGTGTGAAGCTTGCCGAAAAGGATCTGACGCTTCCGCATATCACCATTGTGATATCGGGTTTAGGAAGATCCGTTGAGACCGGCGAAGATGGCACCTTCGAATTTCGAGGCATTCCGGCGGGAACGTACACATTGGTAGCCAACAGGGCCGGACTCACATCCAGTTCACGAATGGTCCAGGTCGCAGCGGATCAGACGGCGACGGCAGATTTTGAATTGAGCGTTTCACCAATTCGACAAGAAATCACCGTGACAGCAACAGGTGTGGAAGTGGCGGCATTCGATTCGTTTCAATCGGTGAGTACTCTGGATTCTTTTGCCCTGGCCGAAAAGACGGCTTCATCTATCGGCGAAGTTCTGGATAACCAGCCGGGAGTGGCGAAACGCAGTTTTGGTCCGGGGACGTCCCGACCCGTTATCCGCGGTTTCGATGGAGATCGTGTTTTGATTTTGGAAGATGGAGTACGTACTGGAACGCTGTCCTCCCAATCCGGAGATCATGGAGAGCCGATCGATGTCATGAACATTGAACGTCTTGAAGTTGTCAAAGGTCCTCGATCGCTGTTGTATGGGAGCAATGCCATTGGCGGCGTTGTCAATGCAGTCTCGCGGTTTTTCCAAATGCGAGAACAGTTTCAGGAAGGAGTCCACGGATACCTGACCGGTGGTGGTGGAACCAACAACACCAGCGGAAATGGCGGAGCCGGCTTCGAAGTCGGCCACCGTAATTGGTTGATGTGGGCGAACGCCAGCAATCAAAAAACTCGCGATTACAAGGCGGGTGGCGGAGATGTGGTCGTGAACTCCGGCAGTCGATTCACGAACGGCAGCGGAGGCCTTGGTTACTATGGTGACCGATCATTCATCAGCGCGGGCTACAGCTATGGCGAAGGCATTTATGGCATTCCTCATGAGGAGGGCGAGGAAGAGCTCGTGCGGCTCGATTTCTTCCGCCGGAACATCCGCGTGGCGGGAGGCCTTTCCACTCCCGGCAGCCCCATTGCAGGCATGCGGTTCAACCTTAATTACAGCGGCTGGCGCCACAAGGAACTCGATTTTGCGGAGGGTGATCCGGTTCTGGGAACACTTTTCAACAACAAGGAATACACATACGAAGCGGCCGCCGACTATCGAATGGGCGGCCGGACAACAGGTACGTTCGGTTTCCATGGCAGGCATCGGGATTATGCAACCGAGGGTGAAGAAGCTATTTCACCGCCGGTACAAGGAGACGTCGCGTCGTTTTACCTGCTGCAGGATATGTCGTTCGAGAGATTCAAACTGGAGTTCGGCGGACGACTGGAGCACACACGCTATAAACCTGAGGTATTAGATAACCGGCGATTCACCGGATTTTCAGGTGCATTCGGGATTCAGGTTCCAACCTGGAAGAACGGTGCATTTGTCGCTAACTACACGCATTCCTATCGCGCTCCTGCTCTGGAAGAGTTGTACAACAATGGCCCTCATCCCGGAAACCTGGCTTTCGAAGTCGGAGATCCGAACCTGCACCACGAGCGCAGCGATGGAATGGATGTATCTGTGCGGCATATTTCAGATCGGATACGCGCCGAAGCGAACTTCTATTATTACGACCTGGGTAACTTCGTCTTTCTCGACGTGACCAACGAAGAAGAGGATGGTCTTCGTGTAGCGAATTACGCTCAAGGCGATTCGCGTTACACCGGTACGGAGTTGGTGCTCAATGCCGGAGTTCATCGCAACATCTGGATCGATTTGGGACTGGACTACACCAATGCCAAATTGAAGACGACGAACATGCCATTGCCTCGAATACCTCCGCTGCGCACACATGTGGGCATCGAAGGCCGCTACAAGGGCTTCAGTGTGAAGCCGGAAGTCATCCTGGCAGACAAGCAGGACCGGGTGTTTACACATGAAGACCCGACGTCGGGTTATGCCATATTCAACATCAACGCTTCTTACACACTCACGCAGCGCCACTCTTCACACCATTTTGCCTTTACGGCGTTTAATCTTGGCGACCGCCTCTACCGTAATCATTTATCGCTGATTAAAGATGTCGCGCCGGAGATCGGTCGAGGCGTGAGATTCACTTATTCGATGAAATTCTTTTGAACTGCCAGGGGCGCTCTATGAAGGTGTGAAGAAATTGGAGAGCGCCTTCAGCCGCGTCAGCGGCGACAGAATGTAGCCACGGCCGAAGGCCGTGGTTTGTGATTTCGAAGTCATACGAGCCACGGAGCGGCGAAAGAGTCTTTCGCCGCTACGCGGCTCAAATTGCTGCGTATATTCACCCACGGCATGCCGGCCGTGGCTACATTCTGTCGCCGCTAACGCGGCTGTATTCGGTTGCGCTTCGCGCGTCCTTCTCTCCTGTCCGAATCGCAATGTCAATTCATTCACGCCCTCTATGAGCGCCCCTGCGGTGGTCTACAAGCGTAGCAGTCGTTCACGGAGAAGACGGGACTGTATGCGGCTGACTCGAAATTCCTGATTGTCTTTGAGAATGACGTTAAAGGTCCCGCCGGGAACAGGCACGATCCTTCGAATCATATCCACGTTGACGACCGTGCCCCTGCCCAGCCGTATGAAACGATTCGGTTCGAGGCGGGCGGCCAGATCTCGCAGTCGATAACAAATGGAGTAGGTTTCGTTGTCAGTTGTCCTCAAATGAAGCCACTCACCTTCCGCGACAATGGAAACGAGTTGGCTGACCGGCACGAGAACGATCTCATCCCGCCGTCGGACTGGAATCCGCTGTAATGGCTTGTTGTCCTCCGACTCGCACTCAAAGGCAGCGGCTCGGATGCGTTCCGTTTCGTCCGAGTGATACTCCTCTCGCTCCAGTCGCTCTTTAACTCGATCAATTGTTTGCCGAAGGCGAGCGGGGTCGACGGGCTTTAATAGATAGTCGACTGCATTCAATTCAAAAGCGCGTACGGCGTGCTCATCGTAAGCGGTCACAAACGCGATGAGAGGCGTCCGGTTTTTGCGCAGGAGCCGGACAACACC
>Ga0137423_1000481_pt1 | contig 12129 bp, 8 predicted proteins | sample EasRivERMZT600_2_FD_102326 | JGI IMG/M metagenome (GOLD analysis project Ga0137423, IMG submission 102326) | Soil microbial communities from meander-bound floodplain in the East River, Colorado, USA - East River MetaG ERMZT600_2 | ecosystem: Environmental > Terrestrial > Soil > Floodplain ...
AGATTAAAGGAATCGTCGCAATATTGATTAATTGCCCTTTGGAGGTCTGCTCGGCGCCATGCCGCGCCGCTACGTCGGCGATTGCGTGGGCCAAAACGAATGCGAGTTCCGCTTCACTTGCTGCCGCCCGGATAAGTCCGGTGTTGACGTAAATAAACCCGCCCGGAAGAGAAGACGCATTTACTTCATCCGACTCGATGATCTTGATTGAGATGGGGATCTGTGCGTCGGAGTTCATCGCCACTTTCTGCGTAATCCGGTTCACATATTGGTTCACAACCTGGTTGTCGAACAGTTTCGCCGTGCGCTCCACCTCCTTCGACATCTCCTGCCCCAGAGCGATCTCCTTCTCCAGACTCATGAAGTTGATGCTTCTTCTGTTGATGTCGCGCGTGCCGATGTTTTCGATGTCTGAGTTGCTGGGCAACCGTGTTTGCGCCAGGGCGAGAAGGACGGTCAGCACAAAGCCCATAGAGTCCTCCGGTAGATCAATTCTAGTTCATCGTCGATTCGTCCGGAATAGACGCAGCCTATCGAGAATGGTCAGCAGGGATGCCGGCTTTTTCAAATAGGAGTGTAATCGGGCAGTGACAATAAATGTTTTCACCGCACAGAGACCTCGGCCTAATATGGTCGACTTCATTTTGGAAGATTAGGACATGAAACCGGGCAAGCATCAAGATGACGATGCAGAGTTGTTTTCCGACGCGATGAAGGATGTGAAGCCTCTCGCGCCGCATAATCTTGCGGAGCCTGGCTCAGGCATCGGTTCGCGTCCGGCTCGGACGTCATACCGCCCGGACGATACTGACGAAGATGATCCGCGCGGTTTCATCAAGGGTGGAATTCAGAAAGCAGAACTCCGCAAACTGCGAACCGGTCAAATTCCAATCGAAGCGGAGTTGGATCTCCACGGGCGTACTGCTGCCGAAGCGGAACAGGAACTTCGGACCTTTCTTCGACGGATGCAGGCACAGGGCAGGCAGCGCGCGGTCCGCGTGATCCATGGCAAGGGCCGGGGCTCGCCGAACCAAAAGTCGATCTTGAAAGACAAAGTGACCGACTGGCTGCGCGAATCCGACGCAGTGCTGGCGTCCTGTCAGGCCGGCCCGACAGATGGCGGCACAGGCGCCGTTCGTATCCTGCTCCGCCGCCGTTAGAAACCAAAGCGGACGCCGGCATTGATCGTCCGGCCATCGAGCGGCGCCCATTGATCGACCGTCCATTGGCCTTTGAAGTTCCGTTCGCCACGAACCAAAGCGTGAAAGTTGGACTGCTGGACGTTCGCAAGATTCTCGGCGTTGATGTAGACCCGGGCGGATCCGAAGCGCCTTTCGATCAGGCCGCCAAATAGCCAATAGGGATTGCTGATGTCGCGATAAGGATTGTCTTCAAGTCGCTGCCTTCCCGTATAGAAAAACTCCATCCCCACTCTTCCCTTGTTCTCGACTTCCCAGTACCCAATGACACTCGCCGTGTGTTTCGGCGTCAGCGCCACTTCAGCGCGCCGGCCCAGTTCCTGCGACAGCTCCGTTGATCGTACAAACGTGTGCGACAACGCCAGCGCAAACGGGCCGCCATGCATTCTGGCGAAGAACTCGGAGCCGGCTGTCCGAGTGGGTTCGGACGCATTCGCGATGTGAAGCGGCTGACTGGTTCTCATCGCCGACGGCGCAAGGATCAACACATTTCGAACACGTGAGGAAAAGACGCTCGCATTGATGTCGATGTTTTTTCCGGTCCAGCCAATATCACCCGAAGCACTCCGCGCACGTTCGGGTTGGAGGCCCGAAAGTTGCGAAACCCGAGACAGTCCAATCGCCTCCGTTTCCTCCGTAAATGGAGTTGGAACGAAGACGCCAGTCCCCGTCGAAGCGCGGACCACCAATCCATCCCTCAGACGCAATAGTGCGGACACGCGCGGATTGAAGAAACCACCGTATTCATTGTGAGTATCGAAACGACCGCTTGCCGACAACGTCAGGCGTCGGTTCACGGCGTAATCGTCCTGAAGAAAAACCCCAGGTGCTACATACGTGTAATCGAACCGAGGTACTTCATGCGATCGATAAACATCCGTTTGAACTGCGGATCCAACAACCCATGTATGTCTGGCTTTCTGCCCGCTTATGGCCGCTTCACCGAAGAACGTTTCGTGCCGGTCATTCTCGACGACATTGCCGAACTCATGGCGATGCCGTTGCGTCATTGCCGAACCGCGAAAAGAGAATAGTTGTTTCCCGATGGTAAAACGTCCGACAAGGCCTCCATCGAACCGGCGGGTTTCAATGTTTTCGGGAAAACGATCATCCTGCGAGCCGCCTTCTCGATTCTCGATCATCACGCCTGTTGTGGCCAGGAGCGAACGTCCGGAACCGTTGTCCCAGTAGAACCGCGGCCGAAGCACGGCTCGTCGATAGCCGGGCATGTCGGACCACGAATCGTTGTCGGTGTCTTTTTCCCTCTGAAAATGAGCACCGCCGAGAATGGTGTAGCCCCATCGATCTTTAGCCGGTTGCGCAAGCCAGAAAACTGAATCGCTTCCTCCACGGCTGGTCTGATTCAGCAGCAGTTGACGTTCGGCGCCTTCAGGCCTTCGAGAGATCAGATTGATAACGCCACCCATCGCCGATGATCCATACAACGCAGAAGCGACGCCTTTCAAAACCTCGACCTGCCCAAGATCGAGCGGAGGAATCTGAAGCAGACCGATGGCGCCGCTCTGACCGCCGTACAGCGGGAGACCATCGGCAAGCAACTGCGTGTAGCGGCCGCGCAGTCCTTGAATGCGCACGTTGGCGGCGCCGAGCGAGGGCGAGGTCACCTGCACGCGCACGCCGCTCGTTTCATTCAGCAGCATGGCGACGTCGCCCGGAGTCATCATCGTCTTTTCATCGACCTCGTCCTGGTCGATGACCTCGATGCGCAATGGTTCATCCTCGACTCGTTTTTCGGTCCGCGTAGCCGTCACCGTTATTTCTTCACGATGTGTGACTTCAGGCTGGATGTCGACTAGAACGCGAGTAGTTTCCGTCGATAAAATGGTTGCGCGAACTGTTTTAGTGCCGTAGCCAAAGCGCGCCACGGTGATGTTCGTTTCACCGGAATTCGACTGAAGGACCGCTTCTCCCTTTTCATCCGTAATTGAGATCTGCTCGCCAATCGAAACCTCTACCTGTTGAATGGGAAGGTTTCCACTGCGAACCTCGATGATCACGGTGACCCGTGACTGAAATAGGGTCAGCCCCAGCAACAAAGACAGCACGAACGAGTACGCATTCATGAATTAAATGTCGAACCGTCAAAGGTAGGGAAGAAACCACAAGAAGCACAAAAAGCAACAAGGGGCCGCAATATAAGGTCCTTTGCGCCTCTTGTGCTTCTTGTGGTTTGTCCTTTCGACTACGCGGCCGGCGGTGCGGGAAGGCTCGGCGTACCGAACACAATTTCGGTTATCGCTTTGATGCTCCGATTTCCGTAACGGAACGGAATGATCAGTCGCAGGGGAGCACCGTGTTTGGGTGGGATCGGCGCGTCGTTCATCATCCATGCGAGCATTACTTGAGGATGATTCAGGGTCGCCATCGCCTCGTCCACGTAATGCTTGTCCGACGCGATAAAACGGCAGTAATGGACACCTTCCGCCAATCCGAGGATACCGGCGAAATCACTGAACTTCACGCCTGTCCACTTGACGATGCCTCTTGGGTTCTCTGCGCCGCACTGCATTAAGTAGGTTTTAGAAACCTTTGGAAGTTTGTCGAGATCGGAAAAACGCAGCGTGCCGCCAAGTTTGGCGAGTCTTCGAGTATCGACCTTGATCTTCATGTTCTTGTAGTCGAAATCGATCTCCGGGGGCTGCCGGTTCGGAGTTCGCCACATCAGCGGATCGGTAATCGGTCCGGCGGCGCTTGCAGGATGCTCCGGCGCCGAGCCGTCCGCGTTCAGGGGTAGCTTCCACGGAAAGTTCGGGCGTCTCTCCATTTCAACTAGTGAATCCGGCCATGGCTGCTGCTGAGCGGCCGGGGCCTGCGCCTCCAGGGTTTCAGCCTTGAGAGCGCCTACGGACAATCCTGCCAGAGTCGAACCGGACATCAAGATCAAGTCACGTCTCGAGATAGTCATTGCTGCACCTCCCCTTACGGCCGCTGATTATACATCTATGAAGACCCGGTTCCTATCCGAGCATTTGTTTGGTTAGTGGGTCCATTTGAAATTGCGGAACCACCCCAGCCGCCCAGACGCGGCCGCCCCTCCTTCAAAAGGTGGGGAATGTGTTGGCCCGTGCGTATTCCCCTCCTTTTGAAGGAGGGGTGGCCGCGTCTGCGCGGCCGGGGTGGTTCCGCAATTTCAAATGGACCCACTCCCCTTTGTCGCAATCAATTAGCAGGTGATTTACACGGCATTCACACCACCGTGGGAAGAATCCATCATGAGAAAACTCGCTTTAACGCTCGTCATCCTGAGTGCGATTGCGGTGGCATATCCGGCTCAATACAAACACAAGACTCTGATCGCCCACCGCGGTGCCTCCGCGTATGCCCCTGAACACACGATGGAAGCCTACCGGCTCGCCATCGAGCAGAAATCCGACTTCGTCGAACAGGACCTGCAAATCACGAAAGACGGCGTACTGGTTTGTCTGCACGACCTGACGTTGGAGCGAACGACCGACGTCGAGGAAGTGTTTCCAAATCGCTTCGTGGTTGAAAAGCGGGAAGGCCGGGAAGTCAAACACTGGTACGTGTCCGACTTCACCCTGGCCGAGATCAAGCAACTCGACGCCGGTTCCTGGTTCAACCCGAAGTTTAAAGGCGTGCGCGTGCCAACGTGGCAGGAAGCGATTGATGGGATTCGCGGCAAGGCGGGGCTTTATCCGGAAACGAAAGCTCCTGAGGTTTACGGCAGTCGCGGGTTCGATATGGAACGCCTGGTCATCGAACTATTGAAGAAGAACAGGTTGGCTGAACCCTTCAGCGATGCCAAAACGCCAATCATCATCCAGTCGTTCAGCAGTGGAAGTCTCGAACGCCTGCGACAGTACAAAAGTCAACTCGCTCACGTGTTGCTGATCGGCGATCCTCAAAGCGAATGGCTGACCGAACCCGGACTGAAAAGAGCGGCAAGCTTTGCCAACGGCATAGGACCCGCCAAGGAAATCCTTGATCGAAATCCTGGCGTCGTGCAGACAGCCCATAGCGTCGGACTCAGTGTGACGCCGTATACATTCCGAAGCGCCGCCACAGGTCGTTTCACGTCGGTTCGAGACGAAATGTCTTTCTTCCTCGATAAACTCGATGTCGACGCTGTATTCACCGATAACCCGGATATGTTTCCACGGCGCTCCAACTAGTTTCTGCGGCGCAGCAGAATCCGTCCGGCGGATGGTTCGGCGACAAGTTCGATTTGACCATCCGCCAGGATGCGGCCCTGCATCAGGAGATCACCTTTGCTGAGCCAGGTTTCCCAAACCTGAATTAATCCGTTCGAATCGATTTCGAAATGTCGTTGATCGTAGCGGCCATCGGAAGAGCGGAATACCGCCATGAAGGCCCGATTTCGTTCGAAGAAAACATTGGTCCATGGGCGTTGGGAGTCGCCTTCGGAAACCACCGACCATGCCCCATCGATCGGTGTCGGGAGTCGGTTGTTGTAATTCGCAATCCACCACGTGAATGTCCAGCCGCCAACAAGAATGACTCCAAGCGCCGCATATTGGATGAGCGAGGACGACCTTTTCTGCCGACCCTCCAGCCGGACGGCATTCCAGAGCTTGCGCACATGAGGCAGAACGATCGCGAGCAGGCAGGTGAGAATGACGACCGCAACAATCGTCGCTCCGGGTTCCACACCAAAAAGAATGTCGATCAGAATAATGTTGAAGACGATCGGAAGGAGCAGGAGTGCCCCGAACAGCGATGTTCGCGGCAAAACGAGAAGAATCGCGCCTCCGATCTGCATCAGCGCGATCAGGTTTCCATAAACCTTCGAGTATCCGAAATAATACCAGGTCAGCCAGAAACCGCTGACCTGGCCAAGCGGTTTGCTGAGTTCGGAGTCGAGGACGGTGAATTGGGAACCATTGAGTTTGGCGAACCCGTACTGTATTAATAAGGTTGCGGCGAGCCAGCGGGCGAAGGACACAGGCTATTCCTTGGGGCTTTTCCCGAAAGCTCCGGCAGCCCATAGCGTGTAGAAGACGATCGCGAGAATGAAGAACGTCCACCACACAGCGGTCATAGTTCCTCCTTCCTTTTAGACAACCACGCTAGAGTTAACAAAATGTGAACGATGAATGAATAGTCGTTGGCGAGCAAAAAACTCGGACGCGAAAGCCCGCTAACCGTTGAGCAACAATTGAGTTGGCGGTTGTAACATTTTATTCACATTCCGCTCACAAAACGTTGACCGAACTTCCATATCTTGAGGTGGATGTCTATTTGGTTTTATCGAAACGAATCCATCCAAGCCTCAAAGGAGGAAACCTTGCTTTTAAGGACGATCCGTAACTGCGAACGTTTCCTGGCGTTCGCTCTGATTCTCGTAGTTGTGGGGCAATGCCATGTTTTCGGTCAATCGGCCCCTTCTGGAATCCTGTCGGGCGTCGTTAAGGATCAGACCGGCGCTGTGTTACCGGGCGTCAGTGTTGAGGTGAAGAACACCGGAACAGATCAGTCACGCACCGTGATTACAAACGATGTTGGACGATGGACATTGTCGGCATTGCCGGTCGGCACATATCAAGTGTCCTTTGAGTTACCGAGCTTCAAAAAACTCCAGAAGGACGGTGTCGGAGTAGAAGCTTCCGTGACCCGAACCATTGATGCCGCTCTGGAAGTGGGTGCTTCGTCGGAAACGGTGAACGTGACAGAAAACGTCCAGTTGGTAACTCCGGATACCGCATCGACATTTCGCCAGATTTCGTCCCAGGAGCTACTTCAGGTTCCGACATCAACACGAAGCTTCACTCATTTGCTCTCGGCAGAGTCCGGCATCAGCGCTGAACTGCCGCCCGTGTTGACGAACGGAACTGGCAATATCTCGCCATCGGTCAACGGGACGCGCACAACCAGCACCAGTTTGTCGTTCAACGGTATCGACGCAACGAATCTCACTTCGAATGAAGGATCCCTTTCAAACAACATCGCGCCGGCACCTGAAACGCTTCAGGAAGTGAAACTCCAGACGAGCCTCTATGATGCATCCACCGGACGGTCGGGCGGTGGTAACTTTCAATTGATCACCAAGAGCGGAACGAATCAGTTTCACGGTTCCGCTGATTGGTATGTTCAGAACGAAAAATTCAACGCCAATGATTTCTTCTTTAATAAGGATGGTTTGGATCGGCCGCGTGCTCGGCGAAATGAGGGAGGATTCACGCTTGGTGGACCCCTCAAAAGAGACCGTCTCTTTTTCTTTGGCGGCTATCAGCGAACGCAGGCTCTAACGGGTTTCGTTCCAACAGCAACCAGCATCACGGTGTTACCGCAGGCGCTCCAATTGATAAACGGCGCCCGCACAAAAGACAATCTGTTCGCGGCGTTCTCTCAGTTGAATCCAAATATTCTAACCAGCATCCCTAAGGCGCAATGCTCGTCCGCCTCGGATCGAGCCTGCATTTCCGATGTTGCTGTGAGACTTTTGAATATCAGGAATCCCGCCACCGGCGACTTTATGATTCCGGCGCCGCGTTCCGGCGGTCTGGTTACTGGTAACGATGTAGTGGCCACGGGCTCCGTCGGTGGCAATCCTTTTATTCGGCAGCGCAATAGCTTCCCTGCGACATTTAAACAGGATCAGTTCACGGCCAAGCTTGACGGACGAATCGGGGCAGCGAACACGCTGAGCGGCACGTTCTTTTTCTCCAACTTCCCCGGTTATGATCCGTTTCCGGATCCAGGAAGCTTAGCTTCTCCAGTCACCCTCAAGCGCAACGACAGGAATCGCACGCTCGCTATATCCGACGTACATATTCTGAATCCGAGGACGACAAACGAATTCCGAGCCGGGTATTTCTATCTGAACAATACCCGTATCCTGGATGATCCGTTTCTTGCCATTACGAACGAGTCGGTTGGCATTCCCAATCCGGCGGTTTTCTTTGACCAGGGCCCAGGAACTCAGCGACTTGGACATTACGTCGGCCGGCCGGGCACACTGATGGAACGCTTTTCGTTTGGCGGGCCAAACGATACCTTCAATCGCCGAGAACAAACGACTTATAGCTTTGCCGATATGGTCGCCATTGTTGCGGGAAAGCACTTCCTGCGCTTCGGGACTGAGTTCAAGATGCATCGGTTCAATTCCGCCCTTCCCGAAGAACAGGCTACGGAGTTCGAAAAGTTCGATAACTTCACCCAACTCCTGCGCGGGGTTGCGACGGAAGGCGACACGCAGTTTGGTATTACCGAGAAGCGTTTTCGTTTCCGCGACCGGAGCGCGTTTGTTGCAGACGATTTCAAGATTAATCCAAAGTTAACGTTGAATCTCGGAATGCGCTGGGAATGGTTCGGTTGGCCGGAGGAGCGTGACGGTCGGATTGGGAATTTTGATCCGTCGCTTGTGACGAACTTTGATAATCCGCTTCCCGGTTTCCTCGTGCCGAGCAACGCTACGAATACGGGTTTTGCCGCTGTTGATGCTGCAGTTGCTGCAACGACCAAAGTGTCAAACAAGCACACACTCAATGGTCAAGACCTGAACAATATTGCCCCACGCGTTGGCTTTGCGTTCACGCCTCTTGCCGACAGCCGGTTGGTGCTCCGCGGAGGTTATGGCATTTTCTTCGATCGCCCATCCGCCGCATTCATCAATACTGTGTTCAGCAACTATCCCTTCCTGAGAGAAGTGGAAGTGACGTTTCCGGGCGGTCAGGTTCCGTTCACGACCGCATGGTCACAACAGGATCCCAACTTCCCGTTCAATCGATATTTGCCAAATCGCGTCGTCAGGACGGCAGGAGCTACGGGCACTTATCAGCTTCGCGACGGTACGAGCGTGACTCTCGGTGCTGATGGCACGCCAAATCCTATTGATCCGCAGACTGGAAATCCGACACTCGGGAACATCGCCGAGACTTTTGAGTTCCGAGCGGTCGATCGGAACCTGCGAACGCCTTACGTTCAGCAATGGAATCTCGGAATGCAGTATGAGTTGACGAAGGACTTGCTCGTCGAGACTCGATATGTCGGATCTCATGGAACAAAGCTGCTGCAGGCTGTGTCGTTCGCCCAAGGCCTCGACCTGAATGATCCCAGCACTCCGGATTTCCTCTTCCAGCGTTTCAACAATGCTTATGTTGCAGCCGGGAGTCCCAACGGAGCTTTGAATTCCGGCTCCACTGCCAGGGAACGCGGTGTGGGGCGGGCCTTCGGGTTCCCCAATACTGCATTGGGCGGCATGGTGGATTACAATCTCGCCAATTCCGCCGGCGCAGTGATCACGTTTGAAGGTCGCTCACCTTATCTCGGGTTTGATGTTCCTGAAGCCATCCTGCTTGGCAATTCTGCATACTCGCACTATCACTCCGGTCAGTTCGGTTTGACCAAGCGCTATTCGCGTGGTCTGGAATTCAATCTTTCCTACACCTATTCGAAGTCAATGGACAACGCTTCAGCGGATCCCGGAAGCACTGCCGGTGGTGGCAAACCGGATTTGCCGAACGTCGGATTCACAGCACAAGGGAACGCCTTCAACACTCGGGCGAACTACGCTCCATCCGATTTCGACCGCACGCATCGTTTCAGTGCCAGTTATGTGTACCAGATCCCGTCGTTCGGTTCCGTTTCGCAGTTAGCCACCGGGTGGAGAGTATCGGGCTTCCTGCAAACGCAGACCGGTACTCCATTTACGATCTTCTCAGCCGAAACGACTGTCGGATCCGCCGCACAATATAACGATGTGCGCCTCGGTTCGGCTGGTCTGTACAGACTCGCATTTGGCCGGCCAAGCCTATGTGGAAACCTGGATGACTTGCGAAAAAAGGGAGCGGATGTCACCGAGTCGTACTTCAATCCTTCGGTGCTGTGCTCACCTCTTTCGCTCGCCGGTGGATATCCCAATAATCGAGGTTTCGGTAACCTGGGACGCAACACTCTCCGGGCGCCAAGTCAAAAACGATTGGATATGTCGTTGTCCAAGGAACTTCGTGTTCGGGAAGGTTTGAAAATGGAAACCCGTTGGGACGTTTTCAACGTGTTTAATACCGTGAACTTTGCAACACCCAATGCCGTCATCGGCGATGTCGGAACAGATTTTGGCAAGATTACCGATTCAGTCGGTGGTCCCCGCGTAATGCAGTTCTCAATGAAACTGAACTTCTAGCCTTGACCCGTTACAGAGTGCGGTTCCGCTAAGGGCCGCACTCCGTTACTCTCCCTGGATGTGATCCGACCCTCCCCCTGAGATTTTTTCCTTTTAAGTGCTTCCGCTTGATTCATGTACGAAATGTTACAAAATTATTACTAAATTAAAAAAAAGCTGTTAATTCGCGTATCCAGCGAGTACAACTTGGTATTAACGAGGAAGAACAATGAACCATCCCGTACTTCGCCGAGCGCTTTGCATCACGCTTTGCCTGATAACCTCGACCGCCCTTGCGAACGCTGAAACGCGCAGGCAGACCGCGCTGTCGTATGTCCAACTCGGCGATCAATTCGTAGAAAACAAAGAATTTGACCGCGCCATCCGGACATACAATCTTGCGCTTCAATTTGATACGGGTCTGGCGCTCGCATACTATCGCCGGGCTTTTGCGCAACAGGCCCGGGGTGACTACAAAGAGGCTATCGCGGACTACACCAAAACGCTGGAAATCGTGCCCGAGTGCGCTGAAGCATTCGCAAATCGCGCTTACGTCCTGGCTATGCAGCAACGGGACTTTGATAAGGCTCTTGAGGACTGGTCTTCGGCCTTAAACATTAATCCAAAAATGAAAACGGTCTTTAACGACAGAGGCTATCTACGACTCCGGCAAGGCGATGTCGAGCGGGCTTTGGCCGACTTTGATCGGGCTGTCGAAAGCGATCCCAATTATGGTCTCGCCTACAACAATCGTGGCATTGCTCGTGTCGGACTCGGAGATCTCGAAGGGGCTATCGGTGATTTCACACGAGCGCTCAGGCTCAATCCACGGTTTCTCGAAGCTTATGTTAATCGTGGGCTTGTTCTGCTGCAGCAGGGAATGAAGCGGGAGGCTGAGAAAGACTTTGCTCGCGCCGTCGAGTTGAAGCCGTCACTAGGCGCGATTATCAAGCATCGGATCGAACAAATCAGCCAGCAGTAAAGAAACTTGCAGGTTACGACCGCTGAACACCAGCCTTGCCGTTTTCCACGACGAAACTCGTTCGGGTTGTGATGGGTGAACCCTGCCGGCTCACGTACTCAAGAACGCGGTAATCGGACTGCCACGTTTTCGGAGTAAGCGTGCAGCGGACATAGCCCCGTTGATTGTTGAAGAAAGCAATATGGGGGTTATCCATCAGTGCCGACACAATTCCAGGAGTCGTATCTGAGCCGTCGCCACCGGAACTGATCGATGTGCCGACAAACTCGGCCGCGACGGTCGGCGAACTGAAGTCGCGCCTGTCCAGTTTGAGATCGCCTACCCAGTTGGAATGAATGTCCCCGGTGATCACGATGGTATTCGAGATCTTGCGATCGTGAAGGAACTTCAGCAGCCGTTCGCGCTCGTGCTCATAACCGGTCCACTTGTCCATGGACAACTCGATCTCAGGGCCAACTCGATAGTCGATGGGAATGATATTGACCTGATTGGCAAGCACCTTCCAGCGGGCGCGCGAGGCAGCCAATCCATCCTGGAGCCAGCGCTCCTGCGCGGCGCCCAACATGGTCTGCGAAGGCGCGAACGCATCGGCGCAGTCGATTCGATTGCCGTCACCGCATGGTTGGTCCGAGCGAAACTGCCGTGTATCGAGAACCGAAAACGACGCGAGATCGCCGAACACCACACGGCGGTACATCTGCATGGACGGTCCTTGCGGTATCGACGCCAGCCTGAGCGGCATGTGTTCGTAGTAGGCCTGATACGCCGCCGCGCGACGCTGCAAAAATTCCTCACGAGGAGCGTTGTTTTCCGAGATCTCGTTGGCGTAGTTGTTCTCCACTTCA